>ERZ869909.40-NODE-40-length-182807-cov-11.393767_pt1 | contig 182807 bp, 158 predicted proteins | sample MGYA00520892_ERZ869909 | MGnify/ENA primary metagenome ERZ869909 (study PRJEB32215, sample SAMEA104723947) | bioreactor metagenome | biome: bioreactor; feature: anaerobic bioreactor; material: water | place: China | collected 2015-03-12 ... | reverse complement strand
TGCCCAGCGGCAAGCGCTGCGGGCTCACCGCGTAGGTCGGATGCAGGTACATACCGCGTTGCGCTTCATAGGACAGCTTGCCCAAGCCTTCGATCGCCTGGCCGTTGAAGTCCAGTTCGGTGGTGTCCTGCAAACACAGCACCACCGGGTGCTCGGCCATCCGCGCCGCAGTGCGCGCCATATGCGGGGCCAGCACCGCCTCCCAGCTCAGCGCCCGTTTATCCGCGCGTGCCTGATCAAACAGGCGATAAGCACCCTGGGTTTCCGCATGGCCGTTGCAGGCCCCGGGAATGCTTGCCGAGGGGGCGTCGGCCAATCGGTCCGCCAGTTTGATCAAGCGCTTGGTCAGACGGGCATCGCCCACTTGAGCTCCACCGAATTCGTCCATCGCCCAGTTCCCTTTGTTGTTCATGACCATGCCTTGGTAGATGAAATGGCATGGAGCAAGCACAGGGTATACCAGACTGTATTAAAGGGTTATTCGAAATGCGCGCCAGGCGCCAGATTTATGATGTTAGAGTTGTGTGGAATGGGATGGGCTAGGTGGGCATGCAGGAGTTCTCGGGTATGATTCGTCTGGGTCTACTCGCTATTACGAGTACGGGCGATACGCCCCTAATTCACCCCCCTGGGCGCGGACATTTCAGACCAATCTGATCGATTCCACCCACCGCGTCCACATGACGCACCGTCAGCTCGAACGCGCCGATCCTGACCCGATCGCCCTCCACTGCATGACGGCCGTGGCGACGGGTAAACAGGGCACCGAGCGTCAAATCCGACTCCCCCTCTTCCAGACGCAATCCGTAGGCCGCCGCCAGATCGCCCGCCAGGCATTCGGCCGACACCGTAAATTGACCAAAGAAACCCGCGTTGGCGCTGAGCTCATTCTCGCGCCCCGGCGCAAACGCCGCGGCGAGCCGCTCGGCCAACTCGTCGGGGGCGATCAACCACACGGAATCGCCCGGCTGCAGCCGTGTCGCGAGATTCAGCGGCACGACCTTGCCTTTGCGCAACACCGTCGCACAGCGTACATCCGGCCCAGCCTCCTGCGCGACGAGGTCGTCCGGATGCATGCCATCGGCCAGCGAACGGACCCCCACCCGATACTCCATCAAATCGAGGGTCGCCCGCTCGCCTACCCACACCTCGGCTCGGTCCACCGGTTCGTCGCGTGGCGGCACGGTAACCCCGAACAGACGTGCCGCCCCGGGCACCGTCGCCCCCTGCACCAGCAGCGACACCAGCACCACCGCAAAGGCGACATCGAACAACAGCGACGAATGCGGCACCCCCATCATCAACGGATAGATGGCCAGCACGATCGGCACCGCACCACGCAGACCGACCCACGAGATATAGACGATCTCGTTGGCCGCGAAACGTAGCGGCAGCAGGCAGATCGCGACAGCCAGCGGTCTCGCGACCAGCATCAGGAACAAGGCCATCGACAACGACAACGGTGCCTTGTCGAGCAGATGCGAGGGGGTGACGAGCAGGCCGAGCGCGAGGAACATGCCCGCCTGCGACAACCAGGCCAGGCCGTCCATCACCCGCAACACATGCTCAGTCGCATGGCAACGCCGATTCCCGATGACCAGACCGGCCAGATAAACGGCGAGAAAACCACTACCTCCCATCATGTTGGTCGCGGCGAATACCATCAGCCCGCCAGATACGATGAGCAGCGCATACAGACCTTCGGCCAGACGCAGGCGCGCGAGCAGCCGCGATAGAATCACGCCACCAATCAGACCAGCCAGAATGCCCAGACCGAGCTGGTGCAACAGCATCACGCCATAGGCCCAGCCATCGCGCTCGCCCGGGCTGAGCACCATCTCGACCATCATCGTGACCAGCAGGATGGCCATCGGGTCGTTGGCGCCGGACTCGATCTCCAGCGTAGACTTCACACGGTCATTGAGCCGTACACCACTGTTGCGCAACAAGGAGAACACTGCCGCGGCATCGGTGGAGCCCACGATGGCCGCCAGCAGCAAGCCGATGCGCCAATCGACATCGAACAGCCACGTCGCGAACACACCCAGAATCAGCGACGTCAGCACGACCCCGAACGTGGCCAGCGACGCCGCCGGTTTGAACGCAACCTTGAACGTGGATACCCGTGTGCGCAAACCACCATCGAGCAGGATCACCGCCAGCGCAAGTTGAGCCACGAGCATCGTGGTCGACAAGTCGTCGAACACGATGCCGCCCGGCCCCTCTTCGCCGGCGAGCATGCCAACGATCAGAAACAACAGCAGCAAGGGCAGGCCAAGCCGGGCCGAAAGCGTGCTGGCCAGCACGCTGACGAACAGCAACACCCCGCCCAGCAGCAGGAATCCGTTGATTGCCGACATCTGAATTAGGATTGATCAGTGGGTCAGGGAGGCTACCTCACGTCGCTCATGCCCGCGCGGGTGCCAGGGACGCATCGTTCGCGGTGCGACGGACGCAACAGGATACCAGAAGGCAGAACGGTTCTGCCCGACGGGCCCACGATCACTGACGCGACGCGGCAGCGACCGGCCGAAAGCGACCACGAGCGATCGCGACCGCGCGAACCACAAGCCTCCGCCGGTTCACCCGCGCACCGCGCCCTGTTCGCCCGAAATCACGCTCTGCACCAGTTCCGCGAGCGAGTTCGCCCCCATCTTCTCCATGACTCGAGCACGATGCACTTCGACGGTCTTGATGCTGATGCCGAGCACGTCGGCAATCTGCTTGTTGAGCTTGCCGGCAATGATCAGATCGAGCACCTCACGCTCACGCTGGGTCAGTTCCCCCAGACGGCGCGCAGTTTCGGCCTCGAGCAAGCGCCGCTGGCGCCCTTCCCGCTCGCGGGCGAGACTCTCCTCGATCAGACCAAGCATATCGCGATCGCCAAACGGTTTTTCGATGAAGTCCACCGCCCCGCGCTTGACCGCCGCCACTGCCATCGGCACATCACCATGGCCGGTGATGAAAATCACAGGCAGGGTCGAATGACGCTCACGCAAGGCCTCGAACAGTTCCAGTCCGCTCATGCCCGGCATGCGCACATCGAGCACCAGGCAACCGGTCATGCGCTCGGACCAGGCGTCGAGAAAAGTCTCGGCCGAATCAAACGCGCACACGGTGTAGCCGCTGGATTCCAGCAGCCAGACCAGCGAATCGCGCAGCGCCTCGTCATCATCGACGATGTAGATACACTGATCAGGCTCTTCGGGCGACACGCTCACTGGCAACCTCCGCAGGCAGGGTAAAGGAGAATATGGTACCGCCTTCCGGGTTGGCGTCGACGCTCAAACGCCCATCGTGAAACTCGACGATGGAGCGACAGATGTTGAGCCCCATGCCCATGCCCTCGGCCTTGGTGGTGTAGAACGGCGTAAACAACAGCTTGAGTTCTTCCTCGCCGATTCCCGGCCCTCGGTCGGCCACCGATACCTCCACCGTGCGGGCACCCAGCATGCGGGCGCGCACATGCAATACTCGTTCCTCGCGCGGCAGCGCCGCCATGGCGTCGAGACCATTCTTGACCAGGTTGATGATCACCTGTTCGATCATGATACGGTCCGCATGGACCGTGGGAAGATCCGGCTCGATCTCGAGCGCAATCCGCCCGCTGACCCGGCGAGCATCGATGTCGGCAAAACCGATCGCATCGTCGAGCACGTCCTCGATACGGATCGCGCTGCGCCGCGGCTCGCTCTTCTTCACGAACTCACGCACCCGACGGATGATCTTGCCCGCGCGTTCGGCCTGAAAGCTGGCCTTTTGCATCGCGGCCAGCAAGTCCTGCTCGCGAAAGCGTCCCGACTGAATGCGCGTGACGCAACCCATGCAGTAATTGGCGATCGCCGACAGAGGCTGATTGAGTTCATGCGCCAGCGTCGAGGCCATCTCGCCCATGGTGATCAGACGCGAAGTGTGCTGCAGGCGCTCGGCCTGCTGTCGGGACGATTCGGCGCTCTGTTTGCGGTCAGTGATGTCGGTGGCGATGCCCATGCGCACGACCCGGCCGTCGACCCAGTGCGTGGCGTGCTCGCGTACGTGGTACCAACGCCCCGATAGCGGATGCTGCACCTCACCATCGAACAGCTCCAGCGGCAGCTCGGCGGCGTTCAGCCGGTGTGGATCGACAAGATACTCGCCGCTTTCGGGCTGGGGTACGGCAACGCCGCGCACCGTGCGTCCGACGGCATCGAAGCCGTAGATGTTCTTGAAGGCGCGATTGGCGAACAGGATCTCGTCGGACGTCGCGTCGGCCACGAACACTGCGGCATCAAGGCCGTCGAGCACGGCCTCGAAGCGCTGCTGAGCCTCCTCCAGCGCCTCGCGCACCCGCTTCGGCTCGGTAATGTCCGTCACCGAGGCCATCCAGCCGGTCTGCTTGCCGGTCAGATCGATCAGTGGCGACAGGTAGAAGCGCGCGTCCAGGCGTGCACCGTCGCGGCGGCGGATGCGCATCTCGAAACCGCTGGCCGGCGCTTGCCCCGCAAGCGTCGATTGCAGATTGCGCCAGCACACGTCGAAGTCCTCTTCCGGCCAGTAAGGAAAAGGCGCTTCGGCCCCGACCAGTTCTTCCTGGCTGAACCCCACCATGCGGCAAAACGCGGAATTGACGTAGATGATGCGCCCGGAAAGGTCGATCGCGCGCATACCGGTGATCACCGATTCCTCCATTGCCTTGCGGAAGGCCGATTCCGCCCTCAACGCATCCTCGGCCGCCTTGCGACCGGTGATGTCGTGCGCCACGGCGTACACCAGCCGCTCCTCGGGCACCGGGTTGATGCTCCACGCCAGCCACTTGAAACTGCCGTCCTCGCAGCGGCACCGGTTCTCGAAGCTGACCGGCTCCCCTGCCGCCAACCGGCGCATCTGCTCCAGCGTGTCTCGCACATCGTCTCCGTGCACCATGTCGAGCAGAGCCCGCCCGGGCAACCGGTCGGGACGATAGCCGAGGATACGGGTGAACGCCGGATTGCAGCGCCGGAAAACACCATCGAGCCCGACGATGCACAGCAGATCAAGTGACAGGTTGAACAGGCGGTCTCGCTCCTTCTCGACCTGCACCCTGCGCCGCACATGGGTACGCAGCAGCCACAGGCTCCACAGGATGATGATCGACAACCCCAGAATCATCGCCGTGGGCAACGCCTCAGGCAACTGTCCGTCGGTGCGGAAGGCCGTCGCGCGCAAAGTCAGGCCGTTGCCGGGCGGATCGAGCGGAATCGCGAACGAGATGCTCTCATCCAGATCGAGCACGCTTGAATTGACCGCCAGAACCTCCCCCTTGGCGCTGATCAGCGCGAGCCGGTATTTCTCCGCGAACCAACTCGGCACGAGATGCCGCACCATACGGTCGATCGAATACACCCCGACGATGGTGCCCAGAAAGTCCCTGCCGCGACGCACTGGCACATACACTTCCAGCACCATTCGATCGCGCGGGGTCACATAGGCTTCGCCATAGCTCGGGCGCGCAAGCTCCCGCGCGCGGTAAAAGGGCTGGGTCTGCAGGCCGGAGAGCACCTCGCCGGACAGCCATTCGGTGGTATCGAACGGCGCCGACCAGCGCACCGCCTCCTCCGGACCGACCCAGACCACGTTGACCAGCTCGGGATTGTTCGCGATGTGCTGATTGGCGCGCAGCTGGAAACCGTCCTGGTCCAGCGCGAACGCTGCCAGGTCCCTCGCCAGCTGTACCAGAAACTCCTCGGTGCCCTGCATGTGCAACCGGATCGTCTGCTCCGCCCACTGCACGTCGCGCGCCACGGCATTGCGCTGGCTCTCGGCCTCTCGCGTCTGCAGCAGCCAGACCAGAGCCAGCATGGTGATCGCGAAGACTCCGACTGCCACATACGGGGCCGTCCAGTACCAGCGCGCCAGTGGTGCATGGCCGGAAAAAGAGGAATCGGGCATTGAAAAGCGACTCTGTTGCAGGAAAACGCGCGGTGGGCACCCTTCTCGCGAGCAGCCGCGAAGCGCTCGCATCCGGCCGAACACACGATGCCGGCTCAACGATGTTGGCAGACCATCGGCATCGACGGCATCGGGAGTTTCCCTTACCGGGGAGGAAAACCGAGCGCTCGACCGCAGTCTTGGGGTTTTCGGCAATTATATTGTTGCTTCGCGGAACATACATTGCCGGTTGTTGTTTTCGATACAACCGGAGAGAAACAGGCATGCTTCGCCCGGGTCTCGCGCTGATCCTGCTGCTGTGGAGTTTCGCGACGTTCGCGACCGAACCGATCCGGATCGGCGTGTCCGGTCCGTTTACCGGCGGCTCGAGCCCGATGGGGCTGTCCATGCTCGCGGGCATTCGCATCGCCGTGGACGAGGTCAACGCCGGCGGAGGTGTTCTCGGCCGGCCGATTGAACTGATCGAACGCGACGACGAAGCACGCAACGAGAAGGGCGCCGAGGTGGTGCGTCAGCTGATCGAGGAAGACGGGGTCGTTGCCGGGCTGGGCATCGTCAATACCGGCGTCGCCCTCGCCAGTCAGCGTCTGTATCAGATCGCACGGATTCCGGTGATCACATCGGTCGCTACCGGTACTCTGATCACCCGGCAGTTCGTCCCACCGGAACACCCGGACAACTTCGTGTTCCGGGTTTCGGCCAACGACACTCTGCAGGCGGCGATGATCGTCACCGAAGCCATTGACCGACAGGGCCTGTCACGCGTGGCAATCTTTCACGACGCCACCAACTACGGGCAACTCGGTCGTGAGGATCTCGAAAAGGCGCTCGCCGCGCGTGGCGTGCAGCCCGTCGTGATCGAGCGCTTTCAACTCCGCCAGGCGGACATGACGCCCTTGCTGCGGCGTGCCCGCGAGGCCGGAGCGGAGGCAATTCTCACCTATGGCATCGGCCCCGAGCTCGCTCAGATTGCCAACGGCATGGCTCGCCAGGGCTGGCGCGTGCCGCTGATCGGCAGCTGGACCCTTGCGATGTCCAACTTCATCGACGACGCCGGCCCCAACGCCGAGGGGGCGCGCATGCCACAGACCTTTATCGCCGAACCGACCTCGGAGCGTCGTCGTGCTTTTCTGGATTCCTGGACCCTGCACACGGGAAATCCACGCATACCTGTTCCCCCCGCGGCCGCTCAAGGATATGATTCACTCCTTCTGCTCGTTGCGGCCATCCGCCAGGCGGAAGATACCGACGGCGACCGTATCCGCGAAGCGCTCGAAGCGCTCGACGAAACCGTGGAAGGCGTGGTCATGACCTATCGGCGACCCTTCTCCCGAGAGAATCACGAATCGATCACCCGCGACCATGAGATCTTCATGGGCGAGATTCGTGGCGGACGCGTGGTCTTTGCCTACGAGTCCGATCGCCAGCGGGCATCACGCCCATGATTGCCCGCTGCGCGCGGCGTTTTGCTCTTGACAATCGGTCGGGGAAACTCTCCCTCCCTCCCTCGTTCCCCGACCGATTTTTTTTCCGCTCTCGACGAACGCGTCGAACCGTCCTCCCGCCCCCCACTCTCCTCGCGCAACCGGTTGAATACGGGTCGCGAGTGACCCGAGTCTTTTTCCGGGCGTGCGCTCGAACATGCGCCCGTCACGAGAGCATGAATCCCGTCCAACTGATCCTGCGCCAAGCGACGGGGTTTTACCCTGCCCACGCAATGAACTATCGTCCGGGTTAAGACTCGCCAAAGGAGTGCACCGACCACTGGAGACCCCGAACCCGAACCCCGAAAGGCACCGGAAGCCGACTTCGCAAAACTACGTATTGCACGTAACGGAATAACGTTTTATATTACGAAACGCAGCCATTCTAATGGCAGGAATGGTCACGCGCATCTGCAAGACATCCGTCCGATCGGGCGGTTTTCGCTAACGGCAGTCATGAGGAGACACACCATGACCGGGAAACACGACACAGCCCTGCAATCCGACCCGGACGCGCAGGAAACTCAGGAATGGCTCGAGGCGCTCAACGGCGTCATCGCGACAGAAGGCGCCCCCCGCGCCCACTATCTGATCGAGAAGCTGATCGAGTCGGCACGCGAGGAAGGGGTAAACCTGCCCTACTCGGCGAACACGCAGTACATCAATACCATTCCCGCGGATCAGCAGCCACGCTACCCGGGCGACCCGGACATGGAGATCAAGCTGCACTCCTACATCCGCTGGAACGCCATGGCAATGGTGGTGCGCGCCAACAAGCACACCAACGTCGGCGGCCACATCGCCTCCTTCGCATCCGCCGCGGCCCTCTACGACGTCGGTTTCTCGCACTTCTGGCATGCCCCCACCACCGATCACGGCGGCGACATGATCTTCTTCCAGGGTCATTCCGTGCCTGGCGTGTATTCGCGTGCCTTCATGCTCGGTCGCCTCACCGAAGAGCAGATGGACAGCTTCCGTCAGGAAGTGGACGGCAAGGGCATCTCCTCATACCCGCATCCGTGGCTGATGCCGGATTTCTGGCAGTTTCCGACCGTGTCGATGGGGCTCGGGCCGATCCAGGCCATTTATCAGGCGCGCTTCATGAAATACATGGCGAGCCGGGGCCTGATCGACGCGGCGCAGGCCGAAAAACGCAAGGTATGGGCCTTTCTGGGCGACGGCGAAACCGATGAAGTGGAGTCGCTGGGCGCCATTGGCATGGCCGCACGCGAGAAGCTCGACAACCTGATCTTCGTCATCAACTGCAACCTGCAGCGCCTCGATGGTCCGGTACGCGGCAACGGCAAGATCATCCAGGAACTCGAGGCCGAGTTCCGTGGCGCCGGCTGGAACGTCATCAAACTGATCTGGGGCACCCACTGGGATGCACTGTTCAGCCGCGACAAGGCTGGCATTCTCAAGAAGAGGATGATGGAGCTGTGCGACGGCGAGTATCAGACCTTCAAGGCCAAGGACGGTGCCTACGTGCGCGAGCACTTCTTCAACACGCCCGAACTGCGCGCGCTGGTCGCCGACTGGACCGACGACGAGGTGTGGCAGCTCAACCGCGGCGGCCACGACCTGTTCAAGATCTTCGCCGCCTACAACGCGGCGGTGAATCACAAGGGCCAGCCGACCCTGATCCTCGCCAAGACCATCAAGGGCTTCGGCATGGGTCAGGCCGGTGAGGCGATGAACATCTCGCACCAGCAAAAGAAGATGGACGTCGACGCCATCCGCCGCTTCCGCGACCGCTTCGGCCTGCCAGTGCCCGACGACAAGCTCGAGGAACTGCCCTACCTGCGCTTCGCCGAGGATTCACCCGAATACAAGTACATGATGGAACGGCGCATGGCGCTCGGCGGCTTCCTTCCCCAGCGCCGACAAAAGGCCGATCCGCTGCCAGTGCCGGCGCTCGACGCCTTCGCCGCGCTGCTCAAGGCCTCCGGCGAAGGACGCGAACTGTCCACCACGATGGCCATCGTGCGCATCATGAACACCTTGCTCAAGGACAAGCAGCTCGGCCGCCACATCGTGCCCATCGTGCCCGACGAGAGCCGCACTTTCGGCATGGAAGGCATGTTCCGCCAGTACGGCATCTGGAGCCAGGAAGGCCAGAAGTACGTACCGGAAGACCATGACCAGCTGATGTTCTACAAGGAATCGACCACCGGCCAGGTGTTGCAGGAAGGCATCAACGAAGCGGGCGCGATGAGTGACTGGATCGCCGCCGGGACCGCCTACAGCGTGCATGGCGTGCAGATGGTGCCGTTTTACATCTTCTACTCGATGTTCGGCCTGCAACGCGTGATGGACTTGTGCTGGGCGGCTGCCGACCAGCGCACCCGCGGCTTCCTCATCGGTGGCACCGCCGGACGCACCACGCTCAACGGCGAAGGCCTGCAGCACGAAGATGGCCACAGCCAGATCATGGCGAACATGATCCCCAACTGCGTCTCCTACGACCCGACCTTCCAGTACGAGGTGGCGGTGATCGTTCAGGACGGCATGCGCCGGATGTTCGCCGAACAGGAGGACGTGTATTACTACCTGACCGTGATGAACGAGAACTACGAGCATCCGGAAATGCCTGAAGGTGCCGAACAAGGCATCCTCAAGGGCATGTACGCGTTCCGCAAGGGCGCGGACAAGAAGGGGCCGCGAGTGCAGTTGCTGGGCTCGGGCACCATCTTCAACGAGGTGATTGCCGCCGCCGGACTGCTGCGCGACGACTGGGGCGTGGAAGCCGACCTGTGGGGCTGCCCCAGCTTCAACGAGCTGACCCGCGACGGCCAGCACTGCGAGCGCTGGAACATGCTGCACCCGATGGAGGCGCCGAAGAAGTCCCACGTCGAGACCTGCCTCGACGGCACCGAAGGTCCGGTCATCGCCGCCACGGACTACATGAAGCTGTTCGCCGAGCAGATCCGCCCCTTCGTCAAGCGCACCTATGTCACGCTGGGCACCGACGGTTTCGGCCGTTCGGACACCCGCGAAAAGCTGCGTCACTTCTTCGAGGTAGATCGCCACTGGGTGACCCTGGCCGCGCTCAAGGCGCTGGCCGACGATGGCGTGATCGAGCGCGAAAAGGTCGCCGCCGCAATGGTCAAGTACCAGCTCGACCCCAGCAAGCCCGATCCGGTAACCGTCTGAGGAGGAGAACACGATGAGCCAATTGATCGAAGTAAAGGTGCCGGACATCGGTGACTTCTCCGACGTCCCGGTGATCGAGCTGTTCGTCAAGCCCGGCGACACCATCGCCGTGGATGACGCCATCGCCACCCTCGAATCCGACAAGGCAACCATGGACGTGCCTTCGTCCGCCGCCGGCATCGTCAAGGAAGTCCTGGTCGCGGTCGGCGACCGCGTGGCCGAGGGAGCGCTGCTGATCCGTGTCGAAGCTTCGGCAACGGCAGCCGCGCCGGCCGAAGCCGTCGCCGCCCCGGCGACGCAGACCGCACCGGCCCAGGCGGCGAGCGCGGCGCCTGCAGCCGCGCCCACAGCCGCGGGCGGCACCGTCGAAGTCAAGGTGCCGGACATCGGCGACTTCGCCGACGTGCCGGTAATCGAGCTGTTCGTCAAACCTGGCGACACCATCGCCGTGGATGACGCCATCGCCACCCTCGAGTCCGACAAGGCGACCATGGACGTGCCCTCGTCCGCCGCCGGCACGGTCAGGGAAGTGCGCGTCGCGGTGGGCGACAAGGTCGCCGAAGGCACGGTGCTGATTCTGGTCGAAACCGCAGGTGCCGCGGCCTCGAGCACCGCCGCGCCGCCCCCAGCCCCAGCCCCGGCGACCGCACCCACCGCCAGCGCCGCAGCGCCCGCGACCCCCACCGCGCCACCCGCACCGGCAGCCACCGCAAACGCCGCCACCAGCGGCCCCACTCCGGTCGCCATCGGCGGCAAGGTGCACGCCAGCCCGTCGGTGCGCGCCTACGCCCGCGAGCTCGGCGTCGATCTCAGCCAGGTCAAGCCCAGTGGCCCCAAAAACCGCATCCTGCGCGAAGACGTCACCGCTCACATCAAGGGCGCGATGACCAGCGGCGTGGTACCGGGCAAGACGCCCGCCAGCGCCGGCGCCAGCCTGGGCGGCGGGCTCGACCTGCTGCCGTGGCCCAAGGTCGATTTCACCAAGTTCGGCGAAGTCGAAGTCAAGCCGATGTCGCGGATCAAGAAGATCTCCGCCCAGAACCTGTCACGCAACTGGGTGGTGATCCCGGGGGTGACCTTCCACGAGGACGCCGACATCACCGATCTCGAAGCCTTCCGCGTCCAGATCAACAAGGAAAACGAGAAGGCCGGCCGCAAGCTGACCATGCTCGCCTTCCTGATCAAGGCCTCGGTGCGCGCGCTGCAGGAGTTCCCGGACTTCAACACCTCCATCGAGGTGAAGGACGGCGAGATGAACCTGGTGTACAAGAAGTACTTCAACATCGGTTTTGCCGCCGACACCCCGGCCGGTCTGGTCGTGCCGGTGATCCGGAACGCCGACACCAAGAGCGTGTTCGAGATCGCCGCCGAATGCGGCGCGCTGGCCAAGAAGGCGCGCGACGGCAAGCTCGGCCCGGCCGACATGTCGGGCGCCTGCTTCACCATCTCGTCGCTGGGCGGCGTCGGCGGGACGTATTTCTCGCCGATCATCAACGCCCCCGAGGTCGCCATTCTGGGCGTCAACAAGTCGGTAATGAAGCCGGTCTGGAATGGCAAGGAGTTCGTGCCACGGCTGACCCTGCCGCTGTCGCTCACGGCCGACCACCGCGTCATCGACGGCGTGCAGGCGACCCGCTTCAACGTCTATATCGCACAACTTCTGGCCGACTTCCGTCGGGTCATGCTCTGAGGAGGCCGCCACATGAGTCAGGTGATTGAAGTCAAGGTACCCGACATCGGCGACTTTGCCGACGTACCGGTGATCGAGCTGTTCGTCAAACCGGGCGACACCCTTGCCGTGGATGAGGCGATCTGCACCCTCGAGTCCGACAAGGCAACGATGGACGTGCCGTCCCCGGCCGCCGGCACCGTGCGCGAAGTGCTGGTCGCAGTGGGTGACAAGGTGGCCGAGGGCGCGCTGCTGCTGAAACTCGAAGCCGCGGGCGACAGCGCGGCGGCGGCCCCTGCTGCTGCCGCGCCCAGCGCCACGCCCGCCACCTCCACGACGCCCCCCCCGGTCGCCGCGCCGGCGGCCGCCAGCCACGGCGGCGGCGCCGACGTCGAGTGCGACATGCTCGTGCTCGGTGCCGGTCCCGGCGGTTATTCGGCGGCCTTCCGCGCCGCCGACCTGGGTCTGAAGACGGTCATCGTCGAGCGTTACGCGACGCTCGGCGGCGTCTGCCTGAACGTCGGCTGCATCCCCTCCAAGGCCTTGCTGCACGTGGCCGCGATCATGGACGAGGCGAGCCACTTCGCCGACCTCGGCATCGACTTCGGCGGCAAACCCAAGGTCGACATCGACAAGCTGCGTGCCCACAAGGAAAAGGTCGTCGGCAAACTCACCGGCGGTCTGGCCGGCATGGCCAAGGGGCGCAAGGTCGAGGTGGTGCGCGGTTATGGCGCCTTCCTCGACCCCAACCACGTCGAGGTCGAGCTGACCACCGGCGACGGCCAGGACAAGACCGGCGAGAAAAAGGTGGTGCGCTTCAAGCAGTGCATCATCGCTGCCGGCAGCCAGGCCGTGCGCCTGCCGTTCATGCCGGAGGATCCGCGGGTGGTGGACTCCACCGGCGCGCTTGAGCTCAAGTCGATCCCGAAGCGCATGCTCGTCATCGGCGGCGGCATCATCGGCCTGGAAATGGCGACGGTGTATTCCAGCCTCGGGGCCCGCATCGATGTCGTCGAAATGCTCGACGGGCTGATGCAGGGTGCCGACCGCGATCTGGTCAAGGTGTGGGAAAAGCAGAACGCCCACCGCTTCGACAACATCATGCTCAAGACCAAGACCGTCTCGGCCGAAGCCAAGGACGACGGCATCTGGGTCGGGTTCGAGGGCGACAAGGCCCCGACCGAGCCGCAATGCTACGACCTGGTGCTGGTCGCCGTCGGCCGCAGTCCCAACGGCAACAAGATCGCCGCCGACAAGGCTGGCGTGATCGTCACCGAACGCGGTTTCATCGAAGTCGACAACCAGATGCGCACCAACGTACCGCACATCTTCGCCATCGGCGACCTCGTCGGCCAGCCCATGCTTGCCCACAAGGCGGTGCATGAGGCTCATGTCGCGGCTGAAGTCGCCGCCGGCCAGAAGTCGAGCTTCGACGCCTTGCAGATTCCGTCGGTCGCCTATACCGACCCCGAAGTGGCCTGGGCCGGGCTCACCGAGGAGCAGGCCAAGGCCAAGGGCATCGCCTTCGACAAGGCGGTGTTCCCGTGGGCCGCCTCCGGGCGCGCCATCGCCAACGGCGCGGAGTATGGCTTCACCAAGCTGCTGTTCGACAAGAGCACGCATCGCATCATCGGCGGCGCCATCGTCGGGCCGCACGCGGGCGATCTGATCGGCGAGGTGTGCCTGGCGGTCGAAATGGGCGCCGACGCGATCGACATCGGCAAGACCATCCATCCGCACCCGACACTGGGTGAGTCGGTGGGCATGGCGGCCGAAGTCGCGCACGGCAGCTGCACCGACCTGCCGGCACCGCGCAAGCGCTGAGTGCCCCGCCCAGTGCCGGAGCACGACCAGCCCCGTCCCCCGCCCACGGCTTCCGGGCCGGGGCGCTCCGGGCAGTCCCCAGAGCCCACTGCTCCGCCGCTATCCGTCGATGGCGGTGGCGCGGCGCCTGGGGGCGGCAGCGAACCACCGCCCCGGGCCGGCACCCGGCGGCGGGCGCTGCGCTGGGCGATCGACATCGCCGTCGTGCTCGCCATCGTGTTCGCCGTTCAGGCATGGCGCACCCGCGACGTGCCCGACGGCGTCCTTCCCGATGTCACGGTGCACATGCTCGACGGTCGCGTGACGCGCCTGTCGCAATGGCAGGCCGACCACCCGGACAGCCCCTACGTACTCTATTTCTGGGCCGACTGGTGCCCGATCTGTCGCACCGTGGAAGGCACGATCAATGCGCTGGACGAGGACTGGCCGGTGCTCACCGTGGCGATGCAGTCCGGTGACGCCGCCAACGTCGCGCGCCACCTGCGCGAACGCAACCTCGACTGGCACACCGCGCTCGACGAACACGGCCAGCTCGCGGCGCGTTTCGGCATCCGCGGTGTTCCAACGATGCTGGTCATCGACGCCGACGGCAGGCGCCGTTTTGCCGAGGTCGGCCTGACCTCGGCGACTGGCATGCGACTGCGTCTGTGGTGGGCCAGCCACATCCGCTCCAGCGACTGAACGCAGCTCCGTTCCCTTCCGCGCCCCACCCAGCCACGGCCAGAGACCAGACCGCACCCGCTCGTCTTGCGCCTTCCACCCGGCCGCGTACGATATGCTTCCCGCTCCCCGCGCTTCCCGGTATCCCGCCCCCGCCCCCCATCGACCACATCAGGTGCCGGAAACCCTACGAAATATGCGGTATCATTTGCCGCAACCCGGACAACAAGACAGGACGCGGAGACACACGCATGGCTGTGCTGGCCGAAGCCATCTCGGTAATCATTCGCAAGCAGGCGATCGAGCAACGCCTGCCCGGCGGCATGGACGCGTTCATGCGGACCATGCCCAACCGTACCTTTTGCGAGGATACGCATCTGTGCCGGCTGGGTTTTCTGTCCCCCGCCGAGACCGCGGTGTTCACCGAACGTCTGCAAATGCTCGGCCTGTGCTTTCTCGGCGAGGACGGCGAAGCCCAGGACTTTGCCGTGGTCGATCAGCAGCACGGCCCGACCACCGCCTGCGCCTGGCTGACCTTTGGCCGCGTGCGTTGCGACGAGCAAGGCAACGAGGTCAGCGCCTGCTGGCTCGACGAAAGCCACGCGATCCGCACCGATGAACCACACCTGACGGCCGACCCGCTGGTCACACCCCCGGGTTGGCGTTTTGAAACCTCGTTGAGCCGGAACTTCCTGTTCACGCCGAATCCGGTCAGCGAGTTTCCGCTCGACGAATAGCCTCGGCATCCGTGGCCAGCAGCTCGGCAAGTTGCTCGAGCGCGCGGTTGCGCTCCAGTCCATCGGCCGCCTTGCCATCGACACCGCTCCATTCGCGGTGCGCCCGCGCCTTGCGCAGCGGCGCCGGCAGCGCCCCTTCCCGCCACTGCCGCACCTGATCGACAAGCCCATGAATCGGGGAGATTGCGCCGTGCCCCCGGGTCTCCAGGGCGCACAGCAAGTGCAGCTGGCGCACAGCCAGAAAGCGCAGGATGCCGTCGTCGACCGCGAGCTGCCGCTGCCCGGTCACCGAACCCAGCACACGATCACCGAACTGTCGCACCGCCTGCCAGCCACCACCGGCCAGCGCGCCGATGGCCGTTGCCGTGCCAAAGGTCAGCCCTCCCACCATCAGATCGACCCCCGCCCCCGCCGCGGCACCTGCGGCGGCACCGGTACCGAAACGAATCCCCAGCTGGCGCAGGCTTTCCGGGTTGAACAGATCCTCCTGCCATTCACCGTTGGCCAAGGGCAGCTGATCGGCGTCCACGTCCGTGCTGCGAAAGCGGTACAACTCGAGTAGCGCATCCACACAGTGCTGCTCACGCTCGCGCACGCGGGTGTTGAGTTCGATGACCTTCGCTTCCACCGCGCCCGCGCCCGTCGCCATCACCCGCACGCGGTAGGCGGCAACATCGATCAGCAGCTCGGCGACCAGCAGCACCGCCGCACGGTGACGTGCATCCGCTTCGCGTGCCCGGCATGCGAGCAGTTTCTCGAGTGACGGACGCCAGGCATCGAGCAAGGTTGCAAGCTTCTCGTACAACCACCGCTCCCCGTCGCGCTCCGGCGCCACGGTGTCGAAACGCACGATCGCATGCAGCCCGAGGCGGGACAAGGCCTCGCGCCAGCGCGACTCGTTGGTCTGCGGCGCGCGCACGAAGTTGAGCACCGGCAACAGGGGCACGGCACAGTCGCCAAGCACCTCGAGCTCGTCGCGGTGCTTGGCCAGCACCGGATCGCGCACGTCGATGACGTACAAACCCGCGTCCGACGCCCGCAGTTGACGCAACACCTTGGCCTCCTGCTCGAACCGCGCCCGCGCAGCCGGTGCGTTCAGGAACCGCTCGACCCGGGCCGGGCCATCGAGCCGGTCGACGCCCTCGGGGCGAATCGATTCCAGCTCCTCGAGCAAGGCCATCGGGTCTTCCATGCCCGGCGTGTCGAACAGCTCGACCAGCACCTCGCCATCGGCGATCAGCCGCGCACCCTCGACATGCCGCGTCGTGCTGGGCCGGCTCGACACCTCGCCGAAGCCGGTGTCCCGCGTCAGGGTGCGCATCAGCGAGGTCTTGCCGGTGTTGGTGTGCCCCACCACCGCAATCCGTACCGGCCGCACCACGGTTTTTTCAGGCATGGCGTCTTCCTTCGGCGGGCGTCCCGGCCAACCACTCGAGCGCTTCGGGCATGGATTCGAACACCGCACCAGGGGGCAGCCCCAGCTCGCGCAGTCCATCCCGCCAGTACCCCAGCCGCTCGGTATCCGTTGCAGTCGCCGCCGCTACCAGCCAGACCCGGCATTCCCCGGCATGACGCGACAAGTCCGCGATCAGCGACAGCGTACCGCGGTCCGGGGACAGGCGCGGATCACAAGCCACCAGCAGACGCACCGGCTGCGCCCGGGAGAGCGCGGCGAGGAACAGCCGGCGCTGTTCGCGCGTATCGAGCGCACCGGCAAAATGCACCTCGTCGGGCACCGTCGGAGGCCATTCCATCGCCCGTGCCTGGCCTTCAGCGGGCGCTTCGCCGTTCAGCTCCACCCCGACCAGCACCGGCGCGCCGGCCGCGAGCGAGGCCAGCCCCCCGAGATGCGCCGTCGCGATCGTCTCCGGCGCCACATCCGTCACGCCGATCCGCTCGCTGGCCGGAGTCAGCCGCTCGAGCAGGCTGGCGTAGCCCGGTTGCCCCTGGTCGAGACGAATCCGCCGCCGCCCGCTGCGCAGCAGCGTGAAACACCACACCGCGAGCAAGGCCCGCGGCAGCACGCCATAGGCCACGACACACCCCAGCAGCCAGGCCGACCAGGCGCGGCGCGCCTCGGCATCGACCAGCGCAACCCCACCGCTGGCGCGCACCACCTCGCCGTCCGGAATCGGCACGCCAACCAGCGCCGGCAAGGCCCCCAGCGCGCCGACCCAGGCCTCGAACACCGCCGCCGGCAAGATCGTCGTCTCCCACACGAAACCGTACCCACGCAGCGAAAACGCCACCAGCAGGCCGATCACGGCGCCACACAGCAGCGCCAGCCACAGCGCATGCGCCACCCCACCCAGCCACCAGCGCAGCAGCGCCTGCCCGCGGTGCAACGAAAACAGCGCGTGCCACGCGTGCACCTGCGGCCCGCGCGCGCTCATGCGCTCGGCCAGCCACAGCCAGGCCCGGCCAAACACGCTACCGGTTTCGGTCGGGCGTATCAGCAACCCCGCCCCCCACACGGCCAGGCTGATCATGTGCACACCCAGCAGACCACCCAGTGCCCACACGACATTCACCGGCCGGCCACCATCACCCAGCACCGCCATTGCCGAACCAAACCCGAGCACCAGGCCGACGACCAGCAAGACCCCCATCGCAAAGCGCGCCCGCACCCCGGCCGCATCCACCGCGCTCGCCCACGTCCCGGTGCTCGCCATCTCCCGCGCGCGCACGCAAATACGCGCCTCGGCATCACCCGGATGCGTTCGCGCCACCGCCACCGCACGCGCATCGTCCTGCCGGCCTTCATCCGCCTCGTGCAGGCGCAACGTCTCGGCCAGCCAGCGCGCGCGCCAGTCGGGAAACATCGAACTCGATCGATTCAGCAAAACCACTCCGCGAGCATCAAAAGGCGTAAGCATAGCGGATTACACGGCGGCGCCGGAGCGGAGCAATCACCGTCTGCCGCCACAGGGAACGTTACGCAAGAATTCGCCTCTGAACCCGTATCATCATGCAACTCGGGGCCTGCGCCCCCGCCGGGGCTTTACGCCTCCCGGAATGAGCGCCCGCCCCAGGGGAGCCCTCTCCATGAAACTGTTGCAACGTCTACCCGGTTCGCGCCGCGAACCAGCGGGTCTGGAATGGAAGGTCCTGAAGAAGATTCCGACCATTCTCATTGCCGGCACGGTGCTCCCGGCACTGTATGCATTCGCCGCGCGCTGGTTCATCACCGGCGACGACGCCGTGGCGGTGGCCAAGATGATCCAGCTCAATGATTACCTCGCGCTGGGCCTGGTGATCTTTCACTGGGCGGTGGTCCTCACCGTGACGATCTTCTGCGTCATCGTGATGCTGATGAAAGGCCCGGCCTACGTCGCCGATCGCTACGACCTTCCGGACAGTCCGAAACCCAAGGACTGAGGCCAGACCTCACCCGTCGCACCGGCACTCGCCGGCGCCGCGAGAATTCACCGCAGCCCCCCATCACACGGGGTTATACTTCTTCGTCGTAAGCAAGCTCGAAGCCCTTCAGATTGCACACGCGAAGACATGCCTGATCATCCTCTGCGTCCGCCCGAGATTGCCCGTGAGACCCTGCGGCGTCTGGCATCGAGCCGGGTTCCACCCACGCCGGACAATTACCGGGCGTACTATCACGAGATCGCGGGGACTCAGGCAAACGAAGCCTTTCCCGAAAAGGGCTTGCGCCAGATCGCCGCCGGACTGGCACGGAACACCCCCGAGCGGCTGCGACTGGCGCATCAGTTCGAGCAAGCCGTCGCCAGCGCTCAGTGGTCTCAGGTCAAGCAGGCAATCATTGCCTACAGTCAGGCCTACGAAACGGTACACCATGCATGGGGCGCGCTGCTGCGCGAGCTGCTCGAAGCGCTGGACCCGTCGCTGCCGGGCGTCGACGTACTACGCGCCTCCGTCGCGTTGATACTGGACGAAGGCGGCACGGACAACGACCTGCTTTTTCGTCGTCTCGGCGCGCAGCTTCGGGCGAGCGCCCATCACCTGGAGCACGCACAGCAGATACCCTCGCGACCAGCACCTCCCCCCGCGACGGCAATCACCCACGAACGCCCCCTTTCGGCCTTTGCCCTGCTCGCACTGCTGTTGCAGAAGGCCGTGCTCCCGGTTGTCTCGGAGAACGCGGCGCTGGCCACCGAAGCGCGCGACCTGGCGCAGACCGCCTCGCAGCTCGAGGATGGCACCGCCGGACCGGATGACCTCGTCGCCCGACTCCACGCCTTGTCCGAGAAAATCGAATGGGCAGAACAGGATCAGCGCGCGATTCGTCAGTCCCTGCTCAGCCTGCTCAAACTCCTCGTCGACAACATCAGCGAACTGGTCCTCGACGACCACTGGCTGCACGGTCAGCTCGGCCTCGTCTCCGAGGTCTTTGGCAAGCCACTCGACATCCGCATGCTCGATGAGGTCGAACGTCGCCTGCGTGAGGTCATCTGCAAACAGGGACAGCTCAAGCGACAACTGACCGAGGCCCAGAACCGGCTCAAGAGCATGCTGTCAGGTTTTGTCGACAGTCTTGCCGGCTTCAGTTCTTCGACCGATCACTACCAGCACACGCTGGCGCATTGCGCGCAAGAAATCGAGCAGGCCAACGATCTTGCCCAGCTCGCCGACGTCGTCGGTACCATGCTCAGCGAAACCTCTCTGGTGCGGGACGAGGCGCGCCGCTCAGCACTCGAACTCGAACAACTGCGCGACGAAGTCGATTCGGCAAACCAGCAGCTCGCCCGATTGCAGCGCGAACTCGAGGAAACCAGTCAGCTCGTGCGTCACGACCCACTGACCGGCGTACTCAACCGCAAGGGACTCGACGAGGCACTCGACCGCGAAATTGCAGTGGCCCGCCGGCGCAACAGCCCCCTGTGCCTGGCGCTGCTCGACATCGACAACTTCAAGGAGCTCAACGATACCTTTGGACATCGCACGGGCGACGACGCCCTTCGCCACCTCACCGAAGTCACCCGTGAAAGCCTCCGCCCGCAAGACCTGGTGGGACGCTATGGTGGAGAAGAGTTCGTCATCCTGCTGCCCGACACCGACGAAGAACAGGCCATGGCAACCATGATCCGCTTGCAGCGTGCGCTGACCAAACGCTTTTTTCTTGCCGACCACAAACGCGTACTGATCACGTTCAGCGCTGGCGTCGCGAAACTCCATCCGGCCGAGGATCCGCATCTGGCCATCGATCGCGCCGACAAGGCCATGTACGCCGCCAAACGTGCCGGCAAAAACCGCGTCTTCCTGGCGCCCTGACCAATCCGAGCACATGCAGAAACCCGTAAACCCATCCGAAATCACACGCGAGGTGCTGCGCCTGTTTGCCACACGCAAACTGCAGCCCACGCCGGAAAACTTCACCGCGCTCTACCATGAGGTTGCCGGATCCAATGCCCAGGGGATGCAACTTACGAGCGGGGCAATCCGTTCGATTGCCGAGCGCCTGCCACGCGACAACGCCGAACGCGGCCGCCTCGCGCGCCAGGTCGACCAGGCGCTGGCAACCAGTCAACGTGCCGATGCCGAGAACGCGCTGTCGGCATGGCTCGACGATCTTCATCAGCACCAGCCCCCAGCCTGGAATACCCTCATCTCCAACCTTTTGCGCCAATGGGAAAGCCGACAGCTGGGCTGGACCACCGCGCGCAAGCGTGAATCACTCGAACGCGTGCTCACCGCGCAAGACCCACAGACACTGCACAGCCGTCTGCAGGGTCTGATCAAGGCCTGGAGCCAGGCACCGACGGATCCCGACGCACCCGAGAACCAGACCGCCACGGACGTCTTCGGGCAACTGCGTGATAACGGAAGCGGCACTGAGGCCGCTCCCACTCCTTCCGGCTCGCAGGACGATTCCACCCAACCCCCGCCGCAATCACCGTCCCGCCCGCCACCCAGTGTTCGCCTGGTCACCGAGGGCGAAGCCGGCGAACTCATCGACGGTCTGCGCGAACTCCTGTTGCTGGCGCTCGAAAACCTCGTCCCCGCCTTTCTCGCCGATCATCCGGAGCTTGCCGCGCAAGGCAACACCCTGGCCGACGCCGTGCGCTCCGCCAGCCGGGTCGACCAGTTCCGCACGATCGGCAAACAACTGCGCAAGCTGGCCTACCGCGTCGAGATCACCCTGACCGACGATGCCGAGGTCCGCAATGGGCTGCTCAAGCTCCTGCACCTGCTGCTGCAGAACATCGACGAGATCGTCATCGACGACCAGTGGCTGCACGGCCAGATCGAAATGCTTCGGGATCTGGTCGCCCAGCCCGGCAACCCGCGTCTGATCGACGACGCCGAACGCCGCCTGAAGGAAGTCATCTACAAGCAGAGCCAACTCAAGCACAGCCTCGCCGAAGCCCAGCGCAATCTGCGCCAGATGCTCGCCGGATTCGTCGACCAGCTTGCCAGCTTCACCGAAACCACCAGCGCCTATCACGACCGCATTGCAGAGAACGCCGGCAAGATCGCCGAAGCGCGTGACATCACGGAGATCGGCCATCTGCTCGACGCGGTAATGCATGACACCCGCGAGATCCAGGAAGAAGCGCGCCGCTCGCGTGACGAACTGCAGGCCGCAAGAGATCAGGCCCGTCAGGCCGAACAGCGCATCGAGCAACTGCAGAAAGAACTCGACGAAACCAGTCGCCAGATGCGCCACGACCAACTCACCGGCGTACTCAACCGCCGCGGGCTGGAAGAAACCTTTCACGCCGAAGCCACCCGCGCACAGCGCCGCGGCACATCACTGTGCGTCGCCCTGCTAGACATCGACAACTTCAAGCGTCTCAACGACACCTACGGACACCAGACCGGTGACGATGCGCTGGTGCACCTGACGCGCGTCGTTCGCGAAAATCTTCGCCCACACGATACCGTCGCGCGACTCGGTGGCGAGGAGTTCATCATCCTCTACCCCGAATCCGGGCTCGAGGAGGCAACCATCGCTTTGGTACGCCTGCAACGCGAACTCACCAAGACCTTCTTCCTCGCCGACGACAGCAAGATCCTGATTACCTTCAGCGCCGGGGTCAGCCCATGGCGCCCCGACGAACCCATGGATGCCGTGATCAAGCGCGCCGACGAAGCCATGTACGAGGCCAAGCAGACCGGCAAGAACAAGGTTGTCGCGCGCAACGCCCCGCCGCAAGAGCGGTCACCCGTGGACGCCATATGAGTGCATTGCCGTTCTGATCCCACAAGCCGGATCAGGGCGCGAGCGCGTTGGACAGGCTGGCGCGGCGGGCGTCATAATGGGTGCCAGAGTGGCCCCTGAAGTGCATCCCGCCGAACCGACACGCGAGACACGTGAATGAAAACGGAAGCCTATCAATCGATCAGCGAACAAGACTACCTCGCACTCGAAGCACGCTCCCCCGTACGTCACGAATACGTGGCGGGCGAAGTCTTCGCCATGACCGGGGCGAGCATTCGCCATAACGTAATCGCACTCAATCTGGCAACCGCGCTTCGCTCCCATTTGCGTGGCACCCCCTGTCGCGCCCTGATGGAAGGCGTCAAGCTGCGCCTGCGCAAGGAAAGCAGCTACTTCTATCCCGATGTGATGGTCACCTGCGAGGCGGGACTGCTCGACCTCGGCGCCGAAGTCCAGATCGTGGAAGAGCCGGTGCTGCTGATCGAAGTGCTCTCGCCGAGCACCGAAGGCATCGACCGCCGCGAAAAACTGCGCGCCTACCGCACCCTCCCCAGCCTGCGCGAGTACGCCATGGTCAGCCAGGACGAGTGCAAGGTCGAACTCTACCGGCGCCGTGGCGACATCGGCTGGGACATCATCACCTTCGAGCAAGGAGATCAGGTTTCCTTTGCCGGGATCGAGCTGGAGATGGGGATTGCGGATATTTATTTCGAGAGTGGTGTGGCGTGCATGCAAACTTAACAACTGTGTTTGAATTGAAACGGCTGAGCCACCAGGCCGCAAGCGCCCTGGTTCCATGCACTCCAACCTGGCAATAGCAAATAGATATGGACAGTCCTGATCCCATCCCGGTCACCAGCCCGCTACTGCCACCGCTGGAAGAATTCATTCCATATCTCGAGCAGATCTGGCAGAGCAAGCGACTCACCAACAGCGGACCGTTTCACGAGCGCTTTGAACGGGAACTGGCGGATTATCTGGGCGTGAAACATCTCAGCCTGTTCGCAAACGGCACGCTGGCGCTGGTCACCGCACTTCAGGCCCTGCGCATCACCGGTGAAGTCATCACCACCCCGTACACCTTCGCCGCGACCAGTCACGCACTGCTGTGGAACGGATTGAAACCGGTTTTCGTCGACATCGACCCCGAAACCTGCAACCTCGATCCCGCCCGGATCGAGGAGGCGATCACTCCGGCAACCACGGCAATCCTTCCCGTACACTGCTATGGCATCCCCTGCGACGTTGACGAGATCGAGCGCATCGCCGACACCTACGGACTGAAAGTCATCTATGACGCCGCACACGCCTTTGGCGTGCGGCTCAACGGCGAGAGCATCCTGCTGCACGGGGACTTGTCGATTCTGAGTTTTCACGCGACCAAGGTGTTCAATACCTTCGAAGGCGGCGCCATCATCTGCCCCGATGCAAAGGTTAAACAACGCATCGATTACCTCAAGAATTTCGGTTTCGCCAATGAGACCACCATCGTCGCACCCGGCATCAACGGCAAGATGAACGAAGTGGCTGCAGCTTTAGGATTGTTGCAACTGAGCCGTATCGACGCAGCACTCGAAGCCCGCGCGGCAATCGTCGGTCGCTACGATTCGGCGCTCCGGGGAATCACCGGAATTGACCTACCCACCGCGCCCACCTCGGTGACCTGGAATCAGGCCTACTATCGTATCCTGGTCGATGATTCACACTTCGCGATGAACCGGGACGCGCTGTACGAGCACTTGCGTGACGCAAACATTCTGGTGCGCCGCTACTTCTTCCCATTGATGTCCGAATTTCCAATGTACCGTGGCATGCCCAGTGCTCAAGCCGACCGGCTACCCAACGCGCTGAGATTGTCGCGTCAGGTGCTTTGCCTGCCAATTTACCCCGATCTTTCCGAATCCGATCAGCAGCGAATCATCGATCTCGTCGTTTCCGCCTCGGTAAGATCATGAAGTTGACCAGCGTCACCAGTGACGACCACACAGGCCTCGCCCGCACCGCGATCGTCCTTGCCGGTGGCTTTGACCAGATCGATCTGATCACCGAACTGCGTTCGCGCGGCTGGCGCGTGGTCTTGATCGACTACAACAAACGACCACCTGCAGCCGATGCGGCAGATCTCCACTACGCCGAAAGCACGCTTGACATCGAAGCCGTTCTCTCCATTGCACGCAAGGAGCAAGCCGCGCTGGTCACCACGGCATGCACTGACCAGGCGCTGCTGACAGTCGCACACGTGTCGGCCGAACTCGGCCTGCGGACGCCGTTTTCCCCGGATCAGGTGCTTCGTTTGACAAACAAGGAGTGGATGAAACAAACCGTGCTTGAACACGGCATCCCGTCCGCAGCCTATACAACGATCAACACCGACGACGCGCCCCCTGACGGGCTGTGTTTTCCGATGGTAGTAAAGCCAGTCGATGGCAACAGCTCCAAAGGAGTGACGCTGGTTACCGAACCCGCTCACTGGCGCGCTGCGGTTGCGCGGGCGCGGGCGGTCAGTCGCTGCGGGCTCATCGTGTGTGAAGAATACCTGCCCGGTATCGAGCTTTCGGTCGACGTGCTCGTACTCGATGGCAGACCGCGCATACTGATGGTGAGCGAATCGGAGAAGCTGGAGAACCCGGAAGGAGCCTTCCCCATCCATCGCAGTGTGCAGCCTTCGGCTCAGGCAATCCGCTTTCGCGAGGAGATCGAAACCTGCATCGCGGCGCTGGTCAAGGCATTCGCGATCACCGATTCACCGATGATCGTCCAGCTGATCGCTTCTCCCGAAGGTATTCGCGTCATCGAACTCAGCGCTCGCATTGCCGGGGGCGCAAAGCACCGGTTCATCCGTGCAGTGACTGGCTATGACATCATGCGTGCCTGGGTCGACCTCCTGAGCCAGCGGCGTCCACCCGAACCACCGCAGCACGCGTTTCTGCCTGCACCGCCACGCGCGCTGTACTGTATGCAATACCTGTACATGCGCCCGGGCACGTTCGACCGCTTCGAAGGCGACGACTTGCTATTGCACGATGGTGTGATTCAGGAGTTTTTCCAAACCAAAACCGCGGGAATGCGGGTGGGAGAAGCCTTGAACAGCAGCAACCGGGTGGGGGCTGCCCTGCTGCGCGCCTCCGGTCAGGCGGATCTCCACCAGCGGCTTGCGCGGCTGTTTGCCGACCTGCGTGCCTGCGATGAACACGGAGTCGATCAATTGCTGCACCCGGCAACGGCGGGCTGATCAGCCGGAGGACGCACCACGGCGAGCCGGCTCGCGGCGACCTCCGCGCGTTCGGCTGGTGACACAGGCTGGCCTTTGGCGTCGAGCACCCAGACGCCACCATCATGCATTCCGGTCTTCCACTCAAGCGCATGACGAAACTCATCCGTTTCTTCCCAAAGATAGGGCACGGGCAGAAAACCGGCGGCGAAAACACGATACAAACCATCCACGCAGTACGGATCTGGAATCTCGCGCTCGATCACCGACAACACCGCACGGGCGCCATCGAGCAGTTCAGCCGTTTTCCGCTCGACGACCGGGTCCAGACCAAATACATGCTCTCCCGACCGAGACTTCAGCCCTCGGTAATCGTCGAGCGCACCTCGCACGATGCGTATGCTGTCGTGAATCACCGGGGGATCCGCCAGTGAAATCGCCTCGGAGTGGCTGACGACGTGAATGATCGGGGGGCTACCGGGATCACCCGGTTCGATGTCGTCCATCAGTGCCGTCGAAGCGGCAAGCTGGGCGCGCGCCCGTGCCGGATTTGGTGAAAAATAGTCCAGGCCCGCGCGAGGCTGCAGAACGACCTTGAAGCTCGCATCTTCCAGTGACCGGACGAACCTCAGCATGGCTCTCGACTTCGCCAGATCGCTCAGGCCCGATGTGTACTTGGGCGTGTTGAGCATGTTCTGCAGCACAAAGGTTCGAATCCCGCATCGCTTTGCCGTACGCGCGGTCAGATACGCCGAGAGCACATAGCTGACGTCATCGGCACCCCGAAACGCAAAATGGTGCGGCACGTTCGCTTCCAGAGGCTTGCCACTGCGCGCGATGAACCGAACGGCCTCCAGGTGCTCCCGGAGATTGGCGTGCACGGTGTTGTCCCCACGGCCATCGATCCGGCTGAACCACCAGAACGAGAGTGCATGCCAGGCGATGTTCAGAGTCTCTTCATGCAGTCTGGCCAATGCGGGCACATCGCGGGTACCGGCATACGTCCTGACCAACATCGGGCGGGCGGCCTCCATGATCTCGCGATACTCATCTGCGGAATTGATCGGCACACCTCCACCATTGGGTCGGCCATCCCAATCCAACCCGAACGCCGACTGCGTCAGCTGCGACGTACCGATGCTGAGAACATCGAGTAGCCCCCCCGCAGCCAGATCGCGCGTCCATGCGAGAAACTCGCGCACGGCCAGCTCCCTTGGCGTACAGAACGGACCAACATGCGCTCGAATCAATGGCGGCAGCCGGTGGCGCGCGCCATGTTCGAGACGGTCTACAAGGCGCTCGGTCCGACTTCCGAAACCCGGGCTGCGCGCCCGATCGACCGGACGCACGTGATCATGCCCGCCCGACTCGACGAACGCAGTGGCGAAGCGCATTCGTTCGTCGTCATACGCGGAATCCAGCCTCAATGAGACCGGGATGCGCTCGGGGGGGATACCGAGCAAACGCAGGGTGTACTCCGGCGCCTCGTCACCCTCGAACGCGATCACCCGGTCACCATGCTCCGCACGCACCAGTTCACAGGCATGCGGCAGGCCGGCAAAGTAGATCGCACGCAATGCCCCTCCCTGATCGGCGAAGCAGCGGCGTGAATGCAGCAGATGAAACAACCGGCCAAAAGCGTCACGAGCAAGCTCAGGTTCAAGCCGAAAACTGAATCCCAGACGCGACACGCGGGTATCCGCCAGCCATGCCAACAATCGATTCGCGGCCTCCTCGCGCTGAATGCTGGCCACCGCCTGCACCACGGCACGATCGCCGATCACGCATTCATGGCCCGATCCACGAATCAGGCGGGCGATGTAATCGATCCCCAGTGTATGCGCGTCGACCGCATGTCGCAGAAAACCATATACCTCCGACGGACGCGCTTCCATGCCTTCACCTCAACGACGAACCATATCGACGATGTCCCGAACGGACATGTCCCTCAAACCCATCTGTTCGAGTGTACGCCCTTGAGCGCGCAGGTCACGCCCAAGGAGGCCGGAAGCCAGTTCGATCAATGACGACATGATCGGCACCGGTACACCGGCAACGCGACCGAACGACTCGAACGGAACGAGGCCTGTCGGAACGTCCTCGGTCAGCAATCGGGACTCAATCCGGCCGGGGGCAAGAATTTCGGCGTAGGCGGGGCTGGTACGCATTTGCTCGGCCAATGAGTGAGCACGGGTCTGGGGGTAGGCCTTCAGCATCCAGGCCTGCACCGTATCCAGCCCGAGTCCGTATGCCTGAGCCACCGCAAGACGTTCCGCGTCAACGCGCATCACCATCTCCGCAACCCGATCACTGACGTCTCGGTAGAAATGAACCTTCTCGCCCCGTTCAATCGTTCCCGTGTTGAGAATTGCAACCACAGGATGCAGCACCGCACCCATGTTCGCAAAGCTCGTCTCAAGCACCGAGCTCGCCGGAACAAAGCAATCAAACAACGGACGAAGACGTGCCATCACCCCATCTAGATCTGCGGCTGGCAAGGTGGCCAGCGGCACACGCGCCTTGCGTCCGATCAATCGGACCCGGCCCGGCAATTCGGCGCGACAAGCATAGAGCAGACTCTGCGCCTCAGCCACCAAGACACGCGCACTACCGTACTTCCCGAGGACATGCACAACTTCAAGTGCGCCGCCGGTACGACCGGGATTGAGCACAAGGATCTGTCCGTCACGCAGCAGGGGGGCCAGCTGCCGCGCAAGCGTACCGTGCGCATCGGCCGTGGTCGCCAGAAAAACAATCTCTGCCGTGGCCAGCGCGACCTCGAGGTCGTCGGTGACCCCCGCCAGCCGCGCACGCCAGTTCTCGACACCCACCCCCTCAATGGTTCGATCAACGACAACGCGGCCCAGTCGTTCAGGCTGCCTGCAATACAGCCTAACGGAATGCCCTCGGCTGGCCAGGCTACCGGCGAGCGCCTGCCCTCCGTTGCCACCGCCGAGCACGGCAACATCAGCCATGCGCCTTTCCCCGCCGGCGAAAAACCATCCACGCGTTCCCGAACCCGCTCCCCGGTGGCCATTCCCTGCGAACCGAAAGCGCTACGAAAAACCGCGACAACAACCGGAACAGTCCCGACCGGTTTGCCTTCAGCCGACGCTCGGCATCCGAGTCACAGCCGCGCATCATCGCGTAGACTCGCTTGGCGACGTGGCGTTCGAACCATTGATGGAAGCGGAAGCGGCAGAGCACCGCCTGCTCCAGTTCCAGATCGTGATACGCAAACAACTGACGGTACCCGTCCACCGTTCGCCGATTGTATCCGGCCCCCTGGACTGGATACGGTGCAACCTGTTCGAACAGGATCAAACGACCATCGCTACCCAGGCGTTCGACGAGATTCTCGATGATCCCGGTGAGATCATCGTCGGTGACGTGGGCGAAAACGGCGACGACGTATATCAGATCGTAGTCACCGCCGAAGTCCTCGAACGGGAGAAAAAAGGCCGCCTCGGGACACGCTTTCCGCGCCAGCGCCAGCATGTCGGGGGACAGATCGACGCCCGTCCAGCGCGTATCCGGATGTTGATCCGCGAAATATCGCAGATGCTCACCGTCGCCGCAGCCGAAATCGCACACCCGCCGCGCACGCGCGACATATCCTGCCATTCTCGCCCGCAAGATCGCCCTGCGCGCCAGATAGAAAGGAAGCGGGGTAATCGTATACATCGACTCCCCCTGGTACGTGAAGGACCAACGAGCCCTGCGGTTCCAGAGTTCGCGAGCAGACTCGCTCACGGATCCTCCGGTCCCGGACTCGGGTTGCGCGGTTACAGGTCTCTCCATCATATCGACATCACCCGCGTGGCGGCGCGGCACTACCCACGATCACCGGCTCCATTCGAGAGCTTTCCGCCGATCCGCTCAGAGATCCTCATCGGACGCGCCTCCAGCCACCGAAAACGATTCGGCCGGAAGTCCGTCGCACCACCTCTTCCATGCAGTACGGAGCGCGTTCTCCAACCCTCGGGTAACGAACTCCGGTTTACGGCGCTCACAAGCGCGAATCCGCTCACGCAGGCCAAGGCGAAGCTCGTTCAGGCGTTCGGGGCTCGAGGCCCAGCCCACCGCCATGTCGACGAATCCATCGTCGTCAGGAGCGACGAAAGAATCCATGCCGACGCGTGCCATTGCCCCCGCGCCTCCGTTCTCCATGCGTGTCCTGCCGCGCCGGGTCAGCACCGGAACACCCATCCACAGCGCCAGATTCGTAGTCGTTCCCCCCGGATACGGAATCGTGTCAAGAATCATATCCACCCGGTTGTGCGCCTCCAGATAGTCCTGCATTGGCAGAACCGGCAAGAACATCAGGCGCTCGGGCGAAATCCCCCGCGCAGCAAACGCCTCACCCACAGCCCTGCAGGCCGCCTCAGAAGGAGCCGCGCCAACAAGCAGCCGGGACGACGCGCATGCTTGCAGAACTCGAGACCACAGATCAATCGAAGACTCGGAGATCTTGCCGAGTCGGTTAAAGCTTCCAAAAGTGACGAAGCCGTTGGTCAATGCCGGCAACGGCGCAACGGGTGGTGCAAAAGACGGATGAGAAAACGTCCCGTTGCTGGGCAGCCTCACGACGTGTTCACTGAACAAATGGTCGTACACCCCTTCGGGCGCGAGAAAACCGTCCGCAAGATGATAATCCATCGACCGCAGGCCCGTCGTATTCGGATAACCAATCCAGCTCATCTGCACCGGTGCAGGCTTGCGTGCAAACACCAGCAGGCGATTTCCCGCCGTGTGTCCCGACAAATCGATCAGGACGTCCACCTTGAGCGCCCGTATGATCTCGGCCGCATCATTGTCGGACACATGGTAGATGGAAGCCCAGAAATCGAAGTATCCCTTCAGTCTTGCGGTCGTGGCGTCCTCGCGATTCCCCGCATGGAAAGCAAGCAGTTCGAAACGATTGCGGTCAAGATGCTCGAACACGGGTTCGATGAACTTGGCCACCGCGTGTTCCCAGAAATCGCCCGAAACGAAACCGACTCGAAGGCGACGCGCCGGGTCACGATCGTTCTCGTGAGGTCGCTGTTTCGCAAGCAGGGGCTTCTCATACCGTTCAGCAAAGCGCAGATGTTCATCAAACACGTCCTGCGCGGATCGCGTTTCATCGTGTGAAAGATAGAACAGGTAGTTGCTGAAGCACGCGGCCACCTCGGCGTTGTGTTCGAGCGCCCTGAGACTCACGCGCACCGCATCGGCGAGCCGGCCGATCTTGAAATACGACAGCGCAAGGTTTTGCTGGGCACCGAGTTGCCGCGGTTCGGTGGCGACCACTTTCTCCAGCAAGACGGCCGACTCCTCGGATCGCTGTTGCGAAAGCCGAACAGTTGCCAATGCCGACAAAACCTGGGCGGACTCACCCACTGCTTCAATCGCCGCCTCGGCAAGTTTGGCCGCGCCGTCCAGGTCACGGCACCGCACCCGGAACAGCACGTAGTTGTTCCAGACTTCGGCGTGACCACTGAAGATCTCGACACTCAAACGAAAGCAGGCCTCGGCTTCAGCGACATGGCCGAATGTAGACAGTGCGGTAGCCAGCCCTCCGAGCAGTTCAGCATCGCCGGGGCGCAGCTCGTTGGCCTTGAGCACGAGCTCAAGTCCTTCCAGTCGGTCCCCAAGTTTCTGCCTCGCCACTCCCAGCACGAACCAGCCGCGCGGATGCAGCGGATGACTCTTGGTCAACCGGCTGGCGAGTTTGGCCAGCGCCTCGATCTCACCTCGTCCGAACAGGGTCACAATGCGCTTGTGGGTCTTGGCATCGATTTCCCGGACCGGCTCCAGGCGAAGCGCCCCCGCATGAACCTGCCTCGAACGATCGAGTACCCTGGCAACGCGTTCGAGCAATTCACGTACGCGCTCCGCCACCTCATTGTCCACAGTGTCAGGCGGCGCCTCCTGCGCCATCTCGGGCGGCGATTCTTCCAACGCCAAGCCGGACTGCAGCCCACCACGCTCACGCATGACAACGATCACGTCCGGAGCCAGTCCCGCCACAGCGGCCTGATCAATGGCATCGGCAATCGCGGCGGTTTCACCGTACGCCGCGAGCACATCGATCAGGCTCATCCAGAACTCGGGTTCGCCAGGTCTTGCCTCGATCGCGTTCATCAGGCGTTCCAGCACCTGTCCATGCTCACCAAGCGAAAACTCGAGCAAGGCAAGGTTGTGATTCGCCTCGGGATGCGCGGCCTCGATCTCGAGAACGGATTGATAGGCCAGGCGTGCTTCATCGGACCGACCCTGCAACTGATGCTCCACCGCCAACCGGTACTGAACATCAACATGACCTGCCGTCGCATTCGAACTCATCCATCCCCCTTCGTGACCCGACCCCGCGTTGCGATACCGCAATCCTACCCCGCTCCGGCAATGTTCGTCTGCCGCAAACCGGCAAAACCGCATTGCCGCCCCGGCACCACTCGGCACATTTTGCCGCCCATCGACCAGCCGTACGCCTAAAACCCGCGCCACACTTGGGATCAAAGACCTGGCACGCATCTCGCTTTAAAGAGGTCGTAGGCTCGGAGGTCGGAATCGATGAACTCCACATCCAGCCGATCCGAGCAACCTCCGAAACCGAATCCAAGGAGATGCAAAATGGCACAGGTCATCAACACCAACGTTGCTTCTCTCAACGCGCAACGTAATCTCAACGTCTCGGCTGGCAGCCTCAACACAGCCCTGCAACGACTCTCCTCCGGCCTGCGCATCAACAGCGCCAAGGACGACGCCGCGGGTCTGGCAATCTCCGAGCGCTTCACGTCGCAGATCCGCGGACTCGACCAGGCCCGCCGCAACGCCAACGACGGGATCTCGTTGTCACAAACGGCTGAAGCCGCCTTGCAGTCCTCCAGCGACATTCTTCAGCGCATTCGCGAACTGGCCATCCAGTCGGCCAACGCCACCAATTCGGCAGGCGACCGCGCGGCACTGAACGCCGAGGTACAACAGCTTACCCAGGAATTGCAGCGTATTGCGACGAACACTGAATTCAATGGACAGAAACTGCTTGACGGTTCATTCACTTCAGCCTCGTTCCAGGTCGGCGCCCAGGCGAATCAGACCATCACCGCAACGTCGGGCAACTTCCAGGTGAATGCATACGGCAACTTCCGGATTGGTGGGCTCGCCACTTCAACCAACACCCCCAACGGTGTTGGCGATCTGGTCGTGGGTTCCCCGGCCGACGGACAGCTCACCACTGCAAACATCCCGGACTCACGCATCGCAGGAGACACGATCCGCCTGTCGAGCAGCCTCGGCAGCAAGCAGATCAGCTACCCCGTCGGCGCCAGCGCGGAAGACATCGCGGCGAAGATCAACCAGGCTGAAACCGGTGTCCGCGCAACTGCATTTACCTCATTCGTTCTTGGTGCGGACGATGGCAATGCCAACGCCGCAAGCTTCCGGCAGGGCGAGAACTATACCTTCCAGATCGCGACCGACACGACTGCCGGCGTCGACCCAGGCTCATATACCACCGTTGCGTTCTCGGTCGGAGGAAGTGCGACCGGTGATCCCGCGAATTCCGCAAACCATCTGGCCGCCGCGGTTCAGGCCTTCAACGACGTATCGGGCAAGACGGGATTCGTGGCCAAGATCGTGGAAACCGACAACGGCTACTTCGGCATCCAGCTCACCAGCGAAGCAGGCAAGGACCTGCGCATTATCAACGCTTCCCCTGCTGGTAACGACCTGGCGCTCGAGGATCTGCGCGCGCTCGACGGCAATCCAGCCAACTTGAGCGACCCTCTCACCGGCGGACCACTCGCCGCGAACGCGACCCCGACCACATGGACAGATGCCGATGCTGCATGGATTACCGGACAGGTAATCCTGGATTCGGACCGGTCGTTCTCACTGACAACCGAGAACAGCACCACCGACATTCTGATCAACGGCAACATTGATCAGACGGCTGGAGGGGCCCTGCAGGCCACCGAAAACATGGACATCAGCACGGTCGAAGCGGCAAACCGCACATTGGCCATGGTCGATTCGGCACTGGCCGCGGTCAATAACCAACGCGCCCGCTACGGTGCCCTGCAATCGCGTTTTGAGAACACCATCATGAACCTGCAGAGCACCTCCGAGAATCTCTCCGCATCACGCTCACGCATTCGTGACGCCGATTTTGCAGCGGAAACCGCCAACCTGACACGGGCCCAGATCCTGCAGCAAGCCGGCACAGCGATGCTCGCGCAGGCCAATCAGATACCCCAGCGCGTGCTGCAGTTGCTTCAGGGCTGAAAACCGGTCCCAGACAGTCTATTCAGTATTCGGACCCCGGCCGAGCGCACCAACGGTGCCTCGGCCGAATTTCGTCTTCGATGGGCCTAAAGTTTTGCGCACCCCGGCCGTTAATGCATCCAAGAGCAGCAGAAAGCTCGATGCCAGAACCGAAACCGGACAGCCTGGCGCTTGAACAATCAGCCCAATTCAGGAGGCTATCATGGCACAAGTAATCAACACCAACGTTCCGTCACTGAACGCACAGCGGAACCTGAACAACTCGGCGAATGCCCTGCAACAATCGCTGACCCGGCTGTCTTCCGGTCTCCGCATCAACAGTGCCAAGGACGACGCGGCAGGCCTTGCGATTTCCGAGCGTTTCACCGCACAGATTCGCGGCCTGGATCAGGCCCGCCGCAATGCCAACGACGGTATCTCACTGTCGCAGACTGCGGAAGCCGCGATGCAGTCGTCGGGTGACATCCTGCAGCGGATTCGCGAACTGGCCGTGCAATCGGCAAACGCGACCAACTCGGCCGGTGACCGTGCCGCGCTGAACGCTGAAGTTCAGCAGCTGACTCAGGAACTGCAGCGCATCGCGACCAACACCGAGTTCAACGGCCAGAAGCTGCTGGACGGGTCCTTCACCTCGGCACAGTTCCAGGTCGGCGCGAATGCCAACCAGACCATCACCGCGACGTCCGGCAACTTCCAGGTCAACGCCTATGGCAACTATCGGATCGGCGGTCTTGCCGCCTCGACCAGCTCGCCCAACGGGGTTGGTGACCTTGCCGTGGGCGGCACCGCGGACGGCAAACTGACCACTTTCGGATCGGACGGCAATACCTCGGTCATCGCTGGCGACACGATCACGATCACCAGCAGCCTCGGCAGCAAGGACATCACCTACGAGGCCGACCGCAGCGCCGAGCAGATCGCAGCCAAGATCAACCAGGCACAGACGGGCGTGCGCGCGACCGCGATTACGTCATTCGTGCTCGGTGCTGACGACGCAGGCAGCGGCGCAGCCGGCTTCCAGCAGGACACCAGCTACGTGTTCCTGATCGCGAGCGAAACCGAGACCGGAACGGATCCCGACGCGTACACCACGGTTGCCTTTACCGTGGGCGGCACGGACACTTCATCGGCGGTCAATGATCAGGCTCAGCTCAACGCGGCCGTCCAAGCCTTCAACGACGTCTCAGGCAAGACCGGCTTCACCGCCCGCATCGTGGAGACCGACAACGGACAGTACGGTCTGCTGCTGACCAATGAAACAGGCAAGGACATCCGGATCATGAATGATTCGGGCAGCGGTAGCGACATCATTCTCGAGGACGTAACCGTGCTCGATGGTGACGACGGCACCGCTTCGGGCACGACCACGACACTTTCCGCCGCGGGCAACACCAACGCATGGGACGCCAGTAGCGCAACCTGGGTTACCGGGCAGGTCATCCTTGACTCGGATCGCTCTTTCACATTGACCGTTCAGAACGACACCGACATTCTCACCTCCGCCGGCACAGTGGGCGGCCAGTTGCAGACGGTCGACAAGATGGACATCAGCACCGTCGAAGCGGCCAACCGTACGCTCGCCTTGGTCGACTCGGCCTTGGCCGCGGTGAATGCACAGCGCGCACGCTACGGCGCTCTGCAAAATCGCTTCGAAACCACAATCAGCAACCTGCAGGCCACATCGGAGAACCTGTCGGCCTCGCGCTCGCGGATTCGGGATGCGGACTTTGCATCGGAGACCGCCAACCTGACCCGTGCCCAGATCCTGCAGCAGGCTGGTGTAGCGATGCTGTCGCAGGCCAACGCGCTGCCGAACAACGTGCTCAGCCTGCTCCGCGGATAATTGGAGTATCATGAAGGACGACGGCGCGTCGGCTCAAGGCCGCCGCGCCGTGTTCACATGAGAGGAGCCCGAAATGAGCATCCCGTCCGTTACGACTGCGGTGCCGATGGCGACACCACCGGCACAGGACGCCGCGCAGAACGCGGCGACGAACACCCGAACGGGTAGCGCGCCGGTCGAAACCAGTGCCCGGCTGGCGCGTCCAAATGAGATTGGTGGCGGCAAACAGCCGGACGTGGAAACCAAACCCGTCACCGCCGCCGACCTTCAGCAAGCACTGGAAGACGTGCAGAACGCAATCGGGACCATCACGAACGATCTTCGTTTCTCGATCGATCAGGATACCGGCCGTACCATTGTCAAGATAGTCGACCGCGAGACCGACGAGGTCATCAAGCAGTTTCCGTCGGACGAAATGATCCGGATTGCGAAGGCGCTCGACAAATTGCAAGGCCTTCTGCTCCAGCAGGAGGCGTAGCCGCAGAGAGGAGGATGACTCCATGAGCATCACCGCGAATGGCATCGGTTCGGGACTCGACATCAGCGGGCTGGTAAACCAGTTGATGACGCTTGAGGCGCGGCCGCTCAACCAGCTCAATACCCGCGAAGCCAGTTTCCAGGCGCAGCTGTCGGCGTTCGGACAGCTTAAGTCGGTGCTTTCACCGATTCAGTCTGCACTATCCGGACTCAAGGACGCCAGCCGCTTCCAGGCCATGCGCGCGACGGTCGGAGACAGTAGTATGGCCACGGCATCGGCGGATACGACGGCCGTCAAGGGAAGTTACTCTCTGGAAGTGCTACAGATCGCGCAAGGTCAGCGCGTCGTCACCAATGACGCTGTGGCACCCTCGGTCAGTGAAGGCACGCTCACCTTCAACTTTGGTTCCTACACCACCGACAATACCGACCCGGACAACCCCGTCACCAGCTTTACCATGAGCAGCAGCGCGACGGTTACGCTTGAACCGGGTAAGGATTCGTTGCAGGATCTCCGTGACGCCATCAATGAGGCCGGCATAGGCGTCCGCGCGCAGGTCATCAACAACGGAACGGCAGAACAGCTCATCATCGCAGGAAACGCCGACGGCAAGGCCGGGGGGTTTCAAATCGTCGGATCGGACGGTCTGGCCGGTTTCAGTTACGACGCCTCCACGGGAGCCAGCAGCTCGCTGGACGAACTTGAGCGCGCCCAGGATGCACGCATCCGACTGGATGGCGTCACCATTACCCGTGGCAGCAATACGATCACAGATGTCATCGAAGGCGTAACCCTCAATCTGCTCTCGGGCGATCCTGACAAGAAAACCACCCTCAACATCAACAACGACCGGGCCGCGGTAAAAACTTCGATCGAGAGCCTCGTCAAGGCATACAACGAATTCAACACCACTGTGCGCGGCCTCACCGCAGTCAATCCTGACGAAGGCGAAGCCGCCATTCTGGCAGGCGATTCCACCGCGCGCGGCGTCCAGACCCAGATGCGCAACGCTTTCACGGCGGTGTTCAATACCGGTCCCGGAGGCGTGTCGACACTGTCGGACATGGGCATCAGCTTCAACCGTGATGGCTCGCTATCCATCGACTCGGGCAAACTCGACACCGCGCTCGCCGACCCGCAATCCAACGTGGCGACCTTCTTCGCCGGCACGGAAGGACAAGGCGGCTTCGCCGCCGCTCTGGACGAACGCCTGTCCGGTCTGCTTCAGTCAGGCGGCGTCATGGATGCCCGAACCGACGGCATCAACAATTCTATCAAGGCGATCGACCGACAACGTGACAGCCTTCTACGCCGGTTGGACATGACCGAGCAGCGCTATCGCGCTCAGTTCATCGCGCTCGACTCGATGGTCGCGAACATGATGCAAACGAGCAACTACCTGCAGCAGCAGCTTGCAAATCTACCCAAGATCTCGGCAGACAGATAACCGGTTTTCACAGGAGTCTCCATCATGTTCGGCGCAACCCATAACCGCGCTTCCGCCTATGCCAAGGTCGGCGTCGAAACCGGCGTTTCCACCGCGGATCCTCATCGCCTCATCCTGATGCTGTACGACGGCGCCCTGCTGGCGATTTCCAGCGCATCTCACGCCATGGAACACAACGACGTGGCCAAGAAGGGGCAATCGATCTCACGTGCGATCGAGATCATCGCCAACGGGCTCGATGCCTGCCTGGATCGTGACGCGGGTGGAGAACTGGCAATGCGTCTTTCCGCACTCTACGAATACATGACCGACCGCCTGCTCTATGCCAACCTGAAAAACAATCAGGCCGCACTGGATGAAGTCGCGGAACTGCTCCGCGGTCTGCGGGAAAGCTGGGAAGCCATCGGTGAACAGGTTCGCAGCGGCGCCACGGCCCAGGCATGAACATGAACGCATCGGCCATCACCCTTCTCGAGCAAATGGCAAGCCTTTCCGGCGACATGGTGCGGTGCGCCGAGGCAAACGACTGGGACCAACTGGCGGGGCTCGGCAAACAACTGGAAGGCTTGCGTTCCACGCTGGAAAGGCTCGAGCCCCTGGGTCGTCAGTCGGTTGCGCTGAACGAACCCGAGGCACTCCGGAAAGCACAACTGGCGCAGGACGTCCTCGACAATCAGGCCCGCGTTCGCGAGCATGTCGACCCGTGGATGGAAAGCACACGCAAGCTGATTGCCGATGGCGTTCAGGATCGTAGAGTCCGCACCGCCTATGGCGCAAACAGCGGCTGATTCACTCAGCGGGGGAGCCTGACATGATCCCTGCCGATCTCGCCGCCCGCCTGCGGATGATCACGGAAGCAAGCTTCTTCGACAGCGAACCGCCGATTCAGGGAACGGCGAAGACGCGCGAGATCCAGGCTCGCTTGCCGCAACTGCTGCCGGGGCAACAATTCACCGCCTCGATTCAGCGCCCCTTGCCGGACGGCACGTTTCAGGCCGTGGTCGCCGGTCGCGAAATGACCCTCGCGCTCAATCACTCAGCCAAACCCGGTGACACGCTCGAACTCATCGTCACAAAGAACACACCGAAAGCGGTGTTTGCTCAACTCGCGAACCCGGCTGCGACCCAGACCGCTGATCCTGGCCGTTCCAGCCTGAGCCCCACGGGTCGTCTGATCAGCTTTCTGCTCACGGGTCAGCCATCGCCGCAACCGGCGAACCTTGCCGGCGGCAAACCCCTGCTGAACGCCCCACCGGCTAACGCCGGGGCCGCCGCGCCCACCTTCGCACCCATTCTCAGACAAGCCGTAGCACAAAGCGGGTTGTTCTACGAGTCACACCAACTGCAATGGCTTTCCGGCAAGCTCGACACCGCGGCCTTGCTCGAGGAACCGCAGGGGCAGCAAGGTCAGGCGGGACGTGGAGGATCCGCTCAGCAAGGCGCTCCAGCCGGACAGCCCGCGGCTGCCGCAAGCCAGACGGCCGCCCAGGCGCAAGGCGGCGCTCGTCCCGGTGCCACTGCCCCGCCCGTCACCGGTGTGACCCCACTTGCTGGCGGACAAGGTCGCGGTGAAGCCGCGCAGGAGGCCAGCCAGCAGGCGCAGGCCGGTGCACAACAAACCGGGCAACGCATGCCGATGGTACCGGAACGTCTGATTCCAGTCGTGCATCAGCAGCTTGACGGCATGGCAACCCAGACCTACGTACTGCACGCGCAAGCCTGGCCCGGACAACAGGTCGAGTGGGTCATCGAGGACAATCAGGGTGGTGGTGGCGAGGAGGGATCAGACAGCGATGCGTGGAACACTACGCTGCGTCTGCGCATGCCCGTGCTGGGACAGGTCGACGCAAGCCTGCAGTTGACCCGCGCCGGCGTAGCCATCCGCCTGCATGCCGACGATGCCGAAAGCGCGACACGACTCGAGGCGAACCGCGAATTGCTGGAAGCCGCCCTCGAAGCTTCCGGCATTTCGCTGACAGGCTTCATGGTGGAACATGGGACCAAACCCGAACAATCCTGATCAAGGCGACGGTCTCCCGACCGGAACGGCCGGTGATCGCGGCGAGGCTGTCGCACTCACCTATACCGCGGGTGATTCGGCCCCACGCGTGGTCGCCAAGGGGCGCGGACTGATCGCGCTCGAGATCATCGAACGTGCTCGCGAAGCGGGTGTTTATGTACACGAATCACCTGAGCTCGTTTCTCTGTTGATGCAGGTCGACCTCGACGAACGCATACCCTCCGAGCTCTACATCGCCGTCGCTGAGCTTCTTGCCTGGCTGTACCGTATCGAACAGGGAGACAGCTCACGCCCCGCACCCGAGTTGAGCCTGCCCACCGGGGCCGACGGCAAGGCCAGCGCCTGACCTCTTACTGCGTTCTGCTCTCTGCCTCACCCACATCGGCGTTCACGCCCCAAGTGTGGAAGGTTTCACACCAAACACCATGCCCCCCCTGCCCGACGCCCTCCCGACGTGCTATAAATGACTGGATCATCGCGACGCCAGAGCGGCGGAGTGCCTTCGTCCGGAATTCGAACTCAAGAATATGACCACGACCGCGCATTCGCACGACCACACCAGACAGGCCGTTCTAGACCCGAATGCCTTTCCCGATTACCAGATCACCGAACGCAAGGCCATCCTGCAATATCTCAAGGACCTGATCAACCGACGGGTATTGCTCAGCGTACATCTCGACGGAGGCGGCACGGCCTACATTTCGGCCGTGCTCGCGGTCACCTTCGACAACGAGGCGCTGATCCTCGACGCCAATCAGGACGAACGCCTCAACGAACGGATCGTCGCGGCCGAAACCATTACCTGCAACGGCCGGATCGAGGGGGTGCGGATGCAGTTCACCGTATCTCAGCCTCAGCGCTTTCCGCACGACGGATTCGAGGCGATCCGCTGCCCACTGCCGGACATGCTGCTGCGCCTGCAGCGTCGCGAGTTCTACCGGTTGCACGTACCACTTTCCAGCCCCGTTTCCTGTGCGATCACGCTCTACGACGTCGATGGCGTTCGCCGCACCGTATCCGTGCGGGTACTCGACATCAGCAACGACGGCATCGGCATCGTCGCCCCGCCGGAGGAGGCACCACTGGAGCAGGGCAAAACCTACGAAGACTGCGTACTGACCATCCCCGACGCCGGCTCGACCAGCGTCACGCTGATCACCCGCAACATCTATCGCGTGACCAGCCGCTCGGGCAGAAGCGGACTGCGCGCCGGCTGCCAGTTCGTCAACCTCCCCCAGCAGATCGTGACGAACATTCAACGCTACATGTACAAGATTCAACGGGAACGCCGTGCGCTGGAGTTGGCCGAATGACCTGCCATCGCACCCAGAACGCGATCCCGATTCCGAGCGCCCTTGGCCCGCAACTACACCCACACAGGGTGTAGCAATGCAACTCACCTAGCAAAAACACCGAAAACGCCCCTGGAAAGACCCAAGGGCGTAGTTCTTTGTTTTTCAGCTAATTACCGCGAAACACTGGACATCCATGGCTCTCGCTGGACGCCCTCAGACCGGCATGTTCATGATGTCCTGGTAGGCGGTAACAAGACGGTTACGTACCTGCACCATCTGCTGAAAAGACAGGCTGGCTTTCTCGAGATTCACCATGACTTCCTGCAGATTCACGTCGGGATTGCCCGCCGAGAACTCGCGCGACATCGCACGCGCCTCCTGCTGGGCAGCACTCACGTCCTTCAGGGCGGACTGCAGTACGTTGGCGAAGTCCACCGCTCCTGCCTCGCCCGTACCTTGGGCGGCAGGTTTGCTGGACGCAGTCTGCGCTGTCGAACGCAGTTCGCCGATAAGTTGATCAATTCCGCGCGTATCCATAATCTCGACCTCTGCGACCGAGTTTCCATTGCTCTCAGTGTAGCAGAGCAATCGACATGCCAAAAGTTCAAAATCATGACTTGAGGCGCCTCACGCAGTATCGACCGCTACCTCCGTTTCAGACGTCGTAGCCTTCGGAACGGTACTGCTGTAGCTTGTAACGCAAGGTTCGTTCCGAAATTCCAAGCTTCTCGATGGCACGCTTGCGAGAGCCGCCAACCTCACGCAACGTGCTGAGAATGTGCTCGCGTTCGAGATCCTTCATGTTCGCAGGGCGTCCGCCATGCTCGCTGGCGGAGTTCGAACCGAACGTCACGGCAGGATTTGCCGGCAACGATGACCCCGTGCCGGCAGACACCGCCGCTCGGGCGGGCGTTATGGACACAGCGGGTGCCTGGGTCACGCCGGCCGCGCCCGTCACGGCTGAGGCCGGCGGTGGCGCGGGCTGCAGACACAGGCCCAGCGTGGTGGCGCTGATGGTTTCACCCGTGGCCAGAATCAGCGCACGCTGCATGGTGTTCTCCAGTTCGCGGACGTTTCCCGGCCACGAATGGCGCAGCAGTGCGGTTTCCGCCTCGGAATCAAGATGCGCCGTGCGCTTCAGGCGTTCGCCATGGCGCGCGAGAAAATGGCGGGCAAGCGGCAGAATGTCACCGGGACGTTCGCGTAGCGCAGGTATTTCCAGCGGAAACACATTCAGACGATAGAACAGGTCCTCGCGAAAGCGCCCCGCCGAAACCTCTCCCGGCATGTCGCGGTTGCTCGTGGCGAGCACCCGGATATCAAGGTCGACCGACTTCTTGCCACCGACCCGTTCGACTTCGCGCTCCTGCAGCACGCGCAGCAGTTTGGCCTGCAGTCCCAACGGCATTTCCGAGATCTCGTCGAGCAGGATGGTGCCTCCCTGCGCCTGCTCGAACTTGCCCGCCTGGGCGGTTTGCGCCCCGGTGAACGACCCCTTTTCGTAGCCGAACAACGTGGCCTCGAGCAAATTCTCCGGAATCGCAGCGCAATTGATCGCGATGAAGGGGCGGTCCTTGCGTTGAGAGTGGCCATGCACGTAGCGTGCAAACACTTCCTTGCCCGTTCCGGATTCGCCGGTCAGCATCACGGTGGCATCGGTTTCGGCGACGCGCTCGGCCATCGCCAGCAAGTTTCGTGTGCGCACGTCCTCGGCAATGGTGTCATCCTGACCACGGGGGACGGCGGCGTAACGCAAAACATGCGCCAGCAGCGCGTCCGGTTCGAAGGGCTTCATCAGAAAATCGCAGGCGCCGCCACGCATCGCAGACACCGCCTTCTCAACATCACCATAGGCCGTCATCAGCAGCACGGGCATCTGCGGCAGGCGTCCCCGGATCTCGTGCAGAAGCTGCAGCCCGTCCATGGGCTGCATGCGCAAGTCGCTGATCACGAGGTTGAAAGGCTGGTTTTCAAGTGTGGCCAGCGCCTGCGGACCACCACCAACCCCCACTACATGATGGCCGGCCAGTTCCAGCGTCATGCAGATCGCGTCGAGCAGCGCCGCGTCGTCTTCCACCACCAGAATGCTGATTTGCTCGCTCACTGAATCTCTCCGTCGCGCCGTCCGTCATCACTGCGGCTGGCGGCCGCCTCGTGTGGACGATCGTCATCACCACCTGCCCCTTCCACTGCGTCGGCCTCCGCTTCGGTGAATACCGGCAAGTGCAGGCTGAATACCGAGCCACTTCCAGGGGTCGATTCCACGGTGACGTCCCCACCATGCCCCCGCGCCACGCCACGGGCGATCGCCAACCCCAGGCCGGTTCCCTCTGCACGCGTGGTGAAGAACGGATCGAACAGCCGCGACTGTTGCGCCGGCTCAATGCCGCACCCGGTATCGGAAACGCGAAAGACCACCCATTCGCCTTCGCGCAGGGCGTCTACGCGCACCGTACCCCCGGCCGGGGTAGCCTGGATCGCGTTTTCCATAAGATTGGTGATCGCGCCGCCCAATGCCTTGCGGTCGCCGAGCAGCGCCAGATCCTCGCAATCGCACTGCGCGGCAAACTCGACCTGACGCGCCCGTGCCACCGGTTCGAGCGTATGGGCCAGTTCGAGCACCAGATCACAAACCACAAAGCGCTGCCGACCCAGGCTGTCACCACGGGCAAACATCAGCATGTCGCCGATCAGGCGCTCGAGATAGCGCAGGCGCTCGATGGCGCGATCGGCGACCCGGCTCCGGTCCGCGGGCGCCAACTCGGCCTGGCGCAGATTGGCGGTATACAACAACGCTGCGGACAACGGCGTGCGCAGTTGATGGGCCAGACCCGCGACCATCTCGCCCATCGCAGCAAGCCTCTCATGACGCTCGGTCTGCAGGCGCAAGCGGTGTGTTTCGGTAATGTCATGCAGCAACACGATTTTCTCCTCACCCGACTCCAGTGCCGCTTCCGACAGCGACAGGCGGCGCGTTGAATCACCGCGGGTTACCGAGCATTCGCCCGGTGTTTCGGTCGCCTCGAAACGTTCGGCGACGCGCGACCAGCTGCCACCGACCAGATTCTCGCCAAGCAGTTCTTCGGCGGCGCGATTCAACTGCATCACCTTGCCCTCGCGGTTGAGCACGGCCACCCCGGCAGGCAAGGCCCCCATCAACACGTTGAGGCGCTCGGTCAGCTGCGAGACCTGCACCTGTAACGCGTTGTATGCCGTCGACAACTCTTCGGAGGCGCGCGAGAACAGCGCGAACGCCTCCGCCAGCTGGGCGGCGTCCATGCGGTGAGCGGCTCCGGCGGCGCCGGTTTCGGAAGGGGTGGAATCTGGCTCTTTCACGACTGGCAGAATACGGGTTCGGGTGTCTATGGTAACCGGCAAATAAGCGGCAAAAAATGCCGCTTTTCAAAAGACGCGATTTGACCCTGCGGGCGGACAATGCCGTCATCCGCAAATGGGACGTTCGAAGGACTCGCCATGGCCACCGCCGACACCGCGACCACCGCAGACAGCACCGCACCGCCGGGCCCCCCCACGCCCGTGCAACAGATCCTGCAGCGCATCAATGAACTCAACCAGCGCCAGAAACTGGCCGGGGCGGCCGCCATCGCCATCGCGATTTCGATGATCGTTGCCGCGTTCCTGTGGACCAGAACGCCGGATTACGCAGTATTGTTCGCCAACCTGGACGAGCGCGACGGTGGCGCGATCGTGACCGCTTTGCAGCAGCAGAACGTGCCATACCGGTTTTCTCCGGGGGGTTCGGCCATCATGATTCCTTCGGCGCAGGTGCACGACGTACGCCTGCGGCTGGCTGCCCAAGGTCTGCCCAAGGGCGGCCTGGTCGGCTTCGAGGTCATGGAGAACCAGCGCCTGGGGGTGTCGCAGTTCCTCGAACAGGTGAACTTCCAGCGCGCGCTGGAAGGTGAGCTCTCGCGCACCATACAGTCCATCGCCTCGGTGGCTTCGGCCCGCGTCCACCTTGCGATTCCAAAGCAAAGCGGATTCTTGCGTGATGGTCAGCAACCGTCCGCTTCCGTCATGGTGACCCTGTATCCCGGCCGTTTTCTGGAACCGGCACAGATCGCCGGCATCGTGCACCTGATCGCCTCAAGCGTGCCGCAGATGAGCAACGAACGGGTCAGCGTTGTGGACCAGAGCGGTAACCTGCTCACCCATGGTGCCGACCCACTGCGCCAGGCCGGCCTCGACGCCACCCAGCTCAACTATATCCGCGAAGTCGAAAGCGCCTACATCCGGCGCATCGAAGCAATCCTCGCTCCCCTTGTCGGCGCCGGTAACTTCCGCGCCCAGGTCACGGCCGACGTCAACTTCAACCAGATCGAGGAAACCGCCGAGACGTTCCGGCCCAACCCCTCCCCCGACCAGGCCATTCGCAGCCAGCAGACCCACGAAAACGTTTCCAGCCTGCCTGGCCCGCAGGGCGTTCCGGGTGCGCTCACCAACCAGCCGCCGGTCCCCGCCACTGCCCCCATTGTCGACCCCGACATCGAAGGGGGCGAAGGCAGCATCCCGCTCAACCGCAACCGCAGCGCCACACTCAACTACGAGCTCGACCGCACCATCCAGCACATCCGCCAGGCCCCCGGGCAGATTCGCCGGCTTTCGGTGGCGGTGGTAGTCAACCACCGCACCGAGACCCTGCCTACAGGTCAGACCCGCACGGTTGCGCTCACCGAGGAAGAGACCGCCCGCATCACCAATCTGGTCCGCGAAGCCATGGGCTACAACCAGGGACGCGGCGACAGCTTGGCCGTATCGAGCGCGCCGTTCGCGCCGGTCGACGACGATCTCGACCCCGCGCTGCCGTTCTGGCAGGACCCGGTGATGATCGAACTGGCCAAGGAGCTGTCCAAATATCTCGTGTTGTTGATCGCCCTCGCGGTGGTGTATTTTGGAGTGATTCGTCCGCTGATGCGCACGGTCATGCCGCCGCCGGCAGAAGCCGAAGAGGAAGAGGAAGGCGAGGACGAGGACGTGCTCGTCACCCTTGGTGGCCAGCCCGTGCTGACCTTTGAGGAACGCATCGCCCGCGCGCGCGAACTGGCCAAGACCGATCCCAAGGCGGTCGCCAGCCTGATCAAGGAATGGATGGGCGTGAAGGAGGACGGCAAGAAATGAGCACACCGGACGATGGCCTCGAAAAAAGCGCCCTGCTGCTGCTGACGCTGGGCTCGGACGAGGCGGCCGAGGTGCTCAAGCACCTGGCCCCGCGCGAGGTACAAAAGCTCGGCAGCGCGATGGCCACCATGCCCGCCCAGCCACGCTCACGGGTGGAAGAAGTCATCGCCGAACTCGAGGCCCACTTCGAGAAGGGCGCTCCGGTCGAGGCCAGCGAGGAGCACATCCGCGCGATGCTCACCAAGGCGCTCGGCGACGAACGCGCGGGACACATTCTCGCGCGCATCATGCAGGATTCGGACACCGCCGGCATCGAAAGTCTCAAGTGGATGGACGCGGTCACCGCCGCCGACCTGATTCGCAACGAACACCCGCAGATCATCGCCACCATCCTGGTCCATCTCGAGTTCGACCAGGCCGGAGAAATCCTCAAGCAGTTTCCCGATCGTCTGCGCAACGACGTCATCCTGCGCATCGCCACGCTGGACGGTGTGCAACCGGTCGCCCTGCGCGAGCTCAACGAAGCCCTCACGCGCATGCTTGCCGGCGCCAGCGCGGTCAAGAAGGCGGCCATGGGCGGGGTGCGCCACGCGGCCGAGATCCTCAACTTCGTCGGCGCCGCCGCCGAAACCGCGGTGCTCGACAACGTACGCGAGTACGATCCGGACCTGGCTCAGAAGATTCTCGACGAAATGTTCGTTTTCGAGAACATCATGGACATCGACGATCGCGGCATCCAGACCCTGTTGCGCGAAGTTCAGTCCGACTCGCTGGTCATCGCGCTCAAGGGCGCCGCACCCGACCTGCAGGAAAAGATCTTCAAGAACATGTCGCAACGCGCCGCCGAGATGCTTCGCGAGGATCTCGAGGCCAAGGGGCCGGTCCGGCTTTCCGAAGTCGAATCCGAGCAGAAGGAGATCCTCAAGACCGTGCGCCGGCTCGCCGAAGAGGGGCAGATCATGCTCGCCGGCAAGGGAGGCGACGATGCCTTCGTGTAAGCCCGGTTACCACCATACGGCACCGCACCGGAGGACGCGATGAGCATCGATCGCCACCAGGCGGTCGGCGCCTACCGGCGGTGGACGCCCCCAGCGTTCGACGCCCCGGAAGGCACCGCGGAACACGGCGTCTCGCCCCACGATGGGCACGTGACCCGGCCCGAGGCTTCGCGCGCGGCACCGACCGAAACGCCCGCGGCACCGCCTCCCGCCTCCCCCGCGCCTGTTGGCCAACCCGCTTTCAAACTGCCGACCGCCGACGAAATCGAGGCAATGTTCGAGCAGGCGCGCAAGGAAGGCCATGCCGAAGGGTATCAGGAAGGATTGCGCGAGGGCCGCGAACAAGGCCACGCCGATGGTCACGCCGCCGGTTTCGAGCAGGGCCGGATCGAGGCTCGCGCCGAGGCCGAACGCCTGGCAACGCTCGTCACCTCGATGGACGAGGCCCTGAGCGCGCTGGATGAAAGGATCGCCGACGAGTTGGTGACCCTCTCCGTCGAAGTCGCGCGAAAAGTCATTGGCCACACCCTCGCCGACCAGCCTGCAGTCATTACCGAGGTCGTTCGCACCGCGCTCAACCATCTCCCGCAGAACGAAATCCGGATCCACGCCCATCCCGACGATGCCGCTCTGATTCGCGAATACCTCGGCGATCAGCTCGAACAGGGGCATCACCGCATCATCGAAAGCACCGACATCAGCCGCGGTGGCTGCCGGCTCGAATCCGGCAGTGGCATGGTCGATGCCAGCATCGAAACCCGCTGGCGCCGTGTCCTCGAAGGGCTGGGTCGCAACGACACGCCGTGGGACGCCGAAGCGTTGCGCGCTGCCGTCGACGGCGCCCGCAACGGCGCCACGCGGCCGCCAACCTTGGAAGAAGAAGTCCCATCCGCGTTTGATACAGATGCGGATGCCGACCCCGAAACCGAACGCCCGACCGCCGCGAATGCCGGCACGCAACCGGACGCCGTTATCGACACCGACCTGCCCTGCGACGAGGACGAGCGCGAAGCACCATGAACGAGCGCGCGAAATCCTGGACCCGGCTGCTGCATGACAATGCCGAAATGCTCGATGGCCTGTCGCTGATCGAACCCGCCGGACGTCTCACCCGCATCAACGGATTGGTCATGGAGGCCGCGGGGATCAAGCTGCCGCTCGGTTCGGGATGCCGCATCGCCGCCATCGGCGGTGGCGAAGTCGAGGCCGAAGTCGTCGGCTTCAACGGTGACAAGCTCTACATGATGCCCACCGACGACATCTACGGGCTGGCGCCCGGTGCCACCGTCTATCCGCTCGAACCGCGCCCAAGCGCTCCGCGCATCGGCGATCCGCTACCAATGCGCCGCCGCATGTCGGACCGCGCCAAACACCTCCCAGTGGGCGACGCCCTCCTCGGGCGCGTGCTCGACGGTGCCGGCCGGCCCCTCGACGGACTCGGTCCGCTGGGCACCGAGGACAGCCGTTCGCTGCAGAGCCGCCCGTTCAACCCACTGATGCGCGCGCCCATCAATCAGGTCCTCGACGTCGGCATTCGCGCAATCAACGCCTTGCTCACCGTCGGCCGGGGACAGCGCCTGGGCCTGTTCGCCGGCTCCGGGGTCGGCAAATCGGTGCTGATCGGCATGATGGCGCGCTATACCGCCGCCGATGTCATCGTCGTCGGTCTGATCGGCGAACGGGGTCGCGAGGTCAAGGAGTTCATCGAGGAGAACCTCGGCGCCAAGGGGCGCGCGCGCGCCGTGGTCGTCGCCGCCCCGGCCGACACCAGCCCGTTGATGCGCCTGCAGGGCGCGGCCTACGCAACATCGATCGCCGAGCACTTCCGCGACCAGGGCAAGCACGTCCTGCTCATCATGGACTCCTTGACCCGCTACGCCATGGCCCAGCGCGAAATTGCCCTGGCCATCGGCGAGCCGCCCGTCACCCGCGGCTACCCACCCAGCGTGTTCGCACGGCTGCCGGCACTGGTCGAACGTGCCGGCAACGGCCGCGATGGCGGCGGCTCGATCACCGCCTTCTACACCGTGCTGGCCGAAGGTGACGACCAGCAGGACCCGATCGCCGATTCCGCACGCGCGATTCTCGATGGCCACATCGTGCTGTCGCGCACCCTCGCCGACCAGGGCCACTATCCCGCCATCGACATCGAGCAGTCGATATCGCGGGCCATGCACAATCTGGTAAGCAACGAACATTTCGATCTGGTGCGGCAGTTCAAGGTGCTGTTTTCGCGCTATCAACGCTCCCGCGATCTGATCGCGGTCGGAGCCTACCAGGCCGGCTCCGACCCACTGCTCGACAAGGCGGTCACCTTCTATCCCGCACTCGAGGCCTTCTTGCAGCAGCGCATCGACGAGCAGGAGAACTACCCACACGCGGTCGGCCGGCTCGGCGCGCTGTTCGAGCCATAAGAGGCTGTCGAACTCGAGGCTGATCGACTGCGCCGGCGGGAGAAGCGGCCCATGTTCACCCGACATTTAGTTGCGTAGAACCACTATGCGCCTCGAAATCGACTCAACCGGTCCTCGCTTTCCCACTCGGCTCGCAACGACCGCTCACATCCGACAGTCTCATGGCCGGCGCTACAGCGCGCCCTCAGCCGCCTGAACGACACCGCCACGGCCTCGGCCCCCTTTTCCAAATGACAAGCGCTCGTGGTCCCGTGACGGAACCCGGTAGATACCGGAAACGTCCCACCCATTCAGCGAGTACAATCGTAAGAAACGGAAACAAGAAGGCACGTACCCGACGGAATACGACATGACCAAGCCCTTTCCCCTGCAACCGCTTCTGGATCTGAGCAAGGACCGCCTCGACGGCGCCACCCGCGAGCTCGGGCGCCTGATCGCTACGGAGCAGGAAAGCGTTCGCAAGCTCGAACTGCTTCAAAACTATCGCGACGAATACGAAGCCCGGTTTCGTGGTGCGATGAGCGGGGGCATCGGCGTAGAAGCCCTGCGCAACTACAGCGCCTTCATTGCCCGCATCGACGAGGCGATCGCCCAGCAACGCGCTCAGGTCAACCAGCAGCAGAACCGTACGTCGGCTGGCAAGCAGGTGTGGATGCAGCACCGCAACCAGGTCAAGGCCTTCGACACGCTGGCCAACCGGCACCTCACCATCGAAACCCGAAAGCAGGCCAAGGCCGAGCAGCGCCTGCTAGACGAGTTCTCGTCCAACCGCTTCCACCGCCGCGCGGAAGAACAGAACGATCACTGACCCCCCACAGAACGACCGGTGCCGTCCCCCCCACCCGAGGGGTGAAGAAGTTTGAGGCGGCCCGGCGAGCCGCACAGGCCCGACACCAGACGAGTGGCATGAAGCTTGCTAATCCAAGGGCAAACATCGTCGGAAAGCGCATCATGGCCTACTCGAATCTGCATCCCGCCGCCAACCGTGGCAACGGCATCGACTTTCTCGCAATGCTGCAGGCGCCTGCCTCCGGGCAAGGGAAGGAGGGCCCCGGGTTCTCCTCGGCGCTCGAGGACAGCGTGCGGCGACAGGAGTCGTCGCAGCCACAACGCGAGTCCCCCCCTCCCCGCACGCCCGAGCCTTCGCGTGGGCAGGAGCATCGCCCGGTCGAACGCAATCCCTCGGCCGAACGTCCGGACCGCACCGAGACGGATCGCTCTCGACCACAGCATGACCGCACCGAAACTCGCGAGGCGGACCGTGACGCAAACTCGGCAAGCGACACATCCGCGGAAAGCGGCGAAGCCGGCCCCGCAGGCCGCACCGGCAACGAGTCGCGTCCGACCGAGGCGGAAGGCGAAGACGCCGCCACGGATAGCGGTTTGCCGGCAAACCTTGCCTCGATCGCGGCCATCATTGCCGCCTTGCGGAACGAATCCGATCCCGACGGTGAGAACGGCACCATGACCGGCGCTCTGCTTGCCGAAGACGGCGAACATGGTGAAGAAGGCGCTGGCGGAGCACGTACCTCACGTAGCGCAACCCTGTTCGCAACGCTCGGCGCGCGCGCGGCCCAAAGCGGCGTTGACGCGGGCACGTCGGTCAACCTCGCCCAGTCTGCCACCTCGGACAAGGGCGAAGCTTCGTCCGCCGCGTTTCAATCCACGGTTGACGCACTGATTGCGCGATCCGATCACAAGTCGCAGAACGCCTTCGCACAAGTGGCGGGACGAGGCGCAGTGACCCCACAGACTGAAATCGCCGCGTCGGGCACGAACGCCGGGTCGTTCGTGCCCGGGCTGCGCTCGCCAGCGGGGGTTCCGCAGTTACAGGTGGCCACCCCGGCGGGGCAACGCATGTGGGCCGAAGACGTCGGCAACCGCATGCTGTGGATGGTCGGCCGTGGCGAGAGCCGCGCGGAACTGGTGCTAACACCGCCGAGTCTCGGTAAACTCGGGGTGTCGATTCAGGTGAACGGCGACCAGACCTCGGCGCACTTCGTCGCCTCGTCCAGTGCCGCGCGCGAAGCGCTAGAACAGGCCATGCCGAGGTTGCGCGAGATTCTTCAGCAAGCGGGCATCAACCTGGGGCAGACCGATGTCAGCACATCGGGCGAACAGCAGGCTGGCGAGCAGCGTGACGCCGATGCTGGCGCCGGTCGGGGCTCGGGTGCCGGACGCTTCGGCACCGCCGACGCTGCCGATGAGCCCGTACCGCAGTCCGGTTGGCGCCAGATCGCGGGCACGGGCAGCGGCGCAATCGACATTTTTGCCTGAAGCCATCGAAAAGCGGTCACTCTTGGGCACTTTTCGGCGGATGAAGGCGGTACGGCATTGCCGATAATGTGACCATCGAACAGGAGAACCCCGAATGGCCAAGGCGCCACCCCCGAAGAACAAGGCAGCAGCCGCGGCGGAAACGCCGGAGAAGCCCAAAAGCAAGGGCAAGCTGCTGCTCGTCATCTTCCTCATCGTATTGCTGCTCGTCGTACTTGTTGCCGGGGGTCTGTTCGCCTTGCTCATGCTCAAGCGCGGCGCAGGTGGAGAGGCCGATGGCGCCAGCGCCGAGTCCGCGTCGGCAGTCCCGACGATCGATCTTTCGCGTCCACCCACCTTCGTCCAACTCGACCCCTTTACACGCAACCTGGCGCACGGCGAAGGCGACCGCTACATTCAAGTCGTCGTCGCGCTCCAGGTGGCCGACGCACGCACAGGGGAGAACCTGAAAGGCTTCATGCCGGCGATCCGGCATCGCATCAACCTGCTGCTCTCGGGCAAGCTGCCCTCGGAAGTCTCCAACGTCGTTGGGCAGGAGCAACTTGCCACCGAGATTCGCGACGAGATCAACCAGGTGCTCGGAGCACCGGCTGGTGCGACCTCACCGGTGCAAGCGGTCATGTTCAACTCCTTCATCATTCAATGACGGGATAAACGGCCATGTCTTCCGATTTTCTCTCTCAGGATGAGGTTGACGCCCTGCTCAGGGGCGTCACCGGGGAATCGGACGAGCCCGACGACACCGCCGAAGACGACGGCGGCATCCGCCCGTACAACCTGGCCACGCAGGAACGCATCGTTCGTGGGCGCATGCCCACGATGGAGTTGATCAACGAACGCTTCGCGCGCTACCTGCGCATCGGCCTGTTCAACTACATGCATCGCAGCACCGAGGTATCGGTGGGACCGATCAAGGTCCAGAAATATGGCGAGTTCGTGCGCAACCTGGTCGTACCGACCAACCTCAACCTGGTTCAGGGCAGGCCGTTGCGCGGCACAGGACTGGTAGTGTTCGACCCGAACCTGGTCTTTCTCGTGGTGGACAACATGTTCGGCGGCGATGGCCGCTTTCACTCCCGGGTCGAAGGACGCGACTTCACGCCGACCGAGCAGCGCATCATCCAGGGCATGCTGGGTGTGGTGTTTGCGGAGTACGCCCGCGCCTGGCAGCCGGTATTCAAGCTCGAACTCGAATACGTGCGCTCCGAAATGAACTCCCAGTTCGCGAACATCGCCACCCCGTCGGAGATCGTCGTTTCGACAACCTTCGCGCTCGAGTTCGGTGGCTCCCAGGCGGAAATGCACATCTGCTTCCCCTACTCGATGCTGGAGCCGATTCGCGATCTGTTGTACTCGACGATGCAGAGCGACCACCTCACACAGGACAATCGCTGGCTGAAGCTGCTGACACGTCAGCTGCAGACCGCAGAGGTCGAACTCGTCTGCAATCTGGGCACCGCGCGAGTCACACTGCGCGACATCGTGAACATGCGGGTCGGCGACGTGATCCCCATCGATGTCCCCAAGCTGCTTCAGGCCGAGGTCGATCAGGTTCCCGTCATCGAAGCCCAATACGGCACACTCAACGGACAATACGCACTGAAGGTCGAACGCTTTCTGGCCAGCGAGGAAGAAGAAGACGACCTTCTCCCCAGATTGCTACGCGAAGCGGAAGCCGCGAACGCGCAAGCGGCCACCGGCGGTGGCGAGACACAAGCGGCAAGAGACGCCGCCAAACCCGACAAGGCAAACAAGGCCGGGGCAAAGGCAACCGGGTGATCCGGTGCCCTGGCCTCGCCGGCAGGCGATCGAGCGCGGGCATCGAGACCACGTCCGCGCCGACAGGAGAACGACATGGCTGACAACGAAGACAACCAGATCACCGAAGACGATTGGGCCGCCGCAATGATGGAGCAGGCCGAGGCCGAGGGCGGGACGGCGGACGCCGAGGCGCAACAGGTCGCAGCCGAACTGGCGCAGGTCGCCGATGACGCCTCGCCCTATCAGGCAAAACCAGCAAGCCAGATCTTTCCCGACTTCGGGGCGACGGGTGGCTCCACCGGCTCGCTCAACGATTTCGACATGATCCTCGACATTCCGGTGCAACTCACCGTGGAGCTCGGGCGCACCAAGCTGTCGATTCGCAACCTGCTGCAGCTGGCGCACGGATCGGTGGTTGAACTGGACGGGCTTGCCGGCGAGCCGATGGACGTACTGGTTAACGGCACGCTGATCGCGCAGGGCGAGGTCGTCGTGGTCAACGACAAGTTCGGCATCCGCCTGACCGACATCATCACACCGGCAGAGCGCATGCGAAAGATCCGCGGCTGAGGGGCGCTCGCCGTCAGATCAACCGGCAACAAATGCCGCAAAAGGCAAAATAGTCCGCGTTTAACCCGTCTTATTCACGCTCGGCCTTCCCGGCTTCCGGCCTAAGCTACAGCCATCGGAAACCCGTCCGGAAGCCGTCGTGAACACCCTCCTCCGCTCCAATCCGCTCGTACGTGCGACGCACGTCCCGCTGCTGTTGTTCGTCACCCCGGTCGCTGCGTCCGAGAACATGCCCGACATGGCATCCGGGCTCGCACAGATGGTGATGGGGCTGGCCGTGGTCATCGCGCTGTTGCTGGCCAGCCTGTGGCTGATCAAGCGCCTCTCGGCGCCACGCGGCGCCGCCTCCGGCCTGCGTGTGCTCGGTGGCGTAGCGGTGGGTTCGCGCGAGCGCGTCGTGCTGGTCGAAGTCGGCAAGAAGGTGCTCGTGCTCGGCGTGACCTCGGCCAACGTCAACACCCTGCATACGATGGATGCCGCGGAGCTGCCACAGCAGCCGTCCCCGGACACCATCGCGGCCGCCGGCAGCGCATTCTCGGCACGCCTGCGCAACTCTATCGAGGCCAGGAAAAAGGGGGAGTGAGCGCCATGCGCCGGATTGCCCCGCTCTTCGTCATCCTGTCGGCCCTGATGCCGGGTATCGCCATGGCGCAGGAGATTCCCGCCTTCACCAGCACCGCGCTGCCCGACGGCAGCACCGCCTACAGCCTGAGCGTGCAGACCCTGCTCGTGCTCACGGCGCTGTCGTTTCTGCCCGCCGTCATTCTGATGATGACCTGCTTCACCCGCATCATCATCGTGCTCTCGCTGTTGCGCACGGCGATGGGCACGCAAACCTCACCACCCAACCAGGTGCTGCTCGGACTGGCGTTGTTCCTGACCTTCTTCATCATGTCGCCGGTGGCCGACCGCGTCTATGCCGACGCCTACCAGCCGATGTCGGTCGGCGAGATCCAGTTCGACGAGGCGCTGGTCCGTGCATCCGAACCGGTCAAGGCCTTCATGCTCGATCAGGTACGCGAGAACGACCTCGCGCTGTTCGCCCGTCTCGCGCGCACCCCGGCGGTCGAGCGTGCGGAGGATCTGCCGATGCGGGTGGTCGTGCCCGCCTTTGTCACCTCGGAGCTGAAGACCGCATTCCAGATCGGCTTCCTGATCTTCATTCCGTTTCTGATCATCGACATGCTGGTCGCGTCGGTGCTGATGTCGATGGGGATGATGATGATGTCGCCAGTGATCGTCTCGCTACCGTTCAAGATCATGTTGTTCGTGCTGATCGACGGCTGGACGCTGCTGATCGGCTCCATGGTGCAAAGCTTCGCGGTCTGACGATCGCCCCCGTCCGGAGAAGAGGAGAAACGATATGACCCCCGAAATGGTAATGGACGTCGGCCGCCAGGCCGTGGAGGTCGCACTGATGATGGCCGCACCGCTGTTTCTCGCCGCGCTGGTCACCGGTCTCACGGTCAGCGTGTTCCAGGCCGCCACCCAGATCAACGAGATGACGCTTTCCTTCGTGCCCAAGCTGGTGGCGATCTTCATGACGCTAGTCATCATGGGACCATGGATGATCACCATCATCACCGACTTCGCGACGCGGCTGATCTCGTCGGCGCCGATGATGATCGGCTAACAGATCGATCTACCACGACCTCCGGTCAAATGCTCGACGTCTCCTCGGCCCAACTCGACGCCTGGGTGGTCACGCTGATGTTTCCATTGGCGCGACTGCTCGGGCTGGTGGCCACCGCGCCCATGCTCAGCAACCGCATGGTGCCGACACGCATCCGCCTTGCGGTCGGGCTGGCCGTGGCGATGGCGGTGATCCCCGCCCTGCCGCCCATGCCCTCGGTACCGGCAGACTCGTGGATGGCGCTCGGCCTGCTCGCGCATCAAGCGCTGATCGGCATTGCCATTGGCTTCATGATGCGCCTGTTCTTTGCCGCGATCGACATCGCCGGCGAGATGATCGGCCTGCAGATGGGCCTGTCCTTCGCGGTGTTCTTCAACCCGCAGACCGGCGGACAATCGTCCGTACTGGCCGAGTTTCTGGGGCTGCTGGCCTTGCTCGTGTTTCTCACGCTGGACGGACACCTGATGCTGATCAAGGTGCTCGTCGTGAGCTTCGAATGGCTGCCGGTCGGTGTTCCAACCGAGCGCGACGCCTGGATGCTGATCGTGCGCTACGCCACCGTGATGTTCACCTCTGGCGTGCTGCTCGCCCTGCCCATGGTCGCCACCTTGCTGATCACCAACATCGCCCTCGGCGTACTCACCCGTTCGGCACCGCAGCTCAACCTGTTCGCGGTCGGTTTTCCGGTAACGCTGTCGGTGGGTTTCGTCGTTCTGCTCGTCAGCCTCAGCACCTTCGCCCCGCTGGTCCGCCGCCTGTTCGAGGCCGGCTTCGACGCCATCGACCAGTTGCTGCGAACCATGGGCGCCTGAGCACCCTCCGCGTCCTTCGAGTTCAGCATCGGGCGGCTCACTGCATAGACTTCCGGCTCAGGTCGCCAGCACCGGCACCCCGTGTGGTTTCAGCACCACACGACACACGGCCGGAACCACCAGCAGCGTCAGCACCGTCGAAGCTGCCAGCCCCGAGATGATCGCCCACGCCATCGGCGGCCACAGCGTCGAGGCCGAGAATGCCAGCGGCAGCAGGCCGGCGATGGTGGTCGCGGTGGTCAGCAGGATCGGGCGCGTGCGCTGACGCACGGCATCAGCGACCGCATCGAGGATGTCGTCTCCCGCGGCCAGACGCAGGTCGATGCGGTCGATGAGAACGATGGCGTTGTTGACGACGATGCCCACCAGCGCGATGACCCCGAGCAGCGACTGAAAACCGAACGGCGAAGCGGAGAACACCAGGCCGGGAATGACCCCCACGCCGGCCATCGGCACGGTGAGCAGGATGATGCCGACACGGCGCCACGAATTGAACTGCAACACCAGGAAGAACAGCAGCAGCAACAGCCCGATGGGCGCGGTAGTGGCCAGCGCACGGTTGGCATCACCCGAGCCTTCGCGGTCGCCACCGATCTCGAACCGGGCCCCGGCGGGCAAGGGCTGGCGCTCCAGCCGCGCCTCCAGGGCGTCGAGCACCTCATCAAAACCAACCCCGGAATCCAGCCCGGCGGTCACGGTGAGCACGCGCACGCCATTGCGGTGATGGATGGCCGCGGGCAGCCAGCGCGGTTCGATGCGGGCGATGGCGGTCAGCGGCACCGCTTCGCCGGCATCGTTGAACACCATCAGCGACGCCAGCCGCTCGACGGACTGGCGCGTCCCTTCGCGCGAGCGCAACAGGATCGGGATCGGATCGCGTTCCTGCCGGTACTGCTCCACCGTATTGCCGAGGCTGCGGCCAAACAGCGCGCGGGCAACATCGGCGCGCCCCACCCCCAGCCGGGCGGCCTGGGCGTCATCGACCTCCACCGCGATCACCGGCACGCCAAGATCGATGTCATGGCGCACGTCCACCGCGCCGGGTATCGTCTTGAGCAACGCGAACACCTGCTCGGCGGCGGCGATGTGACGACCGGGATCGGCATCGTAGAGGCGGACCTCGACCGGCGCGACGCGCGGTGGCCCCTGCCCGAGTGTCGTCGCCATGACATCGACCTCGGGCAGGGTGGCGGCAACGTGGGCGCGCACCCAGCGGATCAGCCCGTCGGTGGCGTCGAGCACATCCACATCCACCACCAGCCGGGCGCGATGCGGCGCCTCGGTGGCGCGCGGCAGGTTGTAGTAAAAGGTCGGACCGGTCGAGCCGACGAAGCGATGCACCCGCTCCACGTGCGGTCGCGCGCGCAGCCCGGCCTCGAGCGCTTCGGCCACATCCGCCGTGCGCTGCTGGTCAGTGCCTTCCGGCAGGTAGAGCTCCACGATCACCTGCGGTCGGTCGGCATTGGGAAAGAACTGCTGCTTCATGAAGGGTGCCAACGCGAGCGAGGACGCAACGAGCGTGAAACCGGAAACGATCATCCAGCCAGGGCGACGTGTGCCGAGCCGGGCAAGGCTATTCGCCAGCCACGCCATCGTCCCCCCCTCCCGGCGTGGGGCGGGTTGCAGCAAGCGCGCCGCCAGCAGCGCGGCGACGCTCACCGCGAGCAGATAGCTCACGCTCAGACTCAGCATGATCATGACCGGGATGCCGCGCGTGAAATCGGCGGTGCCCCCGCTCGCCAGCAACATCGGCGTGAATGCGGCAAGCGTGGTGCCGGTCGAGGCCCCGAGCGGACCGGCCAGTTCGCGCACGGCGGCGCGCATCGCCCCGTCGCGCGCCTCCCCGCGGTCGAGCCGCATCTGGATGTTCTCGACCATCACGATGGCGTTGTCGATCAGAATGCCGAGCGAGATCACCATGCCGATCACCGCAATCTGATGCAGCACGCCACCCCCCAGGTTGTACAGACCGAGGCTGATCAACGCGACCATCGGCAACATCGACGCCACCACCAGCCCCATGCGCCACCCCATGCCGGCCAGCACCACCGCGGTGATGATTGCAAGACTGCCAAGCAGGCTGGCGACGAGGCTGTCCAGGCGCGCCTCGACCTGATCCGGCTGGAAGAACATTTCGTCGATGTCCAGCGGCGCAAAGTCGGGGCGCAGCCGTTCGAGCCGTTCGCGCAACTGTGCGCCAAAGCGGATCGCATCCACCTGACCACGCTGGGCGATCAGTGTCACCAGCACGGCCGCCTCACCGTCGAACCACGCCCGTGGCTGGGCCGGCTCGCGCGGCGCCCGCCACACGTCGGCAATCGCCGCGAGCGGCACACTGCCGCCCGCGACCGGAATCTGCGTCGCGCGCAAGGCCTCGACGCTTTCGACCTCGCTGTTCGGCAAGATGCCCAGGCGTCGGTCGCCGGCCACGATATAGCCCCCCGGGATCAGGCTGTTGCGCCCGGCGAGCATCGCCGACAGCGCGTCGGGCGCGAGTCCGAGCGCGCGCATGTCGGCGTCGCGAAAGGCGATGACGATCTCCTCGTCGACGTCGCCCTCGAGCTCGATGCGCGAAACTCCCGGCAGGTCGGACAAGGCCCGCTTGAGACGTTCGGCCTCGCGGCTGAGCTGCGCCAGCGAGGCATCCCCCCGCACCGCCAGCACCACCGCCGGTATGTCGATCAGGCGATCGTCCAGCGACATCGTGCCGACGCCGTCCGGAAACGACTGCTCCGCCCGCCCCAGCGCCTGGCGCACGCGATCCCAGGCGGCATCCGTATCATAGATCGCGTCCTTCAGCTCGACGCTCACCAGCGCCACGCCGGTGCGCACCGTGGCGATGAAGTGGTCGATCTCCTCCACCTGCAGCAATTCGTCGGACAGCGGTTCGAGCACCAGCCGCTCCACGGCCTCGGCCATCGCCCCAGGGTAGCTCACCGTCACCATCCCGGCACGATACGGAAAGCTTGGATCCTCCTGGCGCGCCATCGTCAGGTACGAGGCAATGCCGACCAGCATCAACATCCCGGCCACCAATCCGATGAGCCGGACCCGCGCGAACAAGGCATCGATCATGGCAACAACCTCACGCTGTCGTTGTCGGTCAGCCGCGCCAGGCCGCTATGGACCACGCGATCGCCGGGCTTCAGCGTGTCCCCGTCGAGCAGCGCCCATTCACCCTGCAGGCCGGCCACCGCCACCTCGACGCGGCGCACCCGGTCGCCTTCCAGCCGGAACACCGCGAGACCGTCGGCCGAACGCATCACCGCCGCAAACGGCACGGCGGCCCGGGCATCGCCCTGCCGCGCAAAGCCCACCTCCACCGCGTCTCCGGCGCGCAGCCGCGCCTCATCCACGCCAACGACGACCGGATACAGCACGCTGCCCTGCGAGGCGCTGCGGCCGATCTCGACCACCCGGCCGCGCAGCACCTCGCCATCGAGACGGGTCCAGAGCGGCAGCAAGTCCCCCACCGCGACGCCCTCGAGCAGACTCACTGGCACCTTCACCTCGACCTCCAGACCGTTCTCCGCTCCGGCCAGGCGCATCACCGGCTGGCCGGGGCCGACATACTCGCCCGGCTCCACCAGCAAGGCCTCGATCGTTGCCGCAAACGGTGCCTCGAGCCGCATCTCGCGTTGCAGCTGTTCGCTTTGCCGCAGCCCGGCACGTGCGGTCGCCACCGCCGCGTGCGCGGCATCGAGCCGCGCCGCCTGGCGGTCACGCTCCTGGGCCGACGCCATCCCGCGCGCGTGCAGCTGAGCCGCCCGTTCGGCGTCGCCACGCGCCTGCTCTGCCTGTGCCTCGAGCTCACGCAGGCGGGCACGGGCGGCATCCCGGGCAGGATCGAGCTCCGGGTTGAACAAGCGGGCGAGCAACGCCCCCTTCTCCACTGACTGACCGATCTCGACCGGCCGCTCGCGCACCACGCCGCCCACCTGAAAGGTCAGCGTAGCGCGCTCGCGGGGGCATACCACGCCGGCAAAGCGAAGCGGCTCGCCCGCTTCGGGCGCACGCACCTCGGCCGCACGCACCGCGACCACCTGCGGCCGCGTTTCGCCGCCGGCGGTCGCACCGGAACTCGCATCGGCGCGGCAACCGGCGAGCAGTGCGACTAGGATTGCAAGGGAGGCAAGGGTCAAACCGGAAACGGGGGCAACACGCAACATCGAACACCTCGACGAATCTCTGAACGCATATTGACAGTTTGTCATCGATTGACAATTTGTCAACTTGAATCCACACTACGCCCGAGAACCACGAATCAAGGCGTGTCATGGCCACCGAAAACCGTCGCGAACGCGAAAAGCGGGAACGCCGCGAAAGCATTCTCGATGCTGCCGAAAAGGTATTCTTCGACAAGGGCTTCGAGCGCTGCTCGATGGACGACATCGCCCGAACCGCGCAACTCAGCCGCGCGCTGCTCTACGTCTATTTCAAGGACAAGACCGAGATCATGCGCGGCATCATGGTGCGTGCAGCCGAGATGCTGGTCGCCGGCTTCGCGGCCGCGACCCGGGCGGGTGATACCGGCATGCAGCAGATCTGCAACATTGGCCAGGCGTATTACCGCTTCAGCGTCGAACAGCCCGCCTACTTCGACGCCCTCACCCAGGCGGCGTCCTTCGCGCTCCCCACCGAGCGCGACACCACCAGCGAGGCCCTGATCAACTGCGACTCGGAATGCATGCGGCTGATGGTCGAGACCCTGCAACGCGGCGTGCGCGACGGCAGCTTCAGCGCCGAACGCGTCAGCGACCCCATTCAGACCGCCTACTACCTCCGCGGCGCCCTCCACGGCACCATCATGGAGGGGCGGGTGCTCACCGAAACCGGCGTTTCCCACCCGTCCCCCGAGGCCCTCGTCACCTACGCCATCGACATGCTCGCCCGCTCGATGGCACCGTAGCAGGGCTACCTGCGTTCGCGAACACCATAGCCCCAGCGTTCATTCATGGTGCGGAACCCCCGATTCAGAATCGCGCACGAAAATGCCATTCGCCGGGCGCGATGTCATTGACGAGCGACTTGCGCGTCGCCGCGTCCACCTCCGGCGCGTCCGGCTCGTAAAGACCGCACAAACGCAGTGCCCGCCGCACATCCACCGCATTCCCGAGATGCTCGTAGACGACGCGGGCGCAGCACGGCATGCGCTCGCCGCTGCCGGACACTCCAAGCTTGAGACCGGTCAGACGGGTGACCCGATTCTTGAACGACGGAAACAGAATCGTCTGCGTCATCTCCAGGCCGGTCAGCGACTCGTAGTCGGAGAGAAAGATGCGGTCGGTCAGGAAATGGGCCATGCCCAGATAGATACCGTGATAGGCCTTCTCCCGCGGGTGTTCGATGAGGCGCTCGGTGCGCTGGTAATAGACCCGGTCGTGCCGCTGCTCGAGGCACACCAGGGTGCGCAGGAGCTTTCCCGGACAGGCCATCGACAGATAGTTCTCGAAGTAGTACCCAAGATACTTGTCCAGCCCCGCCGTGCCGATGTCCCGCAGGTGAGCCAGGTGCGGCGCTTCCGGTGCGGCACTCTCGCACGCCGTGACCGGGCGCGGACGCACCTGCACCAGTCGCTCGAACTGCCCGCTTGGCAACAGGATCTCGTGCTCCTCCACGCCAAAGAAATCACAGAAGCGGCGCAAGGTATGGGCCGACGGACGATAGCGCCCGCTCAGGTAGCGGTTGAACTGCGGGCGGTTGATGCCCAGCCGCCGGCACACTTCGGCAATCGAGCGGTAATAACTGCACAACAAGCGCAGATTGCGCGCGAAATCCTCATGCATGGGGCGACTCCTTGTCAGGTAAGTAGCGAGACCGACGAGACGGATCGCGCACGATCGAACGGCCAAACCGCAACTGACGCACTATGGCGCAGTTTTCGCACCATAAAGCGCCACTTTCGATCCATTCGTCAAATGTACCTCATGTCTCCCGAATGCTGAAATGGCACGGCATTTCGTCCGTTCAACGATAACAGCGACCCCAGTCGCACACAGGAGACTCGTCATGCACCCTGCTCCCCTCCCCCGCCCGTGCGGGTTCGATGCCATGTCCCGCTCCGGCTCGCTCTCCCCATTCCGCCGCTACCACGGAGGATCACGTCATGCTTGATCTGCTCAACGACCTGCTGTGGGGCAAGGTATTGATCGTCGTCCTGCTCGGCCTCGGGCTGTGGTTCACGATCGCCTCGCGCTTCGTCCAGTTTCGCCATTTCGGACGCATGTTCCGCATTCTCGGTTCGGGTCAGGCCTTCGCCCGCAACCGCCACGGCCACCTGAGCGCGTTCCAGGCGCTGATGCTGTCGGTGGCCGGCCGCGTCGGTGGCGGCAACATCGCCGGTGTCGCGGTCGCGATCACGCTCGGCGGACCCGGTGCGATCTTCTGGATGTGGATGGTCGGCCTGATCGGCATGGCCACCAGCTACTTCGAATGCACGCTTGCGCAGACCTACAAGCGCGCGGAAGCCGGCGGCACCTATCGCGGCGGACCAGCCCACTACATCACCCGCGGTCTCGGGGCGAAATGGGGCTGGCTGGCCGCGGTTTATTCGGTTCTGTTGCTGCTCACCTTCGGTTTTGCCTTCAGCGCGCTGCAGTCGTACTCGGTGGCCACCTCAGTCCATGATGCGTTCGGCGTCCCGGTCATCGTCACCGGCGTCACCCTCGCCCTCATCGTCGGCACCATCGTATTCGGCGGTATCCGGCGCATCGCCAAGGTCGCCGAGGTATTGGTGCCGGTCATGGCACTGGGCTACCTCGCCATCGCCCTCGTGGTGCTGACGCTCAACCTCGGCGAAATCCCCGCAGTCATCGGGCTGATCGTGAAAAGCGCCTTCGGACTGGAGCCGGCTATCGGTGGCGGCATCGGTGCGGCGATCATGATGGGGGTCAAGCGTGGCCTGTTCTCCAACGAAGCCGGCCTGGGCAGTGCCCCCAACGTCGCCGCGGTCGCCTATGCGCCACACCCGGCCAGCCAGGGCATCGTGCAGGCCTTCTCGGTGTTCATCGATACGCTGATCCTTTGCTCGTGCACCGCGTTCATCATCCTGCTCGGCTCGGTTTACCAGCCTGGCGTGGCAGAAGAAGTCGGTGGCGTAGCCCTGACCCAGGCCTCGCTGGCAGGCCATGTGGGCGAATGGGGGCGGCTCTTCGTCAGTCTCGCGCTGATGCTTTTCGGCTTCACCACGATCACCTACAACTACTACCTCGGCGAGAACAGCCTGAGCTTCTTCAGCGAAGCCAATCAACCGCTGATCGTCGCCTACCGGGTCGCGGTGATCGTTCTGTGCGGTTGGGGTGCGACCACCGACCTCGGCACGATCTTCGCGTTCGCCGATGTGGCGATGGGCCTGCTCGCGCTGGCCAACCTCTTCGCACTGGCGATGCTGTTCAAGCCGGGTCTGCGCATCATGCGCGACTACGACCGGCAAATCGCCGAAGGCGCAGACGAACCGGTATTCGACGTCGATAGCTTTACTAATCTGGACATCGACCGAAGCGCATGGACGCTCGACCCGGAAGACGCCCAGCGCCGCATCTGCGCCCCGCTGCGCGAACGTAGCGCTTGAACCCTTTGCTCCCGACGCACCGGGACCCTCCCCGGCCCCGGCCCCGGCCCGGATATTGCCATTGAGAATCCAGACATGAACACCAAGATGAACACCCGCACCGAGCACGACCTGCTCGGCGACATGACGCTTCCCGCCGACACCTGGTTCGGCATCCAGACCCAGCGCGCCGTCGACAACTTCGCCCTCACCGGCGTGCCGATCAGCCATTTCCCGCATTTCGTCGCCGCACTTGCGATGGTCAAGGCCGCCGCGGCGCGCGCCAATCTCGACCTCGGCCTGCTCGCCCCCCACAAGGCCGAGGCCATTCTCGCCGCCTGCGACGACATCATCGCCGGGCGGCTGCACGAGGCTTTCGTGGTCGACCTGATCCAGGGCGGCGCCGGCACCTCCACCAACATGAACGCCAACGAGGTCATCGCCAACCTCGCCCTCGAGAAGCTCGGCCACGCCAAGGGCGACTACGCGCACCTGCACCCCAATGACGACGTGAACAAGTCGCAATCGACCAACGACGCCTATCCGACCGCGGTGTGCGTGGGTCTGCAGTTCGCGGCCGAACCGCTGATGGCCGCGGTCGCCAGCCTGAAGCGGGCCCTCGAGGAGAAAGGTCGCGAGTTCGCCGACGTTCTCAAGATGGGTCGAACCCAGCTACAGGACGCGGTGCCGATGACGCTGGGCCAGGAGTTCGATGCCTTCGCGGTGAATCTCGGCGAGGACATCGACCGCATCCGCGAGGTCTGCCTGCTGTTGTGCGAGGTCAACCTCGGCGGCACCGCAATCGGCACCGGCATCAACACCCACCCGGACTACGCCGCGCTGGCGGTACGCCATCTTGCCGAGATTTCCGGCAAACCCATCGTGCCGGCGGCAAATCTGGTCGAAGCCACCTCGGACATGGGCGCATTCGTGCTCTTCTCCGGCATTCTCAAGCGCCTCGCGGTCAAGCTCTCCAAGGTCGCCAACGATTTGCGCCTGCTTTCCAGCGGACCGCGCACCGGGCTGGGCGAGATTCACCTGCCGCCGATGCAACCCGGTTCGTCGATCATGCCGGGCAAGGTCAACCCGGTGATTCCCGAAGCGGTCAACCAGACCGCCTACCAGGTCATCGGCAACGATCTGGCGGTCACCATGGCCGCCGAGGCCGGGCAGCTGCAGCTCAACGCGATGGAGCCGCTGATCGTCTACAACCTGCTCAGCTCGATGAAGATGCTCGGCGCCGCTTGCCACATGTTCGAACACCGCTGCATCCGCGGCATTCGTGCCGACCGCGCGCAATGCCAGCGCCACGTGGATCACAGCATCGGCGTGATCACCGCGCTGGTGCCCCACATCGGCTACGGCAACGCCTCGCGCATCGCGGCGCAGGCCCTGCACTCAGGCGCGACCGTGCGCGAACTGGTCATCGCCGAAGGCCTGCTCACCGAGCTGCAGCTCGATCGCCTGCTGAGTCCGCAGTCGATGCTCGCACCACAGAGCCCCATCTGATGCGCCCGCGCCTGCTGATCCTGCATACCGGCGGCACCATCGGCATGCGCGCCTCGGGCGAAGGATTTCGTCCGATGGCGGGCTTTGCCGAAGTGCTCGAGCGTCAACTGCGTCCGCAGGCATCGCACCTGCCTGCGTTCGACGTCGTCGAGCTCGGCTCGCTGATCGACAGCGCCAACCTGCAACCAACGCACTGGACCGAGATCGCGTCCACGCTCCTCGCCCACTGGGACGACTACGACGGCTTCGTCGTACTGCACGGCACCGATACGATGGCGTGGACCGCATCCGCGCTGTCGTTCATGCTGCGTGGAACGGACAAGCCGGTCATCCTCACCGGCGCGCAGATCCCGCTGAGCCAGCCTCGCAGCGACGCACCGCAGAACCTGCATGCGGCGCTGACCCTTGCCGCCAATCCGGCGATTCGCGAGGTATGTGTGTGCTTCCACCACCGGCTGCTACGCGGCAACCGCAGCCGCAAGCTCAAAAGCACCGGCCTCGACGCCTTCGACTCCCCCAACTGGCCCGCGCTGGCCACGATCGGCATCGACATCGCACTCAACCAGGCTGCACTGCTGCCCGCAGGGCCGCGCAACTTCGTGGTACCCCACTTCGATACCGAAGCCGTGGCGGTGCTGCAGGTATATCCAGGCATGCCCGTCCGCATCGTCGAGGCCATGCTCGACAACCCGGCGGTGCGCGGTCTCGTACTGCGTACCTACGGCGTAGGCAACGCGCCGGATGCCGATGCGCGATTCATGGGGAGCCTCGCAAATGCGGTCGCCCGCGGCATCGTCATCGTCAACACCACGCAATGCCCGAACGGTCGCGTGGAACCGGCTGCCTACGCCACCGGATCGGCCATCGCCCGGATCGGCGTCGTACCCGGTGCCGACATGACACTCGAAGCCGCGTTCGCCAAGCTCCACGTTCTGATCGCCAGCGACATGCCCTTCGACCAGATCAGGACACGCATCACCCAATCACTGAGCGGCGAGTTGAGCTAACGGTGCAGCCTGTCTGCCTTCCAACGCAGGCGAGCAGCGAATCCTTTGCATGCCAGCACGTCTGGATAGACAAGCATCGACTATGCATGAACCGCGCGACCCTCGTTGGACAGCACGGAGCCACCACCTCGACTTGCATCGGGGCAGCCAAGCGCCACCGATACCACGTTTGCTGCACGATTACTCCAGGGAGGGACGGACCACGCCCAGCATGTCCATCAGATCCAGCGCTCTGGGGTTGTCGAGCAGAGCGCTCATCACCTGACCTCTAAGCGCAGCAGTGTCATCCCGCGCATCCCCCACCCCACCGATCTCGTCTTCATCGGGGCTGATGGCGCCTCCCTGTCTCGCATCGTGGTAGACCTGTCGCAGTATCTCGGCATACTCGCTGAGCTCATTCCTGAACTCGGCGCGAAAAGCGGCGTCGGCATGCATTTGCTGGGTTGCGGGGGAATGGTTTGCCAAGCGATCCATCGTGAACGCTCTCCGAGCCGAGGCGTCCTGACCTTCGGATGCCATTCTTTCCAGCTCGCTCAAGTGCGCGCGCGTTTCCTGAATGGCCTCAGCCACATTCAGGACGCTTTGCTCCGGGATCAAATCGGCCATCCACGCTGGCAGTCGATAGCTTTCCAGCGCGCCCTGTTCCGCTTCGACCGCCAACCGTCCCCGCTCAGACAGGTTCACTCTGCCCTCTTCGACGCGAACATCGACCGCGGCAGCCTCTGGTTGAGCGATACGTGCATTGGTGTAGACGCCCTCGATACGGTTGCCAACCAGCTGTGCCATCGTTGCAATGGCGTTGATCATCGTCCCCACCCTCGGTCACGGATACCCTTCAGAGCGAAGCACATACCGTACCAGGTCACGCCACAGACCGCGATACATACGCCACTGCAAATCATGCCAGGTGAAACGTTCAGTCGGCACCGCGGCAGGCTCGCCTCGACAACCAGGCATGAATCAGCCCCGCCTGGAAGAACCTGACAGGCGGCTCAAAGCCTCCAGATTCGATGATCGACGCAATCCTGTCAGGATGAATGACCGAAACATCCTGAGCATAGGCCTTTCGCATCCTCTCCATCGCCTCCGGCGAGATACCTGCGGCGGACATCATCGTCATCCAGCCATGAAGTAGCACATCGTACTCCGGCGACTCGACATCGGCAGCCAGGTCGGAACTTGCAAGGACTCCATTCGGTTTGAGCCTTCGGGAAATGTTCATGAAGAACATGGCGCGCTCCCGTTCGTCCAGTATGAACTGAGAGACCAAAAAGCACGTTGCCGCATCGTACCGTTCGGTATCCAGTAGCGAATCGAGGTAACCTTCGTGAAAAATACAACGGGATGCAACTCCAGCCGCTTGCGCCTTCTCTTGACACGCAGCAAGCATGGCCCCGGACGGTTCGACAGCAGCAAATCTCCATCCGGGACGCTCCGTGGCGAGATGGATCAGCTCGTCGCCAGTCCCCACCCCAACGCACAACACCACTGCATCCTCGGGCAGTTCAGCAAACATCGACCCAAGCAGCAGGTGCAGGCAGCTTCGAATGGGAGCTGTTTTCGCCCACTGGGTGTCGTACTTTGCCGCCTGTTGATCAAAGAGCGCTATGACTTCGTCTTGATGCACCTCATTCTCCGTAGCGAACGCGGAATACTGCGTGAATCCATCATTGAAGTTCCGCAGAACTCATCACATTCCAGCCAAACGTCATTCAGCACCGATCACATCAAACAATACACGTCCCACTTCAGCGATTGCAGCGTTTCGCTCGTCAAATGAAGCACCTGTTTCTGTCATATAGAATGCGACAAATACAGGTTTGCGTTCAGGTGGCCAGATAACCGCGGTAATCGACCTTGAACCAAATCCGCCCGCGCCTGTTCGGTCCCCGATTCCCCAGTCATCCGGTATATTCGAACGAAACAAACCGTCGGCAACCCTGTTGTTGATCAACCATGTCCGCAGCTGGGCTCTGGACTCCTGGGACAACACCTCCCCATACAGCAATTTCTCGAGATTACCGATCATGGAACTCGGCGTTGTCGTGTCACGCTCATCGCCGGGCACCGCCTGATTCAGCTCTGTCTCCCAGCGATCCAGGCGAGTAGACGCATCGCCAAGCTGCCTGACAAAGCTGGTAATGCTCTCAGGACCGCCCAAACTCCGCAAAACCAGATTCGCCGCCGTATTATCGCTTGTTGTCATGGTGGCCTCACAAAGCTCAAAGAGCGATATTTCGCGGCCATTGGCATACTCCTCCAGGACGGGCGAGTACGTCACCAAATCCGAAGGTAAAACACTTACTTTTCTTTCCAGCCGCTCATTTCCATGATCCACGCGCTGTAGTAACGCTGCGCACGCCAGGGTTTTGAACGTGCTCGTCACGGGAAAGCGATCCCGAGCGTGATACTCCCATCGCTGTCCTGTCTCGACATCGTAGGCGGCGAATCCAACGCGCGCATCGAGGTGTTTCTCGATGCGCTTAACCTCGGAAATCAGCGCATCGTCGCCTGCATCTGCATGCGAAAACAAAGAAAGCAGCAACATCAACAGACAGCAACCACCAAGCAATCCATAACGCATCAGTATTTCCTTGAAAACATGACTCAATCGGGTCGCCCATACGGGCGCCCCATCATCACGGAACCGAGCATTCCCGCTCAACCGTGCAATGATCGCACAGTGGTCAAAAGCTGGAACCGGGTTGCTTCAGGAACGCCACCTCCTCCTCCGAGGAGACCCGGCCGAGCACGTGATTGCGGTGCGGGTAGCGCCCAAAGCGGTCGATGATCTCCTTGTGACGCAGTTCGAACGTGTGGTTCTCCGCCTTGGCAAACTCGCGGAACAGCCTCTCCGCCTGAACATGCACCAGGCGCGATTCGCTGTGCATGTAGGGCATCAGCAAGAAAGCGCGTTCGACCTCGTCAAGCGCCTGCAATGCGCCCCCGGCCACCGCCTCCTGTGACAACACCAGCGCCTGCGGATCCTGCGAGAAAGCTTGCGGAGTCCCGCGGTAGATGTTGCGGGAGAACTGGTCGAGGACGATGATCTCCGCCAGACGGCCGCGGGCGCAGTTTCTCCACACAAACAGCTCACCCGCTGCGGCCTGCTGCAGATGCCCGGAAAAGCGGACCCTGAGCAGTTCATCGAACGCAGGATCGACGAGCCACCATTGGCGTGGCTCGATCTCCTCGAACCAGAACGTCAGTACTTCATCGAACATCTTCACTCCCGGATCTCCGACACCACTCCAGCCTGATCACGATTATGGCCGACACCGGGTCGCTACCATAGTGCGACGTGTTCCCCCTTGCCCGCTCAGTTCAGGAAGTTGAACAGCGACAGGCCGGTGACGCGCATAAACGACTGTTGCGCGGCCTGCAGAAAGGTTTGCTGCCGGGTCAGATCGGTGATGGCCTTGGCGTAGTCGACGTCTTCCAGACGCGAGATGGCGGTTGCGTATTGCAGGTCGAGGTCGTCGCCAAGGTTCTGGAGTTGTTCGGTCTCGACCATTTGCGAGCCGATCTGGGCGCGGAACTTGAGCACGTTCTCGATGGCGAAGTCGAGGTTTTCCAGCGCAAACGCCACGCCCCCTGCGGGGCCGACGCCGGTGTGGTCGTCGAACGCGGTGACGGCCAGGGCGTAGTTGGTGAACATGTTGGACGACGCGACCATGACTTCGAAGTTGTCGCCGTCCTCGATGCTACCCGGGTCTTCCGGGTTGGTGGCCGGAACGTGGGCCGGGAGTTCAATCTCGATACCGTTGAAGGAATGGGTGGTGCCGGGCACGAGCCCGACCGCGCCCGGCACCGGCACGCGTCCTCCGTCGCCGGGCAGCACTTCTTCGATGCTGTAGGCGCCGGTGGCGGGGTCACCCGGCGTGGTCTCCCGGTAGGCGATGATGTAGCGTCGCCCCTGGTTGTCGGGGTTGCGCGGGCTGTCGGGGTCGTCGGGCGGTAGCGTAGTGTCGCCGAAGTGCACCAGCGGCGCGCCGCCCGTGCCCTGGTTGTTGTTGCCCTTGAAGCTGTACAGCGCGTCGTTGGTGGTCGGTTTCTCGTCAGTGGGGGTGCGCGTTGCGTTGACGTCGATGATTCGCGTGCGGTCGAACACCTGGTCGCCGGCGAGACTGACCGGCATGAAGCGGGAGGCGCTGACCTGAATCGTCCGCCCGCCCTGGTCGCCGGCGTAGGTGATGCCCGTCATGCCGCCGTCGAAGGGTTTGACGCCGGCCTTGTAGCCGCTGAAGACGTATTCGCCCTGCCCGTTCTGACTGTTGGCCAGCGACAGCATGGCGTCGAACTGGCTCTTCAGGTCGGTGGCGATGTAGCGCAGGTCTTCGTCCGACATGGCGCCGTTGCCCGCCTGCACCGCCCGCTCGCGGGTGTATTGCAGGATGTCGCCGACGCCGACAAGCTTGCTTTCGAGCAGCTTGAGGTTGTCGTCGGCATAGCCGAGGTTGAGGCCGAACTGCGTGTTCACGGCCTTGGACTGCCCCAGTTCGAGCGCCCGCGCGGCGGCGATCGGATCGTCCGCCGGGGTCAGGATGCGTCGCCCGGTGGACACCTGCTGCTGGGTGCGGACCATGTCCGCGGTCTGCTGCTGAATCGACTGCAGCCCCTTCTGGTAGATCATACTGGTCGAGATACGCATGATGCTCTCCTATCGACCCAGTGAAACGACTTCGTCGAACAGGCGCTGGGCGATGGACATCACCCGCGCCGACGCCTGGTAGGCCTGCTGGAAGCGGATCAGGTTGGCCGCTTCTTCGTCGAGGTTGACCCCCGACAAGGCGTCGCGGGCATCGCTGGCCTGGCGCAGCAGGGTCTCCTGCGCCTTTTCTCCGGCCTGCACTTCGCGTGTCTTGTTGCCGACCTTGCTCACCAGTTGGGAATACACCGACTGGAAGGTCGCGGTCGGGGCACCGCCCGACGAGGCAAACATGGTCTTGTCGGTCTGCAGCGCGCCGAGCCGGGCGGCGTTGCGGTTGTCGGCGATGCCGGCTTCGCTGGGGCCGAAGCGGAACACGTCTTCGTCCTTGGGCGAACCGCTGAGTTCGAAGTCGAACTCGTAGCCACCCGGGCCGGTAAGCCGGAAGCGCGCGCCGGCCGAGTCGCTGGCCGGGGAATACTCGGTTGCGGTGCCACCCGAAGCGTAGTTGGTATCGGTCACCCACTGCCCGGAGCTGGTGTCGAAGTGCACACGCTCGATCTGGTACCCGGCGGGAACGTTGATCTCGCCGCTGTCGTACTCGACCGCGAAGTTCGCGAAGTCGGGCAGACGAAGTACGGGGTCGGACGCGATTCCGGCGACGTTGTTGACCAGGATGCTCCCAATCTCGCCCGTTCCGGTGTTGGTGACCGGCGTATTCACAGTGACCGGGCTGCCAGCGGCGACCTTGCGCGGATCGTTGATCGCGACCCCGATGTCGCGCGCGGCAAAACGCGTCGGCTGGATCAGGATCGGAAACTCGAGACCGGCGGGCAGCGGGTCGTCGAGGGTGATCGACAGGCCTTCGAGGTCGATCGCGGGAGGCGTGCCGGCGAGATTCTCGCGCCGTCCGCTGGCCAGATTGACGAGCTCGAAACCGCCGCCGGTTTCACGAATCTCGTAGTCCGCCCCCGTGAGTTCCGAGATTGACGAGATCTCCACGGTGAGGCCCTGGTCGGGGCGCGTGACCACCCCGGGGAGGCGGAAGAACGGCCCGCCGAGCATGTTGTCGAGGTCGACGCCGAGCTCATGGACGCGGTTGAATTCGGTGGCCAGGCTCAAGGCCAGCAAGCCGAGCTGGTTCTGTGCCTGATCGAGGGAGTCGCGGCGAAACGAGAGCAGGCCACCGAGCTGCCCGCCCGTCAGCAGACGTTCGGGCAGCGTCACGACGCCGCCGCCCGGGGTTTGCATGGCGATGGCCTGGCGCGTCGGGTCAGTGCTGCTGGTGATCGTGGTCAGGGTGGACACGGTCTGGCCCAGCACCAGCGGCTGGCCGGAGCCGATGAAGACGTTGAGCTGCCCGTCGCGCTCTTCGATCGCCGTCGTCTTGACCAGCTTGTTCAGCTCGGACAGCAACACATTGCGCTGGTCGAGCAAATCGTTGGCCGGTAACCCGGCCCCGGCGGCCTGAGCAACCACGATGCGCTGGTTGATCTCGGCAAGCTCGCGCGCATAGAGGTTGATGCTCGCCACGGTAGCTTCGATCTCGCCTTCGACGCCGTCGCGGATCTCGTTCAGGCGCGCGTCCATGACATTGAAGCGCGAGGCCAGGGCCTGCGCTGCGGAGATCAGGGACTGGCGTGCCGGCACGCTTGCCGGGTTGGCAGAAACTTCCTGTACACCGGCAAAAAATTCCTGCACTGCCGGTGACAATCCGACCGTGGGATCGGCCAGCAGGTTATTGATCTGCGCGATCTGCGCGCCGTAGGCGGCATACTCGGAGCGACGGTTGTCGGCCGACAGCACCTGGTTCTCGAGAAACTGGCTGTACTCACGGGTGACCGAGGCGATCCGCGTGCCCTGACCAAAGAACCCCGCCCCCGAGAACTGGGGGACGTTGGTGGTCTGGGATACGGTCTGCCGGCTGTAGCCGACGGTACCCGCGTTCGAAATGTTGTGGGACGTGGTGTTGAGCTGCAGCTGCGCTGCGTTCAAACCCGTCAAGCCGATGTTGAGCATTCCGGCCATGATGTTTTCTCCAGTTGCCTCAACGGTGTATCAGCAAGATCCTTGCCAGCGGAGAAAAACCCTTTTGTGCCTTGTCGTGCGGTGCCACGTAACCATCGGCGCCAGGCACCTTACGACAGAAGCAGACGCTCCGGGGGTGCTGCCGTACCCAGGGTGGGCCGACGGGCGTCGTTGCGACGGCTCGCGAACGCAATCATGGGAACATGGGGCCCGCGGCCGGGTTCGCCGGACTGCCGCGCCTCAGCCCGGGGTGGCCGCCCGCAGCGTGGGACCGCCGATGACGCGGGTAAGCTTGTCGGCGTAGGCGGGGTCGGTGGCGTAACCGGCGTTCTGCAGACTGCGTGCGAAACCGCTGGCCTCGTGCTGGCCCAGCACCTGGGCATAGCGCGAGCTGTTGCGCAGCAGGTTGGCATAGTCCTGAAAGGCTTCGGCATACGAGCCATAGGCCCGAAAGCGCGCCTTTTCGGTGTAGGGGCGACCATTGGCGTACTCGGTCACCGGCAGCTCGACGACGTCGCCCTTCCAGTTGGCGCCGGCCTTGATGTTGAAGACGTTGTAGCTCGGCGATCCGTCGCTCTTGCGCAGTTCGGCACGCCCCCAGCCGGTCTCGAGCGCGGCCTGGGCAACGATGAACTGCGGCGGCACGCCAATGGTCTCGCCAGCCTTGCGCGCATGCGACCAGATGCGATCGACGAAGGACTGCACCCGCTCCGGCACGGAAAATGACGAAGCCTCCCCGGTCGCCTCCCCAGTCACCCTTCTCTCGCCAGCACTTGCCGGCATTGCGGCCGATGGCGTTCCCACCCGCTTACGCGCAGACGCAGCGCCGGAAACCTCCGCCGCATCCGCAAAACTTGCCGCCCCGTCCTGCCGGGCGGCAAACGCTGCCGGTCGGCGCGGAATGCTGGCCACCTCGAAGTGGCCGTTGCCGGCTTCGCCCTGCGGACCGTCGAGGCGGTCGCCACCGAGCTGACGAAAGATCGCGTCGGCCAGTCCGGTGCCGCCGCCACGCCGGGCCAGATCCGAGGCCAGCTGCTGGTCGTGCATCTCCTGAAACATGCGGGTCTGGTCGTTATCGAACAGGCCGTCCTGAGGCGTCGCATCGCGCATGGCCTTGAGCACCATTTGCAGAAACATCGCCTCGAACTGCTGCGAAGCCATCTTCAGCGCGTCGCGCGAGTTGCCTTCACGCGCGACCCGTCTCAACTCCGACAGGGAGTTGGGATCCATCACGTTAAGCTGATTCACCGCGACCATGATCAGATCACCTCGAGCTCGGCCCTCAGCGCCCCGGCAGCACGCATCGCCTGCAGGATGCTCACCAGATCCATCGGGCTCGCCCCGATCGCGTTGAGCGCGCGCACGACGTCGGCCAGATTGGCGCTTGCGGGAATGTTGAACAACGTGCCCTCGCCCTGGTCGATGTCGACCGTACCCTGTTCGATGACCACCGTATCACCGCCGGCAAACGGTGGCGGCTGCGCGACGGCAACGTCGGTGCCGATGGTGACGGTGAGATTGCCGTGTGCCACGGCGACATTCTGCAAGGTGACGCGCTGATTCATCACCACCGAGCCAGTGCGCGCATTGACGATGACCCGAGCCGCCTGCTGCTCCGGCGTGACCATCAGGTTTTCGATCTTGCCGATGAAGGCGACGCGGTCACTGGGGTCGAGCGGCGCCCGCACCTGGATGCTCCGCCCGTCGAGCGCATGCGCCATGCCGTCGGTGGTGGCCAGGTTGATCGCGTCGACGACGCGGCGCGCGGTGCCGAAATCGGTGTCGTTGAGTTCGAGCACGATGTAGTCGGAATGCCCCAGCCCGCTGGGCACTGCACGCTCCACCGTGGCGCCGCGCGGAATTCGGCCCGCGGCCAGATGGTTGATGGTCTGTGCCGCGCCGCCGGCCGCGGCACCGGCGCCACCGACCAGCAGATTGCCCTGGGCCATGGCGTAGATCTGCCCGTCGGCGCCTTTCAGCGGGGTCATGATCAGAGTGCCGCCGCGCAGGCTGTTGGCGTTGCCGATGGACGACACGGTGACGTCGATCTGCTGGCCAGGCCGGGAGAACGGCGGCAGCGTCGCGGTCACCATGACCGCGGCGACGTTGCGCAGCTGCAGGCGGGTGCCGGGCGGAATCGTCACCCCCATGTTGCCAAGCATGTTGATGATGCTCTGCACGGTAAACGGCGTTTGCGTGGTCTGGTCACCGGTGCCGTCCAGCCCCACGACCAGGCCGTAGCCCGACAACTGGTTATCACGAACGCCGGCGATCGAAGCCAGATCCTTGATCCGCTCGGCGCCCGCGACCATAGTCGAGACGCACAGCAGCAGCGTCAACAGCCAGGTTTGAATCCAGAGGGTTCGCTTGTTCATGATCGTCTCCCGGGTTCAGAACGGCATGACCGCGAGGAAGAAGCGCTGCAACCAGCCCATGCGCTGCGACTCGGCCATGTAGCCGCTGCCCTTGTACTCGATGCGCGCATCGGCGACCTGCGTCGATTGCACGGTATTGGCGCCGGTGACGGTACTGGGATTGACCACCCCCGAGAAGCGGATGAACTCGGCGCCCTGGTTGATCGCAAGCTGCTTCTCGCCGGACACCAGCAGATTGCCATTGGGATAGACCTCGATCACGGTGACGGTGATCGTGCCGCTGAAGGCGTTGTTGGCCGTGGCGGCACCGCTGCCGGAGAAGCTGGAATCCGCGCCGGCATCGACCTCGAGCCCGGACAGACGCTCCAACCCCGACAGGGCGCCGATCGGGATGCCGGTGATCGCGTTGATCCCGCCCCCCATGCTGGACGACCGGCTGGCGCTGGCGTTGGAGTTCTTCTGCGCGTTGGTGCGCTCGACGAGGTTGATGGTGATGATGTCGCCGACGTTGCGCGCGCGAATGTCCTCGAACAACGGACGGGAGTGGGTCGCCTGAAAGATCGCGCCGTTGGCCGGGGCCACCTCGGCGCGAGATTCCGGACGCACCGTCATCGGCTGGTGCACCACCGGCTCCGGCGGCGGCAGCGAGGCACAGCCGGTCGCCAGCACGATGCCGGCGACGGCTGCGAGGCGAACAATGGACAGGACATGCGGGGGGTTCATGGCGTCTCCTCCCTTACAGCTGGGTCAGACGGCCGAGCATCTGATCCGAAGTCTGGATGGCCCGCGAATTGAGCTCGTAGGCCCGCTGAGTGACGATCATGCTGACCAGCTCCTCGGCGACGTTTACGTTGGACGTCTCGACATAGCCCTGGTTGATCACCCCCGCGCCATCGAACCCCGGCGGAGTCGGCGCGGCAACGCCGCTCGACGCGGTCTCGACGAACAGGTTTTCACCGACCGCCTGCAGGCCACCGGGGTTGACGAAGGTCGCCAGCAGGATGTTGCCGACTTCCACCGGCTGGATCTGCCCGGCCTGCAGCACGCTCACGGTGCCATCCTTGCCGACAGTGATGGTCAGCGCGTCGGCCGGGATGTTGATGTTGTCGGCCAGCGGATAACCGCTGGCGGTGACGACGTTGCCCTCGTTGTCGAGCTGGAACGATCCGTCACGGGTATAGGCCACCGTGCCGTCGGGCTGCAGGATCTGGAAGAAGCCGTTGCCCTGGACCGCGAGATCGAGCGAGTTGCCGGTCTGCTGCAGGCTGCCCTGGCTGAACAGGCGTTCGGTGGCCACGGCGCGCACCCCGGAACCGATCTGCAGACCGCTGGAGATCTGGTTCTGCTGGTTCTGCTGCGCCCCGGGTTGGCGAATGGTCTGGTACAGCAAGTCCTCGAACACCGCGCGGACGCGCTTGTAGCCGTTGGTCGACGTATTGGCCAGGTTGTTGGAGATGACGTCCAGCTGGGTTTGCTGGGCATCGAGTCCGGTTCTGGCGGTCCAAAGTGAGCGAATCATGACATGCTCCGTTGCGGCGGGTGCATCGTGGCGGTTTCCCCGATGCTCGAAGACAGCTTAACGCCGCCCCCCCGCCTTCAATCGTCCGAATACCGGCACGAAATTCACGCTATTCAAGCGACTCCGGCGACACTCCCACCCCCGCTCCTGGATCAGCGGTTGCCGAGAATCCGCGATGCGGCCTGGTCATTGGTTTCGGCCGTCTGGATCATGCGCGTCTGCATTTCGAACTGACGCGCCAGCGAGATCATCGTCACCATCTGGTCGACGACGTTGACGTTGCTGCCCTCAACGAAGCCGCCTGCGACGAGCACGTTCTCGTCAATCGGTGCGATTTCGCCATCGCCGAGCCGGAAATAGCCATCATCGCCACGCACCAGCTCGGGCTCGGGCGGGTTGACCCGCTTGAGCTGGGCGACGACGTTGACCACGCCCCCCGCTTCGACGGCCGAAATCGAGCCGTCGCGGCCGATGGTGATCTCGGCATTGGGCGGAATCGCGATCGGTCCGCCGTCGGCGCTGACGATCGGCAGCCCCGAACGGGTCTGCAGCACGCCGTTGGGGCTGACGTCGAAACTGCCGTCGCGGGTGTAGGCCTCGGAACCATCCGGCATCTGCACCGCGAACCAGCCCTTGCCCTCGATGGCGGCATCGAACGCACGCCCGGTCTGCTTCAACGGCCCGGGGGTGAAATCGTTGGCGACGCTGGCATCGACGACGAAGGCGCGCGTGCGGTGGGTGCCGGTCTGCACCTCGACCGCGCGCAGTTTGTGCATCTCGGTGCGAAAGCCGGTGGAGTCGACGTTGGCGAGATTGTGCGAAACCGCGCCCTGCTGCCCCAGCGTGTGCTTGGCACCGGTCATCGCGGTGTAGATCAGGCGGTCCATGATCGAATCTCCGATTCAAAGCCTGGGCCGGTCGCGGAGACCAGCCGTGTTGTTCATCAGCGCAGGTTCACCATGGTCTGCAGGATCTGGTCCTGGGTGCGGATCGACTGCGCGTTGGCCTGGTAGTTACGCTGCTGGATGATCAGTGCGACCAGCTCCTGGGTGATATCGACGTTGGATTCCTCGACCATGCCGGCATTGACCACCCCGTTGAGCCCGACCCCCGGCTTGTTGTGGATGGGTTGTCCTGAATCGGGCGATTCGGCCCAGAGGTTGTCGCCCAGCGAGGTCAGTCCGTTGGGGTTGCGGAAGGTGGCCAGCGCGACCTGACCGATGTTCTTGGCCTGTCCGTTGGTATAGCGCCCCTGGATGATGCCGTCCTTGCTCACCGACAGACCGGCGATCTCGCCCGGCGGATAACCGTCCTGATTGAGCTCCGTGACCGAGAACGAGGAGCCGAACTGGGTCAGGCGGCGCAGATCGAGCTGAAACTCGAAGGGGGTAACGGCGCCATTTGCAAGGTCGAATTCAATATCGAAGATCCCCGTTCCATCGATGTCCAGATCCTCCATGATGCCGAACTCATCGAATGCCAGTGGACCATCGACGAGCAGTTCGGCGTCACCGCCATCCAGACTGTAATGCACGTCCCACTCGCGATCTTCGGTATCGACGGTTCGCACGAAGTACAGGGTCAGCGTGTGATTGTTGCCCAGACTGTCGTACACCGTCAGCGATGTCGTCGAGTTGTAGGACTCCGGGTCGTTCTGGTCGAACACCGCCGGCCCCGGAGGGTCGAGGTTGACCGGATTGACTTCGCGTGAATCCAGGTTCGCTCTCGCGAGCACGCCCTGGGTCGCCTGCGGCGCGATGCCCCCCGGCGGGATGATCAGCGGCACCGGGGTACCGCCGGCGTCGGGGATGCCGCCGCCAATCGCGTCGAGATTCTGGTAGCCCATCAGACGCTCGCCCAGCGGCGTGATGATGAAGCCATCCTTGTTGATGTCGAACTGACCATTACGGGTGTAGGCCACGGTCTGGTCGTTGCGGGCAATCATGAAGAAGCCATTGCCGTTGATCGCCATGTCGAGCGGATTATTGGTCGTCGTCAGGTTGCCCTGGTTGAACGACTGCTTGACGGCCGCGACGGTGCTGCCGATCCCCACCTGCAGATTGGATGTCGCTCCGGTCAGCGCCGACGCGTACGCATCGGCAAACACCGTCGACCCGCTCTTGAAGCCCACTGTGCTGGCGTTGGCGATGTTGTTGCTGGTGACGTCGATCGCCCTCGATGCCGAAGCCAGTCCGCTCAAACCTTGTTGGAAAGCCATGATTGCCGCTCCGAATCAGAGAATCTGCTTGATGTCGTCGAACTTGAAGATGCCGAGGTGTCCGACCTGCAGATCGGTGCTCTTGTCACCACGGATGACGCCAGTGACCTGACCGAACTCCAGCGTCTTGACGCCGATCTTCTCGCCATTTGCGTAGGCCGTGATCGACATTGTGTACATGCCTTGAGCGGCGGGCGTACCGTCAGCGGCCTCGCCGTCCCAGACAAAGTTGTGACTGCCGGGCTCGACGTCGGTCAGCTCGATGGTCTTCACTTCGAGGCCGTTCGCATCCTTGATACTGAGCGCCACACGATCGGCATAGCCATCCAGATGAAAGCCACCGATCCCGCCGGCTTCGGTCAGGATCATGCCCTTGCCCTCGACCAGCACACCGCGCCCGACCAGCGCCGCGGCCTGAATCGCATCGGACGACTCCTGCATCGCCATGAACTGCTTGAACAGGCCGTTGAGGCGTTCGATGCCGTCCACCGTGCTCATCTGCGCGAGCTGGGACGTCACCTCGGCGTTCTCCATCGGATTCATCGGGTCCTGGTTGCGCAGCTGCGTCGTCAACATCGTCAAAAAACGCGTCTGCGGATCATCCTCTTTCTTCTGGATCGGCTCGGTTCGTCCGAGGCTGGACAGCACGTTCTGGGTTTCCGTTATGACGCTCATTTCCGACTCCTGACTTTCTCATTCATGCGACGGCGGTCGCTCAGCCCTGCTGACCAATGGCCAGCGTGCGCTGCAGCAGCGTCTTGGCCGTCGTCATCACTTCGACGTTGTTCTGATACGAGCGCGAGGCGGAGATCATGTTCACCATTTCCTCGACGACATTCACGTTCGGCATTTCCACATACCCTTCCTCGTTGGCGGCCGGGTTGTTCGGTTCGTACACCATGCGCATCGGCGCGGCACTCTCGACCACCTGATTCACCCGTACGCCCTGCGCGGTCGGGCTGCCGGCCACCGGCGTGGTCGCGAACACGACCTGCTTGGCGCGGTAGGGCTGACCATCGGCGCCGATCACGCTGTCCGCGTTGGCCAGATTCGAGGCCGTGGTATTCAGACGCATCGACTGGGCGTTGAGCGCCGACCCTGCCACCGTAAAGACATTGAGCATGCTCATGATGAACCTCCTCGCCTTACTGACCCGAGATCGCCCGCCGCATGCCGCTCAGCAGGCTGTTGATGAAGGTCAGGCTGGCTTCGTAATGCACCGAGTTCTCCGCGAACGCGGCACGCTCGACATCCATGTTCACCGTGTTGCCGTCGACCGCCGACTGAAACTCGGTGCGATAGCCGGTATGACGCTCGAACGCACCCTCGCCCGCCGCACCACCACCGCCGACATGCCGTTCGGACGTGGTCGCCAGCGCCATCGGCCCAAAGCGATGACCCAGCGCTCCCTGCAGCGCGGAGCGGAAATCGATGTCGCGCGCCTTGTAGTGCGGTGTATCCGCGTTGGCGATGTTCGAAGCGAGCAGCTCCTGACGCCGCGCCTGGACGTTAATCGCGGTCTGGTAAAAACTGAGCGAGTTGTCGAGCAGGGCTTTCATGATTGACCTCAAGTTTCGCGAACATGAACCGTTATCGGTGCATTGACGGACGGGTACTCACCCTGTCCATTGCACCTTTCATGCCAGTCATCGTACTCCCGCGCAAATCAACGAAACCGATGGATAAACCCGGTTTTTTCACCTCAATTCGTCGGCTTGAATTGCCGCCCCGGACAAAACCCTTGCCGGCAGGCGGCAGTTGTTGCCGCCCTCACCGGCAATCCAAACCGTTGGTGACATGAGAAAACTTGCCCAAACCGGAGCGACCATGGTGCAATGCACGCATGAGACTCATCGACCCGATCCTGGCCTCCATGCGCACCACCGTCGCGCTTTTCGTGCTGCTCGCTTCGCTCGCTTTCATGCCGCCTCAGGCACTCTCCCAGCAGGCACCCGAACCGGTCGAAGCCGCGGTCATGCGCCTGCTCGAGCACGAAACCGTCGGCCTGCCGGGCGAGGTCGAGATCAGCGTCGGCCAACTCGACCCTGCAAATCGCCTGCCACCTTGCGCCGCACTCGAACCCTTTCTGCCGCCGGGCGCACGCGCCTGGGGCCGGGTCAACGTTGGCGTACGCTGCGATTCACCGGTGATCTGGACGGTCTATCTGTCCGCACAGGTCAGCATCCACGGCGAGTACCTGGTCGTTGCGCGTCCGATCCGGCCGGGGCAGGCCATCGGTCCCGACGACGTGCGCAGCGTGCGCGGCGACATCACCGCCCAGCCCGCGAGCACGCTGACCGACCTTTCGCAGGCCGTCGGTCAGCACGCGCGTTTCGCCGTCGCGGCCGGCAACACCTTGCGTGCGGACATGCTGCGCACACCAATCGCAGTGCAACAGGGGCAGAACGTCAAGGTCGTGACCAGCGGAGCCGGCTTCAGCGTCAGCAACGAAGGGCGCGCCATGAACCGCGCGGGCGACGGGGAACAGGTGCGGGTACGCCTGTCCAACGGGCAGGTGGTGACCGGGATTGCCCGCAGTGGCGGAATCGTCGAAGTCGGGTTCTGAACTTTATTTTCGTTCGGGGCTCAAGTTTTCGGATTGGCTGCCGATATGTAAATCAGAGAACCCAGAACGGGAGCATGATCATGAAGATCGACGGATTATCAAAAGCCGTCTCTGGCCTGCTTTCCGGCGAGAATCGTCAGAAAGTACAGCCGAGCGCGCAGCAACAACCCGGTGCCGGACAATCCAAGGTGGAATTGTCCCGCTTGTCGTCCAGCCTGGCCAAGGCCGAAGCCACGATTGCCTCGACACCCGAGGTCGATCGCCAGCGTGTGGATGAGATTCGCCAGGCCATCAGCGAGGGACGCTTCAAGGTCGACCCCGAGCGCATCGCCGACGGCTTGCTCGACAACGTCCGCGAAATGTTCTCCGCCCGCTCGTGAAGCCCAGCCGCCTCGACACCCTTCGTGCCCAGCTCGCCATCATCGTGAATGGCGAGATCGACCTCTTTCGCGCCTTCGTCGAACTGCTCGACCGCGAACAGGTGATGCTGATCAACGGCGAAACCGACGCCCTGATCGCCCTCACCCGCGACAAGACCGAGCTCTACCATGGCCTGCAGCGCCACGCCGACAACCGCGCCCAGCTGCTTGGCCGCGCCGGTCTGGGCAACAGTGACGAAGCGGTGCGCGCGGTTTTCCAGGGTCTGCCCGAAACCCTTGGCCGCTGGGACGAGCTGCTCTCGCTCGCGGCCGACGCCCAGGCACGCAACGCCATCAACGGCAAGCTGATCACCGAGCGCATGCAGCACAACCAGGCCGCGCTGTCGGTACTGCTCGCCGCCGCCGACCAGCCACAGCTGTACGACGCTGGCGGACATGCCCGCCTTGCTGGCCGCGGCCGCCACCTCGGCAGCGCCTGAACCACCCCACTTTTTCCGTTCGCCACGCCCCGATCCCGTTACATTCGTTGTATTCGGGATGCGGTCTCGCGCGTCTACCGGTATCCTTGTCCGCCGCCGTACCGACGAAACACTACTCAAGCACGGACATCCATGACAGGCAAGCAATACGACGAATCCTCGTTCCGCGTCCTGAAGGGGCTGGAACCGGTCCGCGAACGCCCGGGCATGTACACCCGCACCGATTCGCCCGCCCACATCATCCAGGAAGTCATCGACAATGCCGCAGACGAGGCACTGGCCGGCTTCGCGAAGAAGATCCAGGTCACCCTGCACCTGGACGGCTCGGTCAGCATCGTCGATGACGGCCGCGGCATTCCGGTCGGGCTGCACCCGGATGAGGGCGTGCCCGTGGTCGAGCTCGCGTTCACCCGCCTGCATGCGGGCGGCAAGTTCGACAAACGCGAAGGCAACTCCGCCTACGCCTTCTCGGGGGGTCTGCACGGTGTCGGCGTAGCGGTGACCAACGCGCTGTCAACCCGCGTCGAAGTGGAGATCAAGCGCGACGGCAAACGCTACGCAATCGACTTTCATCAAGGCGGCGAACATATCGGCCCGCTGCGCGAGGAAGGCGACTGCGGCCGCCAGACCGGCACCCGCGTGCGCGTCTGGCCGGACACCCGGTATTTCGAATCGCCGCGCGTGCCGATGCACGAACTCGAGCGCCTGCTGCGCAGCAAGGCGGTGCTGCTGCCGGGCGTGAGCGTGCGCCTGGACATCGAGCAAGCCAGCGGCCCTGCCCTGGTCAAGACCTGGAGCTACCCCGAGGGGCTGGCCGGCTATCTCAAGGAGGTCGCCGGCGACCTCGACCCGGTGGCGCCGATCTACACCGCCGAGAGCTACGCCGGCAAGGACGACAGCAGCTTCGCCGCCGGCGAAGGCGCGGCCTGGGCCATTGCCTGGTTCGAAACCGCGGTGCCGAGCGAGTCCTACGTCAACCTGATTCCCACCGTCGCCGGCGGCACCCACGAGTCCGGCCTGCGCGCCGGCGTGTTCGACGCGATCAAGTCTTTCATCGAGCACCATGCCATGCTGCCGCGCGGCGTCAAGCTGCAGCAGGAGGACGTCTGCGGACGCATGAGCTTCGTGCTCTCCGCGCGCCTGCTCGACCCGCAGTTCCAGGGTCAGGTGAAGGAAAAGCTCAACTCGCGCGAGGCGGTCAAGCTGGTCTCCAGCCAGATTCGCGATCCGTTCGAGATCTGGCTCAACAACCACGTCGAGGCCGGCCGCGCCATCGCCGAGTTGTCGATCAAGCAGGCCATGGCGCGCCAGCGCAGCGCGCAGAAGGTCGAAAAGAAGAAGACCTCGGGCGTGGCGGTGCTGCCCGGCAAGCTCTCCGACTGCGAGTCCGAGGACATCGCCGACAACGAGATCTTCCTCGTCGAAGGCGACTCGGCCGGCGGCTCGGCGAAGATGGCACGCAACAAGGAGACCCAGGCCATCCTGCCGCTGCGCGGCAAGGTGCAGAACGCCTGGGAGGTCGACCCCAACCGCCTGTTCGCCAACGCCGAGATTCACGACATCGCGGTCGCGCTGGGGGTGGACGCCCACACCGTCGACAGCAACCCCGATCTGTCGGGATTGCGTTACGGCAAGGTGGTCATCATGTCCGACGCGGACGTCGACGGCGCGCACATTCAGACCCTGTTGCTGACGCTGTTCTTCCGCCACTTTCCCAAGCTCATCGAGCGCGGTCACATCTACGTCGCCCAACCGCCGCTGTACCGGGTGGACGTCCCCGCCCAGGGCAAGAAACGCCCGGCACGGCGGCTCTACGCGCTGGACGAGGGCGAGCTGACGGCGATCCGCGACCGCCTCGCACAGGAAGGTTTCAAGCCCGACGCCATCGAGATCGGCCGCTTCAAGGGGCTGGGCGAGATGAACCCCGAGCAACTGCGCGAAACCACGATGGATCCGGCCACCCGCCGCGTGCAGCCAGTGCGCGTGCGCGACGGCGCGCTCGAAGACACCCTGCGGATGTTTACGCTGTTGATGGGCAAGGGCGAAGCCTCGGGCCGGCGTGCGTGGATGGAGGCCAAAGGCGACAGCGTCGAGGCCGATGTCTGACTGGTCACCGGACGCCCCCCGGACAGCCCGGCGGAACACCCTTGGGACAAGCCGGCAACGATCCCCGCTTCGCCATGAACGCCATCGATTCCATTTCGAACGCACATCCAGACTCGCTTCAACCACAATCGCGAACGTCGTCCGCCGCCGCCCCGGCAGTCGCCCCCCTCACAGCCCCCTCGCGGCGTGACGACCTTCCACCGCTAATGCCATGACCAAAGACACCCACGACAACGCTCCGCAAGACGCCGACACCCCGGACCTGTTCGACGCCGCCCCGTCCGCCGCTCCGCCCGTTCCACCCGGGGGCGGCACGGGCGACGATGGCTCGGGCGGCGGCTTCGACGACGCCCTGCCGCTGGATCAGTTCGCCGAGCGCGCCTACCTCGCCTATGCGATGAGCGTGGTGCGCTCGCGCGCGCTGCCCCAGGTCGAGGACGGGCTCAAGCCGGTACAGCGCCGCATTCTCTATGCGATGAACGAGATGCGCCTGTCCGCCACCTCCAAGCATGTGAAATCCGCACGCGTGGTCGGCGATGTCATCGGCAAGTACCATCCGCACGGCGATTCGTCAGTGTACGACGCCATGGTGCGCGTCGCGCAGGACTTCTCGCTGCGCTACCCGCTGGTCGATGGTCAGGGCAACTTCGGCTCGCGCGACGGTGACTCCGCAGCCGCAATGCGTTACACCGAATGCCGGCTGACGCCGATCGCCGAGTTGCTGCTGGCCGAGATCGATCGCGGCACGGTCGATTTTCTGCCCAACTACGATGGCGCCTTCCACGAGCCGCAGTTTCTCCCGGCGCGCCTGCCCTTTGTGCTGCTCAACGGCGCCTCGGGTATCGCCGTCGGCATGGCCACCGAGATTCCACCGCACAACCTCAACGAAGTCGCCGAGGCCACCTGCCATCTGATCCGCCACCCCGACGCCGGTCTGGACGACATCCTGCCGCTGCTGCCGGGACCCGACTATCCCGGCGGCGGCCAACTGATCTCGCCGCCCGAGGCCATCCGCGACGCCTACGCCAGCGGACGCGGTTCGCTGCGTCTGCGCGCGCGCTGGCACGTCGAGGAACTGGCCCGCGGGCAGTGGCGCGTCGTCATCGACGAGTTGCCGCATGGCGTTTCGACCTCTCAAGTGCTGTCCGAGATCGAAAGTCTCACCAACCCGCAACCGCGCGCGGGCAAGAAGGACGTCAGCCAGGAGCAGAAGAACCTCAAGCAACTGGTACTCGGCGTGCTCGACGCGGTCCGCGACGAATCGTCCGACAAGGCGCCGGTGCGGATCGTGCTCGAGCCGCGCTCGTCGCGCATCGGCCGCGACGAGTTCATGGCAGTGCTGCTGGCGCATACCGGTCTGGAAAGCTCGGCCTCGATCAACATGACCATGATCGGCCGCGACGGCCGTCCGCAGCAGAAGAACCTGGTGCAGGTGCTGCGCGAATGGATCGACTTCCGCTACCTCACCGTCGATCGCCGCACCCGCCACCGCCTCGCCGAAGTGGACCGGCGCATCCATATCCTGGAAGGCCGGATGATCGCCTTCCTCCACATCGAGGAGGTGATCCGCGTCATCCGCGAATCCGACGAGCCCAAGCCGGCGCTGATCGCCGCCTTCGGCCTGACCGACACCCAGGCTGAGGACATCCTCGAGATCCGCCTGCGCCAGCTCGCCCGCCTCGAGGGTTTCAGGATCGAGAAGGAGCTCGGCGAGCTGCGCGAGGAGCGCGAAGGCCTGCAACACGTGCTCGACAGCCGCCCCGCGATGACGCGGCTGATCCTCAAGGAAATCCGCGACGACGCCAAGAAGTTCGGCGACGCGCGACGTACGCGGATCGAGGCCGTCGCCCCGGTCGCTCCCGCCGAGATCAGCGTACCCGACGAGCCGGTCACGGTAATCATCTCGCGCAATGGCTGGGTACGTTCGCGCCAGGGTCACGGCATCGACCCGTCGGCGATCAACTACAAGGCCGGCGACCACCCCTTCGCGCTGCTCGAAACCCGCAGCACCTGGCCGCTGGTGGTCATCGACACCAAGGGCCGCGCCTACACGGTGAAGGTGTCCGACCTGCCGGGTGGCCGCGGCGACGGCACGCCGATGACCACCCTGGTCGATTTTCAGGACGGCGCACGCCTGGCCCGGGTCCTGTCGACCACCCCCGACAGCCTGTGGATGTTCGCCAACTCCGGCGGCTACGGCTTCATCTGCAAGCTCTCCGACGCAACCAGCCGGCAGCGCGCTGGCAAGGCCTTCATGACCCTGGAGAAAGGCGAAGCCGTGCTCGAACCGGCACGCGTCGAGGGTGACTGGATTGCCGCCGTATCGGCCAACGGCCGGATCCTGGTGTTCCCGCGCGCCGAGATGAAGGTGCAGACCGGCGGACGCGGCGTGATCATCATGGCGCTCGATGCCGGCGAAGCGCTGACTGCGGTGGCGGTCCCGGCCGACGATGCGCCGCTGGTGGTCAAGGGCATCGGCCGCGGTGGCCGCAGCACCGAAATCGAACTCAAGCCCGCCCAGCGCGAGGGCCTGCGCCACCGCCGCGCGCGCAAGGGCATGGCGCTGAGCAAGACGATCAAGCCCGATACGCTGTTCTGACGGCCCTTCAACCGCCCAATGCCATCAGGCTGGCGTTGCCTCCCGCCGCCGCGGTGTTGATGCTCACCGTGCGCTCATGCACCAGGCGGCAGAGGTCATACCCCGGCGTGGGACGGAGCAGTGGCAGGATTGGACCGTCGCGCGCCGCCAGTCGCCTGCGCCACGCGTCGACGAGGGCATCGGGGCCGTCGATCAGGACGGCATCGAACGGTTCCTCGAACGCGTCGCGCACGAAACGCACGTGCGCGGCCGCTTCGGCCGGCAGCGCCGCGGCCAGTGTCGGTGTCTGCACCGTCTCCACGAACTTGATGCGGTTGCCGCTGGCCAGCGCGGCAAACACCTGATGGAGTTGTGCGGCACACTCGTCGGCGATTCCCAGCACTTCGCCACGGGGTTCGAAACGGAGTGAATTGTGCTCACCGGTCGGCCCCGTAAGAACCAGCCCGATGCCTGACACTCTCCCTTTCCTGCAGCCATCGATACGGTCACGCAGACGGGCGACCTGATCGCCGTCGAGCAGCGACCGCCCTTCGGTATCCAGCCATGCAAGCATCGCCGCAAACGCCGGACTGTCCTCCAGCGCACGCGCTTGCCCCAGTTCGGGCCCTGGCGTACGGCGCAGCAACCGATGCAGATACAGCGGACCACCGGCTTTCGGGCCCGTGCCGGATCGCCCCTCGCCACCAAACGGTTGAACCCCGACGACGGCGCCCACCATGTTGCGATTGACATAGATATTGCCCACACGGGCACGGGCAACGACCTGCTCGATCGTCTCGTCGATTCGGGAGTGCACCCCCAGCGTCAGGCCATAACCCAGACTGTTGATCTCATCGACCAATCTGTCCAGATCCACGGCACGGTAGCGCAGTACATGCAGCACCGGCCCGAACTGCTCGCGCTCGAGTTCGGACAACGCGTCGATGGCGATGATCGTCGGCGCGACGAAGGTGCCGTTGGCGCACGCTTGCGGAAGCTCCAGACGGAACACCTCCTTGCCGGCGGCACGCATCGCCGCAACATGGCGCTCGAGGCCGTCACGAGCCTGCGCATCGATCACCGGTCCCACGTCGGCGCGCACATCGGCCGGATTTCCGACACGCAGTTCAAGCGTGGCGCCGCGCAACATTGCCATTACGCGATCGGCAACGTCCTCCTGCAGACACAGCACGCGCAGGGCCGAACAACGCTGCCCGGCCGAATCGAAGGCCGACATCAGGACGTCGGCCACGACCTGTTCGGGCAGCGCGGTCGAGTCCACGATCATCGCGTTCTGGCCGCCGGTTTCGGCGATCAGGCGCACGTCTCCGCCCCGTTCCGCGAGCTTGCGGTTGATCAATGCGGCCACCTCGGACGACCCGGTGAACAGGACTCCGCAGACGCGCTCGTCGCCGACCAGGGTGGCCCCGATCACCTCACCCGGCCCTGGCAGCAGTTGCAGCGCCGCTTGCGGCACCCCCGCGGCGTGAAACAGACGCACTGCCGCGGCCGCAATCAGCGCGGTCTGTTCGGCCGGCTTGGCGAGCACCGCATTGCCCGTGACCAGCGCTGCCGAGACCTGTCCGGTAAAGATCGCCAACGGGAAGTTCCACGGACTGATGCACACGATGGGTCCGAGCGGCTGATGCGTGCCGTTGTCGAAACCACGCGCCTGCGCCGCGTAATAGCGCAGAAAGTCCACCGCCTCGCGCAACTCGGCCACCGCGTTGGCCCAGGTTTTTCCGGCCTCTCGCACCGCGAGCGCGATCAGCATCGGCGCGTCGCGCTCCATCAGAGCGGCGCAGCGATCGAGACAGTCCGCGCGCTCGCCGGGGGAGCGCGCGGACCAGGCGGACGCTTGCCGCACGGCCTCGTCGACGGCAAGCCCGACCGCGGCGACACTGGCCTGGACGACCGTTCCGACCACGTCCGAGTGGTCCGCCGGGTTTCTGACCTCGAGCAGCCCGGCATCCGACCCCGGATCCCGGGCGAGCAACGGACCCGCGAAGAAACGCGTTTCCATGCTGGCAAACAGTGCCCCCGCGAGACGTTCACGAACCTGCTCGCTGGCGAGATCGAAGCCGACCGCGTTGCGTCGTTCCGCACCATAAAGATTCGGAGGCAGCGGAATGCGCGGATGCCCCTCCCCGCCCAGCCTGTGGGCCTCGGCCACCGGGTCGGCGATCAACGCGTCGACCGCAACCGTTTCATCGACGATCCGATTGACGAAGCTGCTGTTGGCGCCGTTCTCGAGCAAACGCCGGACGAGGTAGGCGAGCAGCGTCTCGTGATTGCCTACCGGCGCGTAGATCCGCACCAGCCGACGATGCTCCGGCCGGTTCATGATCTGGTCGTACAAGGCCTCACCCATGCCATGCAGGCACTGAAACTCGTAGTCACCGATGCGATAGTCCGCATCGGCCATCTGCATGATCGCTGCCAGCGAATGTGCGTTGTGGGTCGCGAACTGCGGATAGATGCGATCTCGCGCCGCCATCAGCTTGCGCGCGCACGCGAGGTACGACACATCGGTATAAGCCTTGCGAGTGAACACCGGGTAGTCTTCGAGGCCCTCGACCTGTGCCCGCTTGATCTCGGCGTCCCAGTAGGCCCCCTTGACGAGGCGGACCATGATGCGCCGGCCGCAGCGGCTCGCCAGATCGATGATCCAGTCGAGCACCAGCGGGGCACGCTTCTGATAGGCCTGGACCACGAACCCCAGCCCCTGCCAGTCGCCCAGATCGGGGTCCAGTGCGACCGCCTCGAATACGTCCAGCGACAACTCGAGGCGGTCGGCCTCCTCCGCATCGATATTGAGGCCGATGTCGTGCCTGGCGGCAAGCAGGCACAACGCCTTCAGCCGCGAACACAGCGCGTCCATGACCCGCTCACGCTGCGACCACACATAACGGGGATGCAGCGCCGAGAGCTTCACCGAGATACCGTTCGCGTCGACCACGCCGCGCCCGGCCGAGGTCGCTCCGATCGCATCGATTGCCTGGTGATAGGCCGCAAAGTATCGCCGTGCGTCGTCCTCGGTCAGCGCAGCCTCGCCGAGCATGTCGAACGAGTAGCGATACCCCCGTTGCTCGAGGTCACGCGCGCGCTCGAGTGCCTCATCGATATCACGCCCAGTCACGAACTGCTCGCCAAGCATACGCATCGCCAGGTCCATGCCCTTGCGGATCAACGGTTCGCCGCCACGAGCGAGCAGTCCGCTCAGGGCGCCGGACAAACCCTCGCCACTGCGCGTGGCCACCAGACGACCGGTGACGAGCAATCCCCAGGTTGCCGCATTCACGAACAGCGACGGGCTGTGCCCCAGATGGGCGCGCCAGTCGCCGTCGACCAGCTTGTCGCGAATCAGTCGATCGGCCGTCGCGCGGTCCGGCACCCGCAACAAGGCCTCGGCCAGGCACATCAGCGCAATGCCCTCCTGGCTCGACAGGGAAAACTCCTTCATCAATGCGTCGACACCGCTGGAACGCACGCGCTTGCGCCTGAGCCCTTCAGCCAGCCCGCGCGCCAGCTCGCCCGAGCCTGCCAGGGCATCCGGCGGCATGCGTGCCAGCTCCAGCAATGTCGGCAGACAATCGTGTTCTGTGACACGGCAGGCCTCGGTAATCTTTCGGCGCAGCCGCGAACGCGGCGCATCGGGCAGTGCGGCAGCGGAAAACATGGAAGAAGTGCGGACCATGGCGAACACTCTCCTGAACGACGTTCGGCCGACACTCGTGCGGCCACGAGGCCGATCGAAAGTGACTGCTTGAAGCGTTTAGCGTCTCACGCTTTCCAGGTTTGCCCCGTACCGCGTTACCTTTCGTTTTCACAAGGCGGCATCGACAGGCAAGATCGGCTCGCGTCAACGATGTGATCACGGTGGCAAGGACAAGCAATGCAAACCATACCATCGCTATCGCAATTGCGGACAACCACGGGAAAGTCAGCATCCGCATCGCGCCGTCACACTTCGTTGCATCCCTCGCTCCTTCTGCCTCACGGCGATACAGTTGCGCTCAAGCCGGCGCCCGACCGGCCGATAACGCACGTATAACCAAAAGCCAAAGGAATGGGGAGATGAACTTCATCCTGGGAAGCGTTCGCAACAAGCTGTTGTCGATCGCCGGAGCCGGCACGCTGCTGGTCCTGATCGCCGCCGGCATCGGTTTGTTTCTGCAGTCGCAGGCGGTTCGCGCGCTGGCCGAAGACGTGGCGCGGCTGGAGGCCGATCGCGCCAGCCTGATCGAAGCGAAGGTGGCCTTTTCGGAGCAACGGATTCAGTGGCAGAACACGATTCTGTATGGCGCCGACCATCACGAGCTGGCCCGCTACTGGGCGGCGTTCGAACAGAGCGAAGCGCTGGTCGGACAGACCATGCAGGCCTTGCTCGGGTCGGTGCGGGACACGGGTACACGCGACGCCATTGGCACCTTCTCCGAAGCGTTCACCGCCATGGGTGCGCGCTATCGCGAGATTCTGGGCGAGTATCAGCAATGGTTCGACATCACGGGCGCGGCTCAGGCCGCAGCGGGGCTCGAGGTCGCCCCCGGTGAGCAGCTCGAAACGATACTCGGCACACTCGAACGGGCCATCGACAGCGAGCGGGCGAGCATCGCCAGTTCGGCCAATCGCGCTGTCTGGCTCAGCGTGGGGCTGATGGGGGTCGCGGCGCTGATTGCATTCCTGCTGTTCCTGTGGCTGGTGCAACATCAGATCATCGGCCCGGCGCGCGAACTCGAACACGGCCTGAGCCGGCTATCGACGGGGGACTTCAGCCAGCCCATCGTCGCCCGCACCCGCGACGAGATCGGACGCATCGCGCGAAGCGCGGAATCGATTCGCAGCGACCTGGGTCGTCTGATCCGGAGCGTGGCACAATCGGTCGGCAGCGTGGACCGGGCAGCGGGCTCACTCGCCGACGAAACCCGCAAGGCCACCGATGCCGCGGCCGAGCAATCGGAAGCCGCATCATCAACCGCCGCCACCGTCGAGCAGGTGACGGTGTCGATCCAGATGATCAGCGACAACGCCCAACGCGTAAACGAGCTCTCGCAGGATGCGACGCAGCAGTCGCGCAGCGCCAGCACGCAGCTTGGTCAGCTTGCCCAGAATATCGAGAAGACCACTGCGGTGATGCACGCCGTCAGCAGCACGGCGACGCGCTTCATCACCGATGCGCGACAGATCGCCAACATGACGAAGCAGGTGCGCGAGATCGCGGATCAGACCAACCTGCTTGCCCTGAATGCGGCGATCGAAGCGGCCCGGGCGGGTGAACAGGGACGCGGTTTTGCCGTGGTCGCCGACGAGGTGCGCAAGCTGGCTGAGAAATCAAGCGCCTCGGCAACCGAAATCGATACCATCACCCACGCGCTCGGCGAGCAGGCGCGGGAGCTGGAGCGCGAGCTGGGACAGGGGCTGAAGGCGCTCGACGCCAGCCGGTCGAGCATGGAGGCCACCTCGAGCGCGGTGGATTCGGCCAACGCATCGGTCGATCGCACGACCGCCGAAGTCGAACAGATCACCGTCGCGGTGCAGGAGCAAAGCAGCGCCAGCAATCAGATCAGCCACAATGTGGAACAGATCGCGCAGATGGTGGAGAGCGGTCACGCCGCGCTGGGCCGGATGAGCGACACCGCGTCGGAGCTGAACCGCCTGGCCGAGGCGTTGAAGGCCTCGATTGCGAACTTCAGGCTCTGAGCCCTGCTCCTCGCTCAACCCGCCTTCTTGGCCGGTCGGCCACGTTTCGCGGCGGCGGGCTTGGAGCCATCGCCCAGCACCCGCGCGCGCAGGCGGGCGACGGCCTGACTGTGCAGCTGGCACACTCTGGATTCCGTCACACCGAGCACCTCACCGATCTCGCGCAGGTTGAGTTCCTGGTCATAGTACAGGCTCATCACCAGCTGCTCGCGTTCGGGCAACTCGGCGATGGCGCCGACCAGCACCTTGCGCAGGTTGGCATCCTCGAGCATGTCCAGCGGATTGGAGTCTTCGTCGCCGAGGTGACGCTCCAGAAACCCCTCACCGCCCGGTTCGTTGAAGTCTTCGAAATACACCAGTTGATGACCGCGCGCGTCCTGCAGCATCTTCTGGTACTCGGCGAGCGTCATCTCCAGCGATTCGGCGATCTCGGCTTCGCTCGGGGCGCGACCTTCCTGCTGCTCGAGTTCGTTGATGGCCATCTCGATGCGCCGCATCTCGCGGCGCAGACTGCGCGGCATCCAGTCATCCTCGCGCAGACCGTCGAGCATCGCGCCGCGAATGCGCTGTACGGCGTAGGTCTCGAACTGCGCACCCATGCCGTCCTCGTAGCGACCGATGGCATCGAGCAAGCCGAGCATGCCGTTCTGGATGATGTCGTCGACCTGCACGCTCGCCGGCAGCTTGGCGAGCATGTGAAAGGCGAGCCGCTTCACCAGCGGCGCGTATGCATCGACCAGATGCGCCTTGTCCAGATTGCCCTCGGAGTCGTACATCCACTTGACCTGAATCTTCTTGCGCCCACTGCGCCTGACTGTCGTGACCCGCGCCACGGTTGCACGCGAACGACCCTCATTATGCACGATGGACCCGGTGGATGCTGCGGAAGATTGCACCGCCCTTCCTGGAGAATATACGAGTGCCATGATGACTACCCCGTGCCTCTGGCCTGCAGCATCGGGCGCGCCCGACCGAGCGCCGCCAGTCGGCGCAAGAATGCCGTTTCCGGTTCTCTGGGCGACGCCGTCGCCGCCTCACTCTGCAACCCTGCCCCCAGATCGTCGCGTTCGATTTCGCCCAGCCAGGCCAGCGGTACGCCGACATGTTCGCGCACCAGCGTGTCCAGGCTGGCGAAGAACGCGCCCGCGTCGGCGCGATCGCGCGCCCGGGCCACCGCCACGTGGAGCGAACCCGCACCGGCCGCAGCCAGTCGCTTGATGACTTGATAGGCTTCGGTGGCGCCGCTGCGGCTCGCCTCGGCAATCACCAGTCTGCGTGGCGCGGCAAAGATGAACGGCGAAGGGTCGTTGGCATCTTCGCAGCGGGCATGGATGAGGACGAAGCCCGCGATGCGATGCAGATCATGCAAGGCGGTGACCAGACGCTGCCGACGCTCATCGTCGAGCAAGGGCAAGGCCAGCGCCGCGGCACTGACCGGCACCCGACCAACGAGACCGGGGATCGGTTGAATCAGATCACGCACGCTGACACGCTCACCGAGTACGCTCAACAGGTCGGGGCCATCGGGCAGGTCCAGCGCTTTTCCCAGCGCGCCGGAACCGGCCGCCTCGTCGAGGAGCAGCACGCGGCCGGCCGATCCGGCAAGCCGATAACTGGTTTCGATCGCGCTGCGCGCCTTGCTCCGTCCGGTAGCGTACATCGCGACCACGGTCGGTGGCGTACGGCGGAACAAGCGACGCAGGCCGGCTGCCTGGTCTTCACGCGTATCGATCATTTTCAGGCACCTCCCGCGGCAGCGGCCATCATCAACGCCGCCTCATCCGGCTTCATGTGCCACGGCGACTCGCCGTGCTGCACGCGCAGGGCGCGATGCATCAGATAGGAGCGGTTGGGCAGGTGCAGGTCTTCCGGCACGCGCTGGCCATTGGTGACGTACATCACGTCGAGCTCGTGCATGATCGCCGCGCCAATCACCGGTGCCAGCGTCGCGGCCTCGTCCACCTTGGTGAACACGCAGCCGGCCAGATCCGGACCTCGATAGGCACGAATGACGTCATCGAGCGTGTCGCCGCGCACCGTGGCGTTGAGCAGCAGCAAGCGGCGCACGTTGCCTGCGCCCATCAGCATCGCCGCCTGCTGCGCCACCATGCGGTCGCGCTGGCTCATGCCGACGGTATCGATGAGCACCATGTGCTTGCCGCGCAGCTCGCCCAGCGTCTGCCGCAAGTCGGCCGCGTCACGCACCGGAAACACCGGCACACCAAGAATCCGGCCGTAGATGCGCAGCTGCTCCTGTGCGCCGATGCGATAACCGTCGGTGGTGATCAGCGCCAGCTTCTCGGCGCCGTGACGCACCACGCAGCGCGCGGCGATCTTGGCGGTAGTGGTGGTCTTGCCGACCCCGGTGGGACCGACCAGCGCATAGACGCCACCGCGATCAATCAGGTCGGCATCGGAAGACATCGCACGCAGGTCTCGGGCGAGCGCATTGCGCACCACTTCACGCGCTTCTTCAATGGAAACATGTTCGCCCACAGCGTCGGCGAGTTGCCGCGACAGCGCCGCCGAGAACCCGGCATCGAGCAGTTCGCCGACGATCTCGGCACGAGCCGGTGCATTGCGCCGGATCTCACCCCAGGCAAAGCCGGCGAGTTGTCGCTCGATCATGCCGCGAATACCCGACAGCTCCTCCATCAGCTGCGCATTGGCCTGCTGCAGGTCGCGGATGCGGGTGTCCGGTTCGGGTTCGGCCGAAGGCGTCGGATACGAAACAGCATCGTCGATCTTGACACGCGCCTCAATCGCAGTCCGGGTGTCACGATCGCCATGGCCTCGCGCTTCACGCCCGGCGTCACGACGCACTCCTCGAGCCGATCCGGGTGCCCCGTGCGGTGCGCCCGATGCATCGTTGCGCGGTGTCGAACGGGATGACCAGGCGTTCTCATCGTACGGCGCCCGTCCCTGCAAATCATCGTCGTAGCCGTACGGGCCACCTTCCGGATTCTCGTCGCGCTTGCGCATCAGGTAATCCGGAGTCTCCATCCGCGGCGGTGCGAACGGACGAATCACCTGCGCGGACGCGCGCCCGTCGTCGCGCGTCCGGGGATCGATGTGATCGTGCAGATCGCGGGCGCTCCGGGGTTGCTGCGCCGGCTGCGACGCGGTTTGCCGGGGATGTTCGGCATCAAAGGCATAGCGGTCACCGATCGTATCGAACTCGCCATGCATCGCACGACCTGCCGGGGCGTGACCCGAGGGCCCGCGCGCCGGTGCCGGCCCGCCACGCGCGCCGCCGTCCGCTCCCGCAGCACGTCGACGGCTGCTGGACAAGCTCACCGTGTAATCGTCTTCGCCAGGCGACCCGGAACGATCGGCTCCCATCGAGCGAGGTGCAGCGACAGCCGTTTGCGCCGTCGCCAGTGGCGTCGTCGACGCCGGCTCACCACGCGAAGACGCACCGTTGTCGATGACGCCGACCGCTTCGGCCGGCAGCGCGAGAATTTCGACTCCGCCATCGACCGCGCGATTCGACAACACGATCGCGTCCGCGCCGAGTTCGGCCTTGAGCGCCCGGAGGGCTTCACGGGCTGTACTGGCAAAATAGCGTTTGACGTTCATCTGGTTTCTCCCCACCGCGAGTCTCTCCGCAGCATGGTTTGATTCTGCCTTGCGACCGCTTCGGACCGAGTCCGGAATAAACAGGTTTTTCCCTGCTTATTCATCCCGACGCGAACACCGGCCCGGCGCCGGACACACCTCACCCTGCGCCGCCACCAACCATCGCGGTGACGCGGATCGTTCGGCTGTCGGGGACTTCGGTATTGGCCACCACCTTGAGCGACGGCACCGCACGGCGCAGGAAGCGCGACAACAGCCAGCGCAGCTGCGGTGGCACGAGCATCACCGGCGGCAGGCCGATTTCTTCCTGACGCTGGGCGACCTCGGCGGTCTGGCGCAGCAAGCCGTCGGCCAGCCCCGGCTCGATCGCACCGCCATCGCCGCCGGAGGTCATCGCCTGCATCAGGATGCGCTCCAGCGACGGCTCGAGCGCGATCACCTGCACCTCCTCGTTGCCTGGGAACAGGCTTTGCAGGATCGCGCGACCCAGTGCCTGGCGCACGCGGGAGGTCAGCTCCACCGGATCCTGGGTCTTGGGCGCGTGCTCCGCGAGCACCTCGAGAATCGTACGCATGTCGCGGATATTGACGCCCTCTTCGAGCAGATACTGGAGCACTCGCTGCAACACCGTGACCTGCAGGGTCTCCGGCACCAGATCCTCGACCAGCTTGGGCGCCTCGCGCCCGATGTGGTCGAGCAGTGCCTGGGTTTCCTGACGACCGAGCAGCTCGGCGGCGTGGCTCAGAATGACGTGGTTCAGATGTGTGGCAACCACGGTACTGGCATCGACCACGGTGTAACCCAGCGCATGCGCCTGCTCCCGCTGTCCGCCATCGATCCAGTAGGCGGGCAGGTCGAAGGCAGGGTCACGCGTCTCCCGCCCGGGCAGCGGACCGGTAACCCGGCCCGGATTGATCGCCATGAACGAGCCCGGATAGGCTTCGCCGGCCCCAATTTCCACTCCCTTGAGGGTGATCCGGTAAGCATTGGGCTTGAGCTCGAGATTGTCGCGGATGTGCACCGGCGCGGACAGAAAGCCCACGTCCTGGGCAAACTTCTTGCGCAGGCCGCGGATGCGCTTGAGCAGTTCGCCGTCCTGGTTCTTGTCCACCATCGGAATCAGGCGGTAGCCGACTTCCAGGCCGAGCACGTCCACCGGCACCACGTCGTCCCAGCTCGCGTCCACACGCTCGGCCGGCGCGGCTTGCTGCTCGGCCGCCGCGCGCTCGGGAGCCGCGGCTTCGGCCGCCTCCTCCAGTTTGAGCTGCTGGAACTTGTACCACGCCAGCGCGAACATCATCCCCGATATCAGAATGAAGACGAAGTTGGGCATGCCCGGAATCAGACCCAGCACGCCAATGATGCCACCGGTAAGCATCATGATCTGCGGCTTGGAGAACACCTGGTTGATCACCAGTCCGCCGACGTCACCTTCGTCCCCGACACGCGACACCACCAGACCGGCCGCCACCGAGATGATCAGCGCCGGGATCTGGGCGACCAGACCATCGCCAATGGTCAGCAGGGTGTAGGTTTCCACCGCCTGCCCCATTGCCATGCCGTGCTGGGTGGTGCCGACGACGAGACCGCCGATGATGTTGATCAACAGGATCAGGATGCCGGCAACGGCGTCGCCGCGCACAAACTTGGAGGCACCGTCCATCGCGCCGTAAAAATCGGACTCCTGCGATACCTCCTTGCGCCGCCGCTTGGCCTCGGCCTCATCGATCAGACCTGCGTTGAGGTCGGCGTCGATCGCCATCTGCTTGCCGGGCATCGCATCCAGCGTAAAACGTGCGCTGACCTCCGCAATCCGCCCTGCGCCCTTGGTGATCACGACAAAGTTGATCAACACCAGAATGCCGAACACCACCAGACCGATCGCGGTATTGCCGCCAACCAGAAAATAACCGAAAGCCTCGATCACCTTGCCCGCGGCATCGCCGCCGGCGTGACCTTCGAGCAGCACGATACGGGTCGACGCCACGTTCAGCGCCAACCGCAGCAGCGTGGTCACCAGCAGGACCGTCGGGAACACCGAGAAATCCAGCGGTTTGCGGGTGTACATCGCCACCAGCATCACCATCACCGCCAGCGAAATGTTGAACGTGAACAACAAATCCAGCGCAAACGGCGGCAACGGCAACACCATCATCGACAAAATCATGATGATGAAGATGGGCGCCGCGATCAGCCGCAGATTGGTCGGCGTCATCAGGGCTCGAAGATTCAGGGCGTCGATCATGCTGCCACCTCTTGCGCCGCGCGCGCGGCCAGGTTCGATGCGAATTCAGGAAACCAGGGGGCGTGGGCGCTCATTCCTGCACCCCCGGGTCGAGGTCGGCCGGCACGGACAGCTTGTGCGGCGCCTTGGGCCGCTGCCCGTTCTTGCTGCTCAACCAGCTGTTGAGCTGATACACATAGGCCATCACCTCGGCCACCGCCGTATACAGTGCCGCCGGCACGGCTTGTTCGAGTTCGCAGTGGGTATATAGCGCACGCGCCAGCGGGGGCGCCTCGAGCAGCGGCACATTGTGCTCGGCCGCCAGCTCCCGGATCTTCAGCGCGATCTCGCCCCGCCCCTTGGCGATCACCACCGGCGCGCTCATCTTGCCGGCTTCGTAGCGCAGGGCCACCGAGAAGTGGGTCGGGTTGGTCACCACCACATCGGCCTTGGGCACCTCGGACATCATCCGCCGCCGCGCCATCTCGCGCTGCAGCGCCCGCACCCGCGCCTTCACGTGCGGATCGCCCTCCTGCTCCTTGTTCTCGCGCTTGACCTCGTCCTTGGTCATGCGCAGCTTGCGCCGGTACTGCCACAACTGGAACGGCACGTCGATCATTGCGATCAGCGCCAGGCCCATCACGATGAGCAGCGCGGCGAACAACACCGTCTCGATGAACTCCGGAAACGCGGTGCGCAACGACTGGTTCATGAAGGTGAACACACGCTCGTGTTCGCGCCACACCGCGATCACACCCATCATGCCGACGACCACCGCCTTCAGAACCGACTTGACCAGTTCGACCAGACCCTGCACCGAGAACATCCGGCCCAGCCCCTTGATCGGGTTCATCCGCTCGGGCTTGAGCCCCAGCGACTTGGTGGAGAACACGAAACCGCCGAGCATGATCGGCGCGGCCACCGCCGCCACCATCAACAGGCCGAACAAGGGCGTCAGCGTCAGCACGGTCTGCGTAAACAGCAGACCGAAACCCTCGAGCATCAGCTGGGTATCGAACGCCTCGGCGCGATCGAACGAAAACCCCTGGCGCAAGGTGTCGAGCAGGCGGTCGGACATCCAGCCACCCAACATCCACATTGCGGTGATGCCGGTGATCAGCACGAGAAAGGTCGACAGCTCGCGCGACTGCGGAACCTGCCCTTCCTCGCGGGCCTGTTCCAGTCGTCGTTGTGATGGTTGTTCGGTCTTTTCGAGATCGCTTTCCTCGGCCATGGCCGGCTCCTTGCCCGTTCGCGGAGTCGGCCACGGTTGCCGACAATCCCCGACGTGTGGCCATTATCAATGGCCACCGGCAAGTTTTGCCGGTCGATAAAGCGGAGGAAAAAGCCCTTATTCGACCTTTACGGCCAGACCCGGCCCGTTGCGCGTGGGCGGTGCGTCAACCTGCCGCACGCCATGACCTCGCCACACCCGCCCGGCTACTGCGCCGCCGGCAACGCCGTCACCCCCCGGATGCGCGTGCCCGCATCCAGACCACGGCGCGCGAACCAGCCCTGATTCATCTCCAGCGCAAAGCGTGCCGGCGCGCGCGCGCAATGGCTGTCCTCGGTCTGCGGCGTCATGTCCTCGATGTTCAGAATCCGGCCTTCCTCATCGAGAAACGCCACGGACAGCGGGATCAGCGTATTCTTCATCCACATGCAGTGCCGCGCATCCTGCGTGAACACGAAGATCATGCCGCGGTTCTCCGCCATCTCGGTGCGGTGCATCAAGCCGATCTGGCGATTCTGCGGTGTATTCGCCAGCTCGGCCTCGATACGATGCATGCCCGCGCTCAGCTCCACCAGCGGCATCTGCGTCTGGGCGACGACTGAAGACGAAGACCACAGCCCCAACACGCAAAACAGTACAACGATAGAACGACTTGCAAGCATGACCGGTATCCAGAGAAGCACGACCCGTGCATTCTAGCGCCATTTCGCCGACCACTCGCGCGAGCGCACCGCAAACAGACCAGTGCGGCCACTCGATCGCCGTACAGCAATACCCGGAATTCGTGTATTTTTCACGGACCGGATCAAGCCGACAACCAATCGACCGCCCATGCCGCGCCATCGCCCCGACCAATCTGTTCGCATTCTTCGCCTTCCGCTCCTGCTGCTGGCGGTACTCGCCGTCGGCTGCGTCCAGCTGCCTACCGTCGACGAGCAGCGCGAGGCCGAGCGTCGCGCGGCACAACTCGCCGAACAACAACGCCAGGCAGCACGCCCGGTCGCCCTGTGTCGCGCCGAGCCAGGCTCACCGTTTGCGTTCCGCAAGAAGGTGCTGTTCCTGTCGATGCCCGTCGCCCGCCCGTTCGAAGCCGTCGACCTGCCCGATCTGCCGGTCGCCTGGTCGCAGGCCCTGCAGCAGCGCGTACAGGTCAGTGACCGCTTCCTGATCCGCGACGGCAGCCGCTACCACCTCGACCCCAACCGCGACACCCGCCAGCAGATCATCGAGCTCGCGCAGCGCTTCGACGCCCAGTTCGTCGTCGCCGGCAGCATCGTCGGCGCCCACGGCAGCCGCGGTCGCTTCGAACTCGGCCCGTTCGCCACCCTGCCCAACCCGGCCGCCAACCAGCGCGTGATCGACACCGAGCTGCGGGTCTACGACGGCCTCAACGGCACGCTGCTGCAACAGGTCACGCACCGCGAAGAGATCCTCGGTCGCATCGACAACCCCGGCCGCGCCACCCTGCGAGGCGACTTCTTCCAGACCCCGCTCGGCGAAGCCATGGAAAGACTCATCGACCTGCAGGGCGAGACGGTCGAAGACGAACTCGCCTGCCTGCCGATGCAGGCGCGCATTGTCCACACCGAAGACTACCGCCTGGAGATCGACGCCGGCTTCACCAGCAACCTCGCCCCCGGCGACCGCCTGCGCATCGTCCAGCGCCGCGGCCCACCGGGTAGCGGACGCGAGACCGGTGTCGGCGAACTGGTGATCAACGAGGTGTTTCCCGAATCCGCCGTCGGACACATCAGCAGCGATCAGCGCCCGGACTGGCGGTTCGGGGGGTGGGTGCGGGCTTGGTAAGCGCACGCAACGGCGCTCACTTCCCCGGTTATTCTCCGTCGGCCTACTGAATCTGAAACACCTGCTCGGCCAGCACCCGCCCTGCGTACTCCTGCTTGCCATCATAGGAGACCCGAATCCAAGCGCCTTGGGGAATCTGGACGTCGTCACGCAAGACCACCGTTACCGGCCGCGCATTGGCATCTGCAAAAACCGTGAAATCTGTAACCTTGCCGACGAGTTCAACCGGATCATTCGCCGTGCGCTGCATGTGCACGTTCAAGTCGCCGAAACTGCTGTAGGCACCACTACGACTGACCGTGACATCCAGGGCCAGTCGCTGTATGCCATCGGACGGATTGGTTTCCATGCGCGGTTGAATGCTTGAGATACTTGCCATCATGTCCTCCGGCGTCCCGACCCGAGCAATCACCGGAATGGAGAAGGCAAGACCGATCCGCATCACCGCCTGCGCCCGCCCCGTTTCAGGCTCCGCGGCGGGTGGACCACCGGCCGTGCTGAATCGAAGGTGAGAACGATACTCGCCGGGGGTCAGATCGTTTCGCGTCTGAAACTGAATCCGCACGGTTTGCGTTTCACCCGGATCGAGCGTGATCTGACGCGGGGAGTAGCGCAGCATTGGAGACGCAATCCGATCCGAACTGCCGGGATTTTCGATCTCGGCATACCCCCCCCCGTCGTTGCGCCGCATCTCTCGCCACTCCATGCGATACGTGCGGGTGCTCGAGCCGGTGTTGCGCAGCGTGACCTGCGCCACGGGCTGCTCGGCAGTCACCAGAACACGCGTCGGACTGATCAGCAAATCGGCTTGCGCGACCGTTGCCATGCCAAACAGCAGCATGCCCCATACGACGCTGCTTACCATGATTGAAAACTGCTTGACCAAAGTCATCCTCGCCTCCGCTTCACAAAGTCATGTACAACATCAATGCGCCACCATAAACAAGGAATCAGTAATCAATGACGATCGTCACGAACCCCTGATAGTCCCCTTCCGGATAGGGATGGTCGGTCAGCTCGGTTTCGAGCGTCGCCCCGACCGAAAACTCGAGCACCCCATTCGCATCCGCCCTGAAGGCCAGCCCGGTTGGATAATGCGTAAATTCACGCACAGAAAACCGCGGCAGGCTGGCCAGTCCGCTCGAATGCATGAGCTGGATTTCCGGCGGCTCGAAGGCAATCGAGAATGTCTGCAACGGCGCCGCACCACTGACACGTATCCGACCCGGGTGTGCCCCGCTTACGACGCCGATGCTCGCGGGCGGCTCATTCTCCACACGCGTGGCACCTCTTGGGCCAACGATGAAGCGCGCGCGCGCAACCGGATCGGCGAACGCGCTCAGACCACCGAAACGCAGCGGGTCGATCTGTTCGAGCACAAGCGTCGAACGTATTTCACCGCGCGCAAAAACGCCGAATGATCGCGTCAGATAGGCCTGGTCCGGCAAGGACCAGTAGCGCACCTCGATCTCGAACAGACCCGAGTACAAACCTTCCGCATAGGGCGCTCCCGAACCGGATGTCCGGGCGGTCGCACCGACCAGCAATTCCGCCTGGCCCAGAGCGTCCGTCACGATGACGTCATGGGTGAAGGCCTCGAGCGTAAAGTGCTCGCCGCCTCCCTGACCTCCCAGTGAGAACACGTCGCTCGCCACGATCTCGACGTCGAGCGGGATTTCGGGTGGAAAGCCGGACAGGCGATACCGCCCCGGCTCCCCGGGAGCAACCACGAGAATTCCGCCCGCACCGCCGATGGAGCTAACCGGAACGCCACGATGACGAATCCGCAGCGTCGACGCAGCTTCGTTGTCGCGAACGGCAAACACACCGAATCCAAGATCCTGCACGACTTCGAGTTCCCCCCCAATGCCGTGCGAGCAGATCAGCGCAAGCAGAAAGCCGCAAAAAAAACGGGCCACCGCGGATATCCGCGGTGCCCGTTCTTCGCGCATACTCGCGCACACGCTCATGCAATCAGTAACCAACGTCGATCGTCAGCGTACCAACGTAGTTGCCAAGTTCTTCATACACGTTGTCGGGCGCTGCCTGGCACTGTGTGCGAATCGTTGCCCCCAGGTAAAAGGTCGCCTGATCGCCGGCAAAAGCTGGGGTCACCGATGCCTGATGGTCATCCAGTGTACCAGCGCCAAACGCGCTGACGGACTGGGTTCCGGGACCGGCAGCAAGCGTCCAGCCATGCACATTGAAACCGGGGACCGCAGGGTTACCCGAACTATGCTCAAGCTCCAGAAAGTCCGTAAGCGCTGCACTGCAATCATTGCCCCCCTGAGTCGCGGTATCTACCAGACCGGTCAACGTCACGGTAAACGCCGTGGTGGTATTCGGAGGCACGGTTACCGTAACCTCTCCGCGCTCAGCCCCTCCAAGACTCAAGAAGGTCAACCCGTTGGCGGTAATGCCGGTCAGGTTTGTCTGCCCTGCAACGTTTGGAGCGCGAATACCAAACGCCGCCGCGTCATCGGCGGAAGTCGTCGCGAAAATCGTCCCGAAGGTGAGTTCGTTGTTCACAACCGCCGTCAGGCTGTTCTGCACGGACGCGGTCACCTCCATATCCACCTGGGCCATCGCCGACTGCCCCAGGCCGAGAATCCCTGCGGCGACGGCAGTCAGCAGCAGGCGCTTGTTGAATGAAGTACTCATCATAGTTTCTCCTGTCTCTAACATGAAAACGCCGTCAGCCCGAGGATCGGAAACGTGATGGCCGCAAGACCATCCCGCCCCTTTCCAGTTTCTACGGCACTCACAGCAGAGGCGTTGAATTCTGGCCTCGCAGTGAATGTATCGGCCGGTTACAGCCAAACTTTAACGAAAGTAACGACTTTATCTTGCAGACTCAAGAAAAACCTGATCCAACCACCTTGCCCCTGCCGCGACCGCAAGCGTTTTGGGCAAATGCCATACGCGAACACGGTCCGCAACGCGTGCGAGAATGATGGTTCAGACGATCAATTGGTCTGAAAGTAAAAACAGACTCCGCGCAAGCGCGGATCGCTGCGGGCAGCGCCGCCACTGGCACACATTCCGGCCAACTGCTCCCGCGTCATGCCGGGTAAGGCCGGCGGTCCCAGCGGCTGTGGCGCAAGCGCCGCCGGAGCCACTACCGTGGCTATGGTCGGCTGATGCGGCGCAGTGGCGGTTGCCGTGGCTACCGGGGGGGCAAACGAGATTCCAGCCGGATCGTCAAACGACAATGTGGCGACAGCAGAGCCCTGCTCGGGCACGATTGCCCTGCGTACATCGACCACGCGCGGCGCGTCCGCCGAGGCAGGCCCATCCTCGAACATGGTCTGTTTGCCGACCATGAACCCGATGATTCCACCCACGACAGGACCGGCCGGATGCGCGGTCAAGGCGCCGCCGATGACACTCCCCGCCAAAGACCCGACGCGGCGACGGTCCGACAGGTAGTCCTTGACGAACTCCGAAGTCATTTCGGCGACACCCGGCCCACCGTTCCCCCCGGCTTCGTCTGCCGCAGCCTCCTCGGCCATCACGCATAATCCGACCATCAGGATGGCCGTACCGAATCGACGTTGAATCCCTTGAACCATAGTGACATTCCTCCCCATCTCAACCGCCCCAACCCATACCTCAGTTCGCAACGGTGAAGCACGAAACCCCTCGTGCGGACAAGGATTCGCACAGCGCGCGCGCCGATCCACCGTTGGGGCTGGCCAGAATTCGGTGTACTCCATTACCCGACTCTGGCGCGACAACCGACACATGCCCGGCATCCAGCACACCCCGTGCCACAATGGCATCACGCTGGATTTGCGCACGCGCAGGGTCCGAGAAAGCACCCAGCTGTACCAGCCGGCCATCGCTTCCGGGCTGGGGACGTCCATTGGTGGAGGCCGGCCGGGCACGTTCCGCCGCGGCACGCGCGGCGGATGAGGCCCCGGTGGTGGCAATCGCAGACGAGGGCGACGAAGCCGCAGCTGAAGTTTCACGGTTTGAAGCCGCTGACGCGGATGCCACCTGTGCCGACGCTGCGGGGACGATTGTTGCCGGTACGGCAGAACCTGCCGGCACAGGGACGATGCTGCCGGGCGTCTGCCCCGGTTGCGGCGGCTCGGCACCCTCTACGACCAACTCCACACCGGAAACACTCGGGCGGTCACGCGCCACGGTGACGTTGGCCGGTTGACGAAGGCGCTCGCCTCGAGCTCCGGACAGGGTGACCGTATAGCTGCCGTACGGAACCTCGATAAAGGTGAAGTAGCCATCGTGCGCGCTGACCTGCGTGGTCGCGAGTTCCCCGCGCGCATCCCGCAACTCGACCGTCGCCCCCGCGAGCGGGGACCGCGAACCGAACGCGATCTGAACCACCGTTCCCTCGATATCTCCCGTGGGAACCACCGGAAAATCGATCATCGTGACCGCCGTCGGCCGCGGACGCACGGAATTGCCGGCATGTGCGGGAACAAGATTGGCGCCCGGCAGGGTTTCCGCTTCGAGCCGCACATCGGTCGGGCGGGCACTGGCCATTCCAGTCAGGAGTGCGACCCCATCACTGCCGGTTTCCGCATTGCGCGAAGCCTGAGGAGCCCGTACCGTCACGTTGGGCAAGAGCTCATCCCCCTCGGTAAAGGTGCCACTGCCGTCGTTGTCGATGAAGACCCGCGCTGCAACCGCGCCCTCTGTGGCCAGCGAGCGACGACTGATCAGCACCCCTCCACCGTCGGGCCGGGGCGCCAGCGAGAAGCTGGCATACACGAAACCCGAATAGTGACCGTCTGAGTCATAGGTGAGACGCGGGCTCAGGGTCACCTGAGGCAAGGCCCAGTTCAGGCCCGAGCTGTACCGGGTAAACCTGCGCACGATTTCGTTACCGGGCGTATGAATCACGCCGAAACTCATCGTCATGTCTTCAGCCACACGCAAGGTGCTGTCGATGAAGTACTGCCGAACCTCGGACTTTGGCCGTAGCGTGTAGTAGACACCTCCGCGCACGTTCAGCGGGTTCGCCCGGGTGCTGAAGAAGAAATTTCCGTCCGCCCGATCGGATTCGCGACTACCATCCCGCGCGGTTCCGTAGCGATGGTAGTTGAGCGTATTGCCGAACTGGGAGAAACGACTGACACGATGGGTGAACCCCGCTGAAGCGGTCGTCGAGTTGCGTTCGAGTTCGCGGTTATGGAAGACACCGAAACGCGATGCCGTCGCGCCGAAGGCACGACTCAGGGTCAGGCCGGTGCGGCTGCGCAGACGTGTCTCGTAGCCGTCATCGACACGAATTCCTTGCGCGTAATGTGTATGCGAAACGCGCGCATCGAAACCCAACAGATTGGCACTCGCGGGCAACTGAATCGCACCGTTCCAGCGTGTCCCATCCAGCGGATCCCTGAGCGCATCGACCGACAGCGTCAAGTCCCGAATACCGGTTCTAGCGCCGACCGAATAGTAGTTCAGACGCTCCCCATCCACGACCAGGCTGTTCCAGCCACCACGCACCGCCAGCCGCGGCAGCACGCGCAACTCGGCACCAGCCGCCATGCGCGTCTCACCCCGGTCGCCAACGCCCTGATCGAGCAACTCATCGCCCTCGTACAGCTGACGCCCTTTCTCCGAAACGGAGAATTGATAGCGGATACTTCCCGGCTGATCGGGCCCCAGGCCACTGTTGCGCACCACGGTTTCGCGACGTTCCTCACCGCTCGGGCCGTGGAACACCAGCTCGAACACGTTTTCGCCGCCAGTCGGTTCGATGTCGCGAAAATCATAGCGACCATCGGCTCCAACGCTCTGAAAGCCGACACGCATGCCGTTCTGGAACAGCTCGACGTCCCAACCCTCGAGCGCATCGCCGCTGATATTGATCAGGTCACCGTCGATCAGATCGTCCCGGCCGATCACCGAGCCGCCGCCCTGGATCAGCAAACCCCGTTCCACGCCGGCATGCCCCAAGCCGGGAAGCGTCGATGGCACGATGTCCCCGACTTCGATATACCTCAGGCCCGCCGGCAGACGCAGATCACTGCGAGACAGGCTCGCACGCGCGTGCGACAGCGCATCGTCCTTGCTACCCGCGAGATAGATGCGCGAGTCCATGAAGGCCACGTCGCCGGCAAGCAGAGTCGAGTAACTCAAACCCGTGTTGGCGCGACCACTGCTGCGATGGCGACGGATCGAATAACCAATACCGACATCGGCCGCATGCGGACCAAGAAAGCGATACGGAGTATCGATCGGTGGCAACGTCGCCGGCCCAACGCTATCAAATGATCTGCCCCCCTGGCGCCGCGCCGCACGGGCCTCCACCGGGAGACGCTCGCGTGAAGAAACATTCACCGCCAGCCGACCGATATCCAGCGCCAGATCCACCGGAAACCAGCGCGAGAACGTCTCCAGCGTGACGAAGATCGCGTTGTCGTAGAGCAGCACTTCGCCACCGCTGATCGGTTGCCGCTGCCCTTCGATTTCGACGTAGCGGCCATCCAGATTCAGCGCAAACAGGCGATCCGGGCGGATGAACCAGCCGCTGGCGGTACCGCGCTCAGGGTCTACCGAAATCGGAAACTCCAGCGCCGCCGCCGCCTCGGCGAGCGACACCACCGCCGTGTCGCCGAAGCTGTAGGCGGTCACCGAGCTGGCCAGACGCTGGCGCTCGAGATTGAAGTCGAGCAGCAACAGGTTGTCGTCGTCGAGCGCCTGCGAAGCCGCCGGCAGCGAGGTCACACAGCACGCAATCAGCAGCGCGGCCAGCAACGGCCGCACGCTGCGGCGTGCGCGTTGCCGCGTGTGTAAGGTCGTCCTGGTCGGCGCTTGCGTGGCGCCGTCGTTGGCAAGGATATTGGCACTCACCTTGAATCTCCCGTTTCGGTGCTTTTTCACCCGGTATCGATTCTGCGCGGCAAGCGCAAGATTCATTGCGCCAAACAAACGCGTTTTTTCACCCCAATTCCGGGCCGCGGTTGACGATCGAGCCGCCCCCTATCGCCACCACTGCCGAGAAGCGCTAAGATTCAATCGTTGAACCATAAAACTTAAAATGAGGAGACAGCGAGATGCCCGAACAGCAGGCACCATCGCCAGACCAGCCGCGCGGTTGCCCGGTCGACCACACTGCGGGCGCCTGTCCGGTCAGCGATCTGGCCAAGGCCTTCGACGCCTTCGAGGGCCCTTATCAAGTCGATCCGGCCGAGGCGTTGCGCTGGTCGCGTGACCAGTTGCCGGTGTTCTTCAGCCCCAGCCTGGGCTACTGGGTGGTCAGCCGCTATGCCGACATCAAGGCGGTGTTCCGCGACAACGTCGTGTACTCCCCGCGCAACGTGCTGGAAAAGATCACGCCCGCCACGCCGGAGGCGATGGAGGTGCTCAAGCAGTACGGCTACGCGATGAATCGCACCCTGGTCAACGAGGACGAGCCCGCGCACATGGAGCGTCGGCGTGCCTTGCTCGAGCATTTCTTCCCGGAGAACCTCGAGACCAAGCAGGAGATGATCCGCCGCCTGACGCGCGAGAAGATGGACGCCTTCATCGACAGCGGTCGGGTCGATCTGATCGACGCCATGCTCTACGAGGTGCCGCTCAACGTCGCGCTGCATTTCCTGGGGGTGCCCGAAGACGAGATCTCGCGCCTGCGCAGTTTTTCGGTGGCGCACTCGGTCAATACCTGGGGCCGCCCCACGCCGGAACAGCAGATCGAGGTGGCGCATTCGGTCGGTCGCTTCTGGCAGTATGCCGGCGAGGTCATCGAGAAGATGCGCGCCGAACCCGACGGTCAGGGCTGGATGCATTACACGATCCGCAAGAATGCGGAGATTCCGGAGATCGTCACCGACAGCTACGTCCATTCGATGATGATGGCGATCATCGTCGCCGCCCACGAGACGACCTCGCTGGCGTCGGCCAACATGTTCAAGACGCTGCTCACCCACCGCGAAGCGTGGGAGGACGTCTGCGCCGACCCGTCGCTGATCCCCAACGCGGTCGAGGAGTGTCTGCGCTATGCCGGCTCCATCGTCGCCTGGCGGCGCGAAACGACCGTGCCCACCCGGCTCGGCGGCGTCGATCTGCCGGCCGGCGCCAAGCTGCTGCTGGTGCAGGCGTCGGGCAACCAGGACGAACGCCATTTCGAGGATGGCGACCGCTTCGACATCTACCGCGACAACGCGGTCGAGCACCTGTCCTTCGGCTACGGTGCCCATCAGTGCATGGGCAAGAACATCGGCCGCATGGAGATGCGCATCTTTCTCGAGGAGGTGACACGCCGGCTGCCGCATCTGCGCCTGGCCGAACAGACCTTCACCTATCTGCCGAACACGTCCTTTCGCGGTCCCGATCATCTGTGGGTGGAATGGGATCCGCAGCAGAATCCGGAGCGCCGCAACCCCAGCGTACGCGAGCGCAAGCTGCACTTTCCGGTCGGTGCGCCTTCGCGCAAGGACATCGCGCGCACGGTGCGGGTGACCGCCGTGCGGCGCGAGGCCGACGGCATTCTCGGGCTGACACTGGAGGACGCGCGGGGTCGCCCACTGCCACGCTGGAGCGCCGGGGCGCACATCGAACTCAGCGTAGACGGCTATGATCGCAAGTACTCCCTGTGCGGACCGACCGGCGCCAGCGGCTACGACCTGGCCATTCTGCGCGAGGAGGCCGGACGCGGTGGCTCACGTCATCTGCACCAGGTCGTACGCGAAGGCGTGACGCTAAAGCTGCGCGGCCCCCACAACCTGTTCCGCCTCGACGAGGACGCACCCTTTCACGTGCTCGTGGCTGGCGGCATCGGGATTACCCCAATCCTGGCGATGGCCGACCGGCTCAGGCAGCTCGGACGCGACTACGTGATCCACTATGCCGGGCGTTCGCGTGGTTCGATGGCCTTTCTGCAGCGACTCGACACCGATCATGCCGGCCGCGTCCAGCTCTACCCCAGGGACGAGGGACGAAGGGCGGATCTGGCCGCCATCGTCGCCGCCCTGCCGGTCGGCGGCCAGATCTACGCCTGCGGACCGGACCGGATGATCGCCGCGCTCGAGGATTTGACCGCCGATCAACCGGCGGGCACACTCCATTTCGAGCACTTCTCGACCCGTGACAAGGGGCTCGACCCCGCCCACGAACAGACTTTCGAGGTCGAGCTGAAGGATTCCGGCCTGACCCTCACGGTGGCCGCCGACGCCACCCTGCTCGACACGATTCGCGCCGCCGGCATTGACGTCGCAAGTGACTGCTGCGAGGGCCTGTGCGGCAGTTGCGAAGTAGAGGTGCTCGAAGGCGAGATCGAGCATCGCGATGTCGTGCTCACCCGCGCCGAACGCGCCGAGAACCGTCGCATGATGGCGTGTTGCTCGCGTGCCCGGGATGGCGGACGCCTCAAGCTCGCGCTCTGACACGCGGTCCGCTCCGCCCCGACAACAAGGCAACACGCACCGCCCACCCTGGCAAGACCCCGCAGCAAACCGGCAGCACCCGCGTCAAAGACCGCAGCACCAACAACAAACCGAAGAGGAGACTTCCGCATGACTATCCGCAGCAAGCTGTTCGCCAGCACCGCACTCGCGGCCGTGATGGCCTTTTCCATCGTCCCCGAGGCGGACGCCCAGACCCGCTTGCGGGTCAGCCACTACCTGCCGGCGGTACACGGCATCCACACCGACTTCATCGTGCCATGGACTGAGCGCGTGGCCGAGTGCTCCGGAGGCGAGCTCACCTTCGAGATCTTCCCGGCCGGCACGCAGATGGGCAACGTCGCCCGCCAGCAAGAGCAGGTCATGGCCGGGGTGGTGGACATCGCCCATGGTCTGCACGGCATTCCGCGTGGCCGCTTTCCGCGCACCTCGCTGATCGACATGCCCTTCCTCACCGATGACGCCGGCGCCGCGACTTACGCGCTGTGGCAGCTGCTGCCCGAGGTGCTGGCCGAAGAATACCGCGGCCTCAAGGTGCTCGCGCTGCACGCCCATAACGGCGGCCTGCTGCATACCAGCCGCAAGAAGGTCGAGACCATGGAGGACATGAAGGATCTGCGCATCCGCACCCCGAGTCCGGCGGTGTCCGACATGCTCTCCTTCCTGGGTGCCACGCCGCAGGGCCTGCCGCCGGGCGAGGTCTACGAGAACCTGCAGCGCGGCGTGCTCGACGGCACCGTGTTTCCGTGGGACCCGGTGAAGTCCTTCGGCCTCAACGAGGTGCTGCAATACCACCTCGACATCGGCGTCTATACCGTGTCGTTCTTCTTCGTCATGAACGAACGCTCCTATGACCGGCTGAGCCCCAGGGCGCAGGCCTGCATCGACGAGCATTCGGGCGATGCCCTGGTGTCGAAGTTCGGTGACTGGTGGAACGCCTGGGACGAGCCGGGCCGTCAGGAAGCGATCAACGCCGGCCACGAGATCACCGTGCTGTCCGACGCCGAACGTGCCCGCTGGCGCGAGGCGCTGCAACCGATGATGGACGCCTACCTGCAGAAGGTGAAGGACGAAGGCGTGCCCAATGCCGAAGAAATCTATCGGCTGATGCAGGAGAAGATCGCCGAATATGAGGCGGCCAACCCACGCTGATCCGTAGCGGGCAGGCATGGGTTCGCCCACCTGCCCCGCTTTCGACCCGGTGCGCGTCGACCCGGACACGACGCCCCTCACACCGGCCCGCGTGGCGAACCGCGCCCCGGGCCGGTGCCGACGCGCCCCCGCCCACTGGAGACAATACCGTGAACCCTGTTCACCGAGCGGCACGCGCGCTCGTCATCGCGCTGGCCGTGCTCGGCGTGCTCGCCTACGGCTGCGCCGCCGCCGTCACCGTCGCCGACATCGTCGGGCGCACCATCGGCTACCCCGTGCAGGGCGTGGTCGATCTGGTGCAACTGTTCGTCGTTGCCGGCGCCTGGCTGGTCATGCCCTTCGCCTTTCTCACCGCGGCCCACGTCGGCGTGGACTTCATCGTCAACCGCCTGCCGCGAGCCCTGCGGGTGCCACTGCACCTGTTCTCGGCCACCGTCGCGCTGGTCCTGGTCGGCCTGATGCTGTGGTACGGCTTCGACACCTTCAAGGTACGCTCGATGTTCGGCGATCGCTCGCAGCAACTGGGTATTCCCATCGCCTGGTTCTGGTATCCGTTGCTGCTGGGATTGAGCGCGTCACTGATCGCCATCGTCGCCGAGGCGGTCGGCACCGTGCGCGGGAGGACCGGTCATGAGTGATCCGGCTCTCGGCCTGCTCGGTTTCGCCTCCGCCCTGGCCCTGATCGCACTGGGCATGCCGGTGGCAATCGCCATGGGCATCATCGGTGTACTCGGGTTCTGGTGGCTCAACGGCTGGATGGGCACCGCCTACATTCTCGGCTCCAGCCCGTTCGAATCGATCTTCCCCTACTCCTTCAGCGTCATCCCGCTGTTCGTGATGATGGGCGTGTTCGCCTCGCACGCGGGACTGTCGCGTTCGCTGTTCAACGTCATCAACAGCTTCATCGGTCATCGTCGCGGTGGGCTGGCCGTCACCACCGTGGGCGCCAGCGCATTCTTTGGCGCAATCTGCGGCAGCTCGCTGGCCACCGTCGCCACCATCGGCCGCGTCGCGCTGCCCGAAATGAAGCGCCACGGTTACGACGACTCGCTGTCCACCTCCACCGTCGCCGCCGGCGGCACGCTGGGCGTGCTGATCCCGCCCTCCATTCTGCTCGTGATCTACGGCCTGCTGACGCAAAGCTCGATCGGCCAGCTGTTCATCGCGGCGCTGATTCCCGGCCTGCTCGGCGCCGCCCTGTACGCGCTGGCGATCATCATCAAGGTACGCCTCAATCCCGATCTGGCACCGCGCGCCGCGCGCACCGACTGGCCGCAGCGGCTGCGCTTCATCGGACAGGTGTGGCCGGTGGTGCTGCTCTTCGCCACCGTCATCGGCGGGATCTACCTGGGCTGGTTCTCGCCCACCGAGGCCGCGGCGGTCGGCGCCGTCGGCGCCTTTCTGCTGGCGCTGCTGTCCGGCAATCTCAACCGCCAGACGCTGCGCGACTCGGTATACGAAACCGCCGCCCTGACCGGCATGATCTTCTTCATCCTGATCGGCGCGGCGCTGTTCAACTTCTTTCTGGAGAACACCGGCCTGCCACAGATGCTGATCCGCCAGATCGAATCCGCCGGTCTCAGCCCGATGGCGGTGATGATCCTGATCCTGGTGTTCTACGTGGTGCTCGGTTGCTTCATGGACTCGATGTCGATGATCCTGCTGACCGTGCCACTGCTCGCCCCGGTCGCGCTGCAACTCGATTTCAACCTGATCTGGTTCGGCATCATCGTCGTCACCGTCGCCGAGATCGGCCTGATCACCCCACCCATCGGCATGAACCTGTTCGTCGTGCAGGCCGCGGCCAAGACGGTGCCGATGTCGACCGTGGTGCGCGGCATCCTGCCGTTCATCCTCGCCGATCTCACACGGCTGGTGTTGCTGGTTGCGTTTCCGGCGCTGGTGCTGTGGTTGCCGGGGGCGATGTTCTGAGTCCGGCGCCGTCCGCTGCGCGCGTGGGTGCGCACCGGACGGGTCCGGGGGCCTGGAGGTCTGGAGTACGCCTCCGATCAGGCTCCGAGCAGGCGGCGCGCAAGCAGCGTCTGCATGTCTCGCCGGCCGTCCGCAATCACGTAGACGTAAACCTTGCGTTCGATGACCCGGTAAATCACCCGGTATGGCTTGAAAGCGGTTTGCCGGTAGTCACGGATCCCCAACGCGATCAGTTCCCGGGGATACGCCCCACTCTCGGGAAAGGTGGCCAGACTTTCGACGACTTGCAACAGCCGGTCCAGCACGTGATCGGCATTGGCCTTGCAGTCGAACTCGGCGATGTAGTCATGAATGGCTTCGAGATCCTGCTCCGCCCCCGCGGTGAGCAGAACCTCGTACCTGCGACCCGTCATCAACGGCCGTCGGCCCGGGCGCGCAAGCGGGCAACGACCTCACCCACGGGCTTCACCCGGCCGGCTTCGATCTCGGCGTTACCAAGCGCAAGAACCTTTAGCAACGCCAGGGTTTCCTGCGTCTCCTCGTAGGACGCCACATCCTGGATGACGGCCTTGGCCTCGCCGTTCTGGGTAATCACCAGCGGCGCACGCCCCTCGGTCAATTGAGCCAGAACTTCGGCGGCATTGGCCTTGAGGTAGCTGATCGGTTTGACTTGGGCAGAATAGCGCATGGTCTGGATTTCCGGGGTGGTCGGGGCTGAACATCAGGACTGAATATAGTCTCTTTGTGGACCGACGGCAAGCACTCAACTTGGTGCAAGTGAAAGCGGCCAGACGCGTCTCGCATGTCTCAAGAGCACCGTGCGCTACCGCCCAACGCGGCGCAGCGTTGCGGACGGCGTCTCGCCGAAGGCGCGGCGATAATCCACCGTGAAATGCCCCAGGTGCGCGAAGCCCCAGCGCATTGCGACGGCGGTCACAGTCATGCAGTCGGGACCGCCGCGCAGCAACGCCTCGCGCACTCGGTTCAGCCGCACCTGCTTCAGATACTGCATCGGGGTGGTGCCACGATACTTGCGAAAGCCGGCAAACAGGGATCGCGCGCTGACTCCGGAGCACTCGGCAAGACCGCCAATGGTCAGCGGTTCATGGGCGTTGTCATCGATGTAGCGCTCTACACGCCTTACGAAATGGGGTGTGACCGACGGGGCGTCGCCCATCAGACGGACCGAATAATTGCTGGGCTGGCTGAGCAACAGGGTGAGGACAACCATTTGCTCGATCTGGGCGGCAAACAGTGGCGTGTCGAGCAACCCGCCGCCGCACGCATCACTGCGGCCGATCTCGGCGCATAACCAGTTCATCAGTCTTGCCCACGAGGCGGCGGCGGTGCCACACATGGCCATGCGCGGGTCAAATTCGACCGGCTCGCTCAGTTTGCCGCCGATGTGCTGACGGCACTGCCGCTCGAGCGCTTCGCGTTCGATCTTGATGAACAACTTCTCCGTGTCGGCCGAATGGCGCAGTCGCATGGCACGGGTGGGACTGACCACGCTCGCAATCCCCGGCATGGAATGGACGGTTTCGCCGCCGTGCTCGACCACTTCCGAACCGGACACCGGCATCTGGATCAAGGCAAAGCTGCCGAGCTCGCCGGGGTCGATCGCGACGCTGGCGCCGTAACGCATGCGCCCGATCCCGATGCCACTGATCGGCCGGTAATACATCTCGGCCGCAATCTGCCGCTGCCGGCCGACCACGCTGAGCCGGTGATCGCAGAAGACGCGTGAGACCCGGTCACGCGCTTCTTCGGGGTCGCTCGTCCGGAACAGCGGCCTGGCCGACAGCAGTACGTCGCTTGCCGACGGTGTCAATGCGCCCAGTCCATCCATGGGTTCTCCTCCCCCTCCCGGCTGTGCGCCGGTTTTTGTGCATATCTAAATTAAAACAGAGCTAAACCTCTCATGTCCATGGATTTTCTCGGAGAAATGTGCAGTTCCGGGATAAGCCTGCAGCGTCGGGATAGTTCCACCCGCCCCCGCTCCCCTATCGTGACCGAACACCACCCGCAGCAAGGAGTACAAACCGATCATGAGCACCACGCAAAAGGTGTCCACGTACTGCTATCAATGCGTCAATGGACCGGACATGCTGACTGTCGAAGTCACCGATGGTGTCGCCACCACCGTCACGCCCAACTTCGATGCTCGCGGTTATCACCCCGCCGATGGAAAGGTCTGCGTCAAGCCCTATGGCCTGGTGCAGAAGATCTACAATCCCAACCGCGTCCTCAAGCCGATGAAGCGCACCAACCCGAGGAAGGGGCGCGACGAGGATCCGCAGTGGATGGAGATCGAATGGGATGAGGCCCTCGATACGATTGCCACACGCCTCAACGCGATCCGCGCCGAAAGTCTGGTCGACGAGCAAGGCTATCCACGCGTCGCCTTCACCACCGGGGGCGCCGCCACGCCCTACTTCTACATGGGCACCTTCGCTTCGTTTCTGGCGGCATGGGGCCCCGTGGACCAGAGCCTGGGCGCGGGCGGCACGGTCAAGTGCTATCACACCGAACACGTCTATGGCGAGTTGTGGCACCGCGCCTTCACCGTCTGCCCGGACACGCCGCGCTGCGAGTACATCGTCTCGTTCGGCAACAACATCGACGCCTCGGGCGGCGTGACCAGCGTGCGTCGCCACGCGGACGCACGCGCCAGGGGCATCAAACGGGTACAGATCGAACCGCATCTGTCGATTACCGGCGCATCCGCTAGCCAGTGGATCCCGATCCGCCCCAAGACCGACCCTGCGTTCCTGTACGCAATGCTGCATGTGCTGCTGCATGAGCGCCCGCTCGCCGAGCTGGACGTCGATTTTCTGCAGCAGCGCACCGGATCGCCGTATCTGATTGCGCCCAACGGCTTCTTTCTGCGCGACGCCGCAAGCGAGAAGCCCCTGATCTGGGACGCACGCAGCCAGCAGGCAGTGCCATTCGACACCCCGGGTACCGAGCCGGCGTTGCTGGGCCGTTTTTGCGCCAGCGGCATCGAGGTCGGGGCCGACGGAGGGCGCTGGACGCACGAAGCGGTCGACGTCGCCACCGCGCTCGAGACCACGCGCGCGATGATGACCAGCCACACCCCCGAATGGGCGGCACCGATCTGTGACGTCCCCGCCGAGACCATTCGCAAGATCGCCAACGAGTTCGTCGATCACGCCCGAATCGGTGAGACGATCGAGTTCGAGGGCCGCACCCTGCCCTTTCGCCCCGTGGCCGTCATGCTCGGCAAGGGCGTCAATAACGGCTGGGGCGCCTATGAGTGCGTGTGGGCGCGCACCGTGCTGATGACCCTGGTCGGCGGTCTCGAAGTGCCCGGTGGCCTGCTCGGCAGCACGGTGCACATCGCCGGCATGGATTTCGACCGCATGGGCTCGGTCGCGCCCCATCCCGATGGCTTCCTCGACTTTCCGTTCAACCCGACCGACCGCGAGCAGTGGGCCGCCCAGCCTCAGGTCCGGCATGGCCACACCACCTTGATTCCGATCATCGGCGGTGGCCTGACCAGTCAGCTGATGGGTTCGACCGTGTTGAGCTGGATGCGCCTGCAGGGCCGCGCGGCAGAGAGCTGGGGCAAACCCAAACCACCCGACGTCTGGTTCGTCTATCGCTGCAACCCCAACATCTCGTTTTCGGAAACCGATCGCATGGGCGAAACCATGGCGACGTTCCCGTTCACCGTCAGCTTCTCCTACACACAGGACGAAACCAATCACTTCGCCGACCTGATCCTGCCCGAAGCCATCGACCTGGAGAGCACGCAGCTGATCCGGCTCGGCGGCACCCACTACTTCGAACAGTTCTGGGACAGCCAGGGCTGGGTCTTGCGCCAGCCGGTGGTCTCGCCACGCGGCGAAGCGCGCGACTTCACCTGGATTGCAACCGAGCTGGCCCGCCGCACGGGCTTGCTCGAAGCCTACAACGCCATGATCAACATGGGGGCGGCAGGATTGCCCCTGAAGACCGAGCAGTATGACTTTTCGCTCGATGTTTCCCGCGCCCATTCGGTCGAGGAAACCTGGGATGCGGTCTGCCGTGCGGCCAGCGCCGAAGTCACCGACGGCAAGGCCAGCGACGGACTCGACTGGTTCAAGAAGCAGGGCTTCCGCGTAAAGCCCTTTCCGAAGATCAACTGGTACCTGTACCCGCGCATGGAAGACCTCGGCCTGCGCTTCGAACTGCCCTACCAGGAGCGCATCCTGCGCATCGGCCAGGAACTCTCCGCACGCCTGCATGAACAGGGCGTGACCTGGTGGGACAAACAGTTGCACGAGTACGAGCCGCTGCCACAGTGGAAGGACCTCAACCAGCTGTGGGCCAGCGCCTACGAGCGCGCATACGGCATCAAGGCCTCGGACTACCCGTTCTGGCTACTGACGGCGCGCAGCATGCAGTACGCCTGGGGCGGCAACGTCAGCCTGCAGATGATTCGCGAAGTCGCCGCCAATGTCGCGGGCCATGATGGAATCATGATCAACGCCAGGGTCGCGGAGCGGATGGGCATCGAGCAGGGTGATCGCATCGAGGTGACCTCACCGGTCGGCGTTACCCGCGGGCGCGCCCTGCTGCGCCAGGGGGTGCGGCCCGACACGGTGGTCATGGTGGGCCAGTTTGGCCACTGGAAGACGCCCTACGCCAAGGATCTCGGCATGCCGAGCCTGAACAATCTGGTACCGATGAACATGGACCTGGTCGACGGCACCGGGTCCACCGTCGATGCCGTTCTCGTCAAGATCAAGAAAATCGGGAGCGCGACATGACCCGCTACGTGATGGTTGCCGACCTCAATCGCTGTGTCGGCTGTCAAACCTGTACCGCCGCCTGCAAACATACCAACGCCACACCGCCCGGTGTGCAATGGCGCAAGGTGCTCGACATCGAGGTGGGCGAGTATCCGGACGTCGAGCGTCTGTTCATGCCCGTCGGCTGCCAGCACTGTTCCGACCCACCGTGCATGGAAGTCTGCCCCAGCACCGCGACCGGCCAGCGCGACGACGGCATCGTCACCATCGATTACGACATTTGCATTGGCTGCTCATACTGTGCTGTGGCCTGTCCGTATCAGGCCCGCTTCAAGGTCGAGGAACCCCGCTTTGCCTACGGCGACACCCCGACCGAAACCGAGGCGCTGCGCTTCGACGAGGGACGCATCGGCGTCGCACAGAAGTGCACGTTCTGTTCGGACCGGGTCGATCAGGGACTGGCCCAGGGGCTGACTCCCGGCGTCGATCCCGAGGCCACGCCCGCATGCGCCAACGCCTGTATCGCCAATGCCCTCAGCTTCGGCGATCTCGAAGACCCGGAGAGCAATGTCTCCCGGCTTCTCACCGAAAACACCTGGTTCCAGATGCATGCGGAACTCGGTACCGACCCCGGATTCTTCTACCTGTGGAATGAAAAATGAACGCTCATCAACTCGGTCGTTTCGGTACCGCGCATCAGACCAGCTGGGACTGGCGCGCGGCCATCAACTTCATCTGTGGCGGCGCGGGCGCGGCGCTGCTCGCAGCCGCTGCCCTCTTCGGGTTTCCGGCGCCGCCCGCACTCTGGATTGCCATCGTCGCCTGCGTTCTGATCGGCATCGGGCTGCTCAGCGTGTGGCACGAAATCGGCCGTCCGCAGCGCGCGCTGAACGTGTTGTTTCATCCGCAAACCTCGTGGATGACGCGCGAAGCCTTCGTTGCCGGCGCGCTCTTCCTGCTCGTCGCGACCGCCCTTTTCGTCGGTAGCGGCCTCGCGCTGCAACTGGCCGGGCTCGGCGGTCTGCTGTTTCTGTACTGTCAGAGCCGGATTCTCCGCGCCGCACGCGGCGTTCCGGCGTGGCGAGAACCCGCGATCGTACCCCTGGTGATCGCCACCGGCTTGCTCGAGGGGGTTGGATTGCTGGCCGTACTCAGCCTGTTTTCCGGTGGCCCCACTCCCGCAATGGCGCTCGCCCTGACGGTGCTGTTGCTCCTGCGCCAGATCGCCTGGCAATACTACCTGCAGCGTATGCGTCTGGGCCGCATGCCGGCGAGCACCGCGGCCATTCTCGACGAAACGCATCGCCAGTTGCTGCGCATCGGCACGCTGCCGCCGATGATCGCCGCCGTGCTTGCCCTGCTAATCCCGTCCCTGGCGTTCGTCACCCTGACCATCGCCGCCATCATCGCTGTCGCGAGCGGGGCGATGCTCAAGTTCGTGCTGATCACGCGCACAGCGCAGGTGCAGGGCTACGCGCTGGGCAACAAGCTGCGGCGCGGCCACCCCCTTGCCGGCGCGCGCTGAGCCCTCCGTCCGTTCATGTTAAGGTACGGCCCCACCTCCGCAAGCGACTCAAGCGATGCAGCCGTACCCGCCTTCCCCACCACCCGCCGACAGCCGTGGCACCCGTGCCGCGCTGGTCTTCGCCTTGACCGCCGAGCGCCTGTCTGTGTTCTACGAGCACGGACAGTGGCCCACCGAGGCGCAGGGCGCGACGTTGGTTGCGGACTGGCTCGGCCGCAGCGGACGCAGCCTGCCCAGCGCAGACCGCCGCCACCTGTCGGACCTGAGCGACCAACTCGCCCGCGAGATCGCCGCTTCACTCTCACGCGAAGCGGGGTTGCATACGGTACACGAGATGATGGAAGCCCTCGACCCGAACTACGAATCGGAGCTGGCTCAGACGCTGATGGCCGAATGCACGAAGCGGCTTGACGGCTGCTGAACTGTCGGCCTGCTCAACCGTTATCGAGCGAGTACTCAGCAGTGGGTACTGCCGCCTTCGGAAACGGCCAGACTGGTCGCCATCACAGGCGTCCAGTGATTCGGGACGCTCTTTTCAGCCTGGGCTGCAATCAGCGCAGCGTCTCCAGGTACAACGCCTGGACCTGTTCGCGCGCCCATGGCGTGCGGCGCAAGAACTTGAGACTGGAAGCGATGCTCGGTTCGTGGTTGAAGCAACGAATGTCGATTCGGTGGCCGAGTTCGGCCCATCCTATGCGCGCAACCAGTTCAGTCAGCATTCGCTCGAGGGTAACGCCGTGCAATGGGTTGTTGGGCTGGGGCTGATGGGGCTTGGTCATCACGTCCGGGCGTGGTCAGGGTTCGCACCAAAACTTGCATGCGCACAAAAGAAAAAGGCCAGCGCATCGCCTGGCCTTTTTGAATTGGTGGACCGAAGGAGGATCGAACTCCCGACCTCTGCATTGCGAACGCAGCGCTCTCCCAGCTGAGCTATCGGCCCGGTGAATCCCGAATTATAGCGAAAATCTCAACGCCGAAAAGCCCCCGAGCCCCCTTGACCAGCAAAAAAATCAGGCGCGAAGCACATCAAGGGCTGCGCGGATCTCGGCCTTGATCTCCGCGATCAGTGCGCGCAGCTTGACCGACTCTTCGGCATCCTCGTGTTGACGGATGGCCGATTCACCGAGTTTGTTGCGTGCCCCGGAAATGGTGAAGCCTTCTTCGTACAAGAGGTCGCGGATCCGACGAATCAGCAGCACCTCGTGATGCTGATAGTAGCGGCGATTACCACGTCGCTTGACCGGTTTGAGCTGCGTGAATTCCTGCTCCCAATATCGCAGCACATGGGGTTTGACCGCGCACAATTCGCTGACTTCACCGATAGTGAAGTAGCGCTTGGCCGGAATCGGCGGCAGCGCCTGGGATTGTGCGTCAGGTTTGTTGTCCGACATCGCTGAGTTTCTCCACCGCCGACTTCAGCTTCTGGCTCGCATGAAAGGTGACGACGCGACGCGCCGAAATCGGGATTTCTTCACCGGTCTTGGGATTTCTGCCCGGGCGCTGAGGCTTGTCGCGCAGCTGAAAGTTGCCGAATCCGGACAGTTTCACGCATTCGCCCCGCTCGAGCGCCAGACGGATTTCCTCGAAAAAGCCTTCGACCATGTCCTTGGCTTCGCGCTTGTTGAGGCCGACGCGTTCGAACAGCAAATCGGCAAGTTCAGCCTTGGTAAGTGTCATGTTCATGATTGACTATCCGCGCAGGCGTGCGCCGAGGGTTGACGTTGCACTGTCGACGATCGCCGCCACCGCCGAATCGACCTCGGCATCTTCGAGCGTTCTTTGAGTATCTTGCATCAAGATCCTGAAAGCAAGGCTTCTTTTCTCTTCTTCAATGCCCTTACCATGGTACACATCAAAGAGTTCGATGGAGCGCACGATGGGCGCGGCAGCCGACCACATGACCTCGCGGACCCGTTCCGCGGCAACCTGTACGTCGACGATCAGCGCAAGGTCGCGAGCCACGATGGGGAGTCGCGAAACCTCCTGATAGGCGGGCAGTTTGCGCGCAAGCACGGCATCGAGCTCGACCTCGAACACGACGGGCGCACTGCCCAGCTCGTAGGGTTCGACCCATACCGGATGGAGCTCACCGATCATGCCTATACGCCGACCATCGAGCTTGACCGTGGCGGCACGCCCGGGATGCAGCGCGGGATGGGGCAGCACTTCGAAAGCGAGCACCGCGGGAGCGAACAAGGCCTCCAGATCGGCCTTGACGTCGTAGAAATCGACCTTGCGTTCGGTGGCCCCCCACTGTTCGGGCAGCGCCGGGCCAGCGGCGAGCGCAGCTAGCCGCACGGGCTGATGAAAGCCTTCGACTGGTTCGCCATCGGCCTTGCGCTCAAAGCAACGTCCCACTTCGAACAACCGGACGCGAGGCTGCTGTCGTTTACGATTGCTGGCAAGATTATCGACGAGGCCAGGAATCAGGCTCGAACGCATCACGCCCATCTGACTGGCAATGGGATTGGCAAGCCGAATCGGGTCGGCGTTGGCGCACAGGTCGCGTTCCCATTTTTCGTCGATGAAGGCGTAATTGATGACTTCCTGATAGTCACGATCGCACAGCAGGCGACGCACGCTCCAGATTGACCGGCCGGCCTCGGCAACAGGCAGCATCTCCAGTCTGCCCAGCGGTGGCGCGGAGGGGATGCGGTCATAGCCATGAAGACGGACGATCTCTTCGATCAGATCTTCTTCAATGGTGATGTCGAAACGGAAGGACGGCGGCGTGACGAGCAGCGCCTCACCCTGTTCGGCCACCTCGAGCTGAACGCTTTCGAGCAGCCGACGCATCCGCTCATCGTCGATGTCCACTCCGAGCAGGCGACGCACGCGCGCCGGACGCAGGCGCACCGCGGGCCGCGTCGGCAGATGCGCGGCGGACACGGCTTCAGTCACCGGCCCCGCCCGACCGCCACAAATGTCGAGAATCAGGCGCGTCGCCCGTTCAATCGCAGTGGCGGCAAGCGCGAAGTCCACGCCGCGTTCGAAACGGTGCGACGCGTCGGAGGTGAATCCGTACTTGCGAGCCCGTCCGGCGATCGCCTCCGGTGCGAAGAATGCGCTCTCCAGGAAGACGTCGGTGGTGTCGAGGGTCACACCGCTGTCTTCCCCCCCCATGATGCCGGCGAGTGCAAGCGCCTTGGATTCGTCTGCGATCAACAGGGTGTCCGCTTCGGGCTCGACCGTCTGTTCGTTGAGCAGCAGCACGGACTCCCCTTCACGCGGCATGCGGACGTGAATCGCGCCTTGCAGCTGCGCATCGTCGAACACGTGCAACGGCTGACCGAGTTCGAGCATGACGTAGTTGGTGACGTCGACCAGCGCGCTGATCGGGCGTACACCCGACCGACTGAGCCGCTGCCGAATCCATTCGGGACTTTCCGCACGCGCATTGACGCCACGCAGGATGCGCCCGCAGTAACGCGGACATGCGTCCGGCGCGTCGAGCACGATCTCGCGCCGATCGTCGATCTGCGGTGCGACGGCTTCGACCGCGGGCAAGGTCATCGGAGCGCCGGTCAGCGCCGACAGTTCCCGCGCGATACCCGCGATGCTGAGGCAATCGGCACGATTCGGAGTGAGCTTGATGGTAAACATGCGGTCATCGAGCTCGAGCAGGGCGCGCACGTCGGCACCGATCGGTGCGTCGTCGTCGAGACGCAGCAACCCGGAATGATCTTCGGACAGCCCAAGCTCCCGCGCCGAACACAGCATGCCGAAGGATTCGACACCGCGCAGCTTGGCGGCCTTGATCTCGAATCCCGGCAGGCTCGCGCCGACACGCGCCAGCGGCACTTTCATGCCGGCTTCGGCATTGGGTGCACCACAGACGATTTGGAGCAGTTCGCCACTGCCATCATCGACCTTGCACAGCTTGAGCTTGTCGGCGTTGGGATGCTTTTCGGCTTCGGCGATCAGAGCCACCACCACACCCGAAAACGGCGGAGCAACGGGGTCGCACTCTTCCACCTCGAGGCCGGCCATCGTCAGTTCGTGACCGAGCGCATCGCCATCGAGCTGCGGGTTGCAGACGCTGCGCAGCCAAAGTTCTGAGAATTGCATGATCTGGTTACCTGAATTGGCTCAAAAAGCGCAAATCGTTATCGAAGAACAGACGCAGGTCGTTGACCCCGTAGCGCAGCATCGTAAGCCGGTCAAGACCCATGCCGAAGGCGAAGCCCGTATACCGCTCGGGATCGATGCCTCCGAAGCGCAGTACATTGGGATGAACCACGCCGCAACCTGCGATCTCCAGCCAGCGACCTTCGAGCGCACCGCTCATGAAGGCCACGTCGATCTCGGCGCTGGGTTCGGTAAACGGAAAGAACGACGGGCGGAAGCGCACCTGCAGGTCATCGGACTCGAAGAACTTGCGCAGGAAATCGGCGACCACCCCCTTGAGATCGGCAAAGCTCACGCCCTCGCCCACCCAAAGTCCTTCGATCTGATGAAACATGGGCGAATGGGTGGCGTCGGAATCGACCCGATACACTCTCCCGGGGGCAATCACGCGCAGGTCGGGCATCACCTCGCGATCCTTGTGCTGCTCGACGTGAGCGAGCATCGCCCGGATCTGGACCGGACTGGTGTGCGTGCGCAACAGCACATCTTCACGCCCTTCCAGATAAAAGGTGTCGTGCATCGAGCGCGCCGGATGGTTGTCGGGCGTATTCAGCGCGGTAAAGTTGTGCCAGTCGGTCTCGATTTCGGGACCGTCGGCGACGAAGAAGCCGATCGAACGAAAAAGCGCTTCCAGCCGCTCCAGGGTCAACGTGACCGGATGCATGCCCCCCTGCGCGCTGCCGCGCCCGGGCAAGGTCACGTCGAGTGCCTCGGCAGCCAGCTGCGCGTTCAGGCGTTCCTGACGGAGGGTTTCACGGCGGGCTTCGAGCGCGCTTTCGATCGCGGCCTTGGCCTGATTGATCGTGGCGCCGGCGCTGCGCCGCTCGTCCGGCGGCAGCTTGCCCAGCGATTTGAGACGTTCGGTCAGAAGGCCGGTCTTGCCGAGATAGCGCGCCTTGACTTGCTCGAGCTGAGCACTTTCCGACGCGGCGGCGAAGGCGGCTTGCGCCTCTTCAACGAGTTGATCGAGCTTGTCCATGTGCGTTCGAATTTAGAGAACAGAAATAAAAAAAGGAGGCCAGGCCTCCTTTTTTCGCGCCGCCTTCGATCAGGCGGCCAGTTTGGCCCGGGCTTGTTCCACGAGAGCGGCAAAAGCCGGCTTGTCGAACACGGCCAGGTCGGCCAACACCTTGCGATCGACGTCGATCGCGGCCTTCTTCAGGCCATTCATGAACGTCGAGTAGGTCAGACCCAGCTCGCGTGCGCCGGCATTGATACGCGCGATCCACAGGGTGCGGAACTGACGCTTGCGCTGACGACGGTCACGATAGGCGTATTGACCGGCCTTCATCACCGCCTGTTTGGCGATGCGATAGACGTTTTTGCGACGGCCGCGATAACCCTTGGCCTGGTCGAGGACTTTCTTGTGACGCGCGCGGGCGGTTACACCACGTTTTACTCGGGGCATTGCGATTCTCCTGTCAAGCGTACGGCAGCATGGCGCGGATCAGCTTCTGATCGGCGGCGTGGACTTCAGTCATGCCGCGCAGCTGGCGCTTGGACTTCGTCGTCTTCTTGGTCAGGATATGGCGCTTGAACGCCTGGGACCGCTTGATCCCCCCGCTCGAGCGGACCTTGAACCGCTTGGCGGCTCCGCTCTTGGTCTTCATCTTGGGCATTGCTACAACTCCTGTTTGGTCATGCCGGCGGGTAGCACCGGACTTCGGTACTTTGTTTACCCGACACCACTTGTTTTCCACGCCACGATTCGCAGCGCGGTGTCTGCCCCGTGCCCGCGATGCGGGCAACGAGACAAATTCCTGTGATCACTTGGTCTTCCTGGGTGCGATCACCATCACCATCTGACGCCCTTCCATCTTGGGCATCTGCTCGACCATCGCGATTTCTTCGAGATCCGCCTTGATCCGTTCAAGCTGCCGCATGCCGATTTCCTGGTGGGCCATCTCACGCCCACGAAAGCGCAGCGTAACCTTGGCCTTGTCACCTTCACCGATGAAGCGTTTCAGGTTGCGCAGCTTGATCTGGTAGTCATTCTCGTCGGTACCCGGACGGAGCTTGACTTCCTTGACCTGGACCTGCTTCTGCTTGGCCCTCGCCTCGTGCGCCTTTTTCTGTTCCTGATACTTGAACTTGCCGAAGTCCATGACCTTGCACACCGGCGGCTGGGCCATGGGTGCAATTTCGACCAGATCCATACCGGCTTCTTCGGCTACCTCGAGGGCGACCTTCAGCGTCACGATACCGAGTTGTTCTCCGTCGTCTCCGACCAGCCGGATCTCAGGCGCGTTGATCTCTCCGTTTACGCGCTGCTTCTTATCTTGAGCGATGGTTCAATTCTCCACAAAATTCATCTTCAGACCAAACCGGCCTTGGCGTCGATTTCGGCACGCCAGCGTTCGATCAGCGAATCCAGGGGCATCTGACCAAGGTTCTGGCCTCCCCGTGCGCGCACCGCGACCAAGCCTGCTTCCTTTTCCTTGTCGCCAACGACGACCTGATAGGGTAGCTTGTGCACGCTGTGCTCGCGGATTTTATAGTTTATCTTTTCGTTACGCAAATCACTCTCCACCCGGAAACCGGCCTTGCGCAGTTTCGCGGTCACCTCGCGGGCGTATTCCTCCTGCCCTTCCGAGATGTTCATGACCACGCCGTGCAGCGGCGCAAGCCACATCGGCAGCGCGCCGGCATGGTGCTCGAGCAGGATGCCGGTAAACCTTTCGAGCGAACCGAACAGCGCGCGATGCAGCATCACCGGGCGGCGCCGGGCGTTGTCCTCGGCGACGTAGGTAATGTCGAAACGCTCGGGGAGATTCATGTCCACCTGCAGCGTGCCGCACTGCCAGTCACGACCGATGGCATCGCGCAGCACGAACTCGAGCTTGGGACCATAGAAGGCGCCCTCACCCGGAAACAGCTCATAGGCCATGTTCATGTTGTTCAGCGCGGCCGCAAGCGCGCCCTCGAGCTTGTCCCAGGTCTCGTCGCTGCCAATGCGGTTGTCCGGACGCGTGGACAGCTTGATGCGCACGTTGTCGAAACCGAAATCCCGGTAGATATCGAGAATCAGCGCGACGACATCCTCGCACTCCTTCTCCATCTGCGCTTCGGTACAGAAGATGTGGGCGTCGTCCTGCGTGAAGTGACGCACACGCATCAGGCCATGCAGTGCGCCAGACGGTTCGTAGCGATGCACCTTGCCAAACTCGGCCATGCGCAGCGGCAGGTCACGGTAGCTTTTCAGGCCAAGCGCGAACATCGAAACCGCACCGGGGCAGTTCATCGGCTTGAGAGCAAAAACGCGTTCGTCCTCCGTCGTCGTCGTGAACATGTTCTGGCGATAGTTCTGCCAGTGGCCGGAGGTCTCCCAGAGGCTGCGATCCATGACGTCGGGCGTATTGACCTCGACGTAACCGGCCTCCTCCTGGCGAACACGCATGTAGCCGATCAGGGACTGAAACAGGGTCCAGCCCTTGGGGTGCCAGAACACCGCCCCGGGAGCATTCTCCTGAAAGTGGAACAGCCCCAGTGCCGCGCCGAGCTTGCGATGATCACGCTTTTCGGCCTCTTCGAGCATATGCAGGTAGGCCGCGAGGTCCTCCTTCTTCGCCCACGCCGTTCCATAGATGCGCTGCAGCATCTCGTTCTTCGAATCACCGCGCCAGTAGGCGCCGGCCACCTTGGTCAGCTTGAACACCTTGAGCTTGCCGGTGGAGGGAACGTGAGGGCCGCGACAGAGGTCGATGAAATCACCCTGGCGGTACAGGGACACCTGTTCGGCTGCGGGGATGGAGGCGATGATCTCGGCTTTGTAGTGCTCACCCTGACCCTTGAAAAAATCAACGGCTTCCTCGCGCACCCATTCTTCGCGCACGACCGGGATCTCGGCCTTGGCGAGTTCGCTCATGCGTGCCTCGATCTTCTCCAGGTCTTCGGGCGTAAACGGGCGCTTGTAGGCAAAGTCGTAGTAGAAGCCGTTCTCGATCACCGGCCCGATGGTGACCTGCGCGTCCGGAAACAGCTCCTTGACCGCGTGCGCGAGCAGGTGTGCCGTGGAGTGGCGAATCACTTCCAGCCCTTCGTCGTTCTTGTCGGTGACGATGGCCAGTTGCGCGTCCATGTCGATGCGATGCGAAAGATCGACCATCCGACCATCGATCTTGCCGGCAAGCGCGGCCTTGGCGAGCCCGGCGCCAATCGAGGCCGCAACTTCGGCAACGGTCACCGGCTGGTCGAAACTGCGGACGGAACCATCAGGGAGCGTGATATTCGGCATGTACGGGCCTCGATCGGTGGTGGGGCGAATGAACGGACGACTCTGGAAGCAGATAAAACGTGGACGAAAAAAAAGTGCGGTCGAGCCGCACTTTTTTTCTGGAGCACTACAGCGGTCCCGACGTTTCAGATTTGGTCCGCGGTAGTAGTTCGAAACATGGTTTCTGCCCCATATGTTTGGTAGGCGCGATTGGATTCGAACCAACGACCCCCACCATGTCAAGGTGGTGCTCTAACCAACTGAGCTACGCGCCTGCTTCAAGAGCAGCGAATTATAAGGACTCCAGCGCTGCTGTCAAATGATTTTGGAGATTTTCGCAAAAATAGTTTTGCAGCGCGTCACCAGGCGGCGAGATACGCCTGCCAGTGCGACCCTTCGAGTCGCTGCAGCGCGTCGCGTACGACCGAAACCTCGGCTGCGTGCGCTTCGGCATCAAGATGACCGCGCATGCGCTCGAATCCGAGATAGACGAGATAGGTGTTCACGACGTCGGTTTCACAATAGTCGCGAATCTCGGCGATTCGTCCGTCGCGCCAGGCCTCCCATACCGCGCCACCATCCATGCCCAGCTTTCCGGGGAACCCCATCAGCTTGGCGATTTCGTCGAGCCGTGCATTCGCCCGTGGCTGATACAGGGCGAGCAGATCCATGAGGTCGAGATGACGGTTGTGGTAACGACTGATGTAGTTGTTCCACTTGAAATCTCGTGAGTCGTGGTAGTCGCCCTCACCCTGGTCCCAGTACCGCGGAGCGCTGACACCGTGCATCAGACCACGGTAGTGCAGCACCGGCAGATCGAAGCCGCCCCCGTTCCACGAAACGATACGCGGAACATAGCGTTCGATGCCATCGAAGAAGCGCTGGATGATCTCACCTTCGCCACAATCCGGTTCCGACAGCGAAAACACCCTGAACTGGCTGGCGTCGCGTAACACGCACGAGATCGTGACCACCCGCTGCAGTGGGTGGGGCAGAAAATCACTTCCCGTCGCCGCTCGCCGTTGCTGAAAGGCGAACTCGGCAACCTGGAAGTCATCGAGATCCGGCGGCAGATCATTGAGCCGACGGATTCCGTCGACATCGGGGATGGTTTCGATATCGAAAACCAGCGTGCCCATCACTTGCGCGTCCAGCCACTTCCGGTTTCGACCCACCAGCCCGGTTGCGCACGATCGATCCAGCGCTGGGCAAAGGTGCGACGCACATCCGCCTCCCACTCCGGGTGGCCGTTGGCGCGCGCGATCTCGCGATACAGCGCGGCGCGGTCGGCGTTCTCGGCGGCGATCAGGGCGTTGACCTGACCGCGTTGCGCCATCGGCACGCTGGACGCGTCCCGCAGCGCCACCGTGCCGTCACGCGCGAGGCCGATCGCTCCAGCTCCATACAGTGGCGCCAACTGGGCGTGACGCTGCTGCATCGACGACTGCAGCGCGGAAATCTGCGGGGTGTTGATCTCCAGATTGCCCTGCGCCACGGCATACAATGAAACGCCCAGCAACATGGCCGCCAACGTGATGCGGATCAGGTGGATGACGTTCATTGCGCTTCTCCGTTCGGTCGGGCCTGTGGTGCGGCCGGCGCGCTCTCGCGCAACTGCCATACTTCATCGATGATCCGGTCGGCCGCGGCTTCGGCAGCCGCCGCCGGAAAATAGATGTTGATCGTGACGCAGCCCGACGCCATCGCCGCAAGCGTCAGCGTCAGCATCCAGCGCTTGGTGCTCGAACGCATAAGTTCTCCTCACAACCCGGAAACGGTCCGGGATATCCGACTCCTCATCGGTCAACGTCCGAAGAGGCTTACTCGATGACAGGGGCAGTGTTGGTTTCGATCACGCGCCCGACGCGATCGAGCAATTCCTGCCAGTCGACGCGGCGATTGTAGCCGATGACATTGAGCGCAGGCACACCCCCACCGCGAATGATGACGAAACCGTCGCCCGGGCGATCACCGATTCCGCCCATCTGGCACACCCCGCGCTCCAGACGGCACGACAATCCCACTTCGCGATAACCAAAGCTGTCGAAGAATCGCAAGGCGCCGCGCTGGATCGCCGCCACTGCGCCGCCGCCGCCAAGCGCGCCGATGTTCTGCACCGCGCGCTGACTGATTCTGCGTTCGTAGCGGCCGGGGCTGCTGCGGATCGAAGCATCGAAACGTATCGGACGCCAGTCGACAAGTTGCAGTCCGAGCACATCTGCGTCGATGCGCCCGCTCACGCTCCCGAAGGAGAACGTATTGGTGATCTTCATCAGGTCAAGATTGCGGGCCTGCAAATCCGCGTACAGATAGGAAGCCGGACTAAAGGGCTCGAGCCACTGCAGACCGGTCAACTGCAGGTAACCGCCGAAAACCGAGATCACCAGTGCGCCGTCGAGACGAATCGCGCCCGGAGTGACGCGCAGATCCGGAATCGACGCAGAAAGCACCCCGGCCATGGGCGGCAACCCCAGCGCTTCGGTCAGCAAGGCCATGGAGATCGGTTCGACGTGAAGACTGCCCCGTCCAGACCATTCCCCCCGCCTTCGACGCAGGGCAAGATCCTCGACCACGAGCTGCCCGTCGAGCACCGGAATCACGAATCGGTCGGCATCGATCGCACGCCCGCGTACCCGTGCGTTCACCTCGAACGCCCCCAGCGAAAGCTTCTCCCAACGTCCTCCGCCAACGCTCAGCCAGGCCTGCTCGTCCCCATGTTCGCGCCAGGGCACCAGACCACTGACGGGCCCGAACTCGACCCGCCCTGCTCCGCGACTGAGGCGCACCTGGTCCAGTGCCGCATCCACCGCGACGACCTCGCCATCGACGACACGAACGCCGAGGCTGACACTCCCGTCGAGCCCGATGTCATCCGTACCCGCCGGATCGAACAAGGGCACGAGATAGCGGGGACCGATCACCGCGAGATCCGCATTGGCAACGACCACCGCCCCCTCCTCGATGCGCACCGGGTCGAACGCCAGACGGGCTCGCGCCTCGAGGGTCCTCACCCCGTCCAGGGCAAGCGCCAGGCGCTGGATCTCCAGCCCTCTCGAATCGAATCGACCGTGCCCGCTGATCCCGGCACCGGATTGCATGTACACCGGGTGGAGATAGGTTTCACCTCCGACCCATTCGGCGGATGCGCGCCAATGCCATTGTTCGCCAGAGGCGGCAACCTCGCCGCTGAAATCGATCTCGATGCCTTCTGCGGCCTGCAGCCCATCGGCGCTGGAGAACGCGCCTTCGCGAAGCGAACCGTTCAACCGCAGCCGCGGACCACCCAGCGGGCGATCGAACTCGACCTCGAACGCGAGCTCCGCATCGGGGGAGACTGCATCGAGCGCCCCTGCCATCGGCAGCAAACGCAGCCAGTTGGATATCAGCACCGAGGACGCCGACGCGCGCAACGTTCCGTCCGGGCGCATGGCGACCTCGACTCGTTCACCATGCACCGTCCGCAGCTGAGCCGCGACGCTTCCTTGCTGTGGGTCCAAGCGCAGATCCACCCGCATGCGTTCGAGCGGCGGCGGAAGGTCCAGCGCGCCACCATCGCACCGGAGCACGCCATCGGAGATACGAAGCTCGCCGCAGTTGAGTGCGAGGTCTCGCCAGCGTCGCTCGCCCAGACGGATCTCACGAACGGTGACGCGGGCCGGTGTCGCTTCAGCACCAATCTCCGCCACCAGCCCTTCGACGCTCAGCACCGGGGTTTCCAGGCTACCGAGTTCGAGACTCAATCCACCGCCAAGCACGTCTCCACAGAGCCCGGCCGCAACAAGCAACGCCACCCAGGCCTTGAACCGGTGCAACCGACCGGTTTTCGGGGACCAGGGTCGCGTGCGCCGGGCTACGTGATCAACCCGGGAACACGCCGGTGGACAGGTAGCGATCGCCACGGTCGCAGACGATGGTCACGATGACCGCGTTCTCGGTGGACTCGGCGATCCTGAGCGCCACGTGCAAGGCGCCACCGGACGAAATGCCGGCAAAGATGCCCTCTTCCCGCGCCAGACGCCGCGTCATCTCCTCCGCATCGGCCTGGCTGACGTACTCGAGTCGATCCACTCTCGGTTTCTCGTAGATCCTCGGCAGGTAGGCCTCCGGCCATTTTCGAATACCGGGGATCTGTGACCCTTCCTCGGGCTGGCACCCGACGATCGCGATGTCCGGATTTTGCTCCTTCAGAAAACGTGAGCACCCCATGATGGTACCCGTCGTTCCCATCGAACTGATGAAATGCGTGACCCGGCCACCGGTCTGCTCCCAGATCTCCGGCCCGGTTCCTTCATAGTGCGCCAATGGATTGTCCGGATTGGCGAACTGGTCGAGGATGATGCCCTGCCCCTCGTCACGCATCTTCTCGGCGACATCGCGCGCCATCTCCATGCCACCGTCCTTGGCAGTCAATACCAGCTCGGCACCAAACGCGCGCATGGTCTGACGGCGTTCGACGCTCTGGTTTTCAGGCATCACCAGCACCATGCGGTAACCTCGCATGGCGGCCGCCATCGCCAGCGCGATGCCGGTGTTGCCACTGGTCGCCTCGATCAGCGTATCGCCCGGCCGGATGTCGCCACGCTCCTCCGCTCGCATGATCATCGACAGCGCCGGACGGTCCTTGACCGACCCCGCCGGATTGTTGCCTTCGAGCTTGGCCAGGATGACGTTGTTCCGTCCCGCGACAATGCGCTTCAGGCGAATCAGCGGGGTGTGGCCGACGTAATCCTCAAGAGTCTTGTAGTCCATTTCAGCCCATTCGAATGTTCAGATGGATGCCAGTGTATGCGCCCGCGCAAAACGACGAAAGCGCTGCGACGGAATATCGATATTCCGGCGACGGCTCACGGCACCAGGTCGAACTCCTCGGAACGCCTTGGCGGATAGGTTTCCCAGCCACCGCAAGCAGGGCAGCGCCACTGGAACTGCCGCGCCTTGAAGCCGCATGAAGCGCAATGGTAACGCGCGACGCGGCGTGTATGCCCGTGAATGAGCTGTCGCACCAGCTCGACATCGGCACGCTGCTCCGCGGTGGCGACCACCGCAGCCGCTTCGAGCAGTTTCTCGAGCCCCAGAAGGGTTGGATTACGGCGCAGCTCCTCGCGCACGAGATCGTATGCCGCACGTCCCCCATTGTGTTCGAGTTCCCAGCGAAAGATCTGTTCGAGCAGATCGAGCGAAGGGTGACGCTCCAGCCACGAACGCAGCAAGGTCTGCCCCTGATCGGCGCGGCCGAGTCGGGCAAACGCCTGCATCAACTCTTCGGCGACGAGCGAGAGATAGACCGGATCCTGGTTTTCCACGCGCTTCCAGGTTTCGATCGCGGCCTCATCCCGTCCCTCGGCGGCATGATACTGCCCGGACAACAAGGTTGCCCGCACACAACGGCGATTGATCGCCAGCGCGTCCTCGATGTGCCCGCGTGCATCCTCGTTTCGGGAGTCGGCCAGCGCGAGCGTGGCCAGCTCGCAGTGGTAGTTCGACACTTCCTTTCGCCAGTGTACGCTTTCGTGGTCCGGTAGCGACTGGGCGACGTCGATCGCCTTGGCCCAGTCCTTTTCCTGCTGATAGATCTCGAGCAGATGGCGGGTGGCCGAGTCGTTGTAACGGGTACCGCGCAGTTTCAGAAAGACGGCCTCCGCACGGTCGAGCAGACCGGCCTTGAGGTAATCCTCGCCCAGCTCGGCCAGCGCCTCGAGGCGTTGCTCCTCCGACAAATCCTCACGATCGACCAGATTCTGATGCATCCGGATCGCGCGCTCGACCTCACCTCTGCGGCGGAACAGACTGCCGAGCGCAAAGTGCAGCTCAATGGTCTGCGGATCGATCTTGACTGCCTCGAGGAAGGCATCAATGGCCCTGTCCGGTTGTTCATTGACCAGAAAGTTCAGCCCCGTGAGATAAGAGCGCGGCAGCGCGCGCGATTCGCGCACCACCTGACGGATGTCGATGCGGGCCGCAAGCCAACCCAGGGCGAAGAACAGCGGCAGCGCAAGAAGCCACCAGAATTCGATTTCCATCGAGATCAGGTGGCCTTCTCGACTTCGCCGCGCGCGGCCTCGGCGTCACGCAGTGCACGCTCGGTCTTGCCGAGTTCCTTGCGCACTCGTGCGATATCGCGCCGATAGCGCAACAGGGAGGCGAAGGTCGAGGTCACGCCCAGCACCGCGCCCGCCGCAAACGCCGCGAGAATGACGAACACCAGCGGCATCTGCCACTCATTCCCGAAGAAGAAGTTGAGCGTTACCAGCTGGTCGTTCTTGACGGCAAAGCCGAACAGCAGGAAGAACAGGAGTAGGCGAAGCGCCCAGATCAGAATACGCATGAGCGACATTATCTCCGAGGAAATGACAAAAAAGAAGGCGGCTCGTCGCCGCCTTCCCGGATGCACACATCAGATGGCCGCGCGATCAGCCAATGATATCAACTCGTTCGCGCAATTCCTTGCCCGCCTTGAAATGCGGCACGTATTTTTCGGGAACCTGCACCTTTTCACCGGATTTGGGGTTACGACCAACCCGGGGCGGACGATAGTTCAGGGAGAAACTGCCAAAACCGCGGATTTCGATGCGATCCCCGCGCGCCAGCGCATCGGACATCGCATCGAGAACCATCTTGACCGCGTAATCGGCATCCTTGGCAACAAGCTGGGGAAAACGCGCCGCCAGCCTGGCGATCAGCTCCGATTTGGTCATGACGCAGCGGGTTTACTGCTTCTGCTCGTTCAGCTTGGCCTTCAGAAGCGCACCAAGATTGGTGGTGCCACTGGCTGCCGCGCTTTCCGAAGCCAGCTTGTTCATCGCATCGCTGGTTTCAGCCTGATCCTTGGCCCGAATCGACAGATTGATCGAGCGGGACTTGCGATCGACGTTGATGATCATCGCCTCGACCTGGTCACCTTCCTTGAGAATGGCGGTCAGGTCATCGACACGATGCGGAGCCGCTTCGGAGGCACGCAGGTAGCCCTCGACTTCTTCGTTGAGGGTGATCACCGCGCCACGCGCATCGACCGACTTCACCGAGCCGGTGACCAGCGAGTTCTTCTCGTGGGTGGCGATGAAGTTGGTGAATGGATCGCCTTCGAGCTGCTTGACGCCCAGGGAGATACGCTCACGTTCGACATCGATCGCCAGCACGACGGCCTCGACCTCGTCACCCTTCTTGAAGCGACGCACTGCATCCTCGCCGGTTTCGCTCCAGGACAGATCGGACAGATGAACCAGGCCGTCGATGCCGCCATCGAGACCGATGAACACGCCGAAGTCGGTGATCGACTTGATCTGGCCGCGAACCTTGTCGCCCTTCTTGTGGTTGATCGCGAAGTCATCCCACGGGTTGGACATGCACTGCTTCATGCCCAGCGAAATGCGACGACGCTCTTCGTCGATCTCGAGAATCATCACCTCGACCTCGTCGCCCAGCTGGACAACCTTGCTCGGGTGGATGTTCTTGTTGGTCCAGTCCATCTCGGACACGTGCACCAGACCCTCGATACCCTGCTCGACCTCAACGAAGGAGCCGTAATCGGTAATGTTGGTGACCTTGCCGAACAGGCGGGTGCCTTGCGGGTAGCGACGCGAGATGCCGACCCACGGATCTTCGCCGAGCTGCTTCAGGCCGAGCGAAACACGCTGACGATCCTGATCGAACTTGAGCACCTTGGCTTCGATCTCGTCGCCGACGGTAAGCACTTCCGACGGGTGACGCACGCGACGCCAGGCCAGATCGGTGATGTGCAGCAGGCCGTCGATACCGCCGAGGTCGACAAACGCGCCGTAGTCGGTGATGTTCTTGACCACACCCTTGATGACGACACCTTCCTTGAGGGTTTCGAGCAGCTTCTCGCGCTCTTCGCCCATGGTCTCCTCGAGCACTGCGCGACGCGAAACGACAACGTTGTTACGCTTGCGATCGAGCTTGATGACCTTGAAGTCGAATTCCTTGCCTTCGTACGGCGTGGTGTCCTTGACTGGACGCATGTCCACCAGCGAGCCCGGCAGGAACGCGCGGATGCTGTTGGTCATGACGGTGAGACCACCCTTGACCCGACCGGAAACGACACCCTTGACCAGGGAGCCCTCGTTGAGCGCCTTCTCGAGATCGTTCCAGGCAGCGATACGCTTGGCCTTGTCACGCGACAGGCGGGTCTCGCCGTAACCGTCCTCGAGGGCATCGATCGCGACGTGCACGAAATCGCCGACTTCGACCTCGAGTTCGCCATGGTCGTTGCGGAACTCTTCGATGGGCACGTAGCTCTCGGACTTCAGGCCGGCATTGACGACCACGAAGTTGTGGTCAATGCTGACCACTTCGGCGGTGATCACTTCACCGGCACGCATCTCCTGGCGAGCAAGGCTTTCTTCGAAAAGATCGGCAAAACTTTCCATGGAGTCGGAAACAGGGGTGGCAGTTGTCATAAACGTTGAGTTATCCAAAATACCGCGAACTGGCGGCAACCAGGGTTAGTTGATTTCTGGGCGCAATGCAAAAGAGCGGAGATAACGTCTCCGCACCGTTGGCGATTCGCCCGCCACACGAGGACTCGACGCACGGCACGCGATCAATTCGCGGCGCGCGCGGGCACCCTTTCAAGCACGAATGCAACTGCCTCGTCGATCGCCATCTGACTGGTGTCGAGCAACACCGCATCCGCAAGTTTCTTCAAAGGCGCGACCGTCCGGGCGGCGTCTCGCGCGTCCCGTTCCTGAAGATCCTTTGTAAGACTCTCCATATTAGCAGTCAATCCCTTTTCGATCAACTGCTTATATCGGCGCCCGGCACGCACCTCCGCGCTCGCGGTCAGAAAGAACTTGAGGGTGGCGTCGGGAAACACAACCGAGCCCATGTCACGCCCCTCTGCGACCAGACCCGGCGCCACGCGAAAGTCTCGCTGACGGTCGAGCAAGGCATCGCGTACGGCGGGCAGCACGGCCACCTTGGACGCACCGACCGAACAGATCTCCTCGCGAATCAACTCGGTGACGTCATCGCCGCCGAGCAGGACGCGGCCATCCTCGAAGCGCGCGGGCAGACTCGCGGCTTCGCGGGCGACACGGGTTTCATCATCCAGGGGCACACCGGAGCGCATCGCGGCAAGCGCCACCAGGCGGTACAAGGAGCCGCTGTCGAGATAGTGATAGCCAAGGGCCGCGGCAACTCGCGACGCGACCGTACCCTTGCCCGACGCCGACGGCCCGTCGATTGCGATCACCGGCACAGGGCGGGTGATCGATGCAAAACGGTCGAAATAGTCGGGAAAGGTCTTGTTCACGCATTCCGGCTCGTTGATTCGCACCCGACACGCTCCCAGGCTCACCAGCGAGAAACACATCGCGATACGGTGATCATCGTAGGTGTCGATGGCCGCGGGCCGCAGCTGCGCAGGCGGCGAGACACGCAGATAGTCCGCTCCCTCCTCGACCGTCGCTCCCACCTTGCGCAACTCGGTCGCCATGGCCGCCAGGCGGTCGGTCTCCTTGACCCGCCAGCTCGCGATATTGCGCAAACGACACGGACCATCGGCGAACAGCGCCGCAACCGCCAGCGTCATCGCGGCATCCGGAATGTGGTTGAGATCGAGATCGAAGGCTTTCAACCGGCCGTCGGCCGGGGCAGAAACTTCGATATGGTTGTCGCCCATGTGCACACGGGCGCCGAGCTGGCGCAACGCATCGGCAAACGCGACGTCGCCCTGGATGCTCTCCCGCCCGACGCCTTCGACACGCACCGGTCCTCCGCCGATCGCACCGGCCGCCAGAAAGTAGGACGCAGACGAAGCATCACCCTCGACGTGAATCGTCCCGGGGCTGCGATAACGCACCCCCCCGGGCACCGTGAAGCGCGACCACCCTTCACGCCGCACGACGACACCGAAACGAGCCATCAGGTCCAGGGTAATCGCGATATAAGGCCGGGAGATGAGCTCGCCAATCACTTCGATCGTGGTTTCCTCGCCGGTAAGCGGCAAGGCCATCAGCAAGGCCGTCAGAAACTGGCTCGACACGTCGCCACGCACGTTCACGACGCCGCCCGGACGGATGGTTGCAGGACGAATCCGTAGCGGCGGATAACCCTCGGCGGCTTCGTAGGCGACGTCAGCGTCGAGTTGTCGCAGAGCATCGACCAGGTCGCCGATCGGCCGCTCGTGCATGCGCGGCACACCGTAGAGCCGATAGTTGCCGCCGGAGAACGCCAGCGCCGCGGTCAGCGGTCGAAACGCGGTACCCGCATTGCCGAGAAACAACTCGGCCGATTTCACCGGAAACGCGCCACCAACGCCGTAAACCTGAAGCCCCGCGCCGTCCTCTCCCCTGCGCCATTCGACCCCGAGACTGCTCAGCGCATCGAGCATGCGCGAAACATCGTCCGAATCGAGCAGATCACAGATCAAGGTTTCGCCTTCGGCCAACGCAGACAGCAACAGGGTGCGGTTGGAAATGCTCTTCGAGCCCGGCAGGCGGACGGCGCCACCGGCACCCAACATCGGCGAAAGATCGAGATGGTTCATGATTACTCGGGGTTGGTTGGAGTTTGCGACTGTTCCGCCCACGCGTTTCGCGCTTTGCGGGCCTCGGAAAAATGCTGTTCAAGGCGCTCGCCGTCACCCGACAGCAGCAGCGCGCGCAGGTAGGCGAGCTCGGCCAGATACTCGTCGAGTTCGGCCAACAGGGCCTGGCGATTGGCAATGCAGATATCGCGCCACATCTCCGGATGGCTTCCGGCGATGCGCGTGAAATCGCGAAACCCTCCCGCCGCGAAACCAAAAAGCTGCTCGGCGTTGGCACGCCCGGCAAGATCATGCACCAGCCCGAAGGCGAGCAGATGGGGCAGATGGCTGACCGCGGCGAACACCCGATCGTGGTCGTGGGGAGGCATCTCGTGCAGCACCGCGCCGCACGCCTCCCAGGCCTCCCGTACTCTGAGCACGGCAGCCGGTTCATTCTCCGGCAAGGGCGTAACGACCACCTTGCGCCCCACATAGAGAGCATCGAAGGCGGCTTCCACGCCGCTCTTTTCGGCCCCGGCAATCGGATGCGCGGGAACCACGCTGGCCAACCGCTCGCCAAGATGCCGGTACATTGCCTCGATGACGTCACGCTTGGTGGACCCGGCATCGGTTACCACGGTGTCGCTGCCCAGATGCGGCGCCATGGCCTGCATGACGGCATCCATCTGCCCTACCGGCACCGCGAGCAGAACGAAGTCGGCGCCATCGAGCGCCACCGCCCAGTCGTCGCAAGCCTCGTCGATCACACCCAGCTGGCGCGCCCGCTCCAGTGCCGGCATCGAACGCCCCATGCCCACCACCCTGCGCACCACCCCCGCCTTGCGCAGGGCCATCGCAAACGAGCCGCCAATGAGACCGACTCCGCACACTACCAGCTTCCTGATCTGAACCATTCCGGCAAACTCTCAGTCTGTGGTCAGCGCGTGACGCAGGGCGTCGATGAAACGCGCGTTCTCCTCGGGCAGACCGATCGACACTCGCAACCATTCCGGCATGCCGTAACCTGCAATCGGGCGCACGATCACGCCTTGACGCAGCAACGCCTGATTGACCGCGGCGGCATCACCGACACGGACGGTGACGAAGTTTCCAGCAGACGGGATCCACTCCAGTCCCCGCTCGGCGAAGGCATCGGTGAGCTGCTTCATGCCGCGCTGGTTGATCTCGGCGCTGCGGGCAAGAAACTCTTCGTCGTCCAGAGCGGCCACGGCGGCAGCCAGCGCAATGCTGCTGACGTTGAACGGCTGTCGCACGCGGTTCATCAGATCGATCACCTCGGCGTTGCCGACCCCGTAGCCGACGCGCAGCCCCGCCAATCCGTACGCCTTCGAGAACGTGCGCGTGACAAGCAGGTTCGGGTACTGCTCCAGCCACGACAGGCTGTCGTAGCGCTGCTCGGGCGCCAGATACTCGGTGTAGGCTTCGTCGAGCACGACCAGGACGTCGTCGGGGATCTCCGCCAGAAAACGCGCGATGCGCTCACCCTCGATGAAGGTGCCGGTGGGATTGTTCGGGTTGGCCACGAAAATCACTCGCGTATCGTCCTGCACTGCGCGCGCCATGGCATCGAGATCATGCCCGTAATCAACCGCAGCAACCTCGATGCAGCGTGCGCCAGCACCAATCGTTGCCAGCGGATAGACCGCAAAGGCGTGCTGCGAGAAAACAGCAGAAGAGCCGGGGCCCAGCACGGCACGCGCGACCAGTTCGAGCACATCGTTGGAACCGTTGCCGAGCACGAGGCGCTCCATGCCCACGCCAAAACGCTTGCTCAAGGCATGCTTCAAGGCGAAACCGTTGCCGTCCGGGTAACGGGCGATGTCACTCAGCTCGGCCACCACCGCCTCGCGCGCGCGCGCGCTCATGCCCAGAGGATTCTCGTTGGAGGCGAGCTTGACGATACCCGCTTCGGCCAGTCCCATCTCGCGGGCAAGCTCGCCAATCGGTTTGCCAGGTTGATAAGGGGAAATACCCCGGATGTGCGCGGGGGCACGATCGAACACACTCATCGTTGGTCTCCTTCCTGTTTTAGGCGCGGCGAACCCGCTGCGGTGCCGCGCACACTCCGCTCAGATGGCGGCCACCGGGTACGAACCCAGAATCTTCACGAACGCCGCGCGCTCGTTGAGTTCGCGCAAGGCCTCCACCACCTCGGGCTCGTCCTGGTGCCCCAGAAAATCCACGTAGAACACATACTCCCACAAGCCGCCGCGCGCGGGACGCGATTGCAGCTTGGTCATGTCGACGCCGTGCCGCGCCAAGGGTTCGAGCAGCGTATGCATGGCACCGGGCCGGTTGGGAGCGGACAGGACCAGCGAGGTCTTGTCCTTGCCCGAGGCGCCCGCATCGTGGCGAGCGATGACCAGAAAACGGGTGGAGTTGTTGGGCTCGTCCTCGATGTTCGCGGCGAGCACATTCAGGCCGTACAGGTCGGCTGCAGCCTCGCCCGCGATCGCGCAGGACTCCGGGTCTTCGGCGGCAAGACGTGCCGCCTCGGCATTGCTCGCCACGGGAACGCGCGGGAGACTGGCGAGATTACGGTTCAGCCACTCATGACACTGTGACAGCGACTGCGCGTGAGAATACAGGCGCCGGGCCGCGCCAATACCATCGGCGCGCGACAGCAGGTGCTGATGAATGCGCAGCTTGACCTCTCCACAGATCTTCACCGGGTTGGCCAGCAAGAGGTCCAGCGTACGGCCGACCGCGCCTTCGGTGGAATTCTCGACCGGCACCACGCCGTAATCGGCATTGCCTGCCTCGACCGCCCGAAAAACGTCGTCGATCGACGGCATCGGAACGAAGGCCGGAGCGGAACCGAAATGCTTGCGCGAAGCGCTCTCCGAAAACGTGCCTGCCGGCCCGAGATAAGCCACCTTGAGAGGCTGCTCCAGCGCGAGGCAGGCGGACATGATCTCGCGAAAGATCTTCTGTACTGCCGCATCCGGCAACGGCCCGGGATTTTCTTCGGCCAGTCGACGCAACACCTGCGCCTCCCGCTCCGGGCGATAAAGATTGCCCTGCTTGACCTCGCCGATGCGCTGTGCGCAGCGGGCCCGCTCGGCCAGACGCTGGAGGATCTCCTCGTCGAGCCGGTCGATGGTGTTTCTGAGATTCAACAACTCGTCGCTCATCCGCGCTCTCCCGCCCCTTCAACCATTTCTGCGGGCGAACTCGCCCATATAGTCCACCAACGCACGCACGCCTTCGAGCGGCATCGCGTTGTAGATCGACGCCCGCATGCCACCCACCGACTTGTGCCCTTTCAGTTGCAGCAGACCGGCATCGCGCGCACCCTCGAGAAACGCCTTGTCAAGCGTCTCGTCACGCAGGATGAACGGAACGTTCATTCTCGAACGGGCCGACCGCTCGACCGGATTCACGTAAAACTCGCTGCTGTCGATGAAACCGTACAACAGATCGGCCTTGGCCCGATTCACGGCCTCGATCGCCTCCAGTCCACCTTGCGCCTTCAACCATTTGAAGACCAGTCCGGCGATGTAGATCGCAAACGTCGGCGGCGTGTTGAGCATCGATGCGTTATCGGCGATCACACGGTAACGCATCACCGACGGCGTACCCGCCCAGGCACGGTCGAGCAAATCCTCGCGCACGATCACGATCACCAGGCCCGACGGGCCGATGTTCTTCTGCGCACCGGCGTAGATCAGACCGAAATCGGACACCTCGATCGGGCGCGACAGGATATGCGACGACATGTCGGCCACCAGCGGGACATCGGTGGCCCTGGCAAATGGCGCCGAATCGAAGCACTCGACGCCATGAATGGTCTCGTTGGTACACACATGCAGATATGCAGCGCGGGGATCGAGATCGAGTTCATCGGTACGGACGAAACGGCGAAATCCGTCGATTTCGGTTGACGCCGCCACGCGTACCGCTCCACCGAGCGCGTCGGCCATCCGCCGCGCCTCACCGACCGCCTTGCGCGACCACGCGCCGGTAATCACGTAGTCGGCCGAACCACCACCCAGCAGATTCATCGGAATCTGCGCGAACTGCTGCGTCGCCCCACCCTGCAGGAACAGGACCCGGTACCCCGACGGCACGCGCAGCAACTCGCGCAGATCCGCCTCCGCCGTTTCGATGATGGAGGTGAACTCGGCACCGCGGTGACTCATCTCCATCACACCACAACCGGCTCCATGCCAGTCGAGCATTTCACCGGCCGCCTCACGCAGCACCGGCTCGGGCAGGGCGGCAGGCCCCGCGCTGAAATTGAACACGCGACTCATCGTCGACCACCTCGCTCCTTCTTCGACCTCATCGCCACCACAAACCGCCACGCACGCCATCGATCATCGACATGATCCCACCGCGCCCGCGCTCACTCACCCTGATCGTCGCCCTGAACACCATCCGCATCGGCGGCGAGGTCGTCTTCACCGACCACACCCGCGGACTCGTCGGCGTCCGATTCAGCGACTTTCTCGATCCCCGCCAGACGCGTTCCCTCGTCCAGATTGATCAGCGTCACCCCCTGGGTTGCCCGACCCATCTCGCGAATATCCTGTACGCGGGTGCGGATCAGCACCCCGCCGCTGGAGATCAGCATGATTTCATCCAGCGGTTCGACGAGGCAGGCGCCAACCAGTTTTCCGTTGCGGTCCGAAGTCTGGATCGCGATCATGCCCTTGGTGCCGCGGCCATGGCGGGTATACTCGGCCACCGGAGTGCGCTTGCCGTACCCGTTTTCGGTCGCCGTCAGCACGCTCCGGCTATCATCGGAGGTGACCAGCATGGCGATCACCTTCTGTCCGTCCTCAAGGTTCATGCCGCGCACACCACGCGCTTCACGCCCCATCGGACGCACATCCCGCTCGGGAAAGCGCACCGCCTTGCCGGCATCCGAGAACAGCATCACGTCGCAGTCACCATCGGTGATCGCCACGCCCACCAGGTGATCGCCATCGTCCAGATTCGCGGCGATGATGCCCGCCTTGCGCGGATTCGAGAAGGCCGTCAGGGCCGTCTTCTTGACCGTACCCTGCGAGGTGGCCATGAAGATGAAATGATCGTCGTCGAAGCCCTGCACCGGCAGCACCGCGTTGATCTTCTCGCCCTCGGTGAGCGGGAACAGATTGACGATCGGTCGGCCACGGGCGTTGCGCGCGCCCTCCGGGACCTCATACACCTTCAGCCAGTACACCCGACCGCGGCTGGAGAAACACAGGATGTAGTCGTGCGTGTTGGCGACGAACAGGCGGTCGATGAAGTCATCGTCCTTCATGCCGGTCGCCTGCTTGCCACGCCCGCCGCGCCGCTGGGAGCGGTAGTCGGTCAGCGGCTGGCGCTTGAAGTAACCGCCATGCGACAGCGTGACGACCATGTCTTCCGGCGCAATCAAGTCCTCGATATTGATCTCGGCGGTATTGAGCACGACCTCCGAGCGGCGCGGATCTCCGTACTGATTTCTCACCGCGACCAGCTCCTCGCCAATGATCGCGGTGATGCGCTCGGGACGCGCCAGAATGTCCAGCAGATCGGCGATCAGGTCCATCACCTCGCGGTACTCGGTGACGATCTTGTCCTGCTCGAGACCGGTCAGGCGCTGCAGCCTGAGCTCGAGAATGGCCTGCGCCTGCGCGTCCGACAAGCGGTAGCCCTGGGCCGAAAGACCGAACTCGGGCGCCAGCCCCTCGGGGCGATAGCTGTCAGCCGTCGCGCGGGCGAGCATGTCTTCGACCAGCTGCGAGCGCCAGGTGCGCGCCAGCAGTTCGCGCTTGGCATCGGCCGGCGTGGGCGCAGCCTTGATCAGCGCGATGATCTCATCGACGTTGGACAGCGCGACCGCCAGACCTTCGAGAATGTGCCCCCGATCACGCGCCTTGCGCAACTCGAAGAGGGTGCGCCGGGTGATAACCTCGCGCCGATGAGCAAGAAAGCACTCCAGCATCTGCTTGAGGTTGAGCGTGCGCGGCTTGCCATCGACCAGCGCCACCATGTTCATGCCGAAAGTGTCCTGCAGCTGAGTCTGCTTGAACAGATTGTTCAGCACCACCTCGGGCACTTCGTTGCGCTTGAGCTCGATCACCACGCGCATGCCGGACTTGTCCGACTCGTCGCGAATCTCGCTGATGCCCTCGATCTTCTTCTCGTTGACCAGTTCGGCCATGCGCTCGAGCAAGGTCCGCTTGTTCACCTGGTAAGGCAATTCGTCGACGATGATGGCCTGACGGTTACCCTTCTCGAGATCCTCGAAATGGGTGCGTGCCCGCATCACCACCCGCCCCCGCCCGGTGCGGTAACCGTCATGCACCCCGGACAGCCCGTAGATCAGCGCAGCGGTCGGAAAGTCCGGTGCCTTGACGATGTCGATCAGCGCCTCGATATCCGTCTCCGGCGCCTCGAGCAGTTTGAGGCAGGCATCGATGACCTCGCCCAGGTTGTGCGGCGGGATATTGGTGGCCATGCCCACCGCGATTCCCGACGAACCATTGACCAGCAGATTGGGCACCCGCGATGGCAGAATCAGCGGCTCCTTCTCCGAGCCGTCGTAGTTGGGGCCGAAATCGACCGTTTCCTTGTCGATGTCGAGCAACAACTCGTGCCCGATGCGGGCCATGCGAATTTCCGTATAACGCATCGCCGCGGCGTTGTCGCCATCGACCGAACCGAAGTTGCCCTGCCCGTCGACCAGCATGTAGCGCAGCGAGAAATCCTGCGCCATCCGCACGATCGTGTCATAGACGGCGGAGTCACCGTGCGGATGGTACTTACCGATCACATCACCGACGATACGCGCCGATTTCTTGTACGGCTTGTTCCAGTCATTGGACAGCTCGTGCATCGCGAACAGCACGCGACGGTGCACGGGTTTGAGGCCATCGCGCGCGTCCGGCAGCGCGCGCCCCACGATCACGCTCATCGCATAATCGAGATAGGAGTGGCGCATCTCCTCTTCGAGGCTGATCGGAAGGGTTTCCTTGGCGAACTCGGTCATCTCGCGGTGGCGGCATGCGCCGCATTGAACAAAACACGACATAATAGCACGGGAGCGCGTCGCCAAATCAGGCTTGCTCGCGCGCAACCTCCCGGTTTACCGGCACTCGCGTGACGCGCACCAACAGCCGGCCGAGCGCCCTGCCCAGTCCGCCCGACGCCCGTTTACAATCACGCTCACACCCCAACGGAGAACGCCCCGCATGCCTGAAGTCGTCGACCTGCTGATCTCCCCACGCTGGACGGTTCCCGTGGTGCCGGACAACCTCGTCCTTGAGCATCACTCGGTCGCGGTCCGCGATGGCGCCATCGTCGCAGTCCTGCCCACCGCGGAAGCACGGCAACGCTTCGAACCACGCGAAAGCGTGACCCTGCCTGACCACGTGCTGATCCCCGGACTGATCAATCTGCACTGCCATGCGGCGATGACCCTGATGCGCGGCATCGCCGATGACCTGCCGCTGATGCAGTGGCTGCAGGAAGCCATCTGGCCGGCCGAGGGGCGTCATGTATCGGACGCCTTCGTACGCGACGGCACCCTGCTCGCCGCCGCGGAGATGCTGCGCGGCGGCGTCACCACCTGCAACGACATGTATTTCTTTCCCGACGCGGCGGCAAGCGCCTTCACCGACGCCGGCCTGCGCGCGACGATCGGCGTCGCGGTACTCGACTTCCCCACCCCCTACGCGGCCGACGCCGACCAGTATCTCGCCAGAGGGCTCGCGGCGCGCGACCGCTGGAAGCAACACCCGCTGATCGACTTCGCCATGGCGCCGCACGCACCCTACACCGTCTCCGACGCCTCGTTCGAACGGGTCCGCACCCTCGCCGCGGAGCTCGACTGCCCGATCCACATTCATGTGCACGAAACCGCGGGCGAAATCGCCGACTCGATGGCCGCGCACGGTATGCGTCCGCTGGCGCGCCTCGAACGGCTCGGCATCCTCGGCGACAACGTCATCGCGGTGCACGCCGTCCACCTCGACGACGCCGATTTCGAGCGCCTGCAACGGCACGGCTGTGCCATCGCCCACTGCCCCAGCTCGAACATGAAGCTCGCCAGCGGCATCGCGCCCACCGCAAGAATGCTCGCCAACGGCCTGCGTGTCGGCCTCGGCACCGATGGCGCCGCGAGCAACAACCGCCTCGACCTGTTCACGGAAATGCGCCAGGCGGCGCTGCTCGCCAAGGTCTCCACGGGCGACGCCACCGCGATTCCCGCGCATACCGCCCTGCGTATGGCTACAATGAATGCAGCCGAAGCCCTTGGCGCAGGCGCCCACCTCGGCTCAATCGAAGTGGGCAAGCGTGCCGATCTGTGCGCGGTCTCGCTCGAAGCACCGGAAACCCGTCCGGTCTTTGATCCGGTGTCGCATCTTGTCTACGTCGCCGGACGGGAACACGTGCAGGAAGTCTGGGTCGATGGTGAACGGCGCGTCCGCAAGGGCAAACTAATGTTGCGAAACAGCAACAATGAATTGATCGGGATCTCCGCGTTGTGGCAGACTAGGTTAGAGTCATGAGTACAAGAAACATGCGATCATCTTGAGCAGCCGCGACTTTGCGTTTCGGCTTCGAGGTAGGGTCGCTGACCATGTTCCGAAACAACTTTCGACGAGGAAAACAATGATCAAACAAAGCAAGAAACAGCTTCTCGTGCTCGCCGCAGCCATGCTTGGAATGGCCGCGCCCGTAGCCGCCCAGGACGTCGTGGTTGACGGCACCGGCGTGATTCCCTACGTGATCGATGCGCGCAACGTCGTTGCCCGTAGCGGTACCGGCCTGTGCTGGCGCACCGGCTTCTGGAGCCCGGCTGCCGCCGAAACCGCGATGGCCGGCCAGTTCCCGGTTGGCTGCGCATGTGACAGCGACATCGTCCCGGCCGACAAGTGTACCGTCGCCGAAGCTCCGCCCCCGCCCGTTCAGCCGCCCCCGCAGCCGACCGCCGAGAAAGTCCGCCTGTCCGCCGACGCCCTGTTCGACTTCGACAGCGCTCGTCTGCGCCCGGCCGGCATGCAGCGTCTGGATGAGCTCGCCAACCAGGCCCGTTCGCTGAACCTCGAAGTGATTCTTGCCGTTGGTCACACCGACCGCATCGGCTCCGACGCCTACAACCAGGGCCTGTCCGAGCGTCGCGCCGAAGCCGTCAAGGCCTATCTGGTTTCGCGTGGCATCGAAGCCAACCGCATCTACACCGAAGGCAAGGGCAAGACCCAGCCGGTGACCGGCACCCAGTGCGACGGCGTGCGTGGCCGTACCGCCCTGATCGACTGCCTGCAGCCGGATCGTCGCGTTGAAGTGGAAGTGATCGGCACCCGCTGATCTCCAGCCTCGTGGCTCAGAAAGCCCCGCTCCGGCGGGGCTTTTTTGTTCCTGCCGACATCAGCGGGATTGATCGTGTTTTGGTGTACAGTTCGGCCAGGAACACTCGACCCCCCCTGAAGTCGAACTCCCCGGTACGGACAACAACACGACAAACTGCCCATGAACGCCAACGCCGACCCCGCCGAACTACGCAAATTCAGTGATCTCGCCCACCGCTGGTGGGATCCAGGCTCCGAGTTCAAGCCGCTGCACGAAATCAACCCGCTGCGCCTGGACTGGATCGATCGCAAGGCTTCACTTGCTGGCAAGAAGGTACTCGACGTCGGATGCGGTGGTGGCATCCTGTCGGAAAGCATGGCCGCCGCTGGTGCCCACGTCACCGGTATCGACCTTTCCGAAAAGGCCCTGGGTGTCGCGCGCCTGCACCTGTTCGAAAGTGGCCAGAAAGTCGATTACCACCACGACAGCGCGGAAGCCTTCGCGCAGCAGCACGCCGGCGAGTTCGACGTCGTCACCTGCATGGAAATGCTCGAGCATGTCCCCGACCCGTCAAGCACCGTGTCGGCCTGCGCCCGGCTCGTCAAGCCGGGCGGGCACGTCTTCTTCTCGACGCTGAATCGCAATTTCAAATCCTACCTCTTCGCCGTCATCGGCGCGGAATACGTGCTCAAGCTCCTGCCGCGCGGCACCCATGAGTACGCCAAGTTCCTCAAGCCCTCCGAGCTCGCCCGCTTCAGCCGTGAAGCCGGCCTCGACACCCTCGAACTGATCGGCATGAGCTACAACCCGATCACCCAGGTGTATTCGCTCGGCCGCGATACCGACGTCAACTATCTGGTGCATACCCAGCGTGCGTACTGAAGCCGTACTCTTCGATCTCGACGGCACCCTCGCCGACACCGCGCCCGATCTGGGGGCCAGCGCCAACCATCTGCGTGCCCAGGCCGGTCTGCCACCACTGCCGCTGTCGGCGTTACGCCCGCACACCTCATCCGGCGTGCGCGGCATGCTCGGCGCCGCCTTCGGACTGACGCCCGATGCCCCGGAATACGCAGGGCTGGCCGAGCGTTTTCTCCACCACTACGCCGACAACCTGTGCGTCAACACGCGCCTGTTCGAGCAGATGGACGAGGTGCTCGATGCGCTCGACGGCGCCGGTATTCGCTGGGGAATCGTCACCAACAAGCGTCGGCAATACACCGAACCGCTGATGGCCGCCCTGCAGTTGCACGAGCGCGCCTGCTGCATCATCAGTGGCGACTCGGCCCCCCGCCCCAAGCCGGCCCCGGACCCCCTGCTGCTCGCCTGTGAAGTGGCGCGGCTCGACGCCACCCGCTGCCTGTACGTGGGCGACGACCTGCGCGACATTCAGGCCGGTCACGCAGCCGGCATGGTCACCGTGGCCGCGGGCTGGGGCTATCTCGGAACCGACAGCACTCCCGAAAACTGGCAGGCCCACCACCTGTTTCAGCAGCCCAGGGAACTCCTCGTCTTGCTCGGCATCGAAGCATGCTAGAATCGCTCTTGAAATATCGCCGGTAGCCCCCAGTTACCGGATAGCAGCACAGAACACCAAGGGGCCGACCTGGCTTCGACGTGGGTTACGAAGCAGTGCAGTGCATACCGAGGACCAGTGACCTCGTAAATCCATCTGGAAAACTACAAACGCCAACGACGAGCGTTTCGCTCTAGCCGCTTAACACCGGTTAGCGTTGCACCGGCAGGTTCCTGGGCCGGGTGGTCTTAGCGCAAGCTGAGCCGCTGCAATGTCATTTACAGGAAATCGCGAGCAGGGTCGGGTTACTTGACCCCGCAGCTAAAGGTAAGGTGACTCGTCCCTGTCCGGCCCGCCGGGCGGCTAAGACAGGGATTAAATCCAAATAGCCAGGCTAAGTATGTAGATCTGTCTGTAGAGGACTTGCGGACGCGGGTTCGATTCCCGCCGGCTCCACCAATAATGAAACCCCAACCGTTCTCGGTTGGGGTTTTTTCTTGCCTGATCGCGCCGGTTCCCACGTGTTGTTGGGTCGCACCAGCTCGCCGGTGACCGGCTGCAACCGTTCGGGGTGCGCGGCGATGTCCCGATCGAGGAAATCCAGAATGACCTTCTGGGATGACCTGATGGTCGTAGCCCCATTGTCGCTGACGTCTTTCTTCATGCGCGCCCCCCCGTTGGAGCGTCATCCAACACATAGCTTGTACTGCGCCCGCCCGCTTCCGATTTCCGCAGGACGCCCCGTGCAAGCAGATCGTTGATGTCACGCAGGGCGGTGTCGGGCGAGCACTTGGCAATGGCCGCCCACTTGCTGCTGGTGAGCTTGCCTTCGATGCCGTCGAGCAGCTTGTTCAGCAACTTCACCTGCCGCTCGTTCAGTGGTGTGGTCGCCCAGCGCTGCCAGAACCGCACCTTGGTCAGTACGGCATCGAGGGTGTGCTGCGCTTGGTCGACAGCGCGATGGAGCGTTTCGAGGAACCACATGAGCCACTCGGTGACGTCCATCGACCGGTTGTCAGGCACATCCATATGCCTTCCCCCGTCGGGTCTTGCGCGAAAATTTGCTCCCGGCAAATTTTTCTGCGTCCGTTCCAGGATGTCGTAGTAAGCCTTGCGTTCGCGCTGGATCTGCGCTGATAAACTGTAGAAGCGCTGCGGGCTGCCGTCGGCACGCGCCAACAGCAGGTCGCCGATGGCTCGGGCGATACGACCATTGCCATCGTCGAACGGGTGCAGAGTGACGAACCACAGATGGCCGAGGCCGGCCTTGAGCAGCGACGGTTCGTTCGAGGCGCCATTCAGCCAGTCGAGGAAGCGGCTGGTTTCAGTCTCGAGGGGATCGGCCGGCGGTGCCTCGAAATGCACCCGCTGGCGGCCAATGGGGCCGGACACCACCTGCATCGGGCCAGTGGCATCGTCGCGCCAGCCGCCGACCTTGATCTTGGAAAGGCCGGAGTAACCGGTGGGAAACAGTGCGGCATGCCAGCCGAACAAACGCGCCCGCGTCACCGGTGCATTACAGTTGACGGTAGCATCGAGCACCATCTCAACCACGCCCTCGACGTGGCGATCGACCGGAGCTAGCGCGCCGATGTCCACGCCCAGCCTGCGGGCGATGGACGAGCGCACGGATTCGACGTTGAGCTGCTCACCCTCGATCTCGCTGGTCTTGACCACGTCCTCGGTGAGCGCAGCCAAGCTCGCCTGGTCGCGCAGCGCCATGCCCACGTCGGCCAGGCGCCCCATTAATAAACCCTGGGCACGACTGACCTCAGCCATGGGGCCAGCCAACGTCGCCAGGTCGAAGCGCCAGTTCGGCCAGTCATTGGCCTGCCAAATGCATTTATAATCGCCGCTATTCATGCGGAGATTATCAACTGCAATCTCCGCATACGCAAGTCAATCGCTGCATTCTATGCGGTGAATGTGGGCGCCATTCGCCGCATGGCGGATCGCCTCGCCCCTGGAATGGGTGTAAATGGGTGTAAATGGGTGTCTCTTTGGGTGCCTGCCAGACAAGACCATCACGTTTCGAATATTTCGTTTATTCGTTTATTTCGGTTATACTCCCTCCCATGATGCTGTTTGAAGCTCCCAGGAGGCTGCCATGACCACTCTCTCCCCCAACCATTCATTGCCGACGGCCGAAGAAGTTGCCATCGCCCGCGAGAGCGGCCGGGCGCTGTCCGCCTTTCTGCAGACCCGCGCGGAAACCCAGCAGATCGAAATCTTCGACGACAAGGGCGCGTCTCATCCAGTCCGCGTCCCGGTGTCGGCGCTGCGGCTGCTCGTGGATGCCCTGACCGAAATCGGTGAGGGCAACGCGGTCAGCATCATCCCGATCCACGCCGAACTGACGACCCAGGACGCAGCGGACGTGCTCAACGTCTCGCGACCGTTCCTCGTGCAGTTGCTGGAGCGCGGCGAGATCCCGTTCCACAAGATCGGCACGCACCGTCGTGTCCGCTACCAGGACGTGATCGCATACAAGGAGCGGATCGACGCTGAGCGCAGCAAGGCCCTCGATGCACTGGCCGAGCAAGCCCAGGCGCTCAAGATGGGGTACGAATGAATGAGTTCGAACTTCACCGTCATCTACGACGCGTGCGTGCTCTACCCGGCACCGTTGCGCGACCTGCTGATGCGCCTGGCGCTGACCGATCTGTATCGGGCGCGTTGGACGGACATGATCCACGACGAGTGGACGCGTAACGTTCTGAAGCAGCGGCCAGACCTGAAGGCCGAAGACCTGGAGCGGACGCGGTCGCTGATGAACGCCCACATCCGCGACAGCCTGGTCACCGGCTTCGAGGATCTGATTCCGTCCGTCGATCTGCCGGACGCCGATGACCGGCATGTCGTGGCCGCCGCCATTCACGGCGGCGCGAGCCTGATCGTGACCTTCAATCTGAAGGACTTCCCGCCGGAACGGCTCAAGCCCTACAACCTGACCGCGCAGCACCCGGACGATTTCATCTTTGATCTACTGGATCTGCACGCCGCCCGAGTGTGCGAGGCGGCTGCCAACCATCGCCGATCGCTGAAGAACCCGCCCAAGACGGTTGACGAGTACCTGGACACGCTGCTCAAGCAGGGACTGACACAGACCGTCGGCCAGTTGCGGGAGTGGAAGGTAGCGATCTGACGGACGCCGGTTCGATTCCCAACGGGGAGCACAACCGATGACCAGCTTCGATTGATGCGATCCATTCACCGCCCCATCCCTTACTCGAGTGCAAACCGACGTTTGCGGTTTGCACCCGCCGGCCTCAACCCGCTCTAAAGGCGAACAGGGTAATCCCGAAGCCAATGGGGTAATGGCAGCGGCTGTTACCCCATTTCCCGTACGCCGAGAAGATCACTGCTAGCGACAGATACTATCGGCATCTGATAGCATCCCGAAATCACATCGGGGAAATCGAAGCATGCGCACAGTGATAGGCATCCGTCCGGTCAAATCCGGCTGTCGGGCCGCCGATGACGCCAACGGCCCCACGCCCACCGTCTGGTTCGATTCCTGGCGGCAGCTGGCCAGCCTGCTGTCGGACGAAAACCGCGCGCTGCTGCGCCTGATGCAGGAGCGGCAACCACGCACGGTGTTGGAGCTGGCCGAATGGTCAGGCCGCGCGGCCAGCAACCTGTCGCGCACCCTGCGTCACCTGGAGCGCCACGGCCTGGTCAAGATGCACCGCAGTTCGGACACCCGAGCCGTACGTCCGGAGGCACTGGCCACCGAATTCTTGATCGTGCTGGATTGATGGAAAAGAACAATGAATAGAAGCCTACTGGAGTGCGCCGTTTGAGCCAGGAAGGCCAACTCCTCGACCAAAAATCCTTGCGATCCGTGATCGGCAAGAGCGCCGACTGGAACGAGCTAGTCAAGGAAAAGTCCGATGACGAGCTGCTCGACCATTACCAGCTCGCACAAGGTGGCTACCTGACCCACCTGGGCATCCTTTGTCTGGGACGGCAGCATCAGCGTGCGCAGCTGACCACGGCACCGGTGATCCAGTTCATCAAGTACGACGAGCACGGTCAGAAGGTCAACAAGCTGGTGTGGGACGACCACACCTTGAATCCGATGGAACTGATCGAGGCCGTCTGGCTGGAAGTACCTGATTTCCGCGAGCGCTACGAATTGCCGGATGGCCTGTACCGCCAGAACGTGCCCGCCTTCGACGAGGTGGTGGTGCGCGAGCTTCTGGTCAACGCGCTGGTACATCGCCCCTACACCCAGCGCGGCGACATCTTCCTGAATCAGCACCCGGACGGGCTGGAAGTGGTCAACCCAGGTCCGCTGCCGCTGGGCGTCACGCCACAAAACGTGCTGCACACGACCGTGCGTCGCTACTGGGGGGTGTCATGACAAGGCTATCGGACAACCTGTGCCCTATCGGCAATAGCTGGGCGATAGAGAATGGGCGATACGCTAGCGCAAACCAAATAAATCAAAGCCTTGTATCGATCACCGCAGGTGCGGCATGGTCGATAGCTGCAAGGGCGAACCCAGTGCAGTCCAGTGGCGTACCATCGCTTGCCAGGAGGCAGCCCGTGATGGAGGCGCAGAAAAAACAAAGGCCGCTGATTCGCTACGCGGGTTCAGCGGCCGAAACCTCGATAGGTCCAAAGCCGATAGGCAGTGAACTCAGCGCAAGAGCGTATCCCGAACGGCCTGTATGTCAAGCCAGGCTGGCCTTGGCCCAAGAACAGCAACGAGACCCTGCATGCCCACATTGAACTGGATCGGCAAAGAAGCCGTCGTCAAACACCACAAAGAAGTGCCGTTCCGCCTGCTGGAGCCGGTGCCCGAGCTGTCCTGCGGCGATGCCGACAGCGGCAACCTGATCGTGCAGGGCGACAACCTGCACGCGCTCAAGGCCCTGCTGCCCCGCTATGCCGGGCAGGTGAAGTGCATCTACATCGACCCGCCGTACAACACCGGCAACGAGGGCTGGGTCTACAACGACAACGTCAACAGCCCGGAGATCCGCAAGTGGCTGGGCGAGGTGGTCGGCAAGGAAGGCGAGACGCTGGATCGGCACGACCGCTGGCTGTCGATGATGTATCCGCGCCTGGTACTGCTGAAGCAGTTTCTGCGCGAGGACGGCGCTATCTTCATTTCCATCGATGACAACGAGGTGGCAACGCTGCGATTGTTGATGGATGAGATTTTTGGGGCGAAGAACTTCATAGCGACTGTGCTGTGGCAGAAGATTTTCTCGCCGAAGAACTCTGCGCGGCATCTTTCTGAGGACCACGATTACATTGTTGTGTACGCGTCGAACGCGGACAAGTGGAAGCCAAATCTCTTGCCGCGCGGAGACGACGCAAAGGCGCGTTACAAGAATGATGATGAAGATCCCCGGGGCCCATGGACCTCGGGGGACTTGCAGGCGCGCAATTACTATTCTGAAGGAACCTACCCAGTTACCTGCCCGTCGGGTCGAGTCATACCGGGTCCTGGAAAGGGCATGTACTGGCGAGTTTCGAAGGCGAACTTCGATCGCCTCGATCAAGAGGGGCGTATCTGGTGGGGTGAATCCGGAAACAACATGCCTCGCCTCAAGCGCTATCTGTCGGATGTGAAGGACGGCGTGGTGCCGCAGACGATGTGGTTCTACAAAGACGTGGGCCACACCCAAGAAGCCAAAAAGGAGCTACTCGAGTTGGTCGACTTCGATACCTCCGACGACGTTTTCATCACGCCGAAGCCCACCCGCTTGATTCAGCGCATCCTCCAGATCGCTACGGATAAAAACTCCATCGTCCTCGACAGCTTCGCCGGCTCCGGCACGACTGGCCACGCCGTGCTCAAACAGAACATTGAGGATGGCGGTAGCCGCAAGTTCATTCAGGTCGAAATGCTGCCCGAAGTAGCAGGTACCATCACGGCAGGACGCGCCAAGCGTGCCATTACCGGCTACACGAATGCCAAAGGCCAAGCTGTCGAAGGCCTCGGCGGCGGCTTCCAGTTCTGTCGTCTCTCCGCAGAGCCGCTGTTCGACGCCGAAGGCCAGATCCGCAGCGATGTGAGCTTTGCTCAACTGGCCGAGTTCGTCTGGTTCGCCGAAACCGGCACCGGTTTTACGGACCAGGCCGATTCGCCGCTGCTCGGCGTGCACGAGGGCCGCGCGATCTACCTACTCTACAACGGCATCCTCAAGGACAAATCCGTCGCGGGCGGCAACGTGCTCACCGGCCCGGTGTTCGATGTGCTGCCGAAGTTCGCCGGCCCCAAAGTGATCTACGCCGCCGCCAATCGCATGGGTGGCCGCGCAGCACGCGAGGGCATCACCTTCAAGCAAACCCCTTACGCGCTGGAGGTGTAGGCGATGAGCGATGAGCGCAAGGTCATCATCATTGCCGGGCCGAACGGGGCCGGAAAAACCACCTTTGCCCGCGAGTTTCTGCCCGTCGATGCGGCCTGCCCGGTGTTTGTCAATGCCGATCTGATTGCCGCGGGGCTTGCGCCTTTCGCGCCGGAAACCGCAGCCGTGCAGGCCGGGCGGGTCATGCTGCAGGAACTGGCGCGCCATTTTGCCGCGCGCCAGAGCTTTGCCTTTGAAACGACACTGTCCGGCCGGGGCTATCTGCGTCATATCCGTGAATGGCAATCCTCGGGCTATCGGGTCAAGCTCATTTTTCTGCAACTCGACAGCGTGGAAGAAGCCATCGCCCGTGTGGCGCAGCGGGTTCGCCAGGGCGGTCACGACATCCCCGAAGCGACCATACGCCGGCGCTTTGCTGCCGGGCGGGAGAATTTCGAGCGCCTGTATGCGCCGCAGGTGGATGCCTGGGCCTTGTACAACAATTCCGGCCCACAACCCGTGCTGCTGGACTGGAGTGAAAAACCATGAACAAACACCCCATCGAAACCGCACGCGATGCCGATCTGCGCCTGTCGCCGCAAGCCATGCAGCGCGCCGCACGGCGGGCACGGGAACTGGCCGCGCAAACCGGTACGGCCATTGTGGTCAGCCGCGATGGCGTGATCGAGTACATTCATCCCCGGCAGGAAGCGGCAGCGTCATTGGTGCAGGAGCAGACGCCACCCTATGGTGACAAACCATGACCACGTTCGCGCCCAAGACCTACCAGCAGCAGGTGCTCGACAGCGTCGAGGCTTATTTCAAGGCCTGTCACGAGCTGCCGTCGCCTTCGATCGCCTTCACTGTCACCACCGAGCGCCTGTGGGGCCGTGGCAATACGTACAACCCGCTGTCGGGCTTTCCGGCCGATATGCCGTACTTCTGCCTGCGCGTACCCACTGGCGGTGGCAAGACCTGGCTGGCGGCCAAGAGCGTGTCTATGGTCAACACGCATCTGCTGCGCTGCGAGCACAGCGTGATCCTGTGGCTGGTGCCGAGCAAGCCCATCCGCGAACAGACCTTGCGCGCTCTGCGCGACCGTCTGCATCCCTACCACTCTGCGCTGCGAGAGGCAGGACCAATCACGGTGATGGATCTCGACGAGGCCAAGAGCGTGACCCGCGCGACGCTGGACACCTCGACCACGATCATCGTCGCCACCCGACAGGCGTTTCAGGTGGAAGACGAGGAATCCCGCAAGGTGTACCAAAGCAGTGGCGCGCTGATGCACCACTTCGACAACCTGTCACCCACCCAGCGCGACGGCTTGTTGAGCGAAGGCGAAGGCACCGAACGCACGACGCCGTGCTCGCTGGCCAACGTGTTGCGCCTGCGCCGGCCTTTCGTGGTGGTGGACGAGGCGCACAACAGCCGCACCGAACTCGCCTTCGACATGCTGGCGCGCTTCCGCCCCAGTGGCGTGATGGAACTGACCGCCACACCCGATCTGGAACGTACTCCCAGCAACGTGCTGCACAGCGTCTCCGCCGCCGAATTGAAGGCGGAGGAAATGATCAAGCTGCCCGTGGTGCTCGAAACCGAACCGAACTGGCAGCAGTGTCTGGCCGACGCCATTGGCCGGCGCGACGCCCTGCACAAGCTGGCAGACGAGGAACGCCGTGCCGGCGCGGATTACTTGCGACCGATCGTCTTGATTCAATCCGAACCCCGCCGCACCGGGGTGGAAACACTGGATTTCGAGAAGGTTCGCCAGGAGTTGATCAGCAACCATGGCATCCCGGCCGGCGAGATCGTGGTCGCCACTGGCGAGGAAAAGGGCCTGGAGCAGATCGACGCCGACTACAAGCTGGGCATCGCCGACCCGTCCTGCCCGGTCAAGTTCGTCATCACCCAGAAGGCGCTGGCCGAGGGTTGGGACTGCCCATTCGCCTACATCCTGGTGAGCATGGCCTCGTTGTCATCGGCCACGGCGGTTGAGCAGTTGCTCGGGCGCGTATTGCGCCAACCCGGCGCCAGCCATCGGCAGGCCAAGGCTCTGAACCAGTCCTATGCCTTCGTGGTCTCGCGCAACTTTGCCGAAACCGCGGGCGCGCTGCGCGACCGTCTGGTGGCAGGCGCCGGCTTCGAGCGACGCGAGGTGACCGAGTTCGTCACCGCAGCCAAGGCCGAGCAGGCGCGGCTGGACCTGGAGGGTCACGCCGGACGCGTCGTGGTGCGGCCAGTGGCGATCACGTTGACCGAAAAGCCCGACCTCAAGAGCGTACCGAAGCCGGTGCGCGACAAGGTGAGCTGGGACGGCAAGCGCAACACCCTGACCATCAGCACGCCGCTGAGCGAAGATGAAGCGGAAGTCCTCAAGGCTTCGGTCACATCGGAAGCCGCTGCCGCCGCGATCGTGGAAGCGGCCGAGGTCAGCCGCACCACGGCGATCGAGTTCTTCCAGACGCCGGCCGAGCTGGGCGCGCGCTTGCGCATCCCGCAACTTGCCTTGCGCATACAGGGTGAACTGCAGTTATTCGACGACCCTGAGGTGCTGGAGTACCCATGGGATTTGTCCACTTATGACGCCGCACCGGCCGGTGATGACTTGACCGCGCTGGGTGCCGGCCTGAAGGTGTCCGAAGGCGGCGAGATCGATGTCGATGATGACAGCGGCAAGGTCGTTTCACGCTTCCTGCCCGATCTGCAACGCGACCTGGGGCTGGTCTATCAGCCCGAGAACTGGGACGAGGTGCGTCTTGCCACCTGGCTCTGCCGCAACCTGCCCGAGCCTTCACTCACCCACGCCAGCAAGCAAGCCTTCGTAGCCAAGTGGCTGACCGAACTGCTACTACGGGAGGGCTTCACGCTAGCTCGCGCCAATCTGCAGAAGTTCCTGATCCGCAATCTTCTCGAAGCGCGCATCCGGGATCTGCGCAAGCAGGCCGTCCGCAAGGCATTTCAGCAGACGCTGTTCGGCGACGACGCGGCATCGCGCGTCACGGTAACCGATCAGTACGCTTTCGAGTTCCACGCTCAGGCCTATGCACCCAGCCGGGACTACGACGGCCGTTTCGGGCACTTCGACTTCCGCAAGCATTTCTACGGCCGTATCGGCGACTTCGACAGCAAGGAAGAATTCGAATGCGCCTGCTGGCTGGACATTCAGGCGCAGCAGGGACGCATCCAGTTCTGGGTGCGCAACCTCGTTCGGCGCGAAGGCAGTTCATTCTTCCTGCAGAAGGCCGATGGTCGCTTCTACCCGGACTTTCTGTGCCAGCTACCCGGTAAGGATAACGAGCCAGGCCCAATCCTGGCCGTCGAGTACAAGGGCGCGGATCGCTGGGCTGCCGTGGAGGATGACCGGTTGATCGGTGGCCTCTGGGCGAACCTGTCCGAGGGGCGCTGCCGCTTTGTGATGGTCAAGGACAAGCGATGGGAGTCGATCGAGGGGTGTTTCTGATGACCAAGAAACCACCAAGACCAACCACCAGTAAAAATACCAATGTATCCATCGTCCGCTCGTCGGCGGCCGAGTACCTGACCTTTGTGGCGGCCACCGGTGGCGGTGGCGTTGAGGCCGTCTATGCCGACGAGAGCATCTGGCTGACCCAGAAGATGATGGGGGTGCTTTACGACGTGAACGTGCGGACGGTGAATGAACACCTGAAAAAAATCTTTTCGGACAGCGAGTTGCAGGAAGATTCAGTTATCCGGAAATTCCGGATAACTGCCTCCGACGGCAAAAGCTACAACACCCTGCACTACAAGCTCCCCGCCATCATCGCCGTGGGCTACAAGGTCAATTCCGAGCGCGCAGTGCAGTTCCGCAAGTGGGCCACGGGCGTTATCGAGCAGTTCACCATCAAGGCCTACGTGATGGACGATGAGCGCATCAAGGCCGGCGGTTCCGTCCTCACCGAGCAGTATTTCGAAGAGCAGCTGCAACGCATCCGCGAGATTCGCCTCTCGGAGCGCAAGTTCTACCAGAAGATCACCGACATCTACGCCACGGCGATCGACTACGACGTGACGGCGGAAATCGCCAAGGCGCACGCCGAAAGCGAATTCGAAAAATATCGCATCGTGCAGGACCGGTTGTTCGAGAGCGACTTTGACCGGGTGCTCAAGCAGATCGAGTCCGCCAGCCCACCAGACAGCGATAAGGAATAAGCCGATGGCCACGAAGAAAGGCGCGCCCGGTTGGAGCGATGTCAAAACCAAGCTGGCCGACTTCGACCGTGCTGGCCTGATCAGCCTGGTGCAGGACCTGTACGCGGCCAGCAAAGACAACCAGGCGTTCCTCCACGCGCGCTTCGCGCTGGGCGACGACGTGCTGAAGCCATACAAGGCCACGATCGACCGCTGGCTCTGGCCGGACCTGTTCAAGAACCAGGACATCTCGGTGGCCAAAGCAAAGAAGGCGATCGCAGACTACAAGAAGGCGACCGGCCAGCCGGAAGGCGTGGCCGAACTCATGGTGTTCTACTGCGAGCGGGCAGCGGGCTTCAGCGATGATGTCGGCTTGCAGGACGTGGGGTACTTTGACGCGCTGGTGCGGATGTTCGGGCAGGCGCTGAAGACTATCGATAGGTTGCCTGAAGATTGTAGATCTGCATTGATGGCACGACTGGATTCCGTGCGCCACATCAGCCACAACTTCGGCTATGGCGTCGGCGATGACATGGACGATCTCCTTGCAGAGTTCGGGTTTGATGGCCGATAGCGATGAACTGGCTGCCCTGCGGGCCGAGAACACGCGCCTGATCGCGTTGCTCGAATCGCACGGCATCGAGTGGCGTTCACCGTCAAAGCCAGCAGCACCGCCAGCGGAACCGTCCAGGCTGTCCACTGAGGAAAAGCTTGCGCTGTTTCGCCGGTTGTTCCGTGGTCGCACCGACGTCTACCCCGTCCGTTGGGAGAGCAAGACCTCGGGCAAGTCGGGCTACGCGCCGGCCTGTGCGAATGAGTGGCGCGCTGGCGTGTGCGAGAAACCGCGCATCAAGTGCGGCGACTGCAGCAACCGCCTGCTCATCCCGCTGTCGGACGCGGTGATCTACAACCATCTGGCCGGTGAGCATACGGTCGGCGTCTATCCGCTGATGGAGGACGACAGCTGCCACTTTCTGGCCGTCGATTTCGACGAGGCGGAATGGCGGGATGACGCGCGAGCGTTCATGCAGTCCTGCGACGAGCTCGGTCTGCCGGCCGCGCTGGAAATTTCGCGCTCCGGTAAAGGTGCGCACGCATGGGTGTTCTTCGCCGGCCGTGTCTCGGCCCGTGATGCGCGGCGGTTAGGCACGGCCATCATCAGCCATACCTGCGCACGCACGCGGCAGCTGCACCTCACCTCCTACGACCGCTTGCTCCCCAACCAGGACACGATGCCCAAAGGCGGCTTCGGCAACCTGATTGCCTTACCGCTGCAAAAGGCGCCGCGGGAGATGGGTTTCAGCGTGTTCGTCGATGCTGATCTGCGCCCCTATGCCGATCAATGGGCCTTTTTGGCTTCCATCCAGCCCATGGCATCACACGATATCGAGCCGACCATCCTGCGGGCCACGGGTGGCGTCCATCCGTTGGACGTCACCTTTATCGACGACGAAGACTTGGCGACGCCCTGGAAGCGAGAGCGCACGACGACCGGGAAGCTGGCGGGGCCAATGCCAAGATCGCTGACCGTGACGCTGGCCAATCTGATTTACTTCGAGAAAGCGCAGCTGCCGCAGGCATTGGCCAACCGCCTGATCCGCCTGGCCGCCTTTCAGAACCCCGAGTTCTACAAGGCGCAGGCGATGCGGATGTCGGTGTGGGACAAACCGCGCGTCATCGGCTGCGCTGAGAACTACCCTCAGCACATCGCACTGCCTCGCGGCTGCCTGGACGCCGCCCTGTCATTGCTCCGCGACAACGGCATCGCCTGCGAGCTGAAGGACGAGCGTTTCGCCGGTGCTCCTCTGGACCTCGCCTTCGTCGGCACCCTGCGCATTGACCAGGAAAAGGCAGTCGCGGCAATGCTGCAGCACGATACCGGTGTGCTCTGCGCGCCGACCGCATTCGGCAAAACGGTGACGGCCGCTGCGGTGATCACGCGGCGGGGTGTGAACACTTTGGTCCTGGTGCATCGCACCGAATTGCTCAAGCAATGGCAGGAACGCCTGCAGGCCTTTCTTGGCGTCGGCAAGGGGGTGGTCGGCACCATCGGCGGCGGCAAGGCCAGGCCTACCGGCAGGATCGATATCGCGGTGATGCAGTCATTGTCCCGCCAGGGCGAGGTGAACCCACTGGTCGAGGAATACGGGCAGGTGATCGTCGACGAATGCCATCACGTTGGTGCCGTATCCTTCGATGCCATCCTGAAGAGAACCAGGGCGAAATACATGCTCGACCATGATCGGCGTCTCGGCCGTCTTGACCTCGCTGAACAAGTAGGCGCACGCTGCGCCAATCACGGAGCTGCTGCCGCCCTGGCCAATGATTCCTGCATCCGCTGTGATTCTTTCTGCGCCTCAGCCATGAGCTGATCCCAGTCATCAGGTGGGCGCCCGCTTTCCAGCATCTTGCGGAACACCCGGTACGCGTCGTCGCTGCGCTCAAAGGCGCGCTTGGTGTCTTCGTCATTCACCCAGGCGTAGACGATCACTTTGCTCGGGGCATGATAGCGGAAGAACAGTCGGTACTGCTGGAAGAACTTGGCCCGGAACCAGTGCTTGTGATCGTCACCGAGCATCGCTCCCTGGCGGTACTCCGATCGCGTGGGATCTTGCGGGATGACATCGAACGCCAGCTTGGTGATCGCGGCCAGTCGTTTGCTGGTGTTTTTTTTCACGTACCCGACAGGGTCTTTCTGCTTCAGACTCTCGACCTGCCGCGCCAACGCTTCAATCTGCGCCAGGAACAACGGATGGGCAAAGACCGTCCAGCCATGAACAACCAAGGGCTCAGGCTTCCCTGCGCTCATTCATCGTCTTCCGACAGAGCAGCATCGAGATCGACGTCGACGCTGCCGACCAGCGACTGGAGCCGCTGGACGAGGCCGGCATCCACAGATTGCAGCCGCTCGGGATGGCGAGTGATGTCGGCGGCCAGGAAGCCGAGGAACTGCCCGAGCACCGGGTCATCACCGTCGGATGCTTCGACACGCGTCAGCACCACCTCTCCGCTGGGGCGAATGGTGTAGTGGATCTTGTCGCGCTTCCCCAGCTTGAGGGCACGACGCACGGTTTCCGGCACCGTGGTCTGGTAGCGATCGGTGAGTGTGGATTCGGCTTCGAGGGTCGCGGCCATGGCAGTCTCCTGCGGATCTGGGTTGACGCCTCGATGGTAATGCAGTCGCATTACCATGTCAATGTAATCGCATTGCCTCCAGGGGCGACCGGCCCGAATGGGTGTAAAGGGGTGTGCTTTTGGTCAGGGCGACGAACGCCTGGTTCGATTCCCGCTACGACAGCGGAGGCAATACCGCGGTTGCGTTTTGTTGGTAGCTATCGATGGCTACTGGCAGATTGCAACGCGGATACACGCGCCTGGATGGGAGCCAGGACAAGAAACACATTGTCAGTACAACGTCCGGACACCTACAATAAGGGCATCCAAAATCAGCCTGGAGGGGTGCCATGAGCCCCCTGAATCCTCCCAAGACCGAGCGTATTGACGTTCGTGCAAGTGCGCCGGTCAAGCAACTGCTACAGGAGGCCGCGCGTGCCTGCCACAAGAACGTCAGCGAGTTCCTGCTCGACGCGGGCGTGACGGCTGCCGCGCAGACGCTGGCGGATCGTCGTCAGTTCGTGCTGGACGACACGCAGTGGCGGGCCTTCCAGGAAGCGTTGGATCGCCCGGTGCAGAGCAAGCCGCGCCTGAAAAAATTGCTGCATGAGCCCGGGGGGCTGGATTGAGCAGTGCGTACTCCCCGGTTCGCAAGCTGGCGGCGTTGGATCAGGTCGACGCTTTCGACTGCGCCCTGGCCGCGCTGAACCAGTTCCTGCAGCGCCATGCGCTCGTCAACCAGAAGGCCAACAGCGCACAGACCTACGTCTGCTGCCACAACGACGTCGTGGTCGGCTTCTACAGCCTGGTGTTGGGCAGTGTCGATCCGGAGGCCGCTCCGTCAAGAGTGATGAAGGGGCGTGCACGTCATCCGGTGCCGGTAATGATCCTGGCCCGGCTCGCGGTGGACAAGGCGCATCAGCGCAAGGGGCTCGGCCGGGCCTTGCTCAAGGACGCACTCCTGCGCACTGCACAGGCCGCAGACATCGCTGGCATTCGCTGTCTGTTGGTCCATGCCAAGGACGATGCCGCGCGACAGTGGTATGAATCCTGGGAATTCGAGCCCAGTTCGACCGATCCGTACCATCTGTTCCTGATGCTCAAGGATCTCAGGAAGATGTTGAACTGAACGATTTTCCACCTCAAAGCCCAACCCGCTCCCGCTGCTCATCCCACAGCGCCGCCCGACCGACCAGACCAGAACCGTTTCAAGGACACCAATGACCGACCTGCTATGGCATCAGTATGCACTGATCGGACTGATCTTCGTCTGGAGCGGCTTCGTGAGAACCGGCCTGGGATTCGGCGGCGCCGTGCTCGCACTGCCCTTTCTGCTGCTGGTCCATGACGATCCACTGGTGTTCCTGCCGATCATCGCGATTCACCTGATGGTGTTCTCGAGCTGGATCGCATGGTACGGTTACCGCCAGATTCGTCGCGAGAATCCGGACTCGACCCAAGCCAGCAATATCGACTGGTCTTATCTCGGCTATTCGATGAAGATCATGATCATACCCAAGCTGATCGGCGTGATCGGTTTACTGACGCTGCCGGCGCGGGTGATGAGCGTCATTATCTTCTGCATCGTCATCGGCTATGCGATCGGCTATCTGCTCAACCGACCGCTGCGCAGCAAGAACAAGTACGTGGATACCGGCCTGCTGATGCTCGGTGGCTACGTCAGCGGCACGTCGCTGATCGGCGCACCGCTGATCGTGGCGGTGTTTGCATCGCACGTGGCAAAACACCAGCTGCGGGACACCTTGTTCGTGCTGTGGTTCATTCTGGTGGTGATCAAGATGGTGTCATTCGTCATCGCCGGAGTGGATCTGCAGCTCGTCCACCAAGTGTGGCTGTTGCCGTGCGCCTTCGTCGGACACCTGATCGGCGAGCGCTTTCATCGTCGCATGGTCAATGCGGATACGCCGATCTTCTTTCGCGTGCTCGGTGTCGTGCTGATCGCGGTCAGCGTGGCCGGTTTGCTCAAGCCACCGACCTGACCGCCTCTCAGTCGCCGAATACAATCCCCACGTCTTGCTGCTGGCCGGCGAATGCATCCGGCCAGATGTCGGCGATCGCTTCGGCACTCCAGCCGTCATCCTGATAGGCGGAGACGATCTCTGTCGGGTGTGCCCACAGGGAGAGCTTGTCCCCCCCGATGCCGATGCACTGCCCGGTGACACCGGCAGCACGATCGGATGCCAGGAACAGGAACAGCGGCGCGACGTCGGCGGCCGTGCCGATCCCCATGCCACGGCGCAGCGGGCGTGGTAGCGCTTCGCCACGCTCCAGCGCCGTGGCGTACTCGGCCAGCTGCGGCATGGTGGCGGTCATCGCGGTCATCGCCGTTGGAACCACGGCATTCACGGTGACCCCCGCCCGGACCAGCTCCATCGACCAGGTGCGGGCCATCGCGGCGATACCGGCCTTGGCCGCGGCATAGGCGGTCTGACCGAAATTGCCGCGCTGTCCGGCAATCGACGAGGTGAGGATCAAGCGTCCCCCACCGGGTCGCGAGCGAAAATGGCGGGCCGCCGCGCGGGCGCAGGTGAAGGTACCGCGCAGGTGGGTGTGAATCACCGCGTCGAAGTCCTCGTCCGAGGTGTTCCACAGCACGCGGTCACGCAGAATCCCGGCGTTGGCACAAAAGATGTCGAGTGCACCGAATCCGTCCACCGCAGCCTGGACGCAGGCTTCGGCGGACTCGGTGCTGCCGATGGGGGCGATGCAGGTCGCCGCACGACCACCGGCCGCGTCGATCAGCGCGACCGTGCCCGCCGCCGCCTCCGGGTCGACGTCGTTGACCACCACCGCGGCGCCGGCCGAACCCAGCACCCGCGCGACTTCGCGACCAATCCCCCGCCCGGCGCCCGTCACCACGGCGACCTTGCCGTCGAGGCGCGGAGAAGGCTGCTTTCCGCTGTCCATACGCGTGTCGTCGCTCATCACACCCCCCTATAGACCGGCTGACGCTTCTCGACGAAGGCCGCCGGGCCTTCGCGCGCATCGGCCGACTGCATCACCACGTCCATGCTCGCGTTCTCGAGCAGATAGGCCTCATCCAGCGGCAAACCGCTCGACGCCATGACCGTCTTCTTGATCTCGCACACCGCCAGCGGTCCATTGGCCGCGATGCGTTCAGCCAGATCCAGGGCCACGGGCAGGACGTCCTCCCCCGCCACCACGCGGTTGACCAGCCCACAGCGCAACGCGGTGTCGGCGTCGATCGGATCGCCCACCATCAGAATCTCCATCGCCAGCGCCTGCGGAATCTGCCGTGCCAGCCGCGCCAGCGCGCCGGAGAACGGGATCAGGCCGCGCTTGGCTTCCGGCAGTCCGAAAACCGCATGGCGTGCGGCGATGCGGATGTCGGTACCCAGCATCAGCTCCATGCCCCCGGCCAGACAGGTTCCGTTGATGGCGGCAATCACGGGTTTGTGAAAGTCGAGTCCCTTGAACGTGGTGCGCCAGATCATCGCCGGATCGGCGAGCAGACGCCGGTCCCAGTCATCCTCGGGCAGACGCGCACCGCTGAGCAGCGGCAGCGTGGTCGCGAGATCCCCACCGCTGCAGAAGCTGCGATCACCCGCGCCGGTGATCACGGCAATTCGCAAGTGCGGATCGTTTCGAATCATCGCAAAGGCTTCGTCGAGGCGACAAACCACTTCCGGATTCATCGCGTTGTGCCTGTGCGGCCGGTTCAGGGTAATCAGGGCGACGTGGCCTCTGCGCTCGAACAACAGGGGCCGGTCGTGATCGGGTGTGGAATGATTCATCGGATTCCTTCTTGCAGGGAGGGGGTCGGGAGCCGGATCACGCCAGGCGTGCTCTCCAGCCCGCGCGAGGGCGCGCTGCCGGCGCGCGAACCGGGATGGATCACGCCGATGGCTGCGGGTGCGCGGCGATGCTGACCTGTATCGGCATGCCCGCGACCTGCTGGCGCAGCGCCGCGACCCGCGCCTGGGGGACGAACACCCGCGCGGCGAGCGACTCGTCGACCTGGATGGTCGCCTGCTCCCCGCCTTCCCCCTCGCTCACGCCACACGCCGCCGCCGCGTCGGCCAGCGCCCACGCGATCGCGATGCGCCGCAGCGCGGGCTTGAAGATCTTGCCGATCGGCGTGACCGGAATGTCGGACAGTATCTCGATGCGCTTGGGCAGGGCTGCCGGCTCTTCGATGCGCGTTTTCAGAAAGTCGAGCAGCATCGACGCCGAAGCGTCGGCGCCCGGACGCAAGGCGACGAACACCACCGGCAGCTCGCCCGCATAGGCGTCCGGCATACCGACGGCGGCAGCGGTGAGCACGCTCTCGTGCGCAAGCAGCGCATCCTCGATACCCTGGGGGTCGATGTTGTGTCCGCCACGGATGATCACGTCTTTCTTGCGCCCGGTGACGAAGATTCGCCCTTCGGCATCGACGTGTCCGAGATCGCCGCTGACCAGCCAGCCATCCTCGCGAAGCGTGTCCCGCCCACGTTCCGGGTCGCTGTAGCCCGGCGAAACGTTGGGGCCACGCAGCGCGATGATGCCCGTGCGCCCCGCCGGCAGCACGGTTACCGTGTCGGTCTCGTCGATGTCGTCGGCAATCGCTTCCACCCGGCTGAAGGGCAGGCGCAAGCCGCAGGCGTTGGGCGTGCGCGGCCCATGCAGGGGCTCGGTGGCGACGCAACCCGAACACTCGGTCATGCCGAAGATGTTGCGTACTGGCACGCCGACCTTGCGTTCGAACGCGTCGGCCAGCTCCGGCGGCAACGGCGACCCTCCGGTCAGTGCCGCGCGCAGGCTCGACAGATCGGCGTCCCCGACCGGCACGCTGTTGAAACCGGCCATCAAGGTCGGCACCACGCCGAGCATGGTGATGCGGTGTTTTTCGACCTGTTGCCAGATCCGGCTGGTGAACGCACGGTTGCGCATGCCCAGCCGCCCCGGGATCAGCAATCTGCCCCCCGCCGACAGGGTGGACAGACCGTAGACGAACGCCCCCGCGACGTGAAACAGCGGAAATCCGTTGAGCACGACGTCATCGTCACGCAAGTCGTGCATCAATGCGCAGGAGCGCCCGACATGCGCCTCGTTGAGGCGGGTGTGACAGACCAGCTTGGGGGCGCCGGTGGTGCCGCCCGTGTGGTAAAGCGCCGCCCGCGCGTGCTCGTCGCCGTGGTCGGCGTCATCACGTTCCGTGACGCTGCCGTCACCACCGGATCGGGTCGAAGCCAGCCGTGCCGCCAGCAGATCCTCGAAACGGCCATCAGAGCCCGGGCACTCGCCGTCGGCATCGCAATCGAGAATGGGCAGCGTCACCCCGGCCGCGCGCAACCCCGGCAGCAATGTGCTCCAGTAGTCCTGATCGTGATTGACCCCCATCATGACGACCAGTGCCGCATCGGCCTCGGCGAGCAGGGTCGCGATGTGATCGGGGCGCAGCATCGGGTTGATCGGGCTGGCGCAACCGACCCGCTGCGCACCCCACAGCGCGATCTGGGCCGATGCGGTGTGGGGCGTCAGCAACGCCACCGCACGCCCCCGCCTCACCCCGAGATCGCGGAACAGTCTCGCCGCGGCATCGATGTGTTCGATCAACTGCGCGTAGGTCAGGATGCGATCGCGGGAGGCGTCCTCGCAATCCTCCAGGTAGTGCAGAGCCACCGCCTCCGGGTTGCGCCGGGCCGACGCAAGAATCAGGTCGTAGGGGGTGCGGTGGGGGTAGATGGCTTCAAAGCCCTGCGACTCCAGGGCTTCGATGTCCGCGATGGAGGTGATTCTCATGCGGCGCGTACTCCTTTGACCGAAGGTGCAGGACGGGCGGAGCGGGCGATGTTCTCTTCCACCCTGCACAGCAACTTGAACAAGGTCATGCGTTCATGCTCACTCAGGCCGTCGACCATCATGGCCTCGTGCCGGGCGACGTAAGGCTTGAGCTCGGCAACGAGTGTCCTGCCCTGGTCGGTCAGCGACACGCAACGCAGACGTTTATCGGATGGGGTGCCGCTGCGGACGACAACCCCTTCGCGTTCCATGGCCTCCAGAATCGGCACCAGGCTCGCGCGCGTCAGAAAGATCGCATCGGCCAGCCGGCTCTGGGTGATGCCGGGATTCGCTTCGATGAGGCACAACATGCCGAAATACCGCGGCGCCGAACCGTATCCGGTCATCATTGCCTCGAACTGCTTGAACGCGGCAATCTGGATGAGCCGGATGCGGTAGGAAATGTAGTCCGCGGGAATCGAGGGTTCGATCAACCCTTTTTTTGCCTTCTTCATCGATTCGGCTCCGTCGTCACGCATGCAGCCTCAGCTCATGGTATTGGGCAGGAACAGCACCAGTGCCGGGAAGGCGAGCAACAGGATCAGGCGCAGCACATCCGCAATCACGAACGGGAACACGCCACGGAAGATCGTCGTCAGGCCAACCCGCGAGGCGATCGACTTGATGACGTAGACGTTCATCCCCACCGGTGGCGTGATCAACCCGAGCTCGACGGTCATCACGATGATCACGCCAAACCAGATCGGATCGAAGCCCAGCTCCATGATCACCGGAAACACGATCGGTACCATCAGGATGATCATCGCCATGGCGTCGAGAAAACATCCCATCACCATGAACAGCAGCAGGATCAGGATCAACGTGGCATACCGGCTCAATCCCAGCCCGGTCAGGAACTCGGTGAGGTTTTGCGGCACCTGGGTGATGGCCAGAAAGTAGCCGAACAGGATCGCCCCGATCAGGATGGTGTAGATCGCCACCGACGTGCGCAGCGCCTCGACCAGACAATCCATCAGCTTCGACAGATTCAGCCGGCCGCGCATGAAGCCGATCAGCGCGGTCAGAAAGGCCCCCGCCGCGGCCGCCTCGGTGGCGGTGACCACCCCGAGATAGATCGCCACGATGACCGCCACGAACAGCAGCAGCACCGCCCACACCCCGCGCAACGACGCCAGCGCCTCGCGCAGGCTGAAGGGCTCGCCGCGTGGCAGCTTGCGCCCGAAGGCGATGCTCACCGTCGCCATGTACATGATCACCGCGAGCAGCCCCGGGATCACCCCGGCGATGAACAGCATGCCGATATCCTGACCGGTGATGAAGCCGTAGATGGCGAGCACCACCGACGGTGGGATCAGGATGCCGAGCGTGCCACCCGCGGCGATGATGCCGGTGGACGTGGCGTCGTCGTAACCGGCGCGCTTCATTTCCGGGTAGGCGATCTTGGTCATCGTCGCCGCGGTGGCGACCGACGACCCACAGATGGCGGCAAACCCGGCGCACGCGCCGACGCTCGCCAGCCCCAGCCCGCCACGGAAGCTGCCCAGCCAGGCGCGCCCGCTGCGGAACAGCTCGGACGACATCCCCGAGCGTGTCGCCAGCACCCCCATCAACACGAAGAAGGGGATCAGCATCAGGTTGAAATCGGTAATCGTTCGGATCGGCGATTGCGCCAGCAGATTCAGGGCCGGTTGCGGGCCCACGATCGCGGCAAAGCCGCCAACCCCGACCAGGCCCATCGCGACACCGATGGGCACGCGCAGCAGCATCAACGCAAACAGCACGACAAAGCCGGCGATGGCGATGAATTCATTACTCATTCTTTCGTCACCCCTTGATCCTCGGCGGCTTCGTGATCATCCAGTTCCTCGAGCTCCCGCCCATGGAAGACAACCAGATACAAACGCCACGCCGAAGCGAAGAAACCCGCGATCAATCCGAGCCAGATCGCGGCAAAAAAAGGCCAGTGCGGAAGCCGCAAGTCCATCGTCGCATCGCCACCAGCGTGTGCACTCATGACGCGGTCGAAGATCTTCCAGATCAGCAGACCGAGAAACAGCAGCAGCACCGACCAGGCAAACGCATTGACCGCGCGCCGGAGCGGCCCGCGAAACGCTTGCGCCAGCAGATCGACCTTGATGTGGGAGCCGTGATAGCCGGCACTGGCCAGCCCCCAGATGATGGCGACCCCCAGCACCAGGCGCGGCAGATCGAAGGCGTCGGGCATGGGCGTGGAGAAGCCGTAGCGACCGATCGCCGAGGCGACGATCATGATGGCCACGATGGCGAGAATCCCCCCCGCCACACGCTCGATCACACGGATGATGCGGCTGGCGAGTCCGTTGTCAGACATGATTGAACTCTCCGAAGGCGCGGAACGCCCGACCGGGCGTTTCGCTCGATTGCAGCTCGGGCTATCAGGAACACGCCAAGCCGCCTTTAGTTTTTTACCCCGTTGAGGCGGTGAAAGCGGCATCGAATGTCTCCTGGGATACGCTCCCGAGAAAACGCCGAGCCGCCTCAAAGTGATCCCGCCCTCAAGAGGGCGGAAACGGCATCAGCCGTTTCCTGGGGGCCTCAGTAACGCGCGTTATTGCGTTCCAGCGCCTGCAGATAGGCGTCGTAGATGGCGTCAGCATCGTGGCCACGGCCGTTGACCTCGTCCTTCCAGGCCTGCAGCACACCCTCGGCGGCCTCACGCCACAGCGCGACTTCCTCATCGGTCGGTTGATGCAGGGTCTGGGTGGGGTCCTGCATCAGGCGCTCGCGGGCGGACGCGTCATCCGCCGCCCAGCCCTCGGAGATCTTGCTCGACCACTCCGGGGTACAGTGCGCGTCGAGCACCGCCTTGTTCTCGTCAGAAAGCCGCGCATAGGTGTTCTGGTTGATCAGCAGCACCTGGGTCGAGATGTAGAACGGCATGTCGAGGTGGTAGGTGGTCACCGGCGCGAGGCGGAAGTCGTACATCGCCCCCCACGGGAAGGTCACCGCGTCGGCGGTACCACGGGCCAGCGCTTCACGCGCTTCAGGTGCCGGAACCTGCACCGGCGCCCCACCAAGCTGGCTGATGAAGCGCGACATCGTCGCGTGCGCGGGACGCACGTTGACCCCACGCAGATCGGCCGGGACGGTCATCAGGCGCTTGGAATGGAGCGCGCCCGGCCCGTGCGGATGCATCACGCAGAACTTGACGTCGCCCATCTCGACCGACATGTATTCCTGATACCACTCATGCAGTGCCTTTGCCCCGGCAACCGAATCGCTGACATGGAAAGGCACTTCGGACAGGCCGAAGATCGGGAAGCGGCCGGCGGTGTACCCGGGGTTCACCCAGGTGATGTCGGCGATACCGTCACGCGCCATGTCGTAGTGATCCGGCGCCGCGCCAATCTGCTGGGCAGGGAAGATCTGGATCCGGATCCGGCCTTCGGACGCTTCCTCGACGGCACGCGCCCACGGTTCGATGCCGGCCGAGGCCGGCGCGATCGTGGCGGGCACCCAGTGCGACAGGCGCAGCGTGACCTGGCTCGCTTGCGCAAACCCGGGAATCAACATCGCGGAAACCGCTGCCGCGCAAAACACCTTTGCTTTCATTGCATCCTCCTTATTGGTATGGATCCGTGCTTGCGTACGGATGAACTTCAAGATATCAAACAAGATTCGGCTCCGCCAATTAGTTTGTTTGATACCTAATAATTTTTACTTCTGACTGCATAAAAAATACCCGCCCCGACGCGAGAGTCCGGGGCGGGCACTTCGAAAGCCGGCCTTGGGAGGAAGAGGAGACGATGCCGGCCTCCGAAAAAGCTTGGCGATCCAGCCGCGTCAGGCCGTGCCCAACACCGCTCGATCGCATCACCGCGCGGGCGATGAAAGCAGGCCCTATAACAAGGTAGCCTCGAAACGGTCCACCACCGGCCCGCCACGCACCACCGCCGTCGCCTGTGCCAGCGCATGCGGCGCTTCGTGTGCCATGTAAAAGCACGCAAGGCCGACGAGGCTGTCGAGGTACGCCGGATCCCCCTCGCCAGCCGCGCGCACGCGCGCGGCGGCCTGGGCAACGCGGGCGAGTTGCCACGCCCCGGCCACCCCACCGAACAGGTGCAGAAACGGCACCGCGCCGCCAAGCACGGCACCCAGTCCGTCGCGCCCGGTCGCCAGCACCCAGTCCAGCGTGCGTTCCAGTTCATCGACCAGGGCATTCAGATCGGCACCGAGCTGCGGCAGCGTCGGCTCGCCCCCCTCGCTCCCAAGCTCAAACGCCGTGGCACGCATCGCTGCAATCACTTCGCGCAGGGTTTCGCCGCTCTCACGCAGGATCTTGCGTCCGACCAAATCGTTGGCCTGAATGCCGGTGGTGCCTTCGTAGATGGTGATGATGCGCGCGTCGCGGAAGAACTGGGCGATACCGGTCTCCTCGACGAAGCCCATGCCCCCAAAAATCTGGATGGCGTCGTCGCAGACGTCATTGCCGACTTCGGTGCACCAGCCCTTGGCGACCGGCATCAGCACATCGACGAAGCGACGGTGCCGTTCGGCGAGGTCCTTGTCGGGGTGATGATGCGCGATGTCGAACCAGCCCCCTGCCGTATACAGCAGCGCGCGCATGGCCAGCACCCGCGCCCGCATCGACATCAGCATGCGTTTGACGTCCGGGTGATGAACGATCGGCTGACCCGGCTCGCCGGTGACGGCGTTGCGCCCCTGCACCCGCTCACGCGCGTGCGCCAGCGCAAACTGGAAGGCGCGCTCGGCCAGGCCCACACCCTGCACGCCAACGCCGAAACGCGCCTCGTTCATCATGATGAACATGGTCTCGAGGCCGCGATTGGGCTTGCCCACCATCCAGCCGATCGCCCCTCCGTTGTCACCGTAGCTCATGGTGCACGTCGGGCTGCCGTGGATGCCCATCTTGTGCTCGATCGAAATGCAGCGCACATCGTTCTTCTCGCCGGGATTGCCATCGGCGTCGAGCAGATACTTGGGCACGATGAACAACGACAGGCCTTTCACCCCCTCGGGTGCATCCGGCAAGCGGGCCAGCACCAGATGAACGATGTTGGGCGTCAGCTCATGCTCGCCGTAGGAGATGAAGATCTTCTGCCCGAACAACCGGTAGCTGCCGTCGGCCTGCGGTTCGGCGCGCGCACGCGTGGCCGCCAGATCCGAACCGGCCTGCGGTTCGGTCAGGTTCATCGTGCTGCCCCACTCGCCGCTGACCACCTTGTGCAGCCAGGTCTGTTTCTGCTCGTCGCTGGCGGCGATGCTCAGCGCCTCGGCCTGGCTGACGTTGAGCTGCGGCAACATCGTGAACGCCATGTTGGTCGAGAACCACATCTCCCACACCGGCGTGGACACGATCTTCGGCAAGCCCTGTCCGCCAAACTCCGTTGGCAGCGACAGGCCGATCCAGCCCGCATCACGAAACTGGTCATACGCCGCCTGCCAGCCGTCCGGCGTGACCACCCGGCCATCATCCTCCAGCCGGCAACCCTGCAGGTCGCCGTCGCGGTTGATCGGAGCCAGTACGCCGGCGGCGAACTTGCCGGCCTCATCGAGAATCGCACCGACGACGTCGGGTGTGGCCTCCTCGCATGCCGGCAAGGTGGCGATGGCGTCCAGGCCGGCGACCTCGGACAGGATGAACTGCATGTCTCGCAAGGGCGCGACGTAATCGGTCATTGCTGTGTCTCCTGAATGCCCCTCGAAGGCTCCGCTGGCCTTCCGGGATACCTCTTCAATCCCTGGTCAATCCCAGTTCGAACCACACGACACCTTCGCCCTCCCCGCCACCGGTAGCCTGATCGCCAGTCCCCGGATGCAACGGAATGCCAACGCGTCGCGCTGCCCGTACTTCAACCCCCAGCGCTCACGCACACGCGGCGCGGATGTCCTCGGGGATCGGAATCGCCTTGATGCGCAACGGGTTCTCCGGGTCCTGGATGGCGAACACCCGCACCTCGCGGCCCTCGCACAACACCGTGTCGCCCCGACGCGCGACGTGGCGCATGACGAAGCTCTTGTTGTTCCAGGTCTCGACCGAGGATTCGATCTCGATGTCCTCGCCATAGGTGGCGGAGTTCATGAACTTTGCCTGGGCATCGACCAGCGGCGTGCCGATGATGCCGCGTTCGGCCTTGGTCTGACGCCAGCTCGGCACGCCGCAGGCGGTGAAGAACTCGCGGCTGGCGGTGTCGAACCACTTGAAGTAGTTGGCAAAGAACACGATCTCGGCGGGGTCGCAATCGCTGAAGGCGATGCGCATGCGGTAAAGGTTACTACGGGCCATGGTGCGTACCTGTTCGTCAGTGTTGCGCCTCCCGCAACGCCATGGGGCTGGCGGCGTAGCGGAGCGGCGATGAATCTGTGGCAATTTGCCTGGTTATCGGTTTTGTCTGCTCTGTTGGTGTCGGGGGCAACGCACTGCTGCGAAGCCGGACCCGGACGGACATGCCGCCGGTCCGGTCCCGGTTCGTGCTAGTGTCGTCCGGTAACTCACTTCGGCGCGAGCCGGATCGCGCCATCGAGGCGAATCGTCTCGCCGTTGATCATCACGTTCTCGGCGATGTCGCGGGCCAGTCGCGCAAACTCTTCCGGCTTGCCCAGACGCTGCGGGAACGGCACCGACTCGCCGAGAGACTTCTGCACCTCTTCCGGCAGCTCGTGCATCATCGGCGTCAGGAACAGACCCGGCGCGATGGTCACCACGCGAATGCCGGAGCGCGCCAGCTCACGGGCGATCGGCAGCGTCATCGAGACGATGCCGCCCTTTGAAGCGGCGTAGGCCGCCTGACCGATCTGGCCATCGTATGCAGCCACCGACGCGGTATTGACGATCACGCCGCGCTCGCCGTCCGCGAGCGGCTCGCCCTTGGCCATGGCGTCGGCGGCCAGGCGGATCATGTTGAAGGTGCCGACCAGATTGACGTTGACCACGCGCGCGAAGGCCTCCAGCGCCATCACACCGTCGCGACCGAGCACGCGCGCGGCGGTGCCGATGCCAGCGCAGTTGATCAGACCGCGCAGAGGGCCGAAGTAGCTCACCGCCGCGTCGACGCAGGCCCGCGCCTCGGTCTCATCGACCACGTTGGTGCGTACGAAGCGCGCGCGCTCGCCCAGCTCGGCGGCCAGCGCCTCGCCCGCCTGAACGTTCAGGTCGGCAATGACGACCCGCGCCCCCGCGGCATGAAATGCGCGTGCGGTCGCGCCGCCCAGCCCGGACGCTCCGCCGGTGACGATGAAGGCGTTCTCTTCAAGTTGCATCGTGCTCGCTCCTCAACCGACGTTTTCAACCACGATCGCCACGCCCTGACCGCCGCCGGCGCAGGCCGACGACACGCCGTAGCGCAGCCCCGCGCGTGCCAGCTCACGTGCCACCGTCATCGTCAGCCGTACACCGGAGGCGCCCAGCGGATGCCCGATTGCAATCGCACCCCCATTGACGTTGGACTTGTCGCGGTCCAGACCCAGTTCGCGCTCGCAGGCGAGGTACTGCGCCCCGAAGGCCTCGTTGATCTCGACGCGGTCGAGATCGCCAACGGACAGTCCGACCCGTCGGGCAGCCGCGCGAATTGCCGGCGCCGGGCCAATGCCCATGATCTCGGGCGGTACGGCCACCGCCGCCCCGGCGACGATGCGCGCCAGCGGCTTGATGCCGTTCGCGCGCACCCAGTCGCCGCGCGCCACGATCACCGCCGCCGCGCCATCGACAATGGCCGAACTGTTGCCGCCAGTCTGCACTCCGCCAAACGCCGGACGCAGTTTCTGCAGTGTCTCGAACGCGGTCGGGCGTACATGACCATCCCGCTCGCAGACCTGGGCGCGGTCAGCCAGCTTGAGCTTGCGGGGGTTATAGCCATCCAGCTCCCAGGTGCTGTTGACCACCGGCGTGACTTCGTCGGCAAAATAGCCCGACTCCCACGCTGCCACGGCACGGGCAAAGCTCTGCTCGGCAAAGCGATCCACCTCCTCGCGGGAGATGTCGTACCGCCTGGCGAGGTTCTCGGCGGTATCGCCCATGCTGTCGCCGGGCGCGGTGTCCTTGGTCGCTTCCCACAGAAAGTCCTTGAACTCGACCTGCCCCATGCGGAAGCCGGCGCGGTGCGTATAGGACGCCACCGGGTTGCGCGACATCGACTCTGTACCCACGCACAGTACCACCCCCGCCTTGCCGAGCTTGATCTGATCGGCCGCGGTGAGAATGGTCTCGAAGCCGGTGCCGCACAGACGCTGCACCAGCACCGCCGGTACGGCCGGATTGACGCCGGAGTACAAGCCGACGTGGCGCGGCAGGAAATAGGCATCGAAACTCGACTGCGCCATGTTGCCGGCGATGATTCCACCGACTTCGCCAGCGGGAATGCCACTGCGCTCGAACAGCGCGCGCGCGGCGAAGATGCCCAGGTCGGTCGGCGACACGTCGCGCAGCAGGCCGTTGTAGTCGTCGAACGGCGTGCGCTGGCCGGCCACCAGCCAGATGTCGTCGTAATCGCAGGTCAGCGCATTGGCCTCTGACGCGGAATAATCGTGCTTGCTCATGTTTGCGGTCCCTTGCCCTTGCGTTGCAGGAAATGTCCGATGCGCTCGACCACCTCGGGGCTGGTCTGGGTCAGCGCGGCGGTCAGCGACTCGACGAACAGGCCATCGTCCGAGGCCATGTTGTGGATGCGGGAGATGGCGCTGACCATCGCCCAGTTGGCCATCGGTGCGTTCTCGGCGATGCGTTCGGCAAGTTCGCGGGCCTTGGCCAGCGCCTCGCCCTTGCCGACGACGTAATGCGACAGCCCCAGCTGCTGCCCTTCCTCGGCATCGAGAATGCGGCCGGTCAGCATCATCTCGCACATCCGCCCGGGGCCGATCAGCTTGGCCACGCGCACCGAGGCGCCACCGCCGACAAAGATGCCGTGCCGCCCTTCGGGCAGCTGGTAGATCGTGTGCGGCTCGGCCACCCGCACGTGGGTCGCGGTCGCCAGCTCCAGTCCACCACCGATGACCGCACCGTGCAGCGCGGCGACCACCGGGATGCCACCGTTCTCGATGCGGTCGAAGATGCGGTGCCAGCCGCGCGAGTGCTGCATCACGCCAAACGGCTCGCGATGCTGGTGCTCGGCCAGATCCAGTCCGGCGCAGAAATGATCACCGGCACCGGCGAGGATGATCACCCGCGTGCCTTCCGGCGTGGCGATCAGCGCCTGCTCCAGTGCGGCCAGCAGGCGGTCGCTGACCGCGTTGCGCTTTTCCGGGCGGTTCAGGGTGACCGTGTAGATGACGCCGTCGCTCGACGTCGTGACGAGTTGTTCGCTCATGAAATCCGTCCTTGTTACTTCGTGCCGGCGCTGGCCGGCTCGTCGCCGGTGGCCGCATGCACGGTGATGATGCTCTTGTCGGGAACATCGGAATACAGAAAATCGACCAGATCCGCACGTCGGGTGCGCACGATGCGCTGGTTGATGTACCCCTTGTCGGTAATCTCGCCCGCTTCCACCGAAGGCGGCTCGGCCATCAGCATTGCCCGCGCCGGATAGGTGGAGGAACCGCCGCCCTGCTGCTTCATCAAGGCCATGCCCTGGCGCACGCGGTTGACCACCGCCGGATTCGACAACACCTCCTCCACCGAGGCATCCTCCGGCAATCCGGGGCACAGCGCGCGGCATTCGGAGACGTTGGGGAAAATCAGGAAGCCGACTTCATCGAGATCGTGACCGGTCACGACGATGTCCTGGGCCACCGGCTTGAACGCGTCGATGCCCTTGACCCGCAGCGAACCCACATGCACCCAGGTTCCGGTGAGCAGCTTGAAGTCCTCGCCGACGCGGCCATCGAACAACAGGCCTTGCTCGGGCTTGTCGGGATCGACGAACTCCACCGCGTCGCCGATCATGTAAAACCCTTCCTCGTCGAAGGCCTGCCGGCTCAGCTCTGGCTGCTTCCAGTACCCGGGGAAGATGTTCGGACCACGCACCCGCACCTCGAGCTTGTCGGCCACCGGCAACAGCTTGAGTTCGGTGCCCGGAACCGGTACGCCGATCACCCCGGAACGCACCGCAGGAAAATGGCAATCGGTGCACATCGGCGCAGTCTCGGTCGATCCCCACGACGACACCATCATCACCTTGGTGCCGGTGGTCTGCTCCGACAGTTCCTCCAGCGCCGACCACAGATGCTGCGGCAGCGCCGCGCCCGCGTAGAAGATCAGGTTCATGCGCCGGAAGAAGACCTCCCGCAGCTGTGCATCCTTGCGCAGCAGGGGCACGAGCATGTCGTAGGCGCGCGGCACGTTGAAGTACACCGTCGGCGAAATCTCCTTGAGATTGCGCACCGTCTTTTCGATCAGGCCGGGCACTGGCTTGCCTTCATCGATGTAGATGGTGCCGCCCCAGCGCAGAATCATGTTGAAGTTGTGGTTGCTGCCAAAGGTGTGGCTCCACGGCAGCCATTCGACCAGCACCGGCCGGTTCACCTTCAGGAACGGCCACACCAGTTCCTTGGCCAGTTGGTTCGAGCACAGCATGCGGTGCGTATTGATCACCGCCTTGGGCGTGCCCACCGAGCCGGACGTAAACAGGAACTTGGCGATCGTGTCAGGGGTGATGCGCTCGAAGGCAGCCATCACCGCCGCTTCATCGGACTCGGACTCGAGCGCGGCGAACGGCGTCGCGCCACCGACGCAGGGGCCACGACTGCCGGCCACGATCACGCCATCGTGCAGGTCGGCCACCGCGGCCAGTGCGGCGCCAAAGCGCTCGACCGGCTCGGCGAAGATGACCCCCGGGCGCAACAGCTCAATGTTGCCCTTGAGCTTGACGAAATCCTTGGACATCAGCGAATTGCCCGGCGAGATCGCGCACGAGGGCACGCCGATGTGCATCGCCGCGAGGGCCAGAATCGCATGTTCGATGGAGTTGTCCGACAGAATCACCACCGGCCGCTCGACCGACAGATTCTGCTTCAGCAGCCAGGTCGCCACCGCGACGACGCGACGGCGCGCCTCGCCGTAGGTCAGCCTGACCCACGCATCGTCGGCGCCGCGTTCGGCCAGAAACAGCGCGTCAGGCTCCTCGCGCGCCCAGTGCTCCAGCCATTCTCCGATGCAGCGTGCATAGCTTTCGGGCAGCGGGATACCCGAGCGAAGAATGCGCGAACCGTCGGCACGTTCCTCCACATCGACCACCGGCTCCACGAACAAGCCCTCGGCATCACGTAATACTGTCTCCATTTCGGGTCCTCCTGCCCTGCTTACTGGTTCATGTTGGGTCTTGGCGCGCTCTCGCGCCTGTTGTCCTGCGAGCGCCTTTGGAAACGGCGGCCCGGTGTTTTCCCGGGAGGGCATGGCGCCTCTCGCGACCACGCTCTCCCGGCTCTCACTTTAGTTTCCGATCACCTCATATGCACCATTGCGCACCTGCACCAGCACGCGCGCACGCTCATCATGACCGAAGTGGTCGTCCGGCGACATGTTGAACACGCCATGCACCCCGACCACGTCACGCACATTCTCGATTGCCTCGCGCAGCGCCGCGCGGAACTCCGGCGTACCCGGTTGCGCCTTCTGTTTGGCCACCGGCACGGCGGCGTCGATGATCTGGATCGCGTCCCACAGGTGGCCGCCCTGCGGACCCATCGAACCCGGACCATGACGCTCTTCGTAGCGCTTCACGTAATCGATGATCATCTGGCGCGAGGGGTGCGATTCCGGCAACTGTTCGCCAACGATGATCGGGCCGCTGACGAAGATGCCGCCTTCCATCGCCGCGCCGCCCACCCGCAGCACGTCACGTCCGATCGCGCCATGCGTCTGATAGATGCGACCTTTGTAGCCACGCTCGACCAGGGTCGCGTGCGGCAACGCCGACGGTGTCCCGGATGCCACGATCAGGATCGCGTCGGGGTTGGCCGACACCAGGCGCAGCACCTGACCGATCACCGACGTATCGGCGCGGTTGAACTTCTCGGTGATGGCCATCTCCAGCCCCGCTTCCGCCGCCACGGTGGTCATCGCACCGAGAAAGCTCTCGCCGTAGGGGTCGGCGAAACCGATCACGCCCACCGTCTTGACGCCATTGGCCAGCATGTCCTCGGCGATCGCCCCGGCCATCAGGATGTTGTTCTGCGGCATGCTGAACACCCACTGACCGCGCTCGTCGGGCAACGCGACCGGCGCCAGCGCAAGCAGGGGGGTGCTGTTCTCGACCGCGACCTCGACCACGGCCAGGGTGTTCGACACCGTGGACGAACCGACCAGCACGTCGACGTTGTTCTCCTCGACCATGCGCGCCGCGTTGCGCGATGCACCAGTCGGATCGGTCGCGTCGTCCAGCAGGATGTAATTGGCCTTTTCGCCGCCCACGGTTTCGGGCAGCAACTGTGCGGTGTTGCGCTGCGGCTGACCCAGTGCAGCGGCCGGGCCGGTGGCCGAGACGGTGATGCCGATATTGACCTGCGCCATCGCCGGAACTGCGAATATGGACGCCATCACCGCGGCCAGCGCGATCTTCTTGATGCCGAGCTTCTTCATTGCGTGTTTCCTCCTGGTATTGAGTTTGCCGGACACCCTGCCCGGCCTCCTTCTTCGGGTGTTGCCGACCGGGTCGAGGACAATCCCCGCCCGGCTCTGTTTGATGTGCTGTTCTTCCCTTCGTATCTTCCGGAACGCCTTCCGGACCTGCTCACTTCACTTGCGTCCTGCCCGCGCGTGCGCCGATCCGGTCACACCCGCCGTCCATCCCCATCCCCGCATCGCCGACGACACCGGAGGGACGGACTGAAATCCTTCACGCTGCCCGCTGCTTTCCCCCGAGACCAAGATACGTCTCGATCACCCGCGGATCATCGGCCAGCTCGTGCGCCGGGCCCTCCATCG
>ERZ869909.39-NODE-39-length-188476-cov-12.056088_pt1 | contig 188476 bp, 158 predicted proteins | sample MGYA00520892_ERZ869909 | MGnify/ENA primary metagenome ERZ869909 (study PRJEB32215, sample SAMEA104723947) | bioreactor metagenome | biome: bioreactor; feature: anaerobic bioreactor; material: water | place: China | collected 2015-03-12 ... | reverse complement strand
ACCGAGTCCCAGCCCACCGCGCGCACGCCCAGGCGCAGCGCCTTGGGGAACTTGCCTTCCTTCATCAGGCTGTAGATGTGCGCGCGCTTGAAGCCGGTCTTGGCTTCGACCTCGGCGCGGCGCAGGATGCGGTGCTCGGGCGGCAAGGCCGGCGCGATGGTCTGCGAAGACATGAGAGGCACTCCTTGACGCTCGATGGCGTTGTTCAGAAAGTGCCTCGCATTCCATATGCTGCTGCTGCGAGATTCACTGCAACTGCAGAACACGCAACTGCAATTGCAGTCTGCTGTTACAGGCTCAGCGCGATGCATCCAGGTGGCGACGCGCCTGTGCCAGCTTGCTCCACAGCGTTCGCTCGCTGATGCCGGGCCGCCCTTCATGGTGGGCCAGTAGCGCACTGATCACCGCATCCATGTTGCGGAAGGACGAGTAGGCAGAGCCCGCGGGGGACTTGCCCAACAGCAATGTCAGCAGGCCGCCAATGATGTTCAGGTAAGTCGATTCGCTGCGCAGGCCCGGTTCACTCGCATCGCCCTCACGAATGCTACTGGCATGCTCCTTCGCCAACGCTTCGTGCTGTGCCTTCAGCGCCGCATGTAGTTGTGCGAGTTCGGCAAGCTGCAGCTTGGCGGCCTCGCGATCGGCCAGCAACACGTTCAGCATGGCGACGCTCACCGAAGGATGCAGTTCGCGCTCGATGCCGTCGAACAGGAATGGAGGCCGCTCACCGGGGTAGTAATGCGACATCCACGCCTTCAGGTCGACGTGGCGCACGATCAACGCAGGATCGTCGAGTGCGGGGCGCTGAGGTTCCTGCGCCATGCCTGCCTTGCCGTAAGAAAGCTCATCGTGTGCCAATGCGTCGAAGATGCGCTCGGAGAAAAGGCGCAGCAAGGGCCAGCGCGGAAAGTCGTTCGGCTCAGGCATGGCACGTGGCCCGAGCGTTTCCAGAATCCGCGGCTCAAAGCGCAACAGTCCCGCCCAACGGACGGCCGCCTCGATCGGGCGGTAGTAGATCCTGGCGCCAAAGGCAAGGCAACTCGATTTCTCCATGTCGCGTGCGTCCCATCGTCGGATCGAACTCTGGCAGACGCGCACCGCCCAAGTGGGCGAGGCGATTGCCCAGAAATCCGGATGAAGCGCAGGACCGGCCGGGATCGTGGAAGGAAGCGTTGCATCGGCGCTGACGGCCGGCTAAGGGCGAACTACATCTTGCTACGCTTGAAACTCCTCAACCATGATGCGGGCGCTTTGCCTTTGGACCGGCACGCGGCTTGGTGGTCGCGCTCCCCTGGGGTCAAGCATGGGTGCCGCGCTTTACCCGAAACCTGGCCAAAGTTTTCCGTAGGAATTCCAACGGCGTAAAGTGCCAATGCGTCAACAGGATGAGCCGGTTTGCAACCAGCAAAAGCTCATGCGTTCCGCGTCAGTGAAATGACCGCGGCGGCGAGCCCGCAGGCGAGTGCCGGAGTACGGAAGGGCGCAGCAATTGCGTCGAAACTGGAATCAGTACAGCGCATGAGCCATGCAGATCGGGTCAGCCGCAAGACCAAAGATGAATCGCGCAATCCGAGAAAACTAGCCGCGCACCTTTCGATAGATCTGCGTCAGATCGCGCGTGATGTGCTTGCGTCCTGATGACATACACGTTCGGCGCGTTCGATGAACCGCTGCAACGGCTCCGTCATGCCACCCTCGGTTCGTAACAGATAGGTGGTTATCGATGCGCTCTGACCGGCCAACGGGCGGACAACAACATCCGCCGGCTGGCAAGTTGCCAAGTGCGCGGCAGTGGAAAAACTTAGCCCGTACCCTGCGGCCACCAACGTCAGCATCAGCCCGTGAGAAGCGGCATACTCAGCCACGATCGGTTGGACATCGACAGAGCGGAACAGTCGTTCGCTCTGCCGACCGCAACCTTGGCATGCCCGTGGATCACAAAGTACCAGCGGATAGCTCACCACTTCCTGCAACGGCACTTCCTTGAAGGCTACAAGCGGGTGCCGTGCGGGCAGGATCACTACCAAGGGGTCGGCCCACAGCGGCTCAGCAATGATCCCGTCCTCCACTTCATTGACCATTGCAAAGCCGGCGTCGAACAGATTTGCGTTCAGCCCCTGCACGAGTTCGGTCAGCGGTACTTCGGAGAGCCGGATGTTTACCTGCGGCGACTCTTCGCGGCACAGTGCAAGCAGTGCTGATAGCCTCGCCCGTCCTATGTCTCTCGACAGCGCGATTCGCAAAATGCCCTGAGAACCGGAGGCAGCAGCCTTCGCGCTGGCCACTGCCTGCTCAACGCTCAACATGATGCGGCGGGCGTCGTCGAGGAAGACTCGCCCTGCCCAAGTCAGGGTTGCGCCCCGCGGCGTGCGACTGAGCAACGTCACGCCTAGAGTTGTCTCCAACTTGCGGATCGTGCGTGATAGGGGAGATTGTTCTATATGCAGCCGCCTAGCGGCTCGACCGAAGTGCAGTTCCTCGGCTACAGCAATGAAACAGCGAAGATGACGTAAGTTCATGCGCAGTCCCTCGTGACGTGACCAGTCCTTATGATCGTAGGGAGCCGCATGCGTGCGGAGAAGAGGCCGGCATGTCTTGCAGCGGCTGCCGTCGCCGGCTCACAGCACGCGGGCAATGGTGTCCGGAGTTATTGCAACGCTGCTTGAACGCGGGCGGCGGTCATGGCGGATGGCTAGCTAGAGCACTCGCGCCAGCGCGCCTCGGCTATCTTCTGTGGCCGCAGCGACCCGAGGAAGACAGTCGCGGCGTCTTACGTCACTCCCCGAGGGCGAGCGATTTGGTCTGTCGACACGGGCGGCGGCGCAGCGTCTGAAGTTCGCGCCAGCGGGCATCGCGCCGGATGAACTGTCGATGGGCATGTTCGGCGAATTCGAGATCGCCACCTGTAACCGCGCTGCTGAAGCACTGCGGCCGGAGCAGTCGCAGCAAGCGGCTGACGCGGGCGGACAAGCAATTCCTGCAACATGTGCCGCGCCTCTTCACTGCCTTGCAGCAAGCCCGCGACAGCGTGAGGGGAGCGGCCAACGGCTTTCACGGTCAGCAACGCATTACGCTGTCCGATGGCATCACCCCGTCGCGCTTGCCGACCTTGCTGGCGTTAAGCTGGCAGGAGGAGCCCGACGTCGAGTTGCGCCTGTTCGAGGTGTCACTGTCGCAGCAAATCAAGGGGCTGCATGGCGATCTGTATGACCTAGGGCCCAGTCTGGTGAAGTGGGTGACGACATCGTGGCTAAGGCGCTTTGGAGCGCCCCCCCTCATGGTCGCGGCGCCGGCATGGCATCCGCTGCTCAAGCACAAACGTATCTCACTGGACGAGGTGCTGCGTTATCCGCTGGTGCTGGTGACCCACATGCATACGGGAGTCATGAACGTCAGATCCAACGAGTGCTGCCGCGGGTGAAGCAGGAACCCGTGATCGCTGCACGGGTGGCTTCCTGGGAACCTGAAACGCGTCGAGGTATATTGATTGGACAGAAGCTAGTCTTCCGTCAACAGGTGTAGCCATCCCTTGCTAGCGGCTTCCATAGAACTTTTCCACGAACGAGCGACGGTAACTCTGGTGGCAGGCTAGGCAGCTTTGCTGGGTCTTGGAGAAAGCCGCGATGACTGCTTGGCCGTCATTCCGCTGTGCAGCCTCGCCCATGGCGGTCGCGGCGTCATGGACCTGTCCATCAAGACCCCGAAACTTTCCAGCGTCTGCCCCAAGCCAAGCAAGGATGCGCATCTTTTCCGACATGGGCGGCTCGGCATGCTTGGCGATTCGTGGTGCTAGCTCGGCGACCAGCGGCCAGTCTTCTTTGGAGATCGCGCCCGTGACGGCTTGCATGTCGCGACCGAGTCTTTCCATTATGGTACGAAGCGCCATTGGCTTTGCCGCCTCTACGGACTGCGCACCGAGTGCCGTGGCGAAGGTTGCCAAGAGCACGGACAGCGGGACGGTGAAAAACGATCTGGGTTTCAAGGGCTGGTTCACGAATTTCTCCATTGATGTTGTGACGAATGCTTTGGGTCTAACGATTGGTTGCAGGTGTCCTCAAAATTCCAGACTCAGCGCGATCGATCCGAATGCGTGATGGCCCGCCTGCTGGTCGAACTCGCGGGTTCTCCAAACGCGCATCACGGCGAGCCGTACGCCACGTCCAGCAACGATCCATTGGCTACTGATGCCGAGAGCTGCTTGCGCGATCCAAGGCCGCCGGCTGACGTGATGGCTATGCCGGAACATGTTTCCGTCGAGTGAGAAGTCCCAGGCGACGGCTTTACCCTCCAGATTCAGGAAGACATGTGCCCCAGGTTTGGGCGCCAGGACCGACTGCGGCGTTGTCGTGCGCAGATCGGCAACACCAGAGGGCGGGCGGTTCTCTGCGCCAGGGCGGATCGGATAGCTGCCGAAGTCGTTCGGTATATTCCAGCCCGCGCGAAACTCCACGCCGGTACTGGCGGCGGTTTCGATGTTTCCGACCCGCAGGGCATAGCTGCCGATCACGTCGCTGCCCCATCCAGGGCGGACCGCACCCTCCATGTACGGCTTGAACTTGCGGTCCATGGCCATCTGAAACGCCGGCTCGTTGCGCAACTGGTTGTCCCAGCCGCGAAATCGCTCAATGCCGCGTGCCCGATGCACCAGATCCTGAGATTGCTCGGCCAGCGACCAGGGGCCGATCACGCCCAGGGTCAGCTCACGCACGTCAAGCATTTCGTAGCTGGCGGCTTGTGGGTGGATGCGGCGATTCCACGCCAAACCCAGGTAGAGCAAACCAGCGTACGGTCGGTCATCTGGAATCACGTCGGTGCGCGTCTTGTTCTCGGGCGTGTACATGGACTGGCCAAAGCGCACGACGAGGTTTTGCGACGATGTCTGGGCGCCGGAATCGCGCCAGAACCCGGGATCAGCCCAGCCGATGAAGCGGGCGTACAAACCAATCGGCTGAGGCAGGCACTCCGGACGGAGCCCGCCTTGCAGATCACGTGAGACTGCTGTTAGCGCGACACCGTTGGTGTAGTTGCGATCGGAGCCGGTGAACAAATCGTTCTCCAGACGCAGGGTGCCGCCCCGCCAGCGCAGGGATTGCTCTGGCGAGCAGGAGGGAGGATTTGCAGAGAGTGAGACTTCGGAACCAAAAGCAGAAATCGGGCTGAACAATGCACCCGCAATCAACAAGATGACGCACTGCATCGGCTGCCGCACCTTGGTGCCGCGCAGGCTCCAGCGATACCCGCCGATGCCAATCATGTTGCCCCATCGCCTGCCGCCCTGTTGACGTAAAAGCGTTCGAGGGCACTGACGATTTCCTCCGCATCGTCTACGCAGGTGAACAAGTCGAGATCGGATGAAGAGACATAGCCTTCGTCGAGCAGAAGATCGAAATCAACTACGCGACGCCAGAATGCACGGCCGACCAGCACCACCGGAACACGCTGCATCTTTCTGGTCTGGATCAAGGTGAGCACCTCGAACAGCTCATCGAGCGTTCCATAGCCACCGGGGAAGGCCACCAAGCCCTTGGCGTGCAACAAGAAGTGCATCTTGCGCAGCGCGAAATAGTGGAATCGGAACGCCAAATCCGGGCACATGTAGGGGTTGGGTGCCTGTTCGTGGGGCAGCGTGATGTTGAGGCCAATCGAACGTGCGCCGACCTCGAAAGCACCGCGGTTGGCGGCCTCCATGATGCCGGGCCCACCCCCGGTGACGACGACGAAATCACGGCGGTTTTGCTGCTGGAAACGCGCCGAAATAAGGCCCGAGAAACGCCTCGCTTGCTCGTAGTGACGTGCCTGTTCGACCCGGCGATTGGCCCGCGCAAGCTCTTGCCGCAGCCCGACATCCTCCGGAGTGACGAGCGCCTGACGCTCCAGAACGCCAAGACGGGCTTCTGCCGTCTCGGCATCGCTCACGCGTGCGCTGCCGAAGACCACTACCGTCGAGCGAATGCCTTGCTCGTGCAGGATGCGCTCGGGCTTGAGCAGTTCGAGCTGTAGTCGCAGCGGCCGCAGTTCGTCCTGGCCAAGCAGCTCGATGTCTTCGTACGCAAGCCGGTACGTTGGCGACTCGCGGATGGCGCGCAGGCGTTCATCGAGATCTTCTGCGGGCTTCATCACTCGTGCGCCAGAAAGTCCGGCCAGCGCAGCGCATGGCCATACTCGGGCACCGTGACCTGCCAGCCGAGTTGCTGCTGCAAGAGGTCAGCGAAGGTTTGCGCGGCCGACGATTCCCCATGCACCACGAAGGTTTGCGCCGGTGCTTGAATGAAAGCACGGGCCCAATCCAGCAGCGCCTTCTGGTCGGCATGCGCCGAGAGGCCGTCCACGCTGTGGATCGCCGCACGTACCGGGATGTCCTCGCCGAAGATGCGTACACGTTCGGCCCCCTCGATCAGGCGCCGGCCAAGCGTCCCCTGCGCCTGGAAACCGGGAAACAAGATGCTGCATTCGCGGCGTGGCAAGTTGTGGCGCAGGTGGTGCCGGATACGTCCCGCATCGCACATGCCGCTGGCAGAAATAATGATGGCCCCGGAGCGAATCCGGTTCAGCGCCATGGACTCCTCAGCGCTCGCTGTGAAATCCAGGTACGGGAGGTTCTCGCCGCGCGCGTGCCATCCGGCCAACCGCTTCGCCTGTTCGTCGAACAATTCGAGATGTTCACGCGTGATGCGTGTGGCCTCGGTGGCCATCGGCGAATCGACAAACACCATTGGACGCTGCAGACGCCCTTCGCAGGTGAGACGATGTAGGTGGTAGAGCACCTCCTGGGTTCGGCCGACCGCAAAGGCCGGAACGATGACATTGCCGCCGCGCTCGAACAGGGTTTTCTCGACGATGCCGATCATGTCCGCTTCGGTCGCCGAAAAATCCTTGTGCCGGCGGTCACCGTAGGTGGACTCGATGACGAGGATGTCGGCTTCCTCAATGGGTGTCGGGTCGCGCAGGATGGGGCGTCCCGGCTGACCCAGATCGCCGCTGAACACGATCTTCGTGGGGTAACCGTACTCGGTAATCCACACTTCCAGGATGGCCGAACCAAGGATGTGTCCGGCATCACGAAAGCGGGCGCGCACCCCGACGCGGGGTGCGAACTCCCGGTCGTATTCGATACCTCGTACTTGCTGCAGGCATTCGTGTGCATCCTGCAGGGTATACAGGGGTGGCGGCACGGTCTTTTCTTTGAGCCGCTTGGCAACCCGCTTGGCATCGATTTCCTGGATGTGAGCGCTATCGGGCAGCATCACCCCGAGCAGATCAACCGTCGCTGGCGTGGCGTAGATGGACCCCTTGAACCCGGCGCGCGTGAGTTTGGGCAATAGCCCGCTGTGGTCGATGTGGGCGTGGGTTAGCAGGACGAAGTCAATGGACGCCGGGTCGAACGCGAACGGCTCGTGGTTGCGTGCTGCTGCTATACGCCCACCTTGAACCATGCCGCAATCGACCAGGAAGCGGACATTAGCCGCTTCGACCAGAAAGCACGATCCGGTGACTTCTCGGGCTGCGCCCAAAAAACTGAGTTTCATAGGGCGTTCACTCGGGTTTTCGCATCGGGCAAGTGCTGAGGCCGAGCAGGCGATAGCCAGGACAGCGGCCTGCCAGGCCGGTGAGGAGTGGCATGATTCCAATGAGTCCCAGCCAACGCCAGGATGAGTCCAGCCACAATGGGAGACTGAGCATAATCAGTCCGATGACGATGCGCACAATGCGGTCGAGATTTCCAACGTTGATTTGCATGACGGTCTCCTTGTGTTGAATCAGCGGCTTGAAAACGCGACGGGGGCGGCAGCGCCCCGCAGCGGATGGGTTGCGGTCGATGCCGTCGTGGATACGTCCCAGCCACCACCAAGGGCCTTGTACAGCGCCACCAGTTGCACGGCGGCGTTGGTATGCGCGCGTGCGGCTGCGGTTTCTGCCTCGTGCAGACTGCGCTGGGCAGCCAGCAGTTCGACCAGCGCAATGTCGCCCGCCGCGTAGCGCGCCTTGGCGTGGCCGTAGCTGGTGCGCGCGGCATCCAGTGCCATACCGCGGCGCTCCAGTGTGTCCAGCCCGCCGTGGTAGTCGCCAAGCGCGCGCTCGGCATCGCCCAGCGCCGCCAGCACGGCCTGCTCATAGGCCAGCGCGGCCTGTCGCTCGGCCGCCTCGCGTGCCCGAATTTCGGCTCGCACACGGCCACCGTCGAACAGGCGCCAGGAAATCAGCGGCAGGATGGAAAAACGCGAGCTGGATGCATCGAACCAATCGCCCGTACTGAGCGCTTGGAACCCGCCGCCGACACCGATGGAGAGTTTGGGGAACAACTCGGCCGTGGCCACGCCGATGTCGGCGGAACTCGCTGCCAGGTGACGCTCCGCAGCCAGCACGTCCGGGCGCCGGCGCAGCATCTCTGCGCGCTCGCCCACCGGCAGCGCCCGCAGCGTGCTCGGCGTCAAGGGGCCATCCAGCAGTGCCAGCTCCCGCTCCGGCGGCGCGCCCAGCAGCACGCCCAGGCTGAGTATCGCGGCGCGCTGACGCGCCTGGATATCCGGGATGAGCGCGTTGACTGCTGTCCATTGGGCGTACGCCGCCTCCACGTCGGCGGCCGACGCGTCGCCCAGCGCATGCCGCAGGCGCACCAATTCCAAGGTCTGCTGCAGCGTATCCAGTGTGGCCTGTTGTGCGTGCAACTCGTAGCGGGCGCCGACGGCGGTGAACCAGGTGCGCGCGACCTCGGCCACGATGCGCATGCGTATGCCCTGCGCCTCGGCTTCGGTCGCCTGCAGGCGGGCGCTGGCGCCTTCCAGCGCCCGCCGCTTGGCCCCGAACAAGTCGGCCTCCCAGGCCGCGTCGAAGCCCGCGTCGTAGATGGTCTGCGTGGCGTCAAGGCCGGGGATCGAACCTACGGGCAGGGGTCCGTTCTCGCTTTGACGGCGCCGGTTGACGCTCGCGCCAGCGGCGGCGGTGGGCAATGCCTCGCCGGCCACACGATCGCGCAGGGCGCGTGCCTCATCGATGCGTGCCGCAGCGTGGCGCAGATCCAGGTTCTGTGCCAGCGCCGTGGCCATCAGGCGATCGAGGATGGGATCGTCCAGTGCAGACCACCATTGGCTCAAGTCTGCGGACTGGGATTCGCTTGCCAACGGCAAGCTCCAGCCGCTGCCGACGTCGACCGGCGGCGGCTCGCGGTAGTCGGGGCCCACGCTTGCGCAGGCAGTCAGCAGCACGCAGGACAGGGCCAGCACGAGCGGACGCGCGCGCCCAGGGGTCAGGCCGGTGACGGTTGCGCGAAGAAAGGGAGTGCGGGGCTTGGATTTCATTGCAGGCGTCCTCGGACGAATACGGTGGCCATGGTCAGCGTGGCGAGGGCGATGACCGCCAGCGGCCACAGGCTGGCGAGAATGTCACCGGGCGGCATGGCCTTGAGAAAGCTGCCTTCGACGATGATGAGGAAATGGGTCAGTGGGATGGCCTGAGCCAGCCATTGCAGGACGACAGGCATGTTTTCCACAGGCGTCGCAAAGCCGGACATCAGCACCGCCGGCACGCCGATGGCGAACGCTCCCAGGATGGCCTGCTGCTGCGTCATGCTGACCGCGGAAATCATCAGACCGATGCCGACCACCGAGGCGATGAACAGCACCAGGCTGGCAAGCAGGAGTGCAAACGAGCCCGTAAACGGGATGCCGAACAGGAAGACGCCCGCGCTGATCATGAACAGGCCCAGCCCGGTGCCAATTGCGAGTGCCGGCAGCGACTTGGAGATGATGATCTCGGGCGTCGAGGTGGGCGACACCAGCAACTGGTCGAAGGTGCCCAGCTCGCGCTCGCGCGCGATCGACAACGAGGTGATCAAGAGCGAGCTGAACAGCGCCAGGATGCCCGTCAGGCCGGGCACGATGAACCAGCGGTAGACCAGATTCGGGTTGAACCAGTGGCGCACGACCACGGGCGTTGGTGCCTGGGCGTCGGGCACGACCTCGGCGCCGACATCGGCGGCGATGGTGGACAGATAGGCCACGGTGATCTGCCCGGAGTTGCTGCGCCGGCCATCGACCAGTACCTGCGCGCGGCCACTTTCGCCGGCGGCGATGGAGCGCGAGAAATCCACCGGGATGGCGAGCGCGGCGATCACCTCGCCACGGTCGATCAGCTCGTGGAGCTGCTGTTGGCTGTCGACATGCCGGACGTGGGTGATGAAGCGGGCGCTGTCCAGGCGTTGTACCAACTCGTGCGACCAGCGCCCCGCATCCTGATCGTAGACGGCGATATCGACGTTGCGCACTTCCAGCGTCGCGGCAAAGGCGAACACCAGCAACTGCAGGATCGGCGGCACGAACACCACCATGCGGCTGCGCGGGTCGCGCAGGACGCTGAGCACTTCCTTGATGAACTGGGCGCGCAGGCGGGTGAACGAGAATGCGGAAGTCAACATCGCGTCACTCCAGGTTCTTGCGCGTGGCGCGCTTGGCGATCACGAAGAACAGCCCCCCGATCGCCGCCATGGCCGCCAGGTTGGGCAGGAACACGGCCCAGATGTCGCCGGCCAGGAACACCGTCTTCAGCGAATCGACGAAGTAGCGCGCCGGAACCACCAAGGTGATGGCGCGGATCGGTGCCGGCATGGCGTCGATCTCGTACAGAAAGCCCGACAACATGAAGGCCGGCAGGAAGCCCGTGAACAGCGCAATCTGCGCTGCCAGGAACTGGTTGCGTGCCAAGGAGGAAATCAGCAGACCCTGACCCAGCGCCGGCACCATGAACACCGCCGACAGCAGCAGCAGCGCCGCCAGCGAGCCCCGCATCGGGACCCCGAACACGAACACCGCCAGCGCCGCCGCACCCAGCGTGGACAGCATGCCGAGCACGAAGTACGGCAGCAGCTTGCCGATCAGGATTTCGGCCACCGAGGCCGGCGTGGACAGCACCGCCTCCATGGTGCCGCGCTCCCATTCACGCGCCACCACCAGTGCAGTCAGCATGGTGCCGATGATGGTCATGACGATGGCGATGGCACCGGGAATCAGTGCGCGGCGGCTTTCCAGCTCGGGGTTGAACCAGTAGCGCGGTTCCAGCATGACGGCCTGCGCTGGTGCTCCGACGTCCAGTCCGGCACGCCAGGACTGGACCACGCCGCGGGCGTAGTTCTCGACGTAGTTGGCGGTATTGGGGTAGGAGCCGTCGGTGACGATCTGCACCAGCGGCTCGCTGCCACGCTGGGCCAGCCGCTGCTCGAAATCCTGCGGGATCACCACGTAGCCGCGCAGGTCGCCTGAGACCAGCTGGTCGGCCACTTCGCGCCGGTCATGGGCGAAGTGGGCATCCAGGAACTTTGTGCCGGCAAAGGCCGCCGCAAGCTCCTGCGCTGCAGCGCCGGGCGACTCCAGCACCACGCCGACGCGGACATCCTTCGCATCCAGCGACACCGCATAGGCGAACAGCAGCAGCAACACCACCGGCAGCACGAACGCGATCAGCAGCGTCGAGGGGTCGCGCAGCGCCTGGTAGCTTTCCTTGGTGACCAGGGCGATCAAGCGCCGCAGATCAAAATGGCGCAGGTCGGTCTGCTGTGGTCCATTCCCGTCCTTGTGCTTTGTGGTGCCGTTCATGTGGCGGCCTCCAGCTCGCGGTCCGCCGACTCCACCAGGTGAATGAAGGCGTCCTCCATCGTCGGGTCGGGTCGTTCGGGGCTGACCGCCGAACGTTTGAGCGCGTCGGGCGTATCCAGCGCAATCAGTTGCGCACGCGAGAGCATGGCCACGCGGTCGCAGTATTCGGCCTCGTCCATGAAGTGGGTGGTGACCATGATGGTCACGCCCTTGCGGGCCAGTCCGTTGATGTGGGTCCAGAATTCGCGCCGGGTGATCGGGTCCACGCCCGAAGTGGGTTCATCCAGGAACAGCACGGGCGGCCGGTGCATCAGCGAACAAGCCAATGCCAGGCGCTGCTTGTGGCCCAGCGGCAGGGAATCGGGCGTGGCGGACAGCCAGTCGCCCAGATCGAAGGTTTCGATCATCTCGGCAATGCGCTCGCGCCGGGTGTTGCCTTCCAGTCCGTAGACGCCGGCCGAGAATTCCAGGTTCTGCTGCACCGAGAGCAGGCCGTAGAGCGAAAACTTCTGCGCCATGTAGCCGAGCCGGCTCTTGGCTGCGCCGGTGGCGCGGCGCAGATCATGGCCCACCACATGCGCTTCGCCAGCAGTTGGTTTCAACAGGCCGCACAACATCTTGAAGGTGGTGGACTTGCCGGCGCCGTTAGGGCCGAGCAGGCCGAAGATTTCGCCCTTTTGCACCTCGAAGCTGACGTTGTCGGTGGCGGTGAACTCGCCGAAGCGCTTGGTGAGGTTTCGGCACGACACGGCAATGTCGGAACCCAGCTCAACCGGCGGCAGACGCTCGGCCAGCGTCGAAGTGCCGCCGGGGCCGCCACCGAGCAGATCGATGAAGGCGTCTTCGAAGCGCGCGGGCACCTGCGCCAGCTCCACTCGCGCCTGATCGGACAGGGCCTGGAGCTGCTCCGCTTGAGCGCCCTCGCGCAACACCACGCGCACGCCGGCGCCCTGGATCACGCCATCGCTCACGCTGGGCAGGTCGAGTGCCTGGGTCAGGACCGCTCGGCGCTCGGCACCGACGTCTTCCAGACGGAAACTGCGGCCTTCGAGCTGTGCGGTCAGCTCCTGCGGCGGGCCATCGAACAGGAGCTGCCCTTGGTTCAGCAGCAGCACGCTCTCGCAGCGCTCGGCTTCGTCGAGATAGGCGGTGGACCAGACCACGGCCATGCCTTCATCGGTCAGCGCCTGCACCATGCGCCACAAGTCCTGGCGGCTGACCGGGTCGACACCCACGCCCGGCTCGTCCAGCAGCAGCACCTTCGGCCGCGCCATGAGCGCACAGGCAAGGCCCAGCTTCTGCTTCATGCCGCCGGAGAGCTTGCCGGCCAAACGCTTCGTAAAAGGCCCCAGTCGCGTGAAGTCCAGCAGCTCGGCAAACAGATCGGCGTTGCGGTCCGCATCCATGCCGCGCAACTGCGCATACAGGCGCATGTTCTCCATCACCGACAGGTCTTCGTACAGTCCGAAGCGTTGCGGCATGTAGCCGCTGGCGACGTGAATGGCGTCGTTGTCCTTGACCACGTCATAGCCTGCCAGGGTGACGTGGCCGGCGTTCGGCACCAGGAGGCCGGTCAGAATCCGCATCAGCGTCGTCTTGCCGGCGCCGTCCGGGCCGACCAGACCCGTCAGCCGCCCATAGTGGATGCGCGCGCTCAAGCCCCGCAGCGCCTTTATGTCGCCGAAATGCTTGTCCACGTCTTCGATGACGACGGCAGCGTCTTCGCCCGCACCCGCAGGCACGGCGGCGATAGCAGGGCTTGCCTGCATTTCAACGCTCCCCCGCCGGGATACGGGTGCCGGCTTTCGCATCGACCTCGATCGTCACCGGCATGCCCTGGCGCAAGGCACTGTCGCTGTCGGCTTCGTCGATGACGATGCGCAGGCGGTAGACCAGATCCGTGCGCAAATCCGTCGTCTCCACCGTCTTGGGCGTGAACTCGGCGCGCGGCGAGATGAAGCCGATCTGGCCGCGATAGACCTTCTCTGATGAATCGCTTTTGACGCGCACCACAGTACCGGGCGCGATGCGCCCCAAGTCCGACTCGCCCACGTAGGCGCGCACGTAAACCGGCTTGTCCAGGCTCAGGCTGTAGACCGCGCTCTGGCTTGCGACCATGCTGCCGGGCTCCCGCACTCGTGCGATGACGGTGCCGCTACTGGGCGCCATCAACTCGGTGTCCGCCAAGGCTGTCGTGGCTTGCGCTGCGGCAGCCTGTGCGGCCGCAAGGCGAGCTTCTGCCGCGGCGATGTCTTCCTTGCGAAAACCTTCGGATGCTTGCGACAGGGCCGCCTTGGCCGCTTCGACGCCAGCGGCTGCCTGGTCGCGCGCCGTGCGGGCTGCATCGACCGTGCGCTGGCTGCTGGCGCCCGATGCCAGCAGGCCACTCTGGCGCTGGAAATTGCGCTCGGTCTCGGTGGCGAGCGCCTGGGCCTGCCTGAGGGCTTCGCGCGCCTGGGTGATTTCCTGCGGTCGCAGACCGCGGCGCAGCTTGGCCAGTTCCGCCTGCGCCACCTGCACCTGGGCCTGTGCTGCCGCAAGTGCTTCCCGATAGGGTTGCGCGTCAAGCGCCGCCAGGCGCGCGCCCGCGCTGACGGCATCGCCCTCATCGAAAGCCATTTGCATCACGCGCCCGGGCTGACGGAAGGCCAGTTGCACCTCGCGGATGTCGACGTTGCCGTAGAGGCGCAATGCATCTTGTTGTCCATGGTCGCGCGACAACCAGAACGCCAGTGCGCCGCCAAGAGCGAGCACGACGACGGCGATCACGACCCAACGGGTTTTCTTGAAGAGGAGGTTTGGAGTTTTCATCGATGGGTTTCCGCTGGATAAAGGTGCTCAGTGCTCGCGTGCGACCGGCGCATTCGCCGCTGACCGGCGCCAGGCGATGGCCGCTATGCCAGCCCACACCAACGTGCGCAGCGTCATGGCGACCACCGTGCGTCGCTCCCAGGCGCCACCCAGAGCCACATGCACTCCGAAAGCGAGGAACACGAGTGCGGTCGCCACCGTGATGACAATCGCTAACCACGCGGCCCAGCGCCGGCGCATCCACAAGCCGACGCCGGCGATGATGTAGGCGAACCCGGCCAGAAAATTGAACCAGAGCACGAAGGGCACATAGTGGCCGGCGGCTTGGCGCGCCGCGCCGTCGACAAACAGAACGGCGCCGCCCTCCCGAAGAGTGAGCAGACCGAAGCCGATCGCAAGCAGGGAGATCAGCCAGTGCCAGATGCTGCGTTGTGGATGAGTGGTCATCTTCATGGCCTTTACTTGATCGGGGAAACTCCCAGGCCTTCGTCGTCGTCGCGGCGTGCGTGTGCATTCCGCCGGGCGGTCGGGCTGAGTGTTGAATGACGCGGATTCGCGCTGGAGGCGCAACGCGATCGCATGACCGTGGTGTGCCTCTCGGCTGACCGAGGAACTGCGTGGCGGCAGGATGGAAGGCGTTTCATCGGGTGTGCGTGATGCCACGGAGATAGATGGCAAACACGGCTGGCGCGTCGCGGCGGATGCGTGCTACATCGCCCGCCAGCAACGACTGCATCACCAGCCCTTGAATTGTGCCGATGAACAAGACGACGGCCGCGTCCACATCCAGTTCTGAATGCAGCTCGCTTCGCGCCTTACCGGCTTCGAGCAGTCGACGCAACCGCTCACCATATTGACGGGTCAAGGTCTGCACCATTTGCTTGGGCAGGGTCTCCCCCGGCCGCTGTAATTCGCCGAAGAGCATCCTCGGCACCCCCGGGTGCTCGGCCACGAAGTCGATGTGCGTCTTGAAGATCGCTTCAAGAGCTGCGAGGGGGGACGTAGCACCTTCTGCGGCCTTGTCTACTCGAGCGAGCAGGCGTTCCGTAACCCAGGACATCACCGCCTGCAGGATTGCGTCCTTAGTCGGGAAGTGACGGAACAGTGCTCCCTGGGTCAACCCCATGCGCTGCGCGATGGCCGTGGTCGTGATGTCGCTGGGGTTCTGTTCGGCAGCCAAGTCGACCACTGCCTCGACGGTGGCCGCGCGCCTCTCATCAGCCGGTAGATGCCTGGAGTGTCCGCTCATTGCTTGCATCCCAAAAAGTGAGTAATCTATTACTATCTTACCACTGTGCAGCCAGACCGCAAGAGGGGAAGCACGAAAAAGAGGTCTCGATGAACAGCAGAACTGCTATCTCAGACGGCTGCCAACGGTCGATTTCTGGCGGGCGCAAACGTCGCCCTCCGCACCTCATTGGCGGAAGGGCGCCGGCACATCGCAAGCCTGGCGGGGCGTAAGTGGGCGGGATGTGGATGGAGATGCTGGCGCCCGAGAGGCCGAACCAGAAGAAGACGAACAGGAGGTGGCCTTGGATTTCAGATTGCTGCGCTACTTCATCGCAGTCGCGGAAGAACTGCATCTGGCCCGGGCAGCCGAGCGTCTGGGCATCGAGCAATCGCCTGTGTCACGTGCGATGCGCGACCTAGAAAGCCAGCTTGGCGTGCAGTTGTTCGACCGCAGCACACGCCTGACGCGGCTGACCTGGGCCGGCCAGGTGTTCCTCGGCGAATGCCGGCGCGTGCAGGCCACCGTGGAGCAGGCAGTCAAGAGCGCCAAGGCGGCGGCACAGGGCTACCAGGGCCATCTGCGCATCGCGATCTGCGACGGCCTGGCGCAGCCCCGCATCGCCACCTTGCTGGCACGCAGCCGCGAGGAGGAGCCCGAGATGGAGATTCGCGTCTTCGAGCTGCCGTTCGCGCAGCAGCTCAAGACGCTGCACGACGATCTGCTGGACATCGGCTTTGCGTTGTCAAACGCGGTACATGATGGCCTCGTCGCCGAGCCGGTGTGGACCGATCCGCTGTCGGTGATCGTGCCCGCACGCCACCCCTTGCTGGCACACGTGCAGGTGCCGCTGGCCGAAGCCCTGAAGTTCCCGCTGGTTCTGTGCCATCCCGAATCGGGATCGGGCTGCCGCCATCAGATTCAAGCGCTGCTGCAGGACGCAGGCACGCCGCTCAAGCTGGTCGATGAAGTGACCAGCCTGGGCGTGATGCTGACCCTGGTCGGTGCCGGCTACGGCATCGGCTTCGCCATCGCCTCGCAGGTGCAGACGCTACAGCGCCCGGACATCTCCATTCGTCCCTTGGCCGGCAGCCCACCGGTGCTCTCTACCTACCTGCTGCGCCGCCGGGGCGAACCCTCGGAGCCCATGAAGCGGTTCATCGAGCGGGCGAAAGGCGGGCGGGACCGGGCCTGTCGATGATGAGTCAATCCTTTGAGGACGCAGATCACCTGTCCGTAGCGGCCTGTGGCGTGATGTGCCAGTAGACAGATAGACTTCCGAATGAAATCCGATGCTCTGGCTGTTGATGGATGTGCTTGGCTCGCTTTGGATCACCCGCAACGGCCTGCGTTGACCAGGCCGAAGACTTGAGTCCACAATCGAGTCCATTCCGTGACGCTTGGATCGGAAAAAACGTTCGTAATAAACGAGTTAGCGACCGGGTGCTGTTCCCTTCACCCGCTCCACTTCAACTTACCATGGTGTTCCAAGGACGTCCATGGAGTGTTGCAAGTCATTGTCACGGTTCGGCTTTTCCAGAGAACCCGTTCCAGTGACGTCCAGCGAGATCCACTGACAGCCGGTCAAAACCGGTACATCAAGTGGTACATCTCAATGCGGAGTGTTGGCGCCAGCCGAAAACTGACCACAGTCGGATTTCATTGGGTACTGGCAGCCCGGTGATACCTCCCCCGAACAGGGCCGCTCGCAATGGCGCAGCGCGGTTACCAGAACTGCAAGGGGTAGGCACGTATTGGGTTGACTGCTTGCCATTTTTGCGCTCAAATATGAACGCTTATTAAAAAAATAAGCTCATATTTGAGACTATAAAAATGTCTTCTTCCGAGCAAAAGCGCTCTGGTGCGCAAGTGGCGATGCCGCAGCCTGTTGCGCGTGCGCTGCGCCGCCTGGGGCAGAACATCTCGGCGGCACGGCGCATGCGCCGCCTGAGCCAGGAAGACCTTGCGCAGCGCATCGGCACGTCCTTGAGCACCGTTAGGCGCATGGAAGATGGCTATCCCGGCACCGCGCTGCACACCTTCCTGCGCGCGCTGCACGTGCTGGGCCGGCTCGATGACCTGGCCCAGGCGATGACCCTGGAGAACGATACGCTCGGCATGGAACTGGTGCGGGAGCAACTGCCGCAGCGGGTACGCACCTCTGCCGGCAGGAAGCGGCAGGCAGCACCCGTCGTTGACAAAGGCGATGCGCGCACGCCTGCCGATGACCTGGAGGGCTTCTGATGGCAACGCCTCGGCCCACACGACGTCCGGACCTCGAAGTCCACCTGGGGGCGAGTGGCTTGGTCGTGGGGCGCCTGCATCTTGGCAGCGGCCGGCGCAGCGCGTTCAGCTACAACGAAGGCTGGCTGCGGGATGCCCGGTTCTTCACGCTGTCGCCCGACCTCCAGCCGGTGGCCGGCGTGCAGCATCCCCGGCAGGTGTTCTTCCTCGCGCTGGAGGACACCGCGCCCGACGCCTGGGGCGAGCGTGTGATCCGACGCGCCCATGCGAAGCTGCGGCAGGAAGACCGCGACACGCCTGCATTGGACCCGGTGGACTTCTTGATGTGGGTGGATGACGAGGCGCGCATCGGCGCGCTGCGCCTGTTCGATCCGCAATCTGGCGCCTACCTGCGCGCCGGAGGAGCGAACCGGCATGTGCCACCGCTGGTGGAACTGGACAAGGTGCTCCACGCGGTCCGCGCCCTGGAAGACGGAACGGAAAGCGCGCAGGACCTGCGCTACCTGCTGGGGCAAGGCACGTCGCTGGGTGGTGCCAGGCCGAAGTCCACGGTGCGGGACACCGATGGACGCCTAGCGGTCGGCAAGTTTCCAAGCCAGGCGGACCGGCGCGACGTGATCCGGGGCGAAGTGCTGGCCATGCAACTGGCGGCCAAGGCCGGCATCCGGGTGGCGCCGGCGCGCGTGGAAGTGATCGGCAGCACGGCGGTCGCCGTCATCCCGCGTTTCGACCGCACCGACGACGGCGCTCGCATCCCTTACGTGTCGGCCGCGACGATGCTCCAGTCCGATGGCCGTGACGCGACGCATGCCTACACGGAACTGGTGGACGTGCTGCTTCAGTCGGGCGCCGATCCGATCGCCGACATCCATGAGTTGTGGCGGCGGCTGGTCTTCAACTTCCTGATCTGCAATACCGACGACCACCTGCGCAACACCGGCTTCCTGTACGACGCGCGCCAGCGCGGCTGGCGCCTGTCGCCAGCCTTCGACCTGAACCCGATGCCGGGCGACCGTCGAGAGAGCAAGACATGGCTGACCGAGGACACAGGCGTCATCGACAGCCGTGACATGCTGATGGCCGCCGCGTCGTATTTCAGGCTGGATGCTGTGCAAGCGCAGGCGATCTGGAGTGAAGTGGCCCAGGCCGTGGCGGGCTGGCGCGCAGTGGCCCGGGGATTGGGCATGCGCGGTACCGACCTGCTGGATTTCGAGCCGGCGTTCGTCGAATCGACCACGCCCTGACGACATCGGCAGGACATACCGCTACGGCCGAGAATCGTCCTGGACTGTTGTCGCCAACGCCGCGCATAGCCAGCGATAGCCGATGCGTTCCTGTTCCAGCCGCAGCTGTGGCCGAATTCGGTCATTACGCAAGTCGTCGTAGAGAGCTGCCTCCTCATCGACCAGTCGGGACAAGGGCAACATATGGCGTTTGTCGAGGGGCTCCTCACCCCATTGAAGTGCGTGGGCCATCAGGGTAGAGCGGTCCATGAGGAACGAAGCGGCTAGCGGGAAATACTTGCGCAGGCTGTCCAGAATGGCAAAGCCATGGGTATCGATGTCTCCCCAGTAGTGCAGAGAGGCGCGATGCAGCCAGTTGGCTCGGGCGAGCGCTCCCCAGCCATAGCCGGCACCGAACACGACGATGGCACTGGAGACCGGTGGGAATGCCAGGAAGTTCACCTCGTTTTCGGTGATGAAAACACGCTGCGCAGGCAAGGTGAGCGTGGCGAAGCTGTCCTCATCCAGGGTGATGTCGCTCAGTCCCGTGCAGCCGGGAAGCTGGAGCAGCTGCGGATCGAGCAAGAGCAGGCGGATGCGGGCGGGCTTGCCGAGAAAGCCGTAGCGACGGGCAAACCCCGCCATCCCGGCCGCAGCGTGGTCGATGGCTTCCGTCGGCAAAGCCAGATCCAGCCACTGAGCCAGCGTACCGCGATGGGCTTCGATGAATTTGCTGTCTACGCCCGGCGCGTCAACCTGCCGAAGATAGACGCCTGGGCGCGGATGGGCTTGCACCCAGGCCACCACGGCCAGCAGGCGTGGCCAGTGTTCGGCCAGCGCCAAGGTCTGCAACGGTGATCTGTGCAGCCATGCCAGCAGTGTGGGTTGCGCTTCGGCAGTTTGCTGCCAGAGCGCCTGGAACCGGAGGGCATCGCCGGTCTTGCCGATCATCGCCAGTGCATCGTCCACCGCATCGATCCACAGCGTGTCCGGCAGGCGCTGCCGGCCCTGCACCCGGTGCGTCCACTCGCGCCACTCGATGCGCACGCGCGGCATGGTGCTGATCTCCCGCACCCAGCCGCGCACGGCATCGAAACGGTTGCTGAGATCGGCGGCGGACGGCGACTTCAGCGACAGCCGCAATGGCCAATTCAGTGTGTCACAGCCGACCACGGCACGCAGCAGTTCGCCGCGCTGCCACAGCCGTTCGACCTGCGTGCGCAGATCGGTGGGCTGGCTCCAGGTCATGGGGCGGCTCCCGTGGCGGCAGCCTTCTGCGCACGATACTCTTCAATGCTCAGGTTGCGCAGCCGCGACTCGCGGCCTCCTTCATTGTGCACGAAGCCGACGCTGGACACGTAGGGCTCGATGATGTGGATCTTTTGCAGCGGCGTAATGATCAGCAGTTGCAGGTTGAGCTGGCGGAACAGTTCCAGCCCATACTGGGCCGATTCATCCGAGCCGCGCCCGAACAATCACGTGTGGCTGCGGATGCGTCGGCCGCGGCGCATGAAGATCTGATAGAGCAGAGGCACGAGGAACAGTGTCAGGGCGGTCGAGAAGACCAGCCCCCAGACGATGCTAGCGGCCACCGGACCCCACAGCAGGCTCTTTCCGCCCATGCCGAACGCGAGTGCGAACAGGCCGCCGATGGTGGTGGTGGTGGTGATCAGGATCGGAACCACGCGCCGACGACTCGCCTGCACGACGGCATGGATGGTTCCCATGCCTTGGCCCAGTCGCTGGTTGGCCGCGTCGATCAGCACGATGGCGGCGTTCACGGCGATGCCGGTCAGCGCGATCACGCCGTAGAGCGCATACAGGGACAAGGGGTTGCCGGAGACGGCCATCCCGAAGACCACCCCCGTGAACGCCAGCGGCACGGTGACAAGGATCATGACGGGTTGCCAGTAGCTACGGAACTGGGCCGCCAGGATCAGGTAGATCAGGCCCACGCCCAGCAGGAACAGGGCCCGCATGGACGCCAGTGCCTCTTCGATGTGTTCTAGCTCGCCCGTCAGGTCGAGGTCCACGCCCGGATGGGTCGCCCTGATGCTCTCCCACCGGGCCTTGATGATGTCGTTGGCGACCTTGGTGTCGGTGATGTCCTTGTCCAGATTGGCCTCGACCGTCACCGTGCGCCTGAGGTTGTAGTGCCGCATGAAGCCACGGCCCGGTGCGGTTTCGGCCTGCAGCAGGCTGCCCAGCCGGGTCACCTGCCCATTGGGCAATGCGACCGGTTCATCCAGCAAGGCACCCGGATCGATGCGCAGATCGTCCGCACCGCGCAGTGCCTGGCTGGAACGCACGCGCAGCTCGATCTTGTCGCCTTCATCACGAGTAAACGCCACCACCTCGCCGTCCACCGCCAGTCGGACCAGGCGGGTAACCTGGCCCGCTCCCACACCGGCCTCGCTCAGGGCATGGTGATCCAGCTGCAACTGCAGCTGGGGGCGACCCGGCAGGTTGTCGTCCTGGATGTCCTTGGCACCGGGGATGGTCGCGACGATGCGCTTGATGTCCTCGGCGGCGTTCTGGATCTGGTCGAAATCGTCGCCTCGCACCTTGACACTGATGGCCTTGCCCGCTGGCGGGCCTCCCGAAAGCACGGTGAAGCTCTTGCGCCCCAGGCCTGGCATCGATTCGATCTCGCGGCGCATGTCCTCCACCACCTGTTGCACCTCGCGTGCCCCGTTGACACGCGGATGGAGCGACACGAACACCTGGCCATACGGGTCCCCGTAAACAGGCTCGGTCTCGGTGAACTTCAGGCCGGCAGTGCTGGTGACGGCACGCGCCTCGGCGCCGTCGCCGACACCCCGCAGGTGCTGGCGCACGGCGACCTCAACGCGTTGGGTCTCGGCCAGCGTGTCCTCCAGCGAGGCGTTCTCGGGCATGTCCACGTTCACGTAGAAGGCCCGGACCGGGTCGGAGGCAAAGAACTGCACCCTCACCACCCCGGTGACGATCAGGGCAGCCGCCAGCACCATCGATGCCACGCCGAGCAGGCCGGACCAGGCCGGGCGCCGAAGCACAAAGGCAAGCGCCTGCCCGTATCGCAAGCGGACCATCCGCGTGAAGTGGTCCCGCCATCGCTGGGCACGGGATGGCCGGTCAAAGCGAACGCCGATGGTCGACACGTGCACCGGCATCATCCAGAAAGCCTCGACCAGCGAAATCAGCAGAGCCAGCGTGACCACGAACGGAATCACGAACATGAACTTGCCAGCCACGCCGGGCAGCAGCATCAATGGCAGGAACGCGGCCATGGTGGTCGCCACCGAGGCGAGCACCGGCTTCCACAACTCTTCGATCGCACCCAGGCTGGCTTCCAGCGCCGCCTGCCCGCGCGCCATGCGGTAGTAGATGGCTTCCACCAGTACCACCGCATCGTCGACCAGCATGCCCAATGCGATCACGACCCCCAGCAGCACCGAGACGTTCAGGGTGTAGTCCATGGCATTGAGCAGACCGAAGGTGCCGAGCAGGGAGAACGGAATGCCCAGGGCCACCAGCACACCGATGCGCCAGCCCAGGAAGAACCAGCACACAGCCAGCACCATCGCGATGCCATACAGCGCGTTGGTCTGCATGACGGCGATGGCCTCGCGGGTGGGCACGGTCTGGTCGTCGGTCAGCACGAGCCGGAGACCGTCGCTGGAAAGAACCCCGTTCTGGCGGTCGATGTAGGCCTGGAGGCGCTCGACCAGCTCCAGGGTGTTGGTGCCGGACTTCTTGCTCACCGTCAGCGACACCGCGCGTTGTCCGTCCATGCTGGCGTACTGTTCGGCGGGCGCGCGGGCACGCTCGATCCGTGCTACCTCGCCGAGCAGGACCGATGGGCCCGGACGGGTGGCCGATCGCACGGGCAGCAGGGCCAGTTGCTGCGGGTCGGTGTTCACGCCCTTGAGGCTGACCGACCACGAGCCGGCCTGTGTCTGCATGGTTCCGCCGCTTGTGTCACGCCACCAGGCGGCCAGCGTGTCCGCGACGTCCGACGCGAGCAGGCCGCGCGCGGCCAGCGCAGCGGCATCGGTGCTGACGAGGATCTCGGGGTCGCGCAGGCCCGCGGCGTGGACCTGGTCCACGCCACCCAGGCGTTCGAGGTCTTCCTTGATGCGGCGCGCGTTCAGACGCAGGCTCTCGTCATCGGCCTGTCCGATGAGCATCAGGGCAGCTGCCGGAAACCCGCCGCTGCTGTTGGTGACTTCGATGATGCGAGGGTCCCGGGCTTCCCTGGGCAGCTCGCTGGCGGCCATGTTCTGGATCTCGCGTCGCAGGTCGGCCACGCGTTTCTCGAAGGTCCGCTCGTTGATTTCGCGAAAGCGGATCAGCATGCTTGAGACGTTCCCGCGCGAGTTGGAGGTCACCGAGCGCACGTCGGCCAGGCCCTTGATGGCGTCCTCCAGCGGGTTGGTGACCAGGCGTTCGACCTCCTGCGCGCTCGCTCCCGGCAGCACGGTGGTCACCATCACCCAGTTGAACGTGATCTCCGGGTCCTGCTCGCGAGGCATGGAGAGGTAGCCCAGCAGACCCATGAGCATCACCACCACGAAGGTGATGTTGGCCAGCGGATGATTGGTGAGCAGCGATCGCATCAAGCCCATGGTCGGAGCCCTGCTTCAGCGGCCTGCCGGCCGTGCGTCCACCACCTGGCCGTCCTGGAGCGCGGCCTGCCCGCGAACGACCAGTTGCAGCGAGGGGTTCCAGCCGGCCGGGACCACAGCCGCTCGGCCTTCCTGGGCACCGGGCAGGGGCTGAAAGCGTGCAACCGTCGTGCCGCCCTGCGCGTCGATCACGAAGACGCCGAGCTGGCCGTTGCGCCGCACCAGCAGTGAGGGCGAAAGATGAGGGCGTCCTTCCTGCCAGCGCAGGGTGCCGGCGGTGCCTGCTGCCGGGATGTCCGTATCGTGGGCGAAAGCCAGTCGTGCTGTTCGCGTGCGCGCCGGTTCGCTGAGCGTGGTGCCGATGCGCAACAGGCGCACCGGATGGGACAGGCCCTCGGCCTCGAAATGCAGCCCGCGGGCCTGAGGCAGGGCGGATGCATCCTGCGGGGTCAGCGTGGCATCCAGCTCGACCGCTGCCCGCTCGGCCAGCACGTACAGGAGGCCGCCCGGCGCCACCGACTCACCGGTCTGTGCGAGACGTTCAATGACCTCGCCGTCGAAAGGTGCACTGAGCACGGTCTTGTCGAGTTGCCGTTGCGCGGTGGCCAACTGGGCGCGGTTGGTCTCGGTTTCGGCCAGCAGCAGCGCGACCTCGGTTTCGCGCTGGGCCAAGGCCTCGGTGGAGAAGAAACCCCGGGCGGTCAGCTCCCGGGCCCGTTGCAGCTGGGCCTGAGCCAGGCGCAGGCGGGCCTGACTGGCCTCCAGCGCGGCCCCAGCCCGCTGCACGGCCAGTTCCGCGTCGCGCGGGTCGATACGTGCGAGCACCTCGCCGCGGCGCACGCCGGCCCCGACGTCGACGGTCCACTGCTGCAGGGTTCCACCGACCTCCGCTGCCAGTCGGGAAACGTTGCGCGCATGCACCCGCGCGGCGGCTTCCCGCTCCGGAAACACCTGGGTTGCTTCCAGGCTGGCGGTCTGCACCGACACCGCCGCCACGGCCTGGGCCGCAGCACCCACCTGACTCTCCTGCGCAGACACCGGGGCCTCGATCAGCAAGGTGCAGGTCAGCGCCAGGCACAGCCCCCCCCACCGGTAAGACGCGTGCCGATGGCCGGGTCCGTACGGCTGTGTCATCGGATATCAGCCTCGATGGTCTCAGCGAGGTGCACGGCTGAAGCTGCGCACCCAGTGAGGTGATGCAAGCCGGCGGCGCGCACCTCGCCGAGCGCCAACTCGGGTTCGGTTGTCACAGACGCGGTGGGCATCCCGGCGATCACGGCATTCTCCATCCATGGGGGGCAGCGATTTGGTTCGTATTACGCACCTATTATTAGTTCGTAGTACGAATAATGTCAAACTGAAATAGCCTAGAGAACCGGAAAAACCATCGAGATCAGGATGATCAACGAGCGGCAGACGTCTTCTTGACGAGTGAGGGAGTCAAGCTCACTCAAGGCTTGGTACGTGTCGTGGCGCTTGGTAGCAGCGCTGATGCGAATGGCGGGCACGCTCAAGCGCCACCCTCGAAATCGAGCAATGCATCGATGTCGTACACCCGTGACAGGCTGACCAACCCGGCGGGCAGACCGCGAACCGAGAGCGCATGCCCGGCCGCTCGCGCGCAACGCGTCCATTCGAGCAGCAAGGCGAGCGCCGACGAATCGGCCGCGGTGACGGCAGAGAAATCGACGACGAGGTCGCCCGCTGCGGCCATCCGCTGCCCCGCTTCGAGCTGCGCGGCCGCCGACTGTATGCTCAGCTCGACACCGGGCGCGAACACGCGCGCCGCCATCGCCTCACTCATGAGTCACGTCCAGCCGCCGCGGGTGTCAGCCCCTGCTCGGTGGACAGCGCATTGTTGCGTGACTCGAGCGCGCGGATCAGCCCTTCGATGCCGCCAATCCGGACCTCCTGGCTGAAGCTGCTGCGGTAGTTGGTCACCAGGCTGACACCGGCGACGACGACATCGAACACCTTCCAGCCCTGCTCGCCCTTCTCGAGCGTGTAGTCGATGCTGATCGGTTGCGCGCCGGGGCTCACAACCTCAGTGCGAATCTGCACCCGGGTATCGGCCGCGGCAAAGCGCGACGGCGGAAAAACCACACGCTCGTCGCGGTACTGGATCAAGGCATTGGCATAGGTACGCACGAGCAGAGTACGGAAGGCCTCGATCAGGCGTGCCTGCTGTTCGGGAGAGGCATCACGCCAGTCGCGCCCCACGGCGAGCATGGTCATGCGACGGAAGTCGAAGTGCGGCAGCACAAGTGCCTCGGCCAGCTCGACCACACGCCGGATGTCACCCGAGCGAACCGCGACATCGGTGCGCACGATGTCGAGGACTTCGTTGGTGACGTCGCGGATGAGCACATCGGGGGCCTTGGGCTCGGCCGCCGCCGCGCCCGGGGACAGGCTGGCGAAAAGGAAATAGATCAAGGTGATGAACTTGTTCATGTATTTGCCCTATCGGAAATCGGTTGGGGACAAGGCTGGCACACCGAGCGCGCCAGACCGGACACGCCAAGCGCGGCGAGGCGATGATGGCCAGGACCGCGCCTGCGACGCTTGCTCACTGCACCGGCGCATCAGCTGCGCGGTCAAAGAGGAACTGGCCGATGAGCTTCTCGAGCACGACGGCCGACTGGGTGATCAGGATGCGGTCGCCGTCGCCGAGCATCTCGACGTCAGCCCCGGCCTCCAGGCCTACGTACTGCTCGCCAAGCAGGCCGGAAGTCAGGATCGCGGCCGTGGTGTCGGCAGGGAACGGGTAGCGCGCGTCGAGCTCTAGAACCACAACGGCGCGGTAGATCTCGGTATCGAAGCGGATACCCGTGACACGACCGACGAGCACGCCCGAGCTCCTGATCGGCGCACGCACCTTGAGCCCACCGATGTTGTCGAAGTGCGCCTCGACGCGATAGGCCGCGGAGGTGTCGAAGCCGGAGAAGGTCGCCACCCGCATCGCCAGGAAGATCAGCGCTGCAAAGCCCAGCGCCACGAAGATGCCGACCCACAGGTCGAGCGTCGTACGGTTCATCATTGCCCCCGGAACATGAAGGAAGTGAGGACGAAGTCCAGCGCCAGAATGGCGAGCGCGGACGTCACGACGGTGCGGGTGATCGCCCGCGAGACACCCTCGGCCGTGGGCTGGCAGTCGTAACCCTCGAACACCGCGATCAACGACACCACCGCGCCGAACACGAAGGACTTGATCACGCCGTTGAGCACGTCATGGCGAAACTCGACGGTTGCCTGCATCTGCGACCAGAAGGCGCCGTCGTCGACACCAATGACCACGACGGTGATCAGCCAGCCACCGAAAATGCCCATGGCCGAGAACAGCGCAGCGAGCAGTGGCATCGACAGCACCCCTCCCCAGAAGCGCGGCGCCACCACGCGGGCGATCGGGTTGACCGCCATCATGTCCATCGCCTTGAGCTGCTCGGTGGTCTTCATCAGGCCGATCTCGGCGGCGATCGCCGAACCTGCCCGGCTCGCGAACAACAGGCCGGCGATCACCGGCCCCAGCTCGCGCAGCAGCGACAGAGCCACCATCACCCCAACCGCATCGGCCGATCCGAAGCGCTGCAGGATGTCGTAGCCCTGCAGCCCCAGCACCAGACCGACGAAGAAGCCCGACACCGCGATGATCAGCAGCGACAGCACGCCGCTGAAATAGAGCTCGCGGATGGTGAGATGCAGGCGCCGGATCGACTGCCCGGACGCGAGCAACACGGCGAGCATGAAGCGGGCTGCAAGACCGAGCCGCCAGATGCCGCCAATGGTGAGCGCGCCGATGTGGCGCAGGCCGCTGGCCAGTGCGGCGGCGAGCGTGCCGTTCATGCGCCGCTCCCGCCGAGCAGGCTTTCCATCGGCGGCGCCGGGTAGTGGAAGGGCACCGGGCCGTCGGCCTCGGCGTTGACGAACTGATGCACGAACGGGTCGCAGGAAGCACGAATCTCGTCCGGCGTTCCGTGCGCGACGATGCGGCCGGCGGAGACGAAGTAGACGTAGTCCACGATCTCGAGCGACTCGTGCACATCGTGAGTGACCATCACGGAACTTGCACCCAGCGCGTCGTTGAGGTGCCGTATGAGCTGGCCGATGATGCCCAGCGATATCGGATCGAGGCCGGCGAATGGCTCGTCATACAGGATCAGCATCGGATCGAGCGCCACCGCTCGCGCCAGCGCCACGCGACGTGCCATGCCGCCCGAAAGCTCGCCCGGGCTGAGCGCCGCCGCGCCACGCAGACCCACGGCCTGCAGCTTCATCAGCACCAGGTCGCGGATCATGCCCGTGGGCAGGCTGGTGTGCTCGCGCATCGGGAAGGCGACGTTGTCGAACACGCTCATGTCGGTGAACAACGCACCGAACTGGAACAGCATGCCCATGCGCCGGCGCAGCGCATACAGCTCCGCCGCCGAGAGACTCGCCATGTTGCGCCCTTCGACCTCGACCGTGCCCGAGGAGGCGCACAGTTGCCCGCCGATCAGTCGCAGCAGCGTGGTCTTGCCACATCCGCTGCCCCCCATGATGGCCACCACATGGCCGCGATGCACGCTCAGATCGATACCGCGCAGGACTTCGCGCTCGCGGTAGGAAAAGCGCACGTCGCGCAGCGAAACCAGCGGAGCGGGGTGATCGGAGGGAGGAGTCATGAGAGGTAGGCGGGGCCGAAAGTAGCGATGCATAGGGAGCACGATCCGAAACGAGGCGTGCCTCGATGAGTTGATGGACAAGATCCACCCTCAGTGCCCAGAAGTGGGCGCTCAGGGCGTGAAAGGCCTCGAACTAAAGCGGTAGAAGCGAAGAGATCGATCATCGGGGTCAGTGAAAGTGGCTGGCTTGGGTGAGCGTGCTCAGGACATCGATTGACCAGAGGCTCCCTTGCGTGCTGGAGGACGGATTAGCACATCCTTGAGATGACACTATCGAATCCTGCCGACCTGGTATCGACGACTGTCGGCCAATGGCAAGGCGGTGATTGGCAAGGTGGCCTGCAAGCGGACCATGACATGGGGGCGAGCGGCGATGTAGATCGAGGCTTCGGTCTTGGCGGCCAGTGCAAGCAGTTCTTCACTCGAGATAAGCAAAGCCTGCCCGCGCGAGTAGTAGCGGGCAGAAAACGATCTGCTATCGACAAACCACAATGGGGTACCGGGAGGCGCGACGGACCGCACATGATGGATGAGCTCCTTCTCGGTCTTGACCGATCCAGGGTCGATGCACACCAGCATCGTCGCGACCAGCACGACCATCGGGACAATCAGTGCTGGAGCAACAATGGCGATGTGCAACGCTCGCGATCCGCCTTGCCTCAGCCACAGCTTGACGACGACCAGAGCACGACCCAGCAAAATAGAGAAGGCAGGCAGCGCAGGAAGCACATAGGTCCAGAGGATGTTGCTGGAAAACGTGAAGAACAGCGGAGCAAACAGCGCCCACGCGATCAGGTAGCCTGTCATCGGCCTGCGGATGGCACGCTGCACGGCTGCGCGGCCCCGGGGGTGTCGCAGCGACAGCGTGAGCAGCAACAGTGCCAGAGGCCCCCAGGGCAGCGTGGCGACCAACCAGTCCAGCCAGATACGCCCCAGCGGGCGCTGATGAGCATTTCCGTACAGGTCTCCGGACCATCCGGGCTCCAGGAATCGCTCCAGGTGCTCCCCGAGCAGAAAGTAGTTCCAGAATCCCGGTGTCTTGTTCTCTGCCAGGACATACCACGGCACGACCAGGGTCGCCACCAACACCAAACCGATCAGCCATCCACGCAACGAAATGGCAGGCCATACCGGGCGACGGTAAATCAGCAAATACATGACCGCTGGGCCCGCAACGATGACCAGTGCCAGCGGACCTTTTGCGAGGAGGCCTGTTGCCAGCCCTACGGCCGCCAACAGGCGCCAGTGCCACTGAGGCAGTACAAGCCCGGCCATGAACAGTGTTGTACCCAACGCCAGAAAGGGATCGGTAAGTACCGCTCCGGCCATCACGTAGGGCAGCGCGCAGGTCACATGAATGAGGACGGCCGCGCTGGCAGCCCGGCGCCCCGCCCACGCCTGTGCCAGCGCATGAATGGGCCACAAGGTCACCGCGACCGCCACCCATGCCGGGAACCGGGCCACCCACTCCGACAGGCCGAAGAGCTTCATCGACAGCGCCTGCAACCAGAACGAAAGTGGCGGCTTGCCCCAGAACGGAACCCCAGGCTCGAACCACGGCGTGATCCAGTCACCGCTTTCCGCCATCAGTCTCGCGATCTCCGCATAGCGTGGCTCCGTCGTATCGATGTAGGGCACCCACGCCATGCTGACAAGCCGCAACCCCAGCATGCCCAGAGCGATGATGAGCATGCTGCATGCGGAGCTACGCAGATCAAGTCCCGACATTCGAATGCTCCTGGCTGGTTTCCCGGCAAGATGCAGCCTTGCCGGCGGCTTCACTGAGATCTCGGACCAGATAGCGAGGGCGCTGCTTGGATTCGATATATATCCGGCCGACGTACTCGCCAAGCAAACCGACGGACAAGAGCTGGATGCCGCCCAGGAACGTCATCATCGCAATGGAGGATGGGTAGCCCGAGGGGGCAGGTTGTCCCTGGAGCGTCTTGACGACGATCCAAAGGCCAAAGGCAGCGCCCGCGACCGCGGTGATCAGCCCTAAACCCGTTACCCAGCGCAAAGGCGCCGCAGAGAACGATGTCACGCCATCCAGTGCCAGCCGAACGAGTCCGATGAGTCCCCACTTGCTGTGCCCTGCTGCGCGTGGCGCACGGTCGTATACGATTTCGTACGTGGGCAAACCAACCCAAGCAAACAAACCCTTCATGTAGCGGCTGCGCTCGGGCATGCGGTTGATCGAATCCACCGCCTTGCGGCTGAGCAGCCTGAAATCCCCCGTGTCTTCCGGAATCGGGAATTCGCTCAGTCGGCTCAAGGTGCGGTAGAACACATGTGCACAAGCACGCTTGAACCAGCTCTCCCCAGCCCGGGAACGCCGCCGCATGGCAATCACATCCGCACCCGTGTTTCTCCATGCGGCAACCATGTCGGGAATCAGCTCGGGCGGATCCTGCAAGTCCGCATCGATCAGCACCACACCCTCCCCACGGGCATGGTCCAGGCCCGCCGTGATGGCCGCCTCCTTGCCAAAGTTGCGGCTCAGCCGAATCACGCGTACCTGGCTGTCTTGCGACGCCAGCAACATCAGCGCCTCACCACTGCCATCACTGCTCCCGTCGTCGACATAAAGCAGTTCGTACGGAAGCCCGATACCCTCCATGACACCGCGCAAACGCTGATGACAAGTGCTCAGCACGGCCATCTCGTTGTATGTGGGCACAACCACCGTCAGCACGACCCGATTCACGTCGCTGAACAGTGGGTGCATCAACGACTCGCTACAGCGGGTGGGGTCAATGGATGAAATGCGTTCATTCACTATAAGAATCTCAAGAAGATGCCCGAAGCCATGCCGAACGGCGGTCTACGAACCGATGCAAAAACAAGAAGTTGAGAACCCCAACGAGCCCGGTGCTCACAAGTTGGGCCGAGGCAACCTCTGCACCGCTTGCATGCAGCACCTGAAACGCAGCCAGATTCACTGACCATGCCATCGCTACGGAAAGCACATAGATGCCAACGGAGAATCCTTGCGCCTGGAGAAAGACGTAGCGGCGCTGCAGAAAGTAATTGGCTGTTGCACCGACAGCCATCCCCAAGGCCGTCGCACACCACGCCTGGACGCCGCAGGTGACGAGCACGGCCATCACCCCCCAGTGCAGGAGCGTCGCCACACCGCCGGCCGCCAGGAATCTTGGAAAGATCGCCATCCATTTCGGATGACGATGCGCGGTAAAGTCCTGATGTTTGAAGTCGCCCTGATTCATGGTCAAGAAATTTACTTGTCCACCCAACAGGAAAACATCGAGTCGAAATAAAGAATTCGTCAAGGCAGCTGGACTTCAGGCTTATGGATCAGGCCGACTTCTGCGACCACGACCCGGAAGTGACGCAAATGACGAGTTCCGGTTGAATTCCGTCAGCGCTGCTCCTGTTCAATCAGATGCTTGCGCCGCTGAAGCCATGCATCGCGCACGAACAAGTAGTCGTCCAAGGCGTCGCGGCGAAGCTGGTCTGTGGGCAACAGTCGCGTGCGCGCATCGACGAATTCCAGCGCTTGAAAACCGATGGCGACAGTACTGTCGTCAATATGGCTGACGGGCGACAGGGGCAGGTCACCGACAAGGCCGACCGCATCGCGCACTGTGCGCGGGCCCAGCAGCGGAAGGACCAGATAGCGTGAGTCGCGCCAGCCCCAGATTGCCAACGTCTGGCCAAAGTCCTCGCCATCTCGCCGGGGCATGCCGAAGTGGGCGGCCGGGTCGAAGATGCCAGCGATGCCGATCGTCGTGTTGACGGCGAACCGACCCAGCGAGCTTGCCGCATCGCCAGGGCGCCCTTGCAAGGCCTGGTTCACCGCGGTGACCGGCATGCTCAGATTGGCAAAGAAGCGGGAGACGCCCGCCTGCACGCTGTCCGGCGTAACCCTCTTGTAACCGAGCGCCGCAGGCCTCAAGACGAACCTGTCAATGGTGTTGTTGAAGCTGTGCATCCTCCGGTTGAATCCCTCCCAGGAATCGTCGGCGAGTGCCAGGTCGTAGCTCGCGTCTGCGTCGAACCCGACCTGGCTGGCATCACTGGCTTCAGCGACATCGGCTGACTCCGATGCGACCTGGGGAACGCTTGCCTTCTCCCGGGAACCAGGCATCGCAAGCGTCGGCATCGGTTGGGTATCGGAATCGGCGATGACCACTGCCGCGGGCGCGGCCTGCAGTTCGTTCTCCGGGCTCGCCGCCGGGTGCTTGATGGCGTTGTTCGCGCACGCGGTAGTGGCGAGCACGATCGCTGCGAGAAAAGGGGTTACCAAGGCTCTCATTCACATGCTCCTGTTCAGGCTATCGGTCACTCTTCTTTCATCTGCTGTGACACACGCTCGGGAACCCGCGTCGTGACGTTGCTCCACCCGCCCGCGAGCGTCCGGTAGAGCAGTACCCTGGCTTGTGCATGGCGCATCAGCCCTTGTGCATGCGCCTCCTGGGACTGCAGGTTGACGCGCTCCGCATCCAGCACTTCCAAGAGATCAATGGCGCCACCATCGAGCCGTGCCCGCGCGACTGCCACCGCCCGGGCACTGGCATCCGCTGCGTGCTGCAGGTGGCTCAATTCGCGCTCGCTGCGTGAGACGCGAATCAGGGCGTTCTCGGTTTCTTCCAGCGCACCCAGCACTGCACGTTCATAAGCTGCCAGATGGACGGCGGCCGAGGCATCGGCCGCTGCGATGCGCGCCCGCGTCCGGCCCACATTGAGAAAGGCCCCGTCGATCCCCAGCGCCAGCAACCGTGTCTCGCTGTCGCGCCGGAAGAGCGCACCGGCATCCATGGCCTGGGTACCGATCAGCCCGCTGAGGGTGAAACGTGGAAACAGATCCGCTGTGGCTATACCGATGCGTGCCGTCGCTGCGGCCAGTCGGCGTTCCGCAGCAGTCACGTCCGGGCGCCGACGCAACAGATCACCGGGCATGCCAGCATCGATTCCTTGCGCCGGAACGGCAGGTAGTTCGCTGGCCGATTCCAGCTCTTCGATCAGCGAGCCCGGTGGCAGACCGGTCAGTACGGCAACGCGATGCGCAGCGAATGCGACCTCGGCTTCCAAGGCCGGAAGCCGGGCGTAGATGCTCTCCATCTGAGCACGACCACGATCCACGTCAAAGCCGCTACCAACGCCCGCCTGATGGCGCACTTCCAGAAGCTGTTGCGTGCGAAGCTGGTTATGGGCGCTCACGCGCGCAATGCGCAATTGCTCCTGCAGGCCACGCAACTCAAAGTAGGTGCGCGCCAATTCTCCGACCACCACGACCTGCATGGCGGCAAGATCGGCAGCGCTCGCTTCAGCCTCTGCGCGCTGCGCTTCCATGGCGCGGCGCATGCGGCCGAAGAAATCCAGTTCCCAAATGGCGCCCAGGCCCGCCTGGTAGTTGCTGCCGTCCGGCGACGCATCGCTGGCCTCAACGTTGGCGGTGAGGGTCGGCAGGCGCTCAAGCCGTGCCTGACCCAGCAGCGCGTCGGCCTGCCGATAGTTGGCCAAGGCTATGCGCAGGTCGTGGTTGTGCAACAGCGCCGCGCCGACCAACCGCTCCAGAATGGGGTCGCCGAACGAACGCCAGAACGCCTCATCCGCAGGCTGGGGCGCATTGTCCTGTGCGGCCTCCTGGCGCACGAAGCCGGGCACATGCGGGGGCGATGGGCGCACATAGTCAGGGCCAACGGTGCACGCGGCAAGCAAGGATGACAGGATGCAGGCGATGCACAGCCGGCCCGACTGGACAGGTGCCCCGGCAGGCGCTCCGGTGGCAGGATCATGGCTGCTCAACGGCTGTCCCCTTTTCTTGCCAAGCTCATGGCGGCCACCATCAGGCTGGGCAGGAAGGTGAGCGTGACCACCGTTGAGAATGCGATGCCGAACATCACGATCGCGCCAAGGCCACGGTAGAGTTCGGTGCCGGCGCCGGGAATCAGCACCAGCGGTGCGACGCCGAAGATCGTGGTCAGGCTGGACATCAGAATTGCCCGCAGGCGGGCACGTACCGCGCCGTCCACTGCCTCGGCAATCGAGGCGGCACCCTCCCCCAGGCGCTTGTAGGCTTCCTGCACGATCAGGATCGGGTTGTTGACCACGGAACCCAGCAGTACGAGAAAACCGAGCAGCGTGATCATGTCGAACGGCTGGTGGATGCCGAAGGCGGCGCCGACGCCGTTGAGCAGTGCCAGCCCGATGATTCCGCCCGCCAGGCCCAGCGGGATCGTGGCCATGACGAACAGCGGCAGGCTCCAATGGCTGAAGACCGCCACCAGCATCAGGTAGCACAGCAGCACGGCGATCAGGAAATTGCCCGAGACGGCTTCACGCGTCGCCTGCAACTGGTCGCTGGCGCCGGTGATGCTCACCGTCACGCCATGCGGAATCTCGCCGGCCTCGCGCATGGTCTCGATCAGCTCATTTCGCACACGTCCGACCCCCGTCTCCAGGGCCACCGAACGTGGCGGCACGATGTTCAGGGTTACCGTACGTCGGCCATCCACCCGGCGGATACTGTCGGTATCGGCGGATTCATGCAGATCGGCCAACGCGGACAGCGGCAGCACCGCGCCGGATGGCGTGGCGACGGGCAGGTCGCGCAAGCGGTCCACCTGCTGCGCACTGCCCGCGCTGCTGAACAGATAGATGTCCACGCGGCGGTCGTCCAGGATCATTTCGTCGGCGAAGGCGCCATCGCTGAGTGCCGCCACCGTGTAGCCGAAGCGTTCCGCATCCAGGCCGACTTCGGTCAGGCGTTCCCAGCGCGGGCGCACCTCCATCAGCGCCTGGTCGAGACTCAGCGAGCTGGGCTCGGACCCGATCTGCGCGCCATCGAAGAGCACGTCCGCACGGCCGTAGGCGCGCGCAGCCACCTGGTAGATCTGCGCGAGATCGGCACCGGAGACGTTCAGGTTGATGCTGCGCGTGCCCCCATCGTCGCTTGAAATGATCGAACCGCGTGCAGCGAACGCGCGCATGCCTGGCCAGGCCGTGAAGCGTGCCTCCAATGCGTCGATCAGGGCTTCCAGATCGACCGGATCCTTTGGGTCGGTAATGACCGTGATGCCCCCGGCATCAACGTACATCAGGAAGAACCGCAGCGCTGGCATGCTCGTCTCACCACGGTGAAACCGTGCGGGTTCGTCCTCGGTACGCTGCTGCAACTCCGGGATCAGGGTCTGCGCGATGCGATCCATCTCCGCCAGGTTGTAACCGGGCGGCGCGATCATGCGCGAGAAGATCCTCGCCTCCTCACCCTCCGGCAGATACTCCGCCGGCGGCGTGAGCCACACCACGGCCAGTACCGAAGCACACAGTGTGCCGACCAGGATTGCCGCGCGACGCATCGGGCTGCCATAGGCCGTACCGATCCAGCGGCCAATCCGGTCAAACGCGCTACCGTCTGCGGGCTCGCCTGACGTGAGCGTCGGCAGCAATCGTGCCGCCATGGCTGGCAGCACGGTCATCGCAACCACCATCGACGCCAGGATGGACGAGGAGATGGCTATGGCGATGTCCGAGTAGATCTGCCCTGCCTCCTCTCGGATGAACAGCGTTGGCGCGAATACCAGGACGGTGGTCAGCGTGCAAGCCAGCACCGCGGGCCAGACTCGCCTTACACCCGCCACCGCGGCATCGAAGGGTTTGAGGCCGCGCCGTCGCGCCTGATCGATGCTCTCCAGCACCACGATGGTGTTGTCCAATGTCATGCCAATCGCAAAAGCAACACCGGCCAACGAGATCACGTTGAGCGTGCGCCCCGCCAACAGCAGTCCGATGAAGGCGGCGATGATACAGATCGGGATGGCGATCACCCCGACAAAGGTGCTGCGCGCCGAACGCAGAAATGCATACATCACCAGGGTCGCCAGCAGCGTGCCAAGCAGCAGGTTGCTCAAGACGTTGGCGACGGACTCTTCGACGTAGCGCGCGTCCTCGCTGATCAGCGTCATTTCCAGGCCCAGCGGCGCCAGCACGTCGGCGTTGGCGGCCGCCACCGCCGACAGTACGGTGTATTTGGTCTGAACGACGTTCGATCCCGTCTCCCGGCTCACCGCCAGGACGACCGCAGGCAACCCGTTGTAATAGGCCATGGCGCGAAGTTCATGATGCCGGAGCTGGATGCTCGCCACGTCGGACACGCGCACCGGGGCACCGTTGTGCTCAGCGATGATCAGTTCGCCCATGTCGGCCGGATCGCGGAAGCGACCGACGGTGCGCACCAGCACGCTGCGCTTGCCACTGTCCAGATCGCCTGCCGAACGATCGACATTGCGCACCTGCAGCGCGTTGCGCACGTCAGCCATGTCCAGTCCGCGTTCAGCCAGGCGGTGCGGATCGACTTCCACGCGCACCTGCCGTTCCTCCACGCCCTGGACCTCGACCAGGGAAACGCCATCGACGCGCTCCAGGCGCGGCCGCAGCTCGTCTTCCAGGAAGCTGCGCATCATCGCCAGATCGAGGTTGGCCTCGCCACGCATGCGTGGCCCGACCCTGAAGTACATGAAGGGCTCTTCCGACGCCGACAGCGTAGTCAGCGCAGGCGCATCAGCGCCCTCTGGATAGCTGGACACCTGGCTGAGCGCATTGTTGGTGCGGATCAGGGCTGCGTTGATGTCCGTGCCGAAGGGAAACTCCAGCTCGATGCTGGCCTGCCCGATGCGCGCGGTCGACACCATGCGGCGCAGGCCGGGCAGGGTGCGCAAGTACTGCTCCTGCTCGACCAGCACCTCCTGTTCCACGTCTCGCGGCGAGGCCCCCGGCCAGCGCGTATCCACCCTGATGGTGCGCACTTCCAGATCCGGAATCATCTGCACGGGCACGCGCACTGCGGCGTTGATGCCAAGCACGCACAGGATCAGAACCACGACGGTAATCAGGGTGCCGTGGCGAAGGATGCGGGCGAATCCCATGGGTCAGTGCTCCACCACGTCCACGGGCTGACCGTCGGCCAATGCCTCATTACCGCGAATCACGATTCGCGCGCCTTCCCTCACGCCTTCGCCCGCAACCACGGCCCGGCCATCCTGCTCATACACGACCCACACGGTTCGCCTGCGCGCCACGAACCCGTTGTCGCCGTCTTCGACCAGGTACAGGCTGTGACTGCCATCCGGTTGGCGTAGCAAGGCGTCACGGTCGATCGATACCGTGTGGCCTTTCACTTGCGGGATGGATATCTCGGCACGGGCCGAGGTGCCGGGAAGCAGGCGACCCTGCGGATCGTCCACCAGCAAACGCAGCAGGAAGGTTCTGGCACCGGGATCGGCAACCGGCACCCGCGCGCCGATGCTCGCCGGCAGCGGCATGCCCCCGAGGGCATCGGAGAACACGCGCACCTCGGCATCACCATTTATCTGCCCGAAACGTTCCTGCGGCACACGCAGGTCCAGGCGCACGCGGTCGGTCGCCACCAGCGACAGCACCGGCGTGCCGCGCTGCACCCACTCGCCGGCTTCGGCGAACTTCTCCGCGATCACCCCCGAGAACGGGGCTGGCAGCGTGTGTCGCGCGACGATTTCCTCCTGCTCTCGTGCGCTTGCACGGACCGACTCCGCAGCCGCGCGCGCGAGTTCCAGGGCGGCGGCACGCGATCCGACTTCCGTTGCGGAGATGGCCTGGTGTCCGATGAGCTGCTGCGCCTCGGCGACCAGGCGTTCCGCCTCGCGTACAGCCGCCGCCGCATGTACAGCTTCGGCGCGCGTACGCAGCAACACATGGCGTGCAACGGCAGGATCCAGTTCGAGCAAGCTCTGTCCTGCCTCGACCCGATCACCGGCATCGACATGCACCCGCTGAACGAGTCCGTCGGTACGTACCGACAGCCGTGCCTGACGCTCCGCAGTCAGGGTCCCGGACAGGGAGAGCCGTTCGCCGAACGCAGCGGTTTGCGCCGATGCGACGGCGACGCGCGCGGGCGCAATGACTTCCGTCCTTTCCGCGCCCCTGGGCGGCGCATCGCAAGCGGAAAGAAACAGGATGAGCATGACTGAGACGCAGCAACGGGTAGCCACAGTCCTGCCGAACCATGCGGTGCGAGTGCTAACACCTTTACCTGACCTGGACCCGATCACCGGGCCCGTCTGTGCTGAGATCTCTGCAGTGCTCGGATTGGCCAACGATCGTTCCGACGGGCACAACGCATCCACGCCTTCAGAATAGGCAATCCTCGCCTTGAGGAAGCCGACGGTATCGACGATGCTGCGATGGTTCATGGGAATCACATGGTGGAAGTGGCGGGAAGGTCTTGCCGAAAAGTGGCTGGGCGACCGGTGACGATACGGCGCGAGGGCTGAAGGCAGGGCACGGTTCCGCCAAGCGCCAGAGTAACCACGACTACCTCGCAGACAACCGATTGAGATGTTCAGGATTGCGCAAGAACCGATAAAACAGATCCGGCTCACTCACCACATAGATGTTCCCCTCGTTATCCATTGTGATGCCTTCTGGCTGAGGGATACTCTTTGCCAGCCCATGCCACCCCGACGTCAGTGGAAAACTTCTGATGACTTGCTTCTGTCTGTCCAACTCGATTATTCGACGAGACTCGTCGGACAACACCAGAAGATGTCCGGTCTCGGCATCAAAATGAAGGGAAGATATATCGCGAAGCGGTAGCCTCCTGTCACTTCTGGCATCTTGCAGGATCTGAATGTTGAGGACTTCTCCGGCATTCACCGGGAATCCGCTCACTTCATATATTCGTCGCGGCCTTTTTTCTTTTGCCACGAAGATGCGTCGCCGCTCTTCGTCGTAGGCCAACCCTTCAAAGCCTTTATTTCCGCTGAGCTCAACTCCAATTGACAATCTTGCACTCTGATCGACATCTACAACCGAAGTGCTGTCGGTAATACGCACTTCAAAGAGCGTCTGTATGCGTTCATCTGCCACCAGGTATCGCTCATCTCCGAGGTATTCAATCGCTTCGGGATCTTGCAGGCCTCTTGTAGGGATGCGCCTGAGCAACCCGCCATCCAGCGACAGTTCGAGAACCTCGGGTGACCGGTTGGTCACCGCAAAGAGCGTGTTCCTGTCTGGATTGAAGGTTATTCCAGAAAGATTTTTTAGATCTGGAAGTTTCAAACCTTCAATGTCGACATGATAGTCACGAGACAAGACACCAGCCTGATTCCCAGAATTCGGCAATGGAAGCTCCAACCAAAACCTGTGCAGAAATGGCCACGCCATACTTCCACCCACGAGAACGCCAGATAAAGCAATGATGGTGGAAAGTGCGAAGCGACGTTTGAATGCGATATACAGGAACAACTGGGAGGCCTCCGTAGAGTTATTGCGCCTGCCCTAGCCTGGCTGCTTATTGCCACCAGACGAACGGCTTGACATTTCTGACAGCATGAATGAGGCACCATCAAGTTCGCCTCAAGCAAACCACAAGAAATCATCAATTCACCGTTTTGCTCCAACCGATACGCATTACTCCATATGACTATATTTTCTGCAGGAACCTTCGTGCCATGTCTTATTCTTCCGAGAAATCCAGAATGTATCCACGACCATGAAGCGTTCTCACCATTGGAATTCCATATGCATCTTTTAGCTGCTTGCGTAGCTGCCAGATGTGAGTGCGCAGCGTGTTAATATCAACTTCCTGGTCGGGCCAGAGCTTGGTGCTCAGTGAATCATAGGAAACGAAATCGGGATAGCTTCGGATCAGCGATTCGAAGATATACGCTGCCAATCCAGAAAGCCGAAGCTTTCCTCGTTCATCGAAATGAACCTCCAATGTTCCCGGATTGAAACTGACACGCTCAGCGCACGGAAATGTGTCAATTCTGGAATTGCGTCGATGCAATGCATTGATGCGCAACGCCAACTCTCTCAGCTCAAATGGCTTTACGAGATAATCGTCACCGCCGCTTGAGTACCCGGCTTCCTTCTCCTCTATCGCCCCCATTGCGGTCATGAAGATGATTGGGGTGTAGTCGTTCATGTCCTTGCGCAACTTTCGCGCAATATCGAGTCCCGATGTGCCGGAGAGCATGATGTCCAGAACGATGACGTCGTAGCGCTGACTGTCAAGAAGATGCAGTGCGGTCAGGGCGCCAGAGGCGTACTCCAGTTCATACTCGTTGTCCCCCAGGAACTCGAATATGTTCTCCGCCAGATCAGCGTTATCTTCAACGAGCAGAATTCGGGTCTTGTTCTTCATGACATTGAATTTAACATTTGCTAACAGCATCACCTCATTGATCCGAGGCTGCTCGCATTACTTTCTTGGGACCATGGTGGCCGAAGGTCACTCGCAGGACCGTTCCGTCCGGACCAGTGTCAATCAGCTTCAAGTGCCATTGCAGGCGCTCGCAAATCAAGGTGGCAATGAACAGCCCCAACCCTTTGGCGCTTGCAGTCGGTACGGGTGGGCGCGTGGTCAGTACGGAACGATAGCGTTCCGGCAGCCCTGGCCCCTTATCCCTGAACTCGATCCAGGTTGCCTCCAAGGCCACATCCACCGTTCCGCTGGTGTGCTGAAGGGCGTTGTGCATCAGATTGCGCAAGAGCAGCCTCACCAGCACAGGATCGGCAAACAGGATGGGATCAGCGCCGTCATGCAAACGGATCCGCTCGCGTGCATCCTGATGGATCTGAGCAACGTCCATCATTTCCTCATGCACCAGAGACAGGGGGGCAACACGATCGCTCACGAGGTCGCCGTGGCGCATCAGACTCAGAATCGCCTGAACACTCGCGCTCATTCCGCTGACTGCGCGTCGGATACGCTGCATCGCCCTGGCATCGGCCGCTGGCGTCTGCCCGCGTGACTCTATGCCATCCAGAGCGCCCGCGATGATCGAGACCGGCGTGCGTAGTTCGTGACTCGCCATTCCCAGAAGCATCTTTTCTCGTTTGACGTAGGTTTCCATCTCATCGAGAAAGCGGTTGAGCGAACGAACCACCACCAGCAACTCTTGATCCACGCCATTCTCGGAAAGGCGGGGCATGGTCGGTGCTGGCTCAATGGACCTGATCTGCCCCATCAAGTCGACGAGAGGTGTCACAAGATGTCTGCTGGTGATGCGGGCCAACGGCACAGCCAGGGCCAACAGCATCAGACCGATCACTACCAGGACTCTCTTGTAGGCAACGTCCTGCCTTTCGTAAATGCTGATGTCCTTGGCCAGGTACAGGCGCCCACCGTTGACAGGCACGTTATCCAGCATGAACTTCTTCTCGCCCACCTCGGCTTCTCCGCTGAAAGGGAATTCACGGGAACGGAAGATCTCCGGAAGTTCAGCCTCGGCCAGCATGGCGCCTGGCACGTACATGCCGTGCACGGTGGCCGTTCGCCATACATAGGGCTCAGCCGGGTTGATGTGGCTCATGATGAAACCACGCTCCTCCTGCATCTGGCGGGTAAGCAGCCTCTTCTCGAACAGGATGTTCACGATGGATATGCCCGCTATGGTTGCCACCAGGGTGAGCAACACCGATCCGATGACATATCGGATGACGCGCCGCTCTATGGAACTGGTTGCAGCCATTGGTTTCCTGATGGCGGGAGGTCTTGGCTAGCGCCCATGATCCACGCAACGCCGCCGCATACAGCCAGCACATCCTGAATGACCTGCGACTGCCAATCGAAATGCGGGTTGTAGGTGAGGCGCGCGTGAATCTTGCCTTGCTCGCGGTAGTCAAAATCGGAGTACCAGACGGTTTCGCCGGCCTGGCAGGCGGCAGTATCCCCGTCCGTCTGACCGTTGAAGCAGATGCGTTCGCTGCCATCCCGCCCATACAGCGGATTCTGCGGCGAGAACAGGATGCTCATGTGCGAAAACTGGCTGATGCGTTCCTGAGGCAGCGCATCTGGGCGTACCAGCACGCGCGACGAGGAGGTCGATCCGGGCGGAGGATTTCCATACCAGATCAACCGACTGTCGGCATGAGTGAAGCGGCGCTCGAAAATTCGATAAACATATCGAACATCAACGACTGAATCATGCTGGGCCAGTATGATGACTGCGGGGCGGTCGAAGGTTTGCGCTTTCAGGCGCTTCCGTACCGCAACGCTGCTGCGGTAGAACTGAGCCAGCCCATTGGTGGGCACGATGTGGTATCGCAACGGTGATTGCAGCGGGTGCGTCTCGGGCGAAAGCAGCCAAGGTCGGAGGCGAACGAGCCACGGCGTGACCCAGTCGAAGAGCTCGTTCGAGCGCAGCGCCGGCGAGAAGAGCAACAGCCCACGGATTCGGGTGTCTTCCAGCGCATGTTCGAGTACCAGGTTGGCGCCGGTCGAGAAACCTCCCAGCCAGACATCGGGAAAATCTCGTTGCAGCATGGTGATCTGTTCGCGCACCTGCCACTGCCAGTCTTCCAGCCTTACGCCGATCAGGTCGGCAGGGTGGGTGCCATGTCCGCGCAGCAGCAGCGTGCGCACCACATAACCTTGTTCCACAAGAGTGGGCGCCACGTCGACGAAGGACCACGGCGAATCGCCCAGTCCATGCACCAGCAGGATGGCCTTGGTGGTTGGCGCGGGCGGACGAAGCTCGAAGGGGGCGTTCCACTCCACCTCACTGTCCGGGCGCTGCGTCTGGATACTGCCAGGCGCCAGAACCCGCGGCCGGGTGGCCTCGGTATGAACTTGTGAAGATGGAGAGCGGGGCATGAGCGTTGCAGAATCCTGCCGCACTGCGCAACCCGCACCCATCGCCATCCCGACCGCGGGGCACACAAGGAAGAGCATGGTGATGAGGTGTCGGGCCTGCAGGTTCATGTTCTTGTCTCAATGGACGCAATGAAGACCTGTGATGAGCCGTTGAGTGAGTCAAGGGGAAGGTCTAGAATGCGACGAATCAGTCGCGTTCAAGATAAGCCAGATCCTTGATCCGGGCTATTCGCATTCACTCTCAGGTTCGTCTTCGCCGTGTCACGCCGCCGCTCGCCGCAGATTTCCAGCAGAAAACAGCCACAGCAAGCACGCTCGACGGAGTTGGTGACAGCCATTCTTCAGGCTGCTGTTCAGGTTTTGGCGCAGGAAGGCGTCACTCGTTTCACGACGGCACGGGTGGCAGAGCGCGCGGGCGTCAGCGTAGGATCGGTGTATCAGTACTTTCCGAACAAGGCCGCCATCTTGTTCCGTCTGCAAAGCGATGAATGGGCGCAGACGACGCAGATGCTGCGGAGCATCCTCGAGGACACCAGCAAGCTGCCCCTGGAGCGCCTGCGCACGCTCGTCCACGCGTTTGTGCGCTCGGAATGCGAAGAGGCCGAGATCCGGGTGGCGCTGCATGACGCTGCGCCGCTCTACCGTGATGCACCTGAAGCAAAGGAAGTCGACGTCGAATGGGACAGGTTCTTCGACACCTTCATGAAAGAAGTGCTTCCCGCCGTGTCCAGGAAGTCACGCCTGCAAGCTTGCGATTTGATCTCTACGACGCTCGCAACGGTGGCGAAGGACTATTCGGAACGCGCTCGCAGTCCCGCAGAAATCAAAACCTATGCCGACGCGATGGCTGACATGTTCTGCGCATACCTTGCGCAGCTCGCTGCTCGCTGAATGGTTTTGAGACCCGTCGATTTCCAGCGCCAGGCAGAAGTAAAGGTCGGGAATCTCTTCGCGCGACATCGCACGAAACTTGTCCGTCACGAAGATCAGTGCATCCAACGGCAGCTCGATTTTTGGCGGGCGAGAGAAGAAGTCAGCCCTTCCCCGCTGACGCGTTCACAGCGGCGCCAGTTCCCGATACACACCGCCGTGAAACACCAGCGGTTCACGATCCTCGCGGTCGAAGCGCACTACTTCCGAGATGAACACCACGTGGTCGCCCCCCGGGTGGCGGGTGATGTTGCGGCATTCGAAGCGGGCGCAGCAGTGCTTGAGCAAAGGCACACCGTACAAGCCCTCGTCGATGTCGAGACCGGCAAACTTCTCGTCCGAGCGTGACGCGAAAACCTGCGACAAGTGCATTTGTTCGGCCGACAACACGTTCACCGAGTAATATTCGCAGGCTTCGAACACCGGGCGACTGGGCAGGGTGTTCGCCAGGCTCCAGACGATGAGCGGCGGGTCGAGCGAGACCGAGTTGAACGAGTTGACGGTCAGGCCGATCGGTTCGCCGTTGGGCGCGCGCGTGGCCACCACGGCAATGCCCGTGGCGAACATGCCGAGGGTGTCGCGAAACGCGCGCGTGAATTCTTCGTGGGTGATCGGAGGTTGAGCCATGGATCCGGGAGCGGGCGAACCGGATTCGTGCTGCTTCGGTCTTACCCGCCTAGAGTTGGTCGAAACGCGGATTATCCCCGTGAACGACGGTCACGTCGAGGACTCGGCGTCTTCCGCGCGCCACCCTCTCCCCAACCATCTTCGGCACTCCAGGACGAAAGCAACTGATGAACGACACCCCGAGGGACGACACCGCAAGCGCTTCCGTTTCACTTCAGGGCACGGGCTTCGCCACCGCCCTGCTCGCATGGCATGCCCGCCATGGGCGCCACAACCTCCCCTGGCAGCGCAGCCGTGATCCGTACCGGGTATGGCTGTCGGAGATCATGCTGCAGCAAACCCGTGTCGACACGGTGATTCCGTACTACACCCGGTTTCTGGACCACTTTCCGACGCTGGAAGCACTCGCCGCCGCCGAGACCGACGCCGTGCTCGCCCTCTGGAGCGGTCTGGGCTACTACGCGCGAGCGCGCAACCTGCATCGAGCGGCCTGCGTAATCGTGCAGGAACATCAGGGGAAGTTTCCGGGCGACAGCACCGGGCTCGCCACGCTGCCGGGCATCGGTCGCTCCACCGCGGCGGCGATCGCCGCGTTCTCGTTCGGCGAAAGGGCTCCGATTCTCGACGGCAACGTCAAGCGCGTGCTGTGCCGTGCCTTTGGCATCGACGGTTTTCCCGGCGACAAGGCGGTCGAAACCCGCCTGTGGTCGTTGGCCGAATCGCTGCTGCCGGAGCGCGACCACATCGGCCGCTACACCCAGGCACAGATGGACCTCGGCGCGACGGTGTGCACCCGTTCGCGCCCGCGCTGCGAAGCCTGTCCGCTGGCGTCCGGGTGCGAGGCGCGGCGCACCGGCCGGGTGTCGCAACTACCCGCGCCCCGTCCACGCAAGGCCTTGCCCACCCGCACCGCGCGTCTGGCGGTCATCCGCGCCGAGGGCAGGATTCTCGTCGAAAAGCGTCCGCCAAGCGGCATCTGGGGCGGCCTGTACAGCCTGCCGGAGTTGCCTGCGGAACCGACCGGAGCGGGAACCGGCTGGGGTGACTGGCTCGCCGCCCAGTACGGCATGGAGGTAGGCGAACCACTGAAGCTGCAGGGCTTCGTGCATCCCTTTACGCACTTCAGGCTCGCGATCGAGCCGCTCCTGTTCGACCTCAACCGGCCACCCGCGCTCGCAATGGATGCAGCACTGCGCTGGCTCGAGTACGACGCGCTGGACGCCGCTGGCCTGCCAGCGCCGGTGCGCCGGATCATCGACGGCGTGTCGCAGGAGGATCTGTTCACGCACGGCGGCAAACGCTGAGGCCTGAATGCCGTCGGGCGGCCACGGCGACATTCAGGACGATGTTCGCAAGACCGGTGCCCCCTGCCGGTCTGCCGGGGTCCGGGACGTCGGACGCGCCTGGAACAAGCTCAGGCCTTCAGCCCCTGCTGGCGCAGGTATGTGTTGATGATCTCGATACGCTGGATGGGGTCATCGAGTTCGAGCAGGCGCTGACGCGCGAGCAAAGGAATCGGCAACACTCCGGCGAGGCGCATGCCCACCCACTCGGCGTCGTCCAGGCGGTGCGGTTCGGGAAAATGCTTGGCCCCGGCGTCCTGCACGATGGTCGCCAGCAACACCACCAGCCCCGCGCAGTCCTGCGGTATCGGGCACGCCGGCGCCGGGTCGATCCATTCGACATCGGCCATCAGCAAGCCGTTTTCACCGACCTCGGCATGGACGATGCGGTAGCGCTGTTCACCGACGGTGACCAGATGCAGCAGGCCCGGCTCGGACATGTCCCACTCGGTGATGCGCGCACTGACGCCGACCGCGTGGGGGATTGCCGGTGCGCCGACCTCCGGGCCTTCGGCGATGAGATTGACGCCGAACACGGTGTTGTCCTTGAGACACCGCGAGGTCATGTCCATGTAGCGCGCCTCGAACACCCGCAAGGGCAGCACCGCGTTGGGAAACAGCACGGTTTGTAGCGGAAAGATCGGCAGTCGGTCGGTCATCGTGCTGTTGTCAGCTCCCATCGTAACGGTTTTCATGGCTGGCCCGGTTCCTGCGCGTCAAGGCCACCGGCCAACGGGGCAGGCGCGCTTTCCCGGGGGGCTGCGGTCTCGGCCTCGTCCCCCCAGCGCCGCATCAGCGCATGGGAAACACCCAGCTGATCGAGGATGCGCGCGACGACGAAGTCGACCATGTCATCGACGCTTTGCGGATGCGTGTAGAAGCCCGGGCTGGGCGGCAGGATGATCACGCCGAGACGGGCGAGCTTGAGCATGTTCTCGAGATGAATCGCCGAAAACGGGGTCTCCCGCGGGACCAGCACGAGCTTGCGCCCCTCCTTGATCGAGACGTCGGCGGCGCGCTCGATCAGGTTCTGCGACAGTCCGGCGGCAATCGACGCCAGCGTGCCCATGGTACATGGGCACACCACCATCGCGTCGGCCGGATTCGACCCCGAGGCCAGCGGGGCAAACCATTCCTCGCGCCCGAACACCTCGAGCTGGCCATCGGCGGCGCCAAAGCGCGCCGTGAGCAGATCGCGCACCTCGGCGGGACGCGCCGGCAGCGCCAGATCCATCTCCTGACGGGCGACGATCTGCGCCACCTGCGAATACAGCAGCCAGACCCGATGACCGGCCGTCAGCAGGCACTCGACCAGCCGCAAACCATAAGGCATTCCGGAAGCGCCGGTAAAGGCGACGGCAATGGTTCGCGGCGTATCGGTCATCGAGCTCCCGTGCTGTGGTCGAGGGTCTAGTCGAGATAGTCGGTCAGAATCTCCCAACGCCCATCCTGAATCCGGGCGATGCGCCCGTGGCGGTTGCCAAGATGGTCCCCGGGACTGAAACGATACTCCGGACCGCCGAAAATGTCGCCCCCCGAATGCAGCGTCTCCATTGCCGAGACAAAGGTCTCCACCGTCAGTTCCGGCCCGGCACGCTTGGCCGCCTGCACGAACAGGTCGGCAATGGTGTAGCCCATCGCACTCCAGACGTTGGGTGCGACACCGAACCGTGCGCGATAACGGGTGATCCAGTCCGCCAGCACCTCGTCGGCCGTCTCGGCATACGGATGCGGCAGCACGGTCACGCCGTACAACCCCTCGACCGCCTCGCCACCGAGCGAATGCGTCTGCGCCGAGTACCCGGACGCGGTCACCAGCATGTCGACATCCCAGCCGATCTTGCGCGCCTCGGCCAGGGTCGCGACGGTCTCGCGCACCACCGTGGCGAGCACCACGAAATCACAATCGGCCGCGCGCAGTCGCGCGACCTGGCTGGCAAAATCGGTCGCGCCGCGCTTGTAGCTCGTCCGCTCGACCAGCGTCTGGTCCAGCTTCGCCAGGCCGGCCTCGACGCCCTTCATGACCTCCAGACCATAGTCGTCATCCTGATACAGCAGGCAGGTGCGCTGATAGCCGTGCTGCTCGATCATGTGGCGCACGGCCGCATCCATGTAGTCCTGGTACGGAGCAAAGATCTGGAACTTGAGCGGGTGCAGCGGCGTGTACGTCGCCTCGTGCGGGGAGAACGGGAACAGGTGCAGACGCCCCGCGTCGACGATCATCGGCATCGTCGCCATGACCACTGGCGTACCCATGTTGGCGAGAAAGGCGAAGGCGCGGTCGCGCTGGATCAGCTTGCGCGCGGCCAGCACCGCCCGCTTGGGATCGTAGCCGGTGTCCTCGACGACCATGCGGATACGCCGGCCGTGCACGCCGCCTTCGGCATTGACCTCCTCGAAGCGCATCAGCATCGCGTCACGCACCGGTGTGCCGAGCATCGCGATCGGACCAGAAAGATCCTGGATGCTGCCGACGACGATCTCGTCATCGCTCACCCCCGGCGTGGAAAATGCAGCAAAGCTCAACGCGGACAGGATGGCGCCCGCAAGAATTCGAAACGTTGTCATGGCATCTGGCTCGACTGGTTGCAGAATCGGGCGCCGATTATGCGGCCACGGACAGGTGCTGAACATCGGGCAAACCCTGAGATTGCCAAGTCCGACTGGAAGTCTCCATGCCCGCCGGCGAAACCGTACCCACCAGTGAGTCCTTGCAAAAAAACCAGCACCGAAGCTTGCGCTGCATCAAGTTCGCCGCAATCGGTTGTGTTTGGGCGCAACAACGGATTGACCGCCACGATGAAGCTCACGATACTTGCGTTACGGGGCGACGACAGGATTCGCCTCCCCCGCGCCCTCGCGCCCTCGCGCCCTCGAACTCTCCCTGACGGAATCCGCCAACGTGCTTCGCCCACTTCTGACCGGCCTCGTGCTGCTGACCACCCTCAGCGCCTGCGCCAACCGCCCCGCGACACCAAGCGCAATCGATCCAGGCTCCGCCGCGCACAGCGGCAGCGCATCCGTCGCCGCCGCCGGCCAAGACCAGACGACGGGCAACGACCGCATGACGCAGGCGCAGCAGGCCGTGACAGAAGAAACATCGACACCGGCCCGCACCCCAACCGACGGCTCAAGCGACCAACCCACCGCAAACCAGGTCTCGATCGCGGCAGCCGAAACCGGGGAGCAGGGCCTGAGCGGGGCGGCGACTGCAAAGGGCGACACGGCCTCCCAGGGCCGCCTCGAACGCAGTCGTGACGCCATCCGGGGCGCCACTGAATGGGTGGCGCGCGGCGTGGACAGTTGGTTCGGCGACAAACCCTTTGAAGACGGCGGCAAGGTCACCCACGGCCGCATCGGGCTGAAAACCCTGTGGCGCCAGGACCGGGCACTGCGCGTCAACCTGCGCTTCCGGGCACGCTTCGATCTGCCCAATCTGCGCGAACGCGCGTATCTCTTCGTCGGTCAGGACAACGAAGAAGAGCTGGTCTCCGATCAGCCCGAGGCCTTCTCGCGCCAGCAACAGCTGCTGTCCGAGAACCGGCGCGACGACATGACCCTGTTCGCCGGACTCGGGGTGGCCATTCGCGACAACATCGACCTGCGCGCAGGCATTCGCGGCGGCTACAAGGTCTATGCCCAGGCGCGCTACCAGAACGCCTGGGTGTTCGGCGAGCGCAATCGCATCGATTTCCGCGAAACCCTGTTCTGGCGCGTCAAGGACGGCTTCGGCTCGACCACCACGCTGGACTACGAATACGCCTATTCGCCGTCGCTGGCGCTACGCTGGCAGAACACCGGGACGGTCTCCGAGTCCACCGATGGGCTGGCGTGGTCGAGCAGCGTCGGCGCATTCCGCGCCTTCGGCGATCTGCGCCTGCTGTCGCTCGAAGCCCTGGTCGGAGGCAGCACCGGCGCCCGCCACAACATCGGCGAGTACGGCGTGCGCGTGCGCTGGGAGCAACCGGTGTACCAGGACTGGATTCTGGGCGAGATCATCGTCGGCCACTTCTGGCCGCGTCGCGATGGCGACTCCGAGCGGCAGCGCAGCTGGGCCGTCGGCGGCGGCATCGAGATGCGTTTCTGAAGCCCCTGCTGCTGAAGCGCTGTCAGCGCCCGCCGGCAATGCCTTGCGGCCGGAACAGGATCACCGCGACGATCACCGCGCCGAACAGAATCGCCTCCAACCCCGCCGCTCGCGCCAGTTCAGTCGGCAACACGTCGCGCAGCACGGCGTTGAACTGCGGAATCGCGACGATGACCAGCGCTCCCCAAAGTGCGCCCGACAGATGGCGCGCTCCGCCGATGAAGGCCAGCATCAAAAGCTCGAACGACAGCATCAGCCCGAACTGCTCGGGACTGATGAAACCGATCCAGTGCGCATAAAGCGCGCCGGCCAGCCCTGACAGCCCTCCACCGACGACGAAGGCACTCGCCTTGGCGCGCGCCACATCGACGCCGCACGCCGCCGCGGCAATCTCATCCTCGCGCACCGCACGCCATTCACGCCCCCGCGCCGAGTTCACCCACAGCGCGCAGCAAACGAAGGCGAGCGCCAGCGCGACCGCGCTCACCAGCAGCTGCGCGGCTGCCGAGTCGGCCTGCCAGCCACCCACGGTAAACGCGGGCACCAGCAGCCCCGCCGCCCCGCGGGTGAGCGACTCGCCACGGGCAATGCCTTCCTCGACGATCAGCGCGAAGGCCAGCGTGCTCATCGCGAAGTACAGGCCACCCAGGCGCCGCGCCGGCAGGCTCGCACACCAGCCCCCCGCTGCGCCGAGCGCGATCGCGCACGTCATGGCCAGCAACGGCGAAACCCCGGCAACCACCAGAATCGTCTGCGCATACGCGCCCAGCGCGAGCAACGCGCCTTGTCCCAGCGAGATCTGCCCGCTCTGCCCGACGATGATCACCACCCCCAGCCCGGCGATCGCGTAGGTGCACACCATCACCGCCTGCGCCAGCGCGTAGTCCGCCCCCAGCCACCACACCCCCAGCAAGGCGACTGCGCCCAGCGCCACGGCGCGACCCAGCACGGCACGAACACAGCGCCAGCCGATCACGTGTACAGCAGATCCATCGCCTTTGTGCATTACGTTCGCCTCACCCGGGCCTTGCTCATGCTCACCCACGCCACCGACGTGACAGCGCCTGTCCAACGCCGGCCGGAAACAGCAGCAGCGCGACCAGCAGCAGCACGTAGGGCACGACGTCCTTGACCCCTTCGGGCAGTGTCAGGCCGGCTACGGCCTCGACCACGCCGAGAAAGATCCCGGCGATGAGCGCCCCGGGAAGACTGGTCATGCCGCCGAGCACGGCCGCAGGAAAGGCCTTCAGCGCGATCAGGCCCATGTTCAGATGGACAAAGGTCACCGGCGCGAGCAGCAAGCCCGCGAACGCCGCCAGCGCCGCGCCAAGCGCCCACGCCAGGGTATGCATCGCCGGCACGGAAACACCCATCAGCGCTGCCACGCGAGGATTTTCGGAGCACGCGCGCAGCGCGAGCCCCGCCCGGGTGCGCCGGAAGAACACGGTGAGCGCCAATGCCAGCAGCGCCGTGGCGGCAACCACCACGAGATGCTCGACGGCCAGCGTCACCCCGCCGATCGCGACGGTGTCGCCGGCAAAGGGTAGCGGCAGACGATGCGCCGAGTGGCTGGCCGCCGGCACCGTGGTCACGCTACCACGCAGCATCATCCCCAGGCCGAAGGTCAGCAGCACCGCGGTCAGATGCGGCTGGCCGATTGCGCGGCGCAGCACCGTTCGCTCGAGCAGCGCGCCGAGCACGAACATGCCGCCCAGCGCCGCCAGCACGGACAGCCACAGCGGCCAGAGCAGACCGACATGCAGCCCCAGCGTGGCGAAGGCCCCGACCATCAGCAGTTCGCCCTGCATGAAGCTCACCGTTTCGGTCGCCTTGTAGATCAGCACGAACGACAACGCCACCAGTCCATACACGCAACCGGTGGCGATTCCACTGAGCAATACCTGTACGAATGCCGTCATGGGGGCAAAGCATAGCCGATCGACGGCCCGACGATCATCGGGCAAACCCTGAATTCACCTGTCCGCCGAACCACCCCGCACGCGTTGCACCGACCAACCTAACACCCGATTCACCCCCGTCCATCATCAGCGCGCTGGTCGCCATGCGCACGGATTGCTATGCTCGCGCCTCATGAACCTCGAAACATTACTCTACGGCATGGGAATCGCCGCGGTGGCGGTCAACGCCTCGTCCGGCGTGCTCGAAGCAGGGCGCCGTCCGTTCGACCTGTTCGGCATGGTCGTGGTCGCGCTCGCCGCGGCCCTCGGCGGGGGCTCGCTGCGCGACGTGCTGCTCGACCGCACGGTGTTCTGGATTGCCGATCAGACGTATCTGATCGCTGCGGTGCTCGCCGGACTGGCCACCTTTGCGCTGGTGCGCCTGGTGCGCCTGCCGGCGCGGCTGTTCCTGCTACCGGATGCCATCGGGCTGGCACTGTTTACCATGAGCGGCACCCAGGCCGCGCTGTCGGTCGGCGCACCCTGGCTGGTCGCCAGCCTGATGGGCGTCGTCACCGGGGTGTTCGGTGGCATCCTGCGCGACATGCTGTGCAACGAGGTTCCCCTGGTGTTCACCGGCGAACTGTACGCCACCGCGTCCTGGGCGGGCGCCCTGACCCTGGTCGGCCTGCTCGCGCTCGAGGTCCCGGCCGGCTGGGCCGCGCTCGCCGGGGGCGGGCTGGTGCTGGTGATCCGCCTGTGTGCAATCGTCTTCAAATGGCGCCTGCCGGTGTTCGTGGCGCGCAACTGATGAATCTCAAGACCCGCTCCGCGCTCGCCATCGTCGCCCTGCTGCTGCTCGTGTTCGGCGCGGGCAGCCTGCTGCAGGACAAGCTGATCCGCGACGCGATCGAACGCGGTGCGATGGAGCAGCAGTACGCACTGGTGACACGCGCCGCCGAGGAAATCGACCAGCGCATCCTGATCGGGTTCGAGGCACTCGAACGCCTGGCAAACCGCCTTGGCGAAGACAGCCACGACCCCGAGGCGATCCGGCGGACCCTCGCCGACAATCAGGCTCTGCTGGCAATGTTCGACGCCCTGATCGTGGTTGACCCGGAGTTCAGGGTCGTAGGCGATGTTCCGGTCGTGCCGGGACGGGTCGGCACCGACGTATCCGGGCTGGAGCATCAGCGGCAGCTACGCGAATCAGGTCGGCGCCTGGTGTCACGCCCGGTGTCAGGGCGTGTCATCGACCGACCGCTGGTCGCAATTGCGGTGCCGATAAGAAGCGCAGACGGCAGCCTGCGGATGGCGCTCAGTGGCACGCTGGACCTGCTTTCGCCGAACTTCCTCGGCCAGCTCAACGAACGGCATCTCGGCAGCGGCGGCTACTTCTTTCTGACCACCCGCGCACGCGAAACCATCGTCGGCGGCCGCTACGCGGATCCGCTCACACCCTTCGCCGCGGTGGGCGAGTTGCCTCCCTACGATCGCGCACTGGACGGCTGGAGCGGCAGTGAATCCTTCATCGACGCCCATGGCCGTGCGCAACTGACGAGCCTGCGCACACTGGAGTCGGTCGACTGGGTGATCGGCGCCGTGCTGCCCGCCGAGGAGGCCTTCGCCTCGGTGGGCGAGACCCGTCGCACCGCGCTGATGTTTCTCGTCCCGTCCGCGATCCTCTTCGGCCTGCTGTTCTGGCTGATGATGCGCGCCAACCTTCGTCCGCTGCTGGCACTGCGTGACGACATCGTCGGCTTGCGCAAGCACCCCCATGCGCATCGCCGAATGCCCCGTCGAGACGATGAGATCGGCGAAGTCGCGCACGATTTCTATGACCTGTTCGACGCCCTCACCCAGGCACGCATCGAAAGCGACGCCCGCGCCCAGGAGCTGCAATCCATCCTCGACGCCTGTCCGCTGGCGATCGCCATCATCCGCGACCGCATCGTGCAGCGCGCCAACCCTGCTTTCGAGCGCATGTTCGGCTACACGCTCGATGAGGTTACCGGCACCTCGGTCGAGCGCTACTATCTTTCGCACCAGGAGTTCAAGAGTGCGGGGCGACGAATCGCCGACGCCATTGCCAACGGCCGTGTCGCACGCATCGAACAGATTCTCAGGGATCGCAAAGGACGTGCCTTCTGGGCGAACATCTACGCGCGCCTGCTCGACCCGGCCGCACCGGAGAAAGGGCCGGTGGTGCTGATCGAGGACATCTCCGAGCGCAAGGCCAGTGAAGACCGCATCCGCTATCTCGCCGAACACGACGTGCTCACCGGCCTGCCGAACCGCATGCTGTTCAACGACCGGGTCGGTACCGCGATTGAGCGCGCCCGGCGCGACAAGCGCAAGGTGGCGCTGCTGTTTCTCGACATCGACCGCTTCAAGAACATCAACGATTCACTTGGCCATCAGACCGGCGACCGGCTGTTGCAGCAGGTCGCCGAACGACTCAAGCTCAACCTGCGTGGCAGCGATTCGGTCGGTCGACCCGGTGGCGACGAGTTCGCGGTGCTGATTCCCGATATTGGTGACGCCGAAAACGCCGCACGGATCGCGACCAAGCTGCTGGAGATCCTCTCCCGGCCTTATGCCATCGACGAACACCGCCTGGTGGTCACGGCCAGCATCGGCATCGCCCTCTACCCTGACGATGGCGAGGATCTCACTACCCTGTCCAGAAACGCGGACGCCGCGATGTACCACGGCAAGGAATCCGGTCGCAACGCCTACCGCTTCTTCCACGCCGACATGAACACGCGTGTGCTCGAGCGCCTGCAACTCGAAGGCGCATTGCGCCAGGCAATCGAAAACGGCGATTTCCAGCTGCATTATCAGCCACAGATCGACAGCAACAACGGCGCCATGATCGGCGTCGAAGCCTTGCTGCGCTGGCACCATCCCGAGCAGGGCATGATTTCACCAGGGCGCTTCATCCCGGTGGCCGAAGAAAGCGGCCTGATCCTGCCACTGGGCGGCTGGGTGCTGCGCGAAGCCTGCCGCCAGAACCGGGAGTGGCAGGCGCGCGGCCTGCCGGCTCTGCCGGTGGCGGTGAACATCTCGGCGCTGCAATTTCTGCAGCCGCAGTTCGTCGACACGGTGCGCTCGGTGCTGACCTATTGCGGCCTGCCGCCGCATTGCCTGGAAATCGAGCTGACCGAAAGCATCATGATGGATGGCGCCGAGCACAATATCGAGTTGCTCAAATCACTGCGCGAACTCGGCGTTCGCATCTCGATCGATGATTTCGGCACAGGCTATTCGTCGCTGGCGTACCTCAAGCGCCTGCCAATCGACAAGCTCAAGATCGACCAGGCCTTCGTCCGCGACATCACCACCGACCTCGACGACGCCGTAATCACCAGCGCCATCATCGGCCTTGCCCACAACCTGCGTCTGGGGGTGATCGCCGAAGGGGTCGAAACCCCCGAACAGCAGGCCTTCTTGCTGCAACAAGGTTGCGCCCAGATCCAGGGCTACCTGATCTCGCGCCCGCTGCCGCCCGACGCGTTCGAAGCCTTCTGGCGTGCCTCGCTCAGCGCCGGCAAGTCGCTCAGCGATTCAGCCGCAGACGGGTATCCCGGCTGATCAGCCCTTCCAGCCGCAGCTCCCCAATCGTCACTTCCGCGCTCACCGGCCAGTCGCGCCAGGCGTCGAGCACCAGCGGCCCATCGGTTTCCGCACCCGCTCCGCGATAGGCATCGAGATCGATTCGGTCAAGAGCCAGATCCAGGCGCAACGGCGGCTGGGCATCGGCAGCAAACGACCATTCCCCGGAGAAACGACTCTCGTCAAAGGCCCCCGCGACACGGCCGTCGTATCGCCCGGCATGCGGCGTGCCACGGGCCTCGCCGTCGAAATCGACGAACAGGCGTCGGTCTTGGTCCGCGGGGTGGGGCAAGGCGCCACGCGCGCGCGCCACCCGCAGCGCCACGGACACCGCATCCGGCCGCGTGTCGACCAGCGCAAGATCACCCTGCGCCTGCAGCGTGTAGGCCGCGAGGCCCCCGTTATCCCATTTCAACGGGCGCGAGGCCTCCCCACCCTCCCCGGGGCCGGTGTTGGTCCGCCATTCCTCGTGGCGCCGAACCCGCTCGATGACGCTCGGTTTCGAGCGCTCCCGGGAGATGGCCGATGCCACGTCCACTTGCACATCAAACCCGTGCAGTCGCAGCTCCCGCGGCGGGTGCATGACGCCATTCAGTTCCGGAGCCACCAGGTCGGCACTGCCAACCCAACCCGGCATCCGCAGATCCACTGCCATCGCCAGGCCGACAACGTGCAAACCGTCCGCCCCAAAACCGATATGACCGAGCGCCAAAGCCCACCCGACGTCAGCCTCGCCCGGGTTCAACGCGCTCCGTTGCCCCAACTCGACGTTCGATGGCAATGGCAATTGGAATTGGGCCTGGGCGTGCGCAACGATGCCTTCGCCCTGTACGCGCCCGTCGCGCTCCAGTTGCAAACGCGCCACGCTTGCCTCGCCGCCAACGCGGCCGGCCCCTGCCGCGTCACCCGAGAACGTCAGCACGGCGTCTTCAAGAACAGGCCATGCGTGCTCATTCAGCGCAAACTCAGCGGATAACCTCAACGCCAGCGCCGCACCCAGAGGTGTGTCGTCGGTCACCGCATCTTCCTTGCCCGGCACGATACCGGCGATCGCTCCGTTCCGTACTCCGGAGATTCGCGCCACGAGCGCAAGCGTCCCCGGTTCGCCAGCTTCAAGTGGTCCGACATCGAGTTCCAGACCGGAGACATCGAGCGTTCCTGCCGCCTGCTCGATCCGTGCCTGGCCATGTACGACCCGGATTCGCTCGACCGGCAGCGGCAGCCCGAACTGCGCCCCCCCATCCGTCGCGTTCTCCCGGCTTTCGTGGCCGGACGAATGTGCCCACCCACTGCCGCGCAGCAAGGCCTCGTCCTGCTCACGGAAATGGAGCCGCGGCGCCGTCACCACAAGCTCGCCCAGGCGTGGCGCCCCCCCACGCAGCGCCTCGAACGGAGCAACCACAGCGAGGGCTTCCAGCACGATCAAGGGATGCCCATCGGCGGCGCGCACCTCCACGTCGGTAACCCGCAACGCGAGTTCGGAACCCAGCGTCCATTGCACCGCACCGAGCACACGCACTTCCGGCACCAAGGTCTGGTCGAGCGCACGCTCGAGGGCATGACGGGCAATGCGCTCGCCGCCAAAAGTCACCACCGCCGCGGTCAACGCGAACACGATCACCACGAACGACAGAGTCCACCCCAGCGCTCGCAAGACCGCTCGCATCATGAAGCGGCCCCATGCGCGGGCGGCAGGCGCAGCGTGAACACGCTGCCGTGCCCAGGCTGACTGCTGACCGCAATCGAGCCGTGATGGCGTTCGGCCACGGTGCGCACCATCAACAGCCCCAGGCCGATTCCTCCGGTCAAGCGCTTTTCGTTCGGCGCCATCGTCGAATAACGACGGAACAGCCGCGCCTGCTGCGCTTCGGACATGCCGATACCGCTGTCCCGAACTTCCACCACGTAGGCATCCTCTTCAACGATCAGGCGCAACAGCACCGTGCCGCCAGCGGCGGTGTGCTCGATCGCATTCACCAGCAGATTCACGATCGCGCGCCGCAGCAGGTCGGCATCGCCGAGCACCATGCAGCCCTCGTCGTCGCCTGTTCCGACATCGTCCCCGGCATCAGCGATCGAATCCGGGTGCGCGGTCGCCACGCACATCAGCTGCACCCCCTTGGCACGTGCCAGCGACCAGGTTTCGTCATAGGCATCCTGCACCACCATGTCGAGACACACCTCTTCGAAGCACTCGGGGTCCACCCCTTCCGCGCGCGCCAGTCGCACCAGATTCTCGGCCAGCGAAAGCGCGCTGCGGGCATAGCGTTCGACCCGCTCACGAAAATCCTCGTCGACACTGCCAACCGCGCTGCGCCCACCATGCAGCTGTGCCAGCGTGAGAATCGAGGCCAGCGGCGCGCGCAGATCATGTGAGAGAAAGTGCATGGTGTCGTCGCGCCCCCGCTGCGCCTCGCGCAACGCCGAAATGTCGGCGATTCCGATCACGCAGCCCATTGCCGCGCCATCATCGGCACGCAGAGCCGCTGCGGAAGCAAGCACGATCCTGCCCTCCGCAAGTTCGGCCTCGATCTGCAGCGTTTCGTTCCATGAGGTGGCGGTACCGCTACAGGGTAGCTCGTCGCCCGGCCACGGCATCGCCCCCAGCGTCGCACGAACGGCCCACGGTTGCGCCACACCAAGCAGTTCGAACGCACGTCGATTGCAAAGACGTACCTCGCCATCAGGGGCGAGGACAACCGCCCCCACCGGCAGTCCATCCAGCGTGTCGGCAATGAAGCGTTGCAGAATACGCTGCTGCAGCGCGGCCTCGCGCACCCGCGCAATGCGCGCCGCAAAACGATCTGCGGCAGCGTCCGGGCCAGCTGTAGCCGAGGAGGAAGACATCGCAAAACGTGCGCCGACCTCGCTCAACGCCGCGAGCTCGGCGTCCAGATAGTGCTGGGCGCTCTCCAGCCGACGCCAGCTCCACAAAGGATAAGCAAGCAGGCAGGCCAGTACGGCTCCAGCCGGTGGCCACCAGATATTGGCCCAGAACAACAACAGCATCGAACCCGCCAGAATCAAGGAGATGGATCCGAAAGTCGCCAGCAGCGCAATTCGTGGCGATGAGCGCAGCAACAACAACAGCAGGCCGAACACCAGCGCGCTCCATACCCCGGCGACCCACGCAGCCGGAACCACGCGAATCCAGTCCCCTCGCCGCAGCGACTCGAAGATCGTCGCATGCACCTCCACGCCCGGCATCAACCGCGAATGGCCCGAGGTCGGTGTCGGCACGATATCGCCCAGCCCGGCGGCGGAACTGCCCACGAACACCACCGCTCCGGCCAGCGTGGCCGGGGGTACCTCACCGCGCAGGACGTCTACATAAGGAATATAGGGATAGGTTCCCGGCGGACCGATGAACGGAATCCGCAACCAGTCGGCGCGCCACCAACCGGACCCGACCGCGGGCGCCATTTCCACGCGGTCCGCATCCTCGACACGCGCATAGGCCTGGGCACGCGAGGCGTCAGCAAGCTCCAGCGCAGCCAGGGCAAACTGCGGATGGTGCGCGTTACCCATGCCTTCCCACAGGTACACGCTGCGCGCGATTCCATCCGGGTCGAGCTCGATGTGAATGTGCCCGAGCGCCGCCGCCGCTTCGGCGAACACCCGCGCAGGCAAACCCTCGTCATCGCCATGCACGCCGTAGGCGGTATGCGTCACCGGCAGCACCACGCGGCCGTGACGCGCAATCGCCTCGGCCAACACGGCATCACCCTGCGGCCGCTCGCGCGAAGCCTCGTGGAGCATGATGTCGAACGCGATGACGCGTGCGCCGGCTTCGGTGAGGGTTTCGATCAGTAGCGCGTGCACGGCGCGGTCCCACGGCCACCGGCCGATCTCGGCGAGACTGCGGTCATCTACCGCGACAATGACGATATCGGAATCGGGGGCCTGGCGACGCAGGCTCAGGGCCGCGTCATAGAAAAGTCCGTCCAGCCGCCACATCCAGCCGTAGAGCGCCACCAGTGCCGCCGTCGCGACACACACCAGCGTCACCACCGACCATTCGGCCAGTGTGCGATCGAAACGGGGAATACGCCGCACGTAACTGAATCAGAGAATCAGCAAGGGCAGCAGCATCCACCATGGGAAGGGTGCTGGCACGACCACTTGCTGTGGCGTGGTCCAGGGGCTGACGTAGCCGTCCGGATCGATCGAACGCACGCGGATCCAGTATGTTCCCAAGCCAGGGCGCGGTACGGAAAAATGGGGAGTATCGCCGTCACCGGAGACCAGCACATCCGAAAACGCCATGTCGGCGGCAAACTCGTACTCGAAACGCTGGCCGGGTTCACCCCGCCAGTGGAACACCATGGTGTCTTCGTCAAACTCGGGCGGCTCCGGCTCGGCCGGCATCGGCCGGACGTCGAATTCAACCGGATCGGACCACGGCCCGCGATCACCATCGGCGCGAATGCTGGCGATCCGCCAGAAGTAGACGCCGGGTTCGAGGGTAGCGGTCTGTCGCGTGCGCTCGGTGTGCTCGTCGATTCGAAGCGACTCGAAACCGGCCTCGTCGCTCACCTGAAAATGATAGTGTGCAGCTTCGGGCACGCCGGCCCACTCGAAACCGATCCGGCCTTCGCTCACTCGCCCGCCGTCATGCGGCGTCGACGGAAACGGCGGTTCGGGCCGCGCCTTCAGCTCGAATACGCGGGTCGTGTCGAGCCCTTCCAGCCCGTCCGCCGTAATGCCGCGCACCCGCATCTCGTAGTGCCCGTCAGCCAGCCCCGGGATACGCGCCTCGCCACGGAATACATCATCGAACAGCGCAGGTGCGACCAGCGCGGCGGCCGTGCCGGTATTGCCCGCGCCCTCAGCCGGCGCCGCGAACACCTGAACCCGATGGGCCTGCGCATCGTCCGATGACGGCAGCGCAAAGCGGATCAGCGGCCGCTCGAAGCGCGTTGGCAGCGCGCTCAGATCAGGCGCCGACGGCAGCGGCACCGGTGCACCGAGCGCACCATCCCCAACCAGCAGACCAAACCCGGCCACCACCTCGCGTGCGCGCTGTCGCGGCGCCGAGGCGGAAACGCCGTCGACCTCCACCGCACCAGTGGTCACTTCGGCACGACTGCGCTGCCGGTCGGCATCGATGCCAACCCTGAAATCCGTACCCCGCACCCCGATCACGGCGGTGGGCGTATCGATGCGATAGCGGGCGGCCGGACCACGCTGCGGCGCGACCGACGACTCGACCCGTCCCTGCTCGAGCTTCAGACGCACATTCTGCGCGTCGGTATGGGGATAACCGTGCAGATCATCGATCTTCGCCGACGAGCGGGCTGGCAGCATCAGCACCGAACCGTCCGGCAAGCGCAATGCCAGTCGCCCGTCCTCGCCCGTCCGCAGCGATGCGCCGGCGGCAAGCTGCTCACCGGTCACGGCCGGACGGCCATCCACCACCGCCGTGCCGTAAACCGCCGCCACCTCTGCCTGCAGCGGCTCGGGCCGCAGCAGGCGCACCGGGATACGAACCGTGGTACCCACCGGGATGCGGCGCGGATCCTCGATCCGGTTCAGGCGCTGCAACTGCGGCCAATCTCCGGGGCGTGCGAGCAGGCGCTCGCCAAGCCCGATCAGGGTATCGCCTTCGGCCACCGAATAGCGAATTTCGTCCGCCATCGCCGGGCTCGAGGCCATGACCGTGGCTGCGGCGAACAGGAGTGCGACCGTTGCGCCGCGCAGGCTCACCCCCGCGTTCGTCCGGTCATCAAGGGCGTCGCGATGGGCGCCATCGTAATGGGTGGATTGCCTCCGCAGACGGATTTCGCGCGCAAACTCGAGACAACACCGGAGCGTCCCGACGAGCGCATCCCGCACTGGGGAGTGCCGCGACATCCTCGACGGCTGTTCGGTGACCAAAGATGACGGACGACGCACGATTCGATTCGATGACATGCTCAAGTCGCTTCCTTCTGCAACGGCTTGCGAAAAACGCCGGGCCGCCTCTAGTTCTCTTGCCTCCTTCAGGAGGAAGTCACCGCATCCGCGGCTGTGACCGAGTCTACTCCGTCCACGTACTCCAGACGATATCCGTAGTTGTACGTAGGCGCGAGCCGGAACCCACGCTCCGGACGCAACTCGAGCTTGCCCCGCACCCGACTGATGTGGGTATCGATCGTGCGCGTCGCAACCGCGGGGTTGCGTCCCCATACGGATTCGAGCAAATGTCCGCGCGACAACAGGCGTCCGATATTGCGGAACATGAAGGCAGCCAGCTCGAACTCCTTCTCGGTCATGGCGACCGCCTCGCCGTCCATGTACGCAGTCTTGGTCGCCAGATCGAACCGGTAACAACCGACCTCGATCACGGCGCTCGCCGGCTCGGGCCGCACCCGGCGCAGCACCGCCTCGATGCGCGCGACCAGTTCGGCACGGCGCACCGGTTTGACGATGTAGTCGTCAGCTCCGCCACGCAGGGCGGCCACCACATCCTCCTCTGCAGAGCGCGCGGTGACGAACACCACCGGTGTCGGATCCCCGCGTTCGGCGCGCAGCCATTGCAACACCTCCTGCCCGCTGATGTCTGGCAGACGGCTGTCGAGCAGATAGAGGTCGAAGCTCTCGCGTGAGGCGATGCGCATGAAATCCCGCGCGTTTACATGCACGTGCAGATCGTGCCCGGCCTCGGTCAGCCAGGTGAAGATCGATTCACGCATGGTTGGATCATCCTCGAGCAGGGCCAGCCTCATATCCACCTCCCGGGTACGGTGATTCGGTCGTCGCGGTGCATCATCCTCATCCGAAGCGTCCTCCAACAAACGGGTTGCTCTGACGTTCCTGCCCAAAAGTCGAGGTCGGTCCGTGACCCGGCACGAAAGTGACGTCATCACCGAGCGGAAACAGCTTCTCGCGGATCGACGCGATCAGCGTCGCGTGGTCCCCCTTGGGAAAGTCGGTACGGCCGATCGATCCGGCGAACAGCACATCGCCGACAAAGGCGATGCGCGCCTCGTGGTGATAGAACACCACATGGCCAGGCGTATGCCCCGGCGCGTGGATGACCCGGAAGCGCTCCTCGCCGACGCAGACTTCATCTCCGTCATCAAGCCAGCGGTCGGGCTGAAACGACTCCACGTCAGGAAAACCGAACATCCGGCTCTGATCGGGCATGCCATCGATCCAGAAGCGATCCTCCGGGTGCGGCCCCTCGATCGGCACGCCCAGTCTGCGCGCCAGCGCGGCGGTGCCGCCGGCATGGTCGATGTGGCCATGGGTGATCAGAATCCGCTCGACCTCCACATCAAGCTTGTCCACGGCAGCCAGAATCCGGTCCAGGTCGCCTCCAGGGTCGACCACAGCGGCCTTCTTCGTCTTTGCACACCAGATGATGCTGCAGTTCTGCTCGAACGGTGTGACGGGAACAATACGGCAATCGATCATGAGCTTGGCAGTCCAGATTGAACGTCAAGCGCCGAGTTTACCGCGTGCACCGAACTTATCCTATTTCAAATGCGAATCAGTGAGGATGCCGGCTGGTTGTGACAGATTTTGACATTTTTGGCGCGATGAACCAGCTTCCGCCTCAGCGCAGACGCTTCGTTTCGATCGGTTGTGCCCGCGGTCAATATGGCCACGGGCACAACCGACAATCGTCCGGACGGCCCAGAGCCGTTCTGAGCCCGACCCGAACCGATCAAACCGCGGCACGGCGTCGAAGCACGTGGACCAGTACCGTTCTTGCAGACATCACCAGAAACAAAAGTGTCAACAACAGGAACGCGAGGCTTATCGGTCGTTCGACGAACACCCAGAAGTCGCCGCGAGACAGCAACAGCGCTCGCCGGAAATGCTCTTCCATCATCGGTCCAAGAATGAAACCGAGCAGCATGGGCGCAGCCGGGAACTGGAACATCCGCATGAAGTACCCAATGATGCCGAACATCAGCACCATATAGACATCGAAGGCATTGTTATTGACGCTATACACGCCGATGCACACAAAGACCAGAATGGCAGGGTAAAGAATGCTGTAAGGAATGGACAGCATACGCACCCATATGCCGATCAGCGGGATATTCAGCACCAGCAGCAACAGGTTGCCGATCCAGAAGCTCATGATCAGCCCCCAGAACATCGTCGGATGATCAGTCAAGAACAGAGGTCCGGGAATGATTCCGTGGATCATCATCGCCCCGAGCATCACCGCCATTACCGCGTCACCCGGAACGCCCAGGCTGAGCGTCGGGATGAAGGCCGCCTGCACTGACGCGTTGTTCGCCGCCTCAGGTGCCGTAACGCCCTCGATCGCCCCCTTTCCGAAGCGTGAAGGATCCTTGGCGACGCGTTTTTCCACTGCATAGGCCATGAACGATGCGATCGAAGGTCCTGTTCCCGGTAAGGCTCCGACGACCGAACCGATGGCCGATCCCCGTGCGGCCGGCTTGAACATCGTTCGCCACTCTGCCCGACTCGGCAACATCGAGCGCAGGCTGAGGTCCTTCGCTTTCACCATGATCTCCCCCTTCGGGCGCCCGACATTGGAAAGAATCTCCGCTACACCGAAAAGTCCCATCGCCATCGCGACCAGCGTAAAGCCTTCACTGAGCTCGAGCACCCCGAAGGCAAAACGCTCCTGACCCGAGTTGATGTCGATGCCAACCAGACCAAATACCAAACCCAGCACCACCATCGCCAGTCCCTTCAACGGCGAGCCGCCAGAGAGCGTCGAAGCCGCCACCAGTCCGAGAAGCATCACCGAGAAGTACTCTACCGAACTGAACCTGATGGCCATCTCGGCAATGACCGGGGCAAAAGCGATCACCAGCACGATGGCAAACGAACTGCCGACAAAGGACGCGATCGTGGTCACGAACAGCGCAATGCCGCCTCGCCCCTGCTTTGCCATCGGATTGCCATCGAGGCATGCCACGGCGGACGATGCGCTGCCCGGAAGGTTCAGCAGGATGGACGCGGTCGATCCGCCGTACTGGGTGCCGTAGAAGATACCCGCGAGCATGATCAGGGCCGAAGTCGGATCCAGATAGTAGGTCATCGGGAGCGCGAGAGAGATCGCCGCCAAAGCCCCGACTCCCGGCAACACGCCGACGAAGGTGCCCACCGTCACGCCAATGAAGCAAAACATCAGGGTCTCTGGAGTCAGCGCCGTTTGCAGGCCCAGCATAATGTTCGAGAAGAGGTCCATGATTTCACCACCAGAACATTGAAAGCGGAATGCCGAGCCCCTTGATGAACACGAACACACCTATGAGTGACATCACCACACTTATGCCAAACGCATTTTTGAAGCGCGCGGGCTTTTCGCCCATTACGCTCAGAAAGACCAAGGCCCAGATGGCCGGCACCAATCCGGCCCGCTCGGCGAGCACCGCAAAGGCAACGATGCCGCCCATCAGCGCAACGAACGGACGAAGCGGAAAGCTCAGCTTGACCGGCTGGCTGCGCAGGACTTCGAAGATCAGCCCTATGCCAATCAGCATCAACGCCCCCCCGAGGAGAACGGGAAAGTACCCGGGACCCATGCGGGCCAGTGTACCCATCGGGTAACTCTGGCCCACGGCGATGACGAAGACGCCCAGCGCAACAACGACCAGTGCCGCTGCCGTTTCCGCCTTGTTTATGTTTCCAAGCATGTGCTCCTCCTTCCCGACGAGAATCAGGCTCTGGATGCCAGTCGGCTTCCGCGAGACGAATGGCCGGGGCAGGTCATATGGTGGTGCAGAATGAGTTCGTGACGCGTGAGTAATCAGGGGCGCGCGTGATTGATGAAGCGCGTGCCAGCCGGTAGGCCGACGCCTCTCGCTGCCATGACGACCGCGCTGCGGCAGGCCGCGACATTGACAGCGAGTCTACGCTCAGGGTGGATTTGATTTTGCATTGTGTTGTCTGTCTCCTGGTGTGGACCTATCGAATGTCGGCAATCCCCGTTGATCAAACGATGACTGCTCGTTCTTCTGGTCGATTACAGTTTATGCACCACCACCATGGCGCACACCTCCTTAATTCCATCAGATGGAAATTCCAGAACCACTCATCGCGATGGTTTGACGAATATCGTCCTGCGCGTATTCCTGAACATCGGCCGCACACGCTCGCTCCACGCGCTCGCCCGAACCGCGAGCCACGCCGCGCTGGCGAGGACATCGGCCGCGACGAGGTCGTAGCAGGCGTAGTAGCGCGGCAAGCCCCCCTCGACCCGGAAACGAGCGGCGCGGACCGTGCCATCCACGGCAGCCAGGCCGGGCAGGTGCTCATGATCGTACCAGTCGTTGAACTTGCTCGCAAGCACCCTCGACATCAGTCTCAACGACGTAGTGACATGTGGCTACGGCATCATGCGATGCGCCGACCCGAGAGCATAGTGGTAGCAGCCGAACCGGTGACCCTTCCTCGCGTGACCAGCGACCGACTGGCAGATAAACATAGTCGAACGAGCCATCGACCGATCTCCAGGACCACCCGCCGCAGGCTTCCAGCCGGCGGCGGGTAGCATCCTTGATGCTGTGGCCTGAAGGGTGCTCCAACCTGAACAGCCAAAGCCCCGTACCGACGGCCCCGTCAGTGCTCGACATTCAGCGCGACCAGAAAGCGCGACACCATGTTGTATGCGGCCACCGTTGCGACCAGCTCGACGACGCCCTGGGCATCAAAGCGGGCGCTCACCCTCTGCATCAGCGCGTCCGGCACGACGATGTCACGCGTCATCGCATCGGTCAGCTCAAGAACGATCCGCTCCAGCGGATCGAACACGGCCGACGGCGTCAGATCCCGCACCGCATCGATCTTGGCTGCCGAGACGCCGGCCCGCTGGGCGTGCGGAACATGCGCGTCAAACTCGAACCGGGCCCGGTTCAACACCGCGACCCGCAGAATGATCAACTCGCGCAGATCCGCCGCGATCCCGGTCTGGTTGCGCACCGCCGTGAGCATGCGCTCCCAGCCGGACGCGATCGGGCCACTGTTGAGCAACACCCGGTACAGCAGAGAAACCTGCCCCCGCTCGGCCATGATCCTGGCCTCGATCTCCGCCAGTTCTGCCCGGGTTCCCGGTTCGACCAGCGGTACTCGAATCGACGGGTCCCTCATCATTCGGCCTTGATGCCTTTGGCCTGAATCAGCGCGGCCCACTTCGCCGTATCGCGCGCCAGAATCGCGGCCAACGCCTCCGGCGTCGAGGGCGCGGGATCCGCCCCGGAGGCGCTCAGGCGATCGCGCACCGCTGGCGTCTCGAGTGCCGCGGTCACTGCCTTGTTGAGCGCAGCAACCGTTTCGGCAGGCGTCCCGGCGGGTGCGAACAGTGCGTACCAGTTGATCGTATCGACACCCTCGATCCCCTGCTCGGCCAGCGTCCTGACTTCCGGCAGCAGCGGATGGCGTTCATCAGCCGCAATTCCCAGCGCCTTCAGGCGACCTGACTTGACATGACCAAACAGCCCGGCTACATCGCCAAAGAACCCGCTCACCTGCCCACCCATCAGGTCGGTAATCGCCGGCGCCGCGCCGCTGTATGGCACATGCATGAATTCAGCACCACTTGCATCAGCAAACTGCTCGATCGCGAGGTGGGGAATACTGCCGATACCGGACGAGGCCATCGGCGTCGGGCGCGCGCTGGCCCGCGCTGCGGCAACGAACTCGGCAGCATCGTTGGCGGGGTCGTTCTCGTTCGCGACCAGCAGTTCGACGTTGTTCACGACCACTGATATCGGCACGAAGTCGCGCTGGGTGTCGTAAGGCAGGTTCGAGTACAGAGAAGGGTTGATCGCCGCAGCGCCCACGCTGGTAATCCACAGCGAACTGCCGTCCGGCGCGGACCGGGCGACATCCATCGCACCGATGGTGCCATTGGCACCCGGCCGATTCACCACCACGACCTGTCGGTCGAGCTCCTTCCCGAGCTGCTCACCGAGGACACGCGCGACAAAGTCCACCGGTCCCCCCGGGTTGAAACTGACAACGATCCGGACCGTGTCCGACTGGGCCGACGCCGTTGCGGCGGCAAGGCACAACACCGAAACCACACCGATACGCTTGAACATGTTCAGCTTGTTCATTCTTTCTGTCTCCTCGTTTGCGATCAAAATCTGCCGCTCAGTCGCAGCGTGCAGTCATGCCACCATCGACCACGAGCTCCGTTCCAGTAACGAAGCGCGCGTCATCACTGGCGAGGAACAGGGCCGCGTTCGCGGTATCCCGGCCGTCGCCCATGAAACCAAGGGGGATACGACTCAGGCGCTGCGCAAGCAGCGCATCGACGTCGCCTCCTGTACGTTGCGTGGCCAGCCGCACCTCGACCATCGGGGTATGCAGTTGCCCGGGCACGACGGTGTTCACGCGAATCCCCCGGGACGCGTGCTGCACCGCGACCACGCGCGAGAGCTGGATCACACCCGCCTTGGTCGCCGCATAGGCGACCTGGGCGCTTCCGGTCCAGCGCATACCCGAGGTCGAAGCGATATTGACAATGGCTCCGTGGCGCTTTTCGAGCATCGTCGGCAGGACATGCTTGCAGGTCAGGAATACGCTCTTCAGGTTGACGTCGATCTGGGCGTCCCACACCTCTTCAGCCAATTCGACCGGGCCGCCGGCAGCCGACCCTCCGACGTTGTTCACCAGGACGTCAACGGTTCCGTAGGTTTCAATGCACGCAGCGACCATGGCGGCCACGCTGTCGCTACGGGTGACGTCGCAGGCCCACGGCGTGATCCGCTCGGCGGCCTCGCCAGCCAACGCGATCGTTTGCTGTACCCGTTCGAGGTCACGATCGACGGCAAACACGCACCCGCCCTCCTGTGCGATGCCGACCGCGATCGCCCGCCCGTTACCCCATCCCTCGCCGACGCAGCCCGCGCCGGTGACGATGGCCACCTTGTTCTCGAATCTTGGTTTCATGCGTTGTCTCCAAATCGGTACAGTCGTTGCGGGTTGTCGACCATCAGGCGTTGACGCTGGTCGTCCTGCGGGGCAATCCGGGCAATGAGTTGAACGAGTTGCTCCTCGCCGGGAATCGGTCCGGCGTGATTGGGGTGCGGCCAGTCGTTGCCCCACAGCACGCGGTCGCCGAACTCGGTGATCAGCTTGATGGCGAACGGCTGTGCATCGACATAGGGCGGTCCGAGACGCGTGATCCGGTCCATGCCGCTGAGCTTCACCCAGAAGCGCTCGTCATCCATCAAGGCCAGCAAGGCCCGGAAGTCCGGCTGCAGCAGGCCGAGCGAGGCATCGATACGCCCGATGTGATCGATGACCACAGGCACCGGCGAACGCCTCAAGCCCGGCGCCAGTTCGGTCAGTAGACGGGGCGCACCGTGAATTTGCAGATGCCAGCCGAGCGGCACCAGCCGGGCTGCGAGCGCGAGCACGTCGTCGATCGGTGTATGGCTTCCCAAATGGTTCATGTAGTTGAACCGGATGCCGCGAAACCCGGCAGCGTCGAGACGCCTGAGTTCGGCATCCGGGACATCGGTCGGCAACAGCGCGACGCCGCGGTAGCTGTCGGGACGGCCAGCGATCGCGTCCTCGGTGGCGCGATTGTCAAAACCATGGCAGCTCGACTGAACCACCACGCATCGCTGCAGGCCGAAACGGTCATTCAGTTCGTACAGGGCGGCCTTGGGCGCATCCTGCTCCGGGATGAAGTTTGCATTGGCGGCGTACGGGAAGACCGTTCGCGGGCCAAAGACGTGGCAGTGTGCATTGCATGCACGGGGCGGAAGTAGGCGGTTCATGGCGGCAAAGTATGGCCACCCGAGTTGGAACCGGTTAGAGCACCCCTTCTATAGCTGCTATGTGTTTTTCCTATGCTTCAAGCACCTCCATGCAGGGATAACATTTCATGCGCAAAACCAATGGAGACCAGGAATGATCGACAAACGCGCAGCCTCGATCGAGGAGGCACTACGCGGCACCCAGGACGGCGCCACCGTCCTGATCGGCGGCTTCGGCACCGCCGGCATCCCCGACGAACTCATCGACGGCCTGATCGCACAAGGCGCCCGGGACCTGACCATCGTCAACAACAATGCCGGAAACGGTGACGTCGGCGTGGCCGCCTTGCTGAAAGCCGGCCGGGTTCGCAAGATCATCTGCAGCTTCCCCCGCCAGGCTGACAGCCACGTCTTCGACGCCCTGTACCGCGCCGGAAAGATCGAGCTGGAGCTGGTGCCGCAGGGCAACCTGGCCGAACGCCTGCGCGCCGCCGGTGCAGGCATCGGCGCCTTCTTCACGCCCACCGGTTTCGGCACCGAACTCGCCCTGCACGGCGATGGCACACCGAAGGAAACACGCGTTATCGACGGACGCCAGTACGTGCTCGAACAGCCCATCCATGGGGACGTCGCCCTCATCAAGGCCGAGCGTGGCGACCGCTGGGGAAACCTCCAGTATCGCAAGGCCGCGCGCAACTTCGGGCCGGTGATGGCCGCGGCGGCACGTCGCACCATCGCGACCGTCCACGAAATCGTCGAACTCGGCGCGCTCGATCCCGAATGCATCGTCACGCCGGGCATCTACGTCAGTGCGGTCGTCCGGATCGACCGCGTCGCCACCCGACCGGGCGGCTTCAAGCAAGCCGCCTGAGCACCGAGGACCCGACACATGAACACCCTCCAAAGACGCAGCAAGGACGATCTGGCCCGGCGGGTCGCACGCGACATCCATGACGGCGCCTGCGTCAACCTGGGCATCGGCATGCCCACGCTGGTCGCCAACCACATCCCGGTCGACCGTGAAGTCATCCTCCACAGCGAAAACGGAATCCTCGGAATGGGACCTGCCCCCACGCCGGGCGAGGAAGACTACGATCTGATCAACGCCGGAAAGCAGCCGGTGACCCTGCTCCCAGGTGGGTCGTTCTTCCACCATGCCGACAGCTTCGCGATGATGCGTGGCGGCCACCTCGACATCTGCGTGCTGGGTGCCTTTCAGGTATCGACCACCGGCGACCTGGCCAACTGGCACACCGACCAGAGCAACTCGATCCCCGCTGTGGGCGGCGCAATGGACCTGGCCGTCGGCGCAAAGCAGACCTGGGTCATGATGGATCTCCTGAGCAAGAGCGGCGAGTGCAAGGTGGTGCAAGAGTGCTCTTTTCCGCTGACCGCCGTCGCCTGCGTCAAGCGCATCTATGGTGACCTGGCAACCCTCGAATGTACGCCGCAAGGCCTGCGTCTCATCGATCTCGTCGACGGCCTGACCCGTACCGAACTCGAGAGGCTGATCGGACAGCCGATTCAAGACTGAGCGTCCGGTCGCTCACCGTCACGGTCGCTTTCATCGGAGCAGTGTGTCTGATCGTCTCGGACACGGGTCTGGCCCTTCCGCTGCCAATGGCTCGATTCTTCAGGCGTGCAGAGCTTTCTGGATCCGGGACTGATATCGGAGAAGCATCGAAGCAATTCCACCTGTCGGAATAAAGGACTTTCCCTGAGCAACGTGCGGCTCAACAATGAAGTCACGGGCAATGCTCGAAATCTTGCAAACTTATAGTGGTGGAGACGACCATGAATACCAAGACACATCGCACGATGCGCTCGACTCTGCGCACCGCAGTCCTGAGTTGCATGCTGGCTGCAGGCGGCGCATTCACACTGAACGCAGTGGCTGCGGAACCAACCATCATCAACCCCGACGCATCCACTTACCGTTTTCTGGTGGGCTTCGGAGCCGGCGGCATCCCGGACCTGGGCGCCCGGCTGATCGCGGACGAGCTGTCCAAGCGTCAGGGCAAGCCCTCGATCGTGATCAACAAGCCCGGCGTCGGTGGCACCCTGGCCGCGCTCGACGTGCTGGCGGCTGCGCCCGACGGCACGACGATTCTAAGCGTGACGCCAGCCCACGCCACCTCGCCGGCCGTGTATCGCGAGATGCGCTACGACACGCTGGCCGACTTCACCCCCGTGACGCTCATCGGCGACGGCCCGGCGCTGCTCGTCGTCCCCAGCGATTCGAAGTTCGACTCGGTGGAGGAGTTGCTGGCCGGCGCCAGGGCGAACCCTGGAAGCCTGAGCTATTCGTCCGCCGGCGTGGGCAGCAGCACGCATTTCGGTGCGGAACTCCTCAAGCAGAGTGCCGACATCGACGTGCTCCACGTGCCGTACCGGGGCGTCACCGAGGCCCTGACTGAAGTGGTCGGCGGTCGCGTGGACTTCACGCTGGCGCCGTACGTGACCGCTTCCGAGCTTGTCAGAGCCGGCCGGGTGCGCGCCCTGGGCGTGGCCGGCACCAGCCGCCTCGCCGACCTGCCCGACGTGCCGACGGTCGCCGAGGCCGGTGTTCCGGGTTACGAATGGACCTTCTGGTACGGATTGCTGGTGTCGTCGAAGACCCCGGACGAGATCGTGCAGCGCCTGAACCAGGAAACCGTCGCCATTCTGAACCAACCGGACATCCAGGCGCGCCTCAACCAGATGGGCGTCATCGTCGCGGCCAGCACACCTGAAGCGTTCGGCGAGCTGATCGAGACCGAAGTCGCCAAGTTCAAGCGCATTGCCGACGCTGCCGACATTCAGCCACAGTAAGAAAAGGACCCACTCATGCGTACCACCATCAACGGCATCGACATCGACTACGCCATCGACGGCGAGCAGGGCCCCTGGGTGATCATGTCCCATTCGCTGGGTTGCGACCAGGCCATGTGGGATCATCAGCTCGATGCACTCAAGGGGCAGTACAGACTGTTGCGCTACGACACCCGCGGGCATGGCGCCAGCCGTGCGTCGGCGCCGCCCTACACCCTGGAGCTGCTGGCCGACGACGCCCTCGCGCTGATGGACCATGTCGGCATCGACAAGGCGCACTGGGTGGGCTTTTCCATGGGCGGGATGATCGGCCAGGTGTTCGCGCTCAAGCACCCCGAGCGCCTGCACTCCATCGTGCTGGCCGACACTACCAGTGCGCATACCAGCACCCCGCACTCGATGTGGGCCGAGCGCATCCGGGTTGCGCGCGAACAAGGCATCGCGCCGCTCGTGCAACCGGCGATCTCGCGCTGGTTCACCGAAGGCTTCCGTACCGCCAGCCCGCAGGAGACCGAGCGCATCGCCTCGATGATCCGCTCGACCTCGGTGGACGGCTGGTGCGGCTGCTGCGCGGCCATCGCCAACATCGACACCACTGCGCGACTGCACGAGATCCCGTGCCCCGCGCTGGTAATCGTTGGCGAGCACGACATCGGCACGCCCCTGGCGGCGGCCCTCGACCTGCAGCGCCACCTCACCGCATCGACTCTGGTCGTCGTGTCGGACGCCGCCCATATGACCTGCGTCGAGCAGCCGGCGCAGTTCAACCGGGCCCTTCGTCAGTTTCTGGACGGCGTTCAGGCTGCGGGGTGAACTGAATTTCCGACGGCAACGAAGCCTCGATTCGCTGACTTCGTGAGAAACCCCGCAATCGAGGCTTCGGCATCGATTGCGGGGTTTTTCTCATGTTGATACTCAAGTGGGGCCTCATGCGATTAATCAGTGCCGTTCAACTCGATGTCCCTATGTCTTCAACTGGCTGATCGTTGACTTTCAATCGGCCGGCCTTACGTTTTCAATCGGTCAGAAGTTGACTTTCAATCAGCCGGACGTATGCTTTCAATGAGTCAAGCGCCAAACCACCTCTCGCCATGCCCGTCTACGCCCGCCATGCCTTCCATCGCATCACTACGGCCTTCGCCGATACACGCGTCGTCCTGATCGCGGGGCCGCGTCAGGCGGGCAAGACCACTCTGGCGGAGAGCATCGCACGCGACGAGCGGCTTGCGTTCCTCAGCCTCGACAACCCGACAGCGCTCGCAGCCGCGCGGAGCGATCCGGTCGGTTTCGTCCGAGGGCTCGACCGCGCCGTCATCGACGAGATCCAGCGGGCACCGGAGCTGATCCTTGCCCTCAAGGAAAGCGTCGATGCCGACAGCAGACCAGGCCGCTTCCTGCTCACCGGCTCCGCCAACCTGATGACCCTGCCGCGCGTGGCCGACAGCCTGGCCGGACGGATGGAAATCGTTCGCCTGTTTCCGCTCGCGATGAGCGAACTGAAAGGGCGAAAGAAGGACTTCTTTGGCCCGATCCTGGACGGCGAGCCCCCGTCCTGCGGCGAGGCGGTCGTCGCCGATGCGCTGGTCGAAGCAGTACTTACGGGCGGCTATCCCGAGGCGCTCGCACGTTCCGGCTGGTCACGTCGACAACACTGGCACCTGGACTATCTCGACGCCATCTTGAGCCGCGACGTCCGCGACATTGCACAGGTCGAGGACATGACGCGGATGCCGAAGTTGATGGCGCTGATGGCCGAGCACGCGGGCGGGCTCGTCAATTACTCGACCCTCGGTGCAGGCATCGGCATCAGCCATGTCACGACCCGCAAGTATCTAGGCGTGTTCGAAAACCTGTTTCTCCTTCGTACCCTTCAGGCTTGGCATACGAACCGGCTCAAGCGCCTGATCAAGTCGCCCAAACTGCATTTCCTCGATTCCGGCCTGCTCGCAGCTCTGCGCGGGCTGACGCCGGAACGCGTAAAACTCGACCGAAGCACCTTCGGTTCGGTGCTGGAAAGCTACGTGTTCGCCGAGCTGCTGAAACTGGCAAGCTGGTCCGATGAACGCCTGACGTTCTCGCATTTCCGCGACAAGGAAGGGAACGAGGTGGATATCGTCATCGAGGATATCCGCGGACGGGTCATCGGCATTGAGGTCAAGGCGGCGGCCACCGTGTCTGCAGCGGATTTCAAAGGGCTCAGGCGACTCGAGGCGGCTTGCGGTGAGAAGTTCGCCTGCGGTCTCGTGCTCTACGATCAGGACAGGACGGTGCCGTTCGGCGAACGTCTCTTCGCTGCACCGATCTCCTGTCTTTGGTAGAGCCTGGACCGTGCGAACGCGATTTCGATAGCCTTTGCCTGATGGTGACGTGAGCACAAACACTGCCCCGGAATCGCTCCGTCGCCCCCTCTGCGGCGCCTTTCTCAAGCTGTGGAGCCGGACAACCGATCTCAGTGCAACACCAGAACCGGCAAGCGGGTACGCGAGATGACCTTCTTCGTGTGGGAGCCGAAGACCAGCTCGCCCAGGGGGCCGCGACCATGGGTCACGATCACGATCATGTCGCAGCCGTGCCTGGCGGCCTCGTTGGCGATGGCGACATCGATTGAATAGCCGGTCACGGAAATACCGGTGAATTCCACCCCGGCCTTCGCCGCACGCGACTCGAATTCCTCAAGCAAGGCCCTGGCGTGCGACGCATTGCTGGCCTGATGGCTGCTCACCCGCTCGGCAAAGGTCGCCGCGTCATCCGTCGTGACGGACAGCGGCAAATCGGGTTCGACCACGAAACCGGTGACCCGCGCACCCAACTGAGCCGCCAGTTCGAGGCTGCCATCCATCGCCCGACCGGACAGCTCTCCGCCGTCGACAGGAACAAATAGATTCTTGTACATGTTCGCTCCAGAAATATGGACTTCACGACGGTCGTCAACGGCCACCTGCCGCAGCTCGCCGCCGCGAAGTCTTGATCAAACCTGCCGATTGCGCGTGCTTGTCAGCCGAACGGTTCCGCCGGGATACCATGCCCAATGCCACACCGCACCCAGCGCAGGAAAGAACGGCGAGGACGTGACGAAAGCCCGGTGACCACTCAGACGCGCTCCAGAATCACCGCGATCCCCTGCCCCACGCCGATGCACATGGTGCACAACGCGTAACGCCCCTGGGTCGCGTGCAGCTGATTGACCGCAGTCGTCGCCAGGCGCGCACCAGACGCGCCCAAAGGATGACCCAGGGCGATCGCGCCGCCGTTGGGATTGACCCGGGGGTCGTCGTCCGCCAGACCAAGGTCGCGCAGCACCGCCAGCCCCTGCGCCGCAAAGGCCTCGTTGAGCTCGATCACGTCCATCTGCTCGAGCGTGAGCCCCGCCAGCGCCAGCACCTTGCGCGTCGCCGGGGCCGGGCCGATGCCCATGATGCGCGGCGGCACGCCGGCCGTGGCCATCGCCACGACTCGGGCACGCGGGGTCAGGCCATGGCGCGCGGCGTGTGCCTCGTCGGCCAGCAGCAGTGCGCAGGCGCCATCGTTGACGCCTGATGCGTTGCCCGCCGTCACCGTGCCGTCAGGACGCACCACACCCTTGAGCCGTGCGAGGGCTTCCAGGCTGGTGTCGCGTGGGTGTTCGTCGGCGGTAACGAGAATCGGATCGCCCTTGCGCTGCGGCACGCTCACCGGTGTGATCTCGGCGTCGAAGAAGCCGCGCTGCTGAGCGGCGAGCGTCTTGCGCTGTGACGCCAGCGCCATGCGATCCTGTGAGGTCCGGTCGATGCCGAAGTCGGTGGCGACGTTCTCGGCGGTCTCGGGCATCGAATCGACGCCGTAGCGCTCTTTCATCAGTTTGTTTACAAAGCGCCAGCCGATGGTGGTGTCCTGGATGGCGTTGGCGCGCGAGAAGGCCGATTCGGCCTTGGGCACGACGAAGGGCGCGCGGCTCATGCTCTCCACGCCACCGGCGATCATCAACCCAGCCTCGCCACTCTTGATCGCCCGCGCGGCGGTACCCAGGGCGTCGAGACCCGAGCCGCACAGCCGGTTGACGGTCGAACCCGGCACCTCCAGCGGCAGGCCGGCCAGCAGCGCGCTCATGCGCGCGACGTTGCGGTTGTCCTCACCCGCCTGGTTGGCGCAGCCGTAGATGACGTCGGTGACGGTCTGCCAGTCGACATCCGGATTGCGCTGCATCAACGCGGCGAGCGGGATCGCGCCGAGGTCGTCGGCACGCACTGACGAGAACGCGCCGCCGTAGCGGCCAAAGGGCGTACGGATTGCATCGCAGATGAAAGCATGTTGAGACATGGTCGTTTCCTTTGCTGATTGTCCAGGCGCGGCGATGACTCGCCGACGGTTTGCCGCTTACCAGTCCAGGCGCAGCGACGACTCGAGGGTACGCAGGCGTTCCAGCAGCTTTGTCGCCGCCTCGGCGCCGATCACCGGGGTCGCCAGTTCGAGCAGCTTGTCCTCGAGTTCGGCGTCGCTGAGTGGCTCTTCCGGATCGCCCTTGCGGTTGGGCTGGAGGTAGCTGAACCGGCGGCCGTCGGTAGTCTCGATCTCGATTCGGGCCGCCCGCTTGCCGGGAAAGGCCGCGTCGAGCTCGGGGTCGACCGCGGCCTCGATGCGCTCCATCAGCGCGCGCGTGACCGGGTCGTCGAGCCGCTCGGGTTCATAGGCTGCCAGGCGGACGCTGCCGTGCGCCAGCGCCGAGGCCACCACGTACTTGAGGCTGAAACGTGCCTCGTTGGCCGTGCTCGGGCGTTCGTAGCAGGCGATCTCCAGTGCCGGGCTGTAGGTGCCGATGCTGACCTGCCGGATATCCTCGGCACGGATGCCTTCCCGGCGCTGCAGCGCCAGCGCACCATCGATGGCGGCGAAGGTGTGGCCGCAGCCGATGTGGTTCTTGAAGGTCAACCGGGTGATGTGGAAATCCTGCCCCAGCGTCGCACCGGCCCCGGCCCAATCCGGCCCAGTGCTCATCGCCCGGCCGAACCCGCCCTCGCCGTCGAGCACGTCGAGTGAGCCGGTCACGCCACGGCGCGCGAGCTGTGCGGCCAGCACGCCGCCCTCGGCAGCCCGGCCGGCGTGCAGCGGCTTGGACATCGAATCCATTCGGAACGCCTGCTGCAGACCGGTGGCAAAGGTGCCTGCGGTCGCCAGGGCATGGGCGAACGCGCGTGCATCGAGTCCGTACATCGCCGCCGCGGCCGCGGCCGCTCCCAGCGTGCCGACGGTGCCCGTGCTGTGCCAGTACTGGTAGTGGGGCCGCCCCATGACGACGCCGATCCGCGTCGACACCTCGTAGCCCATGACCACCGCGCGCAAGAAGTCCGCACCGGTCGCCCCGACCGCCTGGCCGACCGCGAGCGCCGCCGCAATCGTCGCCGCGCCGGGGTGATACATCGCATCGCGAAAGCTGTCGTCCACCTCCGCCGCGTGGGCCGCGGCGCCGTTGTAGAGTGCAGCCGTTCGCGGGCTCGCGCGACGCCCCTGCGCCAGCCGGGCATCGCCCCGATCGAGCTCATCTTCCAGCGTCGCTTCGAGCAGGCGCACCGGCTCGGTGGCGAGGCCCGGATACAGCGAGGCATACCAGTCGATCACCGCGCGCCTGGCGTGATGGGTCACCTCGGCGGGGAGTGGCTTCTCGCGCCAGGAGGCGGCGAATTCGCCAAAGACTTCGGTCGCATGCATGATTGTTTCACTCCTCGATGAGATGGCGCACGTCGCCGCGCACGAAACCGGGGCCGCTGAGCCGCTCGAGTTCGTCAAGACCCTGTCCCAGCGCCACCGCCCCGCGCTCACGCGCCCAGAATACCGGCCCGCCTTCCCAGCGCGGGAAGCCGTAGCCATTGGCCAGCACCACATCGACGTCGCTTGCGCGCTGGGCAACGCCCTCGGCGAGCAACAGGGCGACTTCGTTGACCATCGCCAGCAGCGCGCGGCGCTGGATCTCTTCGGCACTCATGGTGCGCCGAACGATTCGCTTTGCCGCGCTTTCTTCGTCGATGATGGCGCGCACGTCCGGATCGGGCGTGCGCGCCTTGCCGTCGGCCGAGTAACGGTAATAGCCGGCACCGGTCTTGCGCCCGAGCCGGCCGGCCTCGCACAGACGATCGGGAATCCGGACATAGCGCGCATTCGGATCACGGCTCGCGGCCTGGCTCTGGCGCATGCGCCAGGCGATGTCCAGACCGGACATGTCGGCCACCGCGAACGGCCCCATCGCGAACCCCCAGGCTTCGAGCGCGGCGTCGACGTCCTCGGGGTAGGCACCCTCCTCGAGCATGAACTCGCACTGACGACGGTAGGCGGAGTAGATGCGATTGCCGATGAAACCGAAGGCGTTGGCGGTGACCACCAGCTGCTTCTTCAGGCGCTTTCCCACCTCGAGGCCGGTGGCGAGCACCTCGGGCGCGGTGTTCGCGCCGCGCACGACTTCGAGCAGACGCATGACGTTGGCCGGGCTGAAGAAGTGCAGGCCGATCACGTCCTGCGGGCGCGCGGTGGCGGCAGCGATCGCGTCCAGATCGAGATAGGAAGTGTTGGTGGCGAGCACCGCACCGGGACGCGCCAGGGTATCCAGACGGCGAAACACCTCCTGCTTGACGTCGAGGTCCTCGAACACCGCTTCGATCACCAGGTCGGCTTCGGCAACGCGTACCCAGTCCAGACTGGTTTGCAGGCGGCCCTGGCTGGCCTCGGCCACCGCCGCGTCCATCTTGCCGGCGCGAACCCGCCCGGTGTAGTGGCTCTCGATGCGCTCGCGCCCTCGTGCCAACGCGGCCTCGTCCTGTTCGAGCAGCAGCACCTCGTATCCTGCATCGAGCGCGGCAATTGCGATGCCGGAACCCATCGTGCCGGCTCCAATCACCGCGATCCGGCGTACCGACCGCGGCGCGACCTCCTGAAGTCCAGGCTGCTCAAGGGCCTCGCGTTCGGCAACAACGAGGTGGCGTAACCCCTGCGTTTCGTGTGCGCCATGCATCAAGTTACTCCTGCGGATAGAAGTGCCCAGCACCGATGGCAGCGTCTGCTTTGTTGGGTAGTCGCGTCCCGCCCCATACCCTCGCTCACGCGCCCCACGCCGCCAGCACCACGACACCGTCGGCTGCACGCACCCCCTGCCCCTCGGGCAGGACGAACACCGGGTTGATTTCCGCCTCGATCAGTCGATCGCCCATTTGCGCCGCCATCCGCGAGAACGCCACGATGGCCGAGACCAGTGCCTCGACGTCGGCCCTGGGGCGGCCACGAAAACCATCGAGCAGCGGCCAGGTCTTGAGCTGTTGCGCAAGATCGAGCGCCTCTTCGCGGCTGAGTCCGCCTTCGGTGGGCAGCAGGCGCATCGTGGTGTCCTTGAAGAGCTCGGCGGTAATCCCGCCCATGCCCAGCAGCACGGCAGTGCCAAGCGGATCGCGGTGTATGCCGAGAATGATCTCGGTGCCATCGCTCACCATCTCCTGCACCAGGAAGCGCTTGGGTGCGACGCCCGTGGCAGCTTCAACATCCTCGGCCATGCGGGCAAGCCGCGCGCCGATCTGGTCCGGGGTGACGCCGACGGCCACGCCGCCAATGTCGCTCTTGTGGGTGATCTCGCCGGACAGGATCTTGAGCACGACACGCTCACCCAGCTCGCGCGCGGCGCGCTCGGCCTCGGCCGCCGACGTGACGATGTGTTCGCGAACGCACGACAGTCCGAAGCGCGCGAACAGCTGCTTGGCCTGTGCTTCGTCGAGCGACCCCGCGGCAAAGTCGGAGACATCGACCCCCGAACGCGCGGCCTCGGCCTGCGGGGGCGCCTTCCAGCGGTTGACCTGCAGCATCGCGTCGAGCGCGACGGTGCAACTCTCGGGCGCGGTGAAGGCGGGCACCCCCCGTTGATTCAACAGCGAGGCGAGTTCCGGGGCATGCGGACTCACATACGCAATCACCGGTTTGTCGCTGTTCGGCAGGCAATCCTTGATCGCCCCGACCATCAGCTCCGGCATGGCGAGGCTGGACGAACCGACGATGATCGTCAGCGCGTCGTAGCTCGGGCTGTCGAGCAAGGTGTTGATCGCACCACGCAGGAGGTCGGGCTGCAGGCCCGCCAGCGTGACGTCGATGGGGTTTCGGTCGAGCGCCGCATGGTCCCCGGTCTGCAGCGCACGCAGGCGCTCCGCGGTGTCCGCATCGGGCGCCGGCGTATCGAATCCCGACACTCCGAGGCTGTCGGACACCAGGGTGCCGGCACCTCCGGTGGAGGTGAGGATCGCCACCCGGTTGCCGCGCAGCACGCGGCTGGTGGACAACGCGGCCGGGATGTCGAGTAGGTCGCCGAAGGTCTGCGCACGAATGACGCCGACCTGTTTGAACAAGGCGTCGTACATCCGGTCGGCACCGGCCAGCGCGCCGGTGTGCGACACCGCCGCCTGGGCACCGGCCTCCGAGCGCCCGATCTTGAACGCCACCACCGGCTTGCCCGCCCGCGCGGCCTTGAGCGCGGCGGCCCGGAACTTTTCCGGGTTGCGCACGGTTTCGACGTACAGCGCGATCACCGAGGTCGCCTCATCCTCGACCAGATGATCGATGAAGTCGGCCAGTTCGAGATCGACCTCGTTGCTCGTCGAGATCAGCTTGGACAACCCGATGCCGCGCGCCGCGGCACGCGACAGCAAGGCGCCGAGAATGCCGCCGCTTTGCGACACCACGCCGATCGAGCCGACCGGAAAATGGTCCATCTCCAACGCACCGCTGGCCGACAGCGGAATGTTGTCGGTGAGGTTGACCAGCCCGATGGTGTTCGGGCCGAGAATGCGCATCGAACCGGCCGCTTCGATCAGCTGCTTCTGGCGCTGCGCGCCCTGCTCACCGGTTTCGGTGTAGCCACTGGCCAGGACGATGGCCGCGGCCGAACCGCGTGCGGCCAGATCGCGCACCGCAAGGTGAGCCCGTTCCGCGCCCAGCAGCACGATGCCGACATCGGGCACCGCGGGCAGCGACGCCACATCCGGGTAGCAGCGCAAGCCGTCGATGTTGTCGGCACGCGGATTGACCGGGTAGATGTCGCCAGCGAAACCATGCTTGCGCAGATAGGCCACCGGGCGCCCGGCGGTCTTGTTCGCGTCGGCCGAGGCACCGATCACCGCGACGCTGCGCGGCTTGAGAAGTCGGGAGATTGCTTCCATGTCTTAGTCCTTTTTTCCCGCTTGCGCCTTGCGCTCGGCACTCTTGGCAAGAAACGCCATGACCGACTCGCGATGCTCCGTGCTCGTGTAGCAAATGCCCTGCGCCTGGCTGCCCTGCGCGAACACCTGTGCCGCAAACAGTTCAAAACTCTGGTTCAGGATGGTCTTGCCCAAGGCGAGCGCCGTTGCCGAGCCCCTGCTCAGCTCCGTCGCCCAGGCCTGCGCGTCGGCCACCAGGGTTTCGGCGGATGCCTTGCGATCGACGATGCCCAATTGAAGGGCCTCTTCGAGCTCGACCTTACGCCCGCTGAAGATGAGTTCCTTGGCCCTGACCAGCCCGACCCGGCGGGGCAGGAAGTACATCCCCCCTCCATCGGGGATGATCCCGCGGTTGATGTACGACCAGGTGAAGCTCGCGGGCTCGGCGGCGATGATGAAGTCGCAGGCCATCGCTGTATCGGCACCGAGGCCCGATGCTGCACCATTGACCGCCGCGACCGTCGGTTTGGGCATGGTGTGCAGCAGGGTCTGGGCGTAGTGCACACGCTGCTGACGGTGCCACCCATTGAACGCAACCTCCCCGGCTGGCGCCTGCATGCGCCGTTCCATGCCGGCCACATCGCCACCCGCGCAAAAGCCCTTGCCGTTACCGGTCAGTACCAGCGCGCGAATTGCCTTGTCGGCCGCAACATGCTCCAGAACGGCAATGAACTGGGTGCGCATTTCGTCGCTCATCGCATTGCGCTTTTCCGGGCGGTTCAGGCGGATCGTTGCGATTCCGGCGTGAACCTGTAGATCGATAAGGGTTTGAGTATTCACTTTTACTTCCCTCTGGAAAACCTGCTGAGGTTGAGGTGTGCGGAGCTGGAAAACCCGGGAAAAGATCACGGGCCTTCCTGATCTGCCTGCGCCATCGTTGCGCAAGCGCTGCAATCAGTTGGTGATGTTCGCGGTCTTGATGATTTCGGCCCAGCGTTCGATCTCGCGCTCGACGTAGCGACCGAACTCCTCCGGTGCACCGGCGCTGATGATCAACCCTTCGGGTTGCACGCGCCGCAGAAAGCCCTCGCTGTTGGCGGCCTTCGCTGCAGCCTCGTTCAGCCGCGCGACGACTTCGGGCGGGGTACCGGCTGGCGCGTACAGGCCATACCAGGCCTCCACCATGAAGTCGGGCAGACCACTTTCAGCCACGGTTGGCACATCGGGGCGTACCGGTGCTCGCTCGGCTGTTGTCACCGCGACCGCCTTGAGCGTGTTGCTTTCGAGGAAACTCCCCACCGCCGCCGCGGTACCAAACATGATGTCCACCTGCCCGCCCATGACGTCGGTCAGCGCCGGGCCCGCGCCACGATAGGGCACATGCGTGAGCTCAACCTGGCCAAGATGCTGGAACAACTCACCCGCCAGATGCGCCGACGTCGCGTTGCCCTGCGATGCAAAGGTCACTCGCCCGGGATTCGCCACCGCTGCGGTCAACACGTCCTGCACGGTCTGATAAGGACTGTCCGGACGTGCCACCAGCACCAGCGGGGAGCGACCGATCAGGATCACCGGCGTGAAGTCGTTGTCGGTCGAGTACGGCAGCCGCTCCATCAGGCTCGGATTGACCGCGTGCGCAAAGGTGGAGATCACCAGCGAGTAACCGTCCGGAGCACTCTTGGCGACCGCGTCCGTACCGATGATCGTGCCCGCTCCCGCCCGGTTCTCGATCACCACCGGCTGCCCCAGTTCCAGGGACATCTCATGTCCCAGCGTGCGCGCGATGATGTCCGTACCGCCACCCGGGGCAAACGGCACCACGATGCGTACCGGTTTTTCCGGAAACTGAGCCTGAACCGACGTCATGCCAAGACCCAACATCATGGCGGTCGCGGTAACCGCAAGAACTCCCCGCTTGAAGGTATTACCGAAAACGCTGCGCATCGTAGTCTCCTGATTCACGATCAATGGAATGAATGGCGGCCCCGGCCTGAAACCGGACACATCCGCTCTTGTTGTGCGATTACACTTTATGCAGCCGACGCTTCGCGCGCACCCGGTCAATTCCGTACAATGGAATTGAAAAACACAAGCGGATCCAATCGCAGCAAGTACGGACCGACCCAACGCAACTCTCTTGCCCATGGACCTTCGACAACTCGAGTACTTCGTCCACGCCGTGGAATGCGGTAGCTTCAGCAAAGCGGCGGTCGTTCTGAACCTGACTCAGCCAAGCTTGAGTCGGCAAGTCGCTCTGCTCGAATCGGAACTGGGCCAGCGTCTGCTCATCCGCTCGGGACACGGCATTGCACCGACCGAGGCTGGAGAAGTGCTGCTCATGCACGCGCGATCCATGCTCGACGGCGCGCGACGGGCCCGAAACGAACTCAGCGAAATGCGGGCAAGCCCTTCGGGTCGGGTCATCATCGGCATGCCACCCCGCGTGGCACTCGGCCTGAGTGTCCCGTTCGTAGAGCACTTCAGGACCCGTTTTCCGCGCGCGATCGTCACGATTCTCGAGGGTTTGAGCGTTTCACTGCGGGAAGCGCTCATCGCCGGGAGACTGGACCTCGCGCTGCTCTTCGACCCGCCCGCATCCACTCAGCTCGAGTACGTGCCTCTGAGGCGCGAGCGCCTCTTGCTGGTTGCCCCGCCCGGCCGCGACCTGAGCGGACAGGTAAACCTGGACGCGCTATCCGGCTTTCCGCTCATCCTCCCGAGCGCACCAAACTCGATTCGCAGCCTGATCGATGCGCTGGTTCGGCCGCTGCATGTCGAGTTGCAGGTGGTTGCCGAAGTCGGCGCGGTACCGACCGCACTTGCGCTTGTGGAAAGGGGGCTGGGTTTCACGGTCATACCGGAAAACGCGCTCGTCGAAGGACGGCACGCACAGTTGAAGCACGCTCCGCTCGGCCCTCCTGAGATCTGGAATACCTTGATGCTAGCCATCCCACTCGCCCGCCCGGCGACCCGCCTTACCAGGGAAGCCGTGACCGCCCTGCGCCAGATCAACCCGCAGGCGGCTTCGCCCCCCTCGACGGACCCACGTGCTGAAGAACAGCCGTGATCGGGCTCGTGCGATGGAACGACGACGTGAAGCACAGCAGTCTGAAACGGGCAAGGCTTTGTTCATGGACATTCGAGCGAGAGACTGACATGAAAACACCGCTTCCGAAATTCCCTCATGCGCTACATACGGGTACCACGGTTCAAAATCGCTCGCTGGAGCGCGGCATTGAGATCTTGAGATCGTTCCGACCCGGTTCCGATCTGCTGGGCAACGGAGAACTGGCCGAACGCACCGGCTTGTCCCGCTCGACGGTCAGTCGGTTGACCCAAACGCTCGTGAGCGCCGGCATTCTCGAACACGACAAGAACGCCCGCGCCTACAGGCTGGGAGCTCCCGTGCTGTGCTTTGCGCATGCGATGCGCAGCTGCTACCCCATTCTGCAGGTCGCCTCGCCACTGATGCGCAGCGTCGCGGAAACGCTACAGGTGAACGTAGGGCTGGCCACAGCGGACCGCGACGAGATGGTGTATCTGGAGTCGGTGCGCTACAACCGCAAGGTTTCGTTGCGCAGTGTCGTCGCTGGACAGCGCGTTCCAATCGAACTCACCTCGCTCGGACACGCCTACCTTGCCGCGACCTCCGAAGGCGAACGGCGCGACCTCATAGCAATGTTCGGCGCGAAGAGGAAATGCTGGCAGCAACTGGAACAGCAAATCCTCCAGTCCATCGAATCCGTTCGCACATCCGAATTCTGCGCCGTATCGTGGCAACCGGAGGTCGTCGCACTCTCGACGCCAATCGTGCTGGACAATTGCCCGGTCTACGTCCTCAACGCCAGCGTGACCACCCCGGAACCCATCGAGTCCGTCGCCGCGAGGCTCGCCGCCCCGCTGCTCACCCTCAAGCGCAACATCGTTGCGGGCATGGAGTAGGGCCGGCCACGCCTGCTGTGGTCAACGCGTGCCCGTAAAACCGCAGGCCGCCCGCTCCCCCCGCTCGCATCCCATCGCTGCGATGTCCTCGGCGGCGACCGGATCGCCCAGCACACGATCGACCAGCATCGCCGCTGCCCGGCAACGTCCCGCCTGCTCGCCCATGCAAACCGCCCGCCAATGACTGGCCGGCGGAAGATGCTGACGGACATTGCGCAACTGCTCGCAATGCCCCAGCAGCTGCGGCCGCGGCGAGTCGCCGGCAACCCCTCCGGGGCACAGCAGCGCCCGCGCCAGCAGGCTGTCGTCACGCCGATCCGGCGCGTTGCCACGCCACTCGGCGACACGCAGGCAGGCCTCGTCATGCCCGCCCTCGAAGCACCCGGGGACCAGCCAGTCATCCCCGGCCTCATCATTGAGCCCTCTGAGAGCAAGCGAGGCGCAGAGCGACAAATCGGCGGCGCACAGCGCGAAATGGTTTTGCGAAGAACTCTCCGCACGACGCAGGAGATAGTCCGGCACCGGCAACTGCACCGCGGCAACGCGGTCACCACCATCCAGTTCCAGCAGCGTCACCGTACCCTGTGGCGACTCGCCAATATTTCTGGAGACCGCACGGGCACCCCCCATGGCGCCGAGCAGCGCCCGGCCGAGACGGCTGAACGACAGCTCCGGATCGCGATACACCCGCGGGTCGGCGAGGCGATCACTGTGCTCGGGTCGGCTCAGGGGGAGCGACCTGGGGTCTGAGTCATCGGCTCGCGCCGGGGAAGTCTCCACCGGCGGGCGCTGCGACAAATCCCACACCACGGCGTGATCGGCATACCGATCCCACTGCGCCAGCCAGCGCCGCCCCGGGCTGATCACTGGCGAACCGTCGAGCGGCTGGGTTTCCGCGTAATAACGCCACTCGGCAATCGCACGAAGTCCAACCCCACGGGTGAGGCTGCGCCAGACCTGGCAGCTCGCCACCTGCTGCCGGCTTCGCAACGCGCCCCCGCAGGCGTCCTCCCTGCGCGCCATCCAGCGTACCGCAGCCCACTCGGCAACGGTGCGCCCTTCGGCCACGTCGACGATCGCAAACGCACCGGGCATCATGACCACAACCTCATCCGGGCGCGGCCCCGGCAGCAGCTGAAGAACCTGCTGGATTTCCTCCGTCGGTCGCCGGAAGACGCTTTCACCTTCCTTCATGGTCGTCAGACGAATGCGCTTGCTGGCCGCACCGTCCACCTCGCCACCAGCGCCATCCTTGAACAGCGGATAGGCATGCAGCGCGCTGTCGGGCGGCTTCCCGGGATCCTGCGGATGCACCGACGCCACGAACGCCAGCCAGCGCCCGTCGTCGGTCACGACCACATGCTCCGGGGACTCGGTCGCCAGTGGGTCCGGACGCCGCGAACTTTCGAGCACGGCCGCGGGCATGGGAACGCGACGCAGGCTCTGCAGGGCATGATCCCAGATCACGAACCCGCCTCGCCCATCGACTTCGGCGACCGCGTACCGCCCCGACCCGAGCGCGTACGCGCGCAACCTCTGTCCGAACTCAATGTGCTCGCGAAACACCACTTGGCCGGTGACGAGATTGTGGACCTGGAACTCTTCCACATTCTCCAGCTCGGTCCGCACCAGCAGCGCCGCGTGGTCCCCGGCTTCACCCAGCAGCGCCAGCACACGTGCATTCTTCAGCGCCAGTCGAACCTGCCCGCTGCCCAGGTCCCAGGCATAGGCCACCGAGTGCCGGCGTTCGTAGCGAGGACCACTGTTGATGCGGCTGTAGGCCAGATATCGCGCGCCGCTCGAGACAATCGGGGTGTTTGCCGCCTTGAACCGGAGCGACTTGACCTCGCGCGGATTCACCAGGCCGGTTGCCTGTGGCACCATCGGCAGAACCTGCAACATGCGCCCGTCGGCAGCATCGACCAGCACCAGATCGAACACCGGCGGACTCCACTCCGAGGGTACGAACCAGGCCTCGAGCACGACGAAATCCCTGCCGGTGGCAGGGCCAGCCGCCCACGTCGCGCCCCATCCGGACATGCCGGTCACCAGGACCAGCCCGCCGCATCCCAGCCACCACCGCAGCGCCCGCATGCAGCGCCCACTCCACGCCCCTTCACCGCCCAAACGCATGATCACGTCCTCATTCGGCCCGCAGACGGGGCAACTACGCTGCCGCACACCATCCGATCTCGATCAAACGGGATACCCAAAAAAGATGGAGCGGATCCGGCACGGAGAGTATCATTGCATCGACATAAACTGAAGTACCGCCCCGGCTTTTTGCACAACACCCACCCTGCTTCCCCCTCATCCGCCACCGTTCCCTTGCCATGCATGCCCGACGCCCGTTCTCCAGTGCCCTGCTCGCGGTGACACTCCTGCTCGCCGGATCGGGCTTCGCGCCGAACGCGACCGCAACCGGTATCCTCAACGACACCGGCGTCACCTTCTGCGGTGGCATGGGACGCATCGTGCATGACTGTGTCTCCGTCCATGTCAGCGGCGAAGAAGCTTCGCGCGGGCGCGACGCGCTCGCGCGAACCGGTTTGCTGGACAAGATCGGCGGCAGCGCAAGCAACAACGGATTCGACTACAGCAAGATCTCCGACGATGGCCGCGTACTGCCGGCAAGCGTCTCGCACCACGACAGCCGCTGGAGGTGCACGCGCGACAACGTCACCGGGTTGATCTGGGAGCGCAAAAACAGAGACCCAGGACATCTGCGCTCAATCAGGAATCGCTACACCTGGTACGATCCGTCCAGCCGCGACGGCCATCCCGGCGAGCAGGGCGCGCCGGACACCTGTGCCCTGGGCGGCAAGGCGTGCAACACGCTCAACTATATAGACGCCATCAATCAGGCCAGACTGTGCGGTTACACCGACTGGCGCCTGCCCACCCCCGAAGAGTTGCTCACCCTGTACAACTTCGCGGACACCTACGCGGCGCAAGGCCATAACCAGGTCGCGGCGCCCCCTTTGGATCCGGAATACTTTCCGGTGCAGGACCGCGGCGCGTACTGGAGCGCCACACCCGCTGCCGAATCGCGCGAGCAAGCGTGGGTCATGATCTTCGGCTGGGGGCACTTGCAGCCAGCACAGCGTTCGACGCCGCAGTCGGTGCGCCTGGTACGGGGTCAGCGGCATCTTCACGGAGAACCGCGGTGAAGCACCTTGTCCAACCCCGGCTCGCTCGCTCGGCATGGGTCGCCCTTGCCTTCGCCTTCGGTCTGTCGCTTGCCTGCGGCGCGTCCGTTGCCGCCTGCGTCGGCGGCTTACCCCCCACCAACCCCGACCGCGTCTATGCGGTTCACGACGACGGCACCGTCACCGACACCCGCACCGGGTTGATGTGGAAGCGCTGCCCCGAAGGCCAGAACTGGGTGGACGGTGACTGCCTGAGCACGCCCAGACTCCTGTCCTGGGAAGACGCCCATCAACGCGCCCGCGAGTCCGACTTCGCAGGCTACGGCGACTGGCGCCTGCCCAACATCGTCGAACTCCACACCCTGGTCGAACGCTGCACCGCCGCCCCCGCCATCAACCGGACGATCTTTCCAGGTGTCAGTACGGGATACGGCGTGCACTACCTGAGTTCAACCCCGAAAGCGACCCATCCCGGCGCAGTCTGGACCGTCGATTTCCGCACCGGCACCCTGACCTCGGATGTACACCGCGTCCGCCGACCGTCGCGTCTGGTCCGCGACGCGCTGCCCGGCGGCCTTCCCGCCAATACTCCAGCTGCATCGACCCAAGCACCGGCCAACGGCGCAGGGTCGGACATGACCACCAGTTCGCCCATCCGCCTGCGAGGAAACTGAACGCCGCGCAGACACGGTCTCGCGAGACGAAGCCATGACGAACATGAAAAAACGCCCGCAACGACCTATTTTTTTGGCACCCGCCCCATCAGATAGAACTCGTCGTTGGGCGGGGTGCCGGTGAGGTGCACCAGGCGGTTGCTCATGGCGAAAAAGGCCGTGATCGCACCGATGTCCCAGATCGCCTCGTCATCGAAACCGGCCGCGCGCAGCCTGTCGAAATCACCGTCCTCCACCTCGCCGCCACGCGTCGACAGCTTGATCGCAAAATCGAGCATCGCGCGCTGGCGTGGCGTGACCTCGGCCTTGCGATAATTGGTCGCAAGCTGATCGGCCACACGCGTGTTCTTCGCCCGAATGCGCAACACTGCACCGTGCGCCACCACGCAGTACAGGCAGTTGCCGGCCCCCGAGGTGGCAACGACGATCATCTCGCGCTCGGCCTTGGTCAAACCAACCTCCTTTTCCATCAGCGCGTCGTGATAGTCAAAGAAGGCGCGGAATTCGGCCGGCCGATGGGCGAGCATCAGAAACACATTGGGCACGAAGCCGGCCTTTTCCTGCACCGCGAGGATGCGCGCACGCACGTCTTCCGGCACATCGGCGAGATCGGGTACCGGAAAACGGCTGATCGAGTCGGTCATGAATTGAGTCTCCTTGTAATGGGGTCAGCGATTGAATCGGGATCAGCGGTTGACGTCGACCACGACCCGGCCGCGTACCTGGCCGGCCATCAACTGTGCGGCGGCTTCAATGGCCTCGCCCAGACCAATCTCGCGAGTGATCAGGTCGAGGTGCGAAGGGTCGAGATCACGCGCCAGGCGTTGCCAGGCTTCGAGGCGTTCAGTGCGTGGCGCCATCACGCTGTCGATGCCGGCCAGCGTCACCCCGCGCAGGATGAACGGCGCCACCGTGGCGGGCAAGTCCATGCCCTGCGCCAGTCCGCACGCCGTTACCGTGCCGCGGTAACGCATCCCGGCGCAGACGTTGGCCAGCGTGTGGCTGCCGACCGTGTCCACCGCGCCCGCCCAACGCTCCTTTGTCAGCGGCTTGCCCGGTGCCGACAACGTGGCGCGATCGATGATTTCCGCCGCACCGAGGGATTTCAGAAACTCCGCCTCCTGCGGTCGACCGGTGGACGCCACCACGGTATACCCCAGGCGCGACAGCAGCGCGACCGCAACGCTGCCGACCCCACCATTGGCGCCGGTGACCAGCACCTCGCCACGTTCCGGCGTCACGCCGTTGCGTTCGAGCGCCATCACGCACAGCATCGCGGTGTACCCGGCGGTGCCGATCGCCATCGCCTGGCGCGGGGTGAAGGCCTTGGGTAGCGGCACCAACCAGTCACCGTTGAGCCGCGCCTTTTGCGCAAGCCCGCCCCAGTGCGTCTCGCCAACGCCCCAGCCATTGAGCACCACCATGTCCCCCACGGCAGTCCCGGCGTGCGTGCTCGCCTCCACCGTGCCGACGAGGTCGATGCCCGGCACCATCGGAAACTTGCGCACGACCGGACCCTTGCCGCTAATCGCCAGCCCGTCCTTGTAGTTGAGCGTCGAATAGGCGACGCGCACGGTCACGTCACCGTCCGGCAGCGCGCCCTCGTCAAGCTCGGTCAGACCGGCACGATAACCGGCCTCGTCCTTTTCGATCAGAATGGCCTTGAACATCGGATACTCCTCCTCGTGGCTGCTGAAAACGACTGTTCGATCATGGTTGCGCCACCCCATTCAAGCCATGCATGCAGAGCATTGGCTGCACTTGAATCAACGTGGCAAACCGTCCAGGAAATGGCGCGCGAAATGGCGTAGTGGGCCGTCCGCGCGCACCAGCTTGGCACGCAACACCGCCCCCTCCCAGCCAATCCAGAAGAACGCCGCAAGCGCATCGCAATCGGCCCGCGCGGCGACTTCGCCCGACTCGCGTGCGGCACACAGGCAAGCGGCGAGCCGCGCCTGCCAGTCGTTGAACACCGCTTCGAGACGTTCGCGATAGGCTTCCGGCAACACCGCCATCTCCTGCCCCAGATTGCCGATCAGGCAACCGCGCCGAAACCCGTGGCGTGCCATGCCGGCGCAGGCGTCGTCCACGAACGCCTGGACACGCGCCAGCGGTAAAACGCGGTCATCGAGAAAGCAGCGATCGAGCTTGCGCGCGAAGTACCCCGCGTAGTGATCGATGAGCGCATGACCAAAGGCTTCCTTGCTCTCGAAGTAGTGATAGAACGACCCCTTGGGCACACCCACGGCGCGCAGCACCTCGTCGATCCCGGTCGCCGCGAAGCCCTTCTCGGTGAGGACTTCGATGCCACGGCGAATCAGCGCCTCGCGGGTCTCGAGCCGCCCATCCACACGGCGCGGCGGCCGGCCCGGACCACGGCGTGGTGCGGTCGGCGTTGGCGGCGCGGGCGGAACGGATCTCGTGGGCGAATTCATTCCGGAATACTAGACCGATCGTCTATTAAATGCAATGACGTTTCAGCGTGACGCCTCAGCACCGAGGTCGTATCCCGTGACACCATGGGAACTGCTTGAGCGTATCAATACTGGTACGCTCCAAAGCCATGAAGCGCCCCGATCCTGGACGTTCGTTTTTTCGCCACCGAAAGCGGTAACGAACCTGTACGAGTGTGGCTGAAAGCGCTACCTGACCCTGAACGCCGAAAGATTGGCGAAGACATCAAGACCGTGCAGTACGGCTGGCCGCCAGCACCCCTGAGGCGACGGGCGGCTGCTAACGACGATTGTTCCGGGAGGGTACTATCGGCCAGATACAGACATGGCCGTATGGAAGAATCTGGTAGCGCGAATGACCGGTAACTGATCCAGCACCCGCCGCTCCGACTGTTCAGGCTGACCGCGAAAGTCAGCCACGGCGATACGGTGGCAAGAATTCTACCCGGCAGGATCTCGCTCGGAGTAGCCGGCCTCACGCTGGCTGCGTATCGCCAGCACGAACACCGTATCAATCTCGGGCACATAGCGATACAAGGCCACATACCCATGTGAACGACGGCCAATCACCAGTTCGCGCTTGGCATTGGCCACCAGACGACCGATCAGCGGGTTCTGCACCAGAATTTCCAAGGCAGCAATGATTTCGCCAACGCGCTGCCCTGGATCATCTACCTCATGGCTGGCCAGATGATCGAGGATGGGATCAAAATCCTCTGCAACCTCCGGTGCCAACTCGATGCAGGACACCTTCAGCGTGCCAGCTTGCGCGCAACGGGGCGCTTCGCGGCCTTGCCGGCAATACGCGCTTCCAGATAGCCGCGCATTTCCAGCCACGGGATGGTCTTGCCGGTGGCCGCAATACGGGCATAGCGAGCTTCCGCTACCGCATCGAAATCAGCACGACGTTCCGCTTGCTCGGTCTTCTCAGCGATCGCTTCGAGAATGAAGCCATGAGCCGTCATTCCTGCGTGCTTCGCTGCAGCTGCGATTCGGGCTTTCAGGTCATCCGGCAGGCGAATGGTGGTCGTGGACATGTCAGACTCCAAACAAAGTACCATGGGGCACTGTAGCACATGGGTGCTACAGTGCAAAATCGTGAGTTCGAAAGTTCGGAGACGCCCCTCGGGCGGCATCCGGCCAGGAGCGGCCGGTCAGCATCCTATCGCTGCAGTCATTCAGGTGGCGGCTCTACACTGAATGCTGAAATATGAGCTGCTTCAGGAGGTCGGCCGATGCTATCGAGCAGCCCCAACTTGGCCAGAATCAAGGTGCCTGAACATTGGGCGCGAACCCCAATCACGCTCTATCACTTGCAAGCAGCGCTCTGCTCAGCAAGAATCTGCTGAAAGACCAAGTCTGCAACTTCATGCGCCTGGGTGTCCCGCTCGAGCCGCAAACCCTCCACAGTGCCGTAACGGTCGGCAAGGCCCTCATCCTGACTGACCTTGAGTCGTCCTTCCAGTCGGTCGATATCAATCACGATACCGACAATGGCGCCTAGCATTTGCTGAACGTACTCGCTCGGTGCATCAGTCACTTTCCACGGGTTGGGCCGTGAAGACTCCTGCGCATCGGTCAATTGGTGCAGCATTTTCAACTTCCAATCGACATCATCGATGGCCCGAGCAACACCGTGTGCATGAACGGCAACGTAGTTCCAAGTCGGTACGACCTTGCCATGATCCGACTTGCCGGGATACCAGGCCGGCGTTATGTAGGCTTGCGGACCGATGAACATCACTACAGACCGCACTTCCTCTTGCAGATCCTGGCAAACGGGATTGCCACGCGAAACGTGACCAATCAGTTGACCACTCGGCCCCTGCGTCCGGTCCAACACGAACGGGATATGGTTCGCCACGAGATTGCCCCCACCGTGGCTGACCCAGGCTCCTAGCGGATGACTATCGATATGACTTTGCATTGCAGAGAGGTCTGTCAGTGCATGATATTCGGGTAGATACATTGAATTCTCCTTAATGGCCGATTAGCACGTGGCGTATCAGTAGCGCCGCCAACACCCACATTGTGATGCCTATGACTCCATCGAGGAGCTGCCAAGCCCTTGGCTTTGCGAACCAGGGCGCCAGCCAGCGGGCACCCAAGCCCAATGTGCCGAACCACGCCATGCTCGCCGTACTTGCTCCCAGAACAAACCAGGCCTGCAGCGGAGGTGGGTGCTGCGCGCCAATGGTGCCCACCAGCAATACGGTATCCAGATAGACGTGTGGATTAAGAAAGGTAAATGCCGTTGCTTGAGCGACCACCGCGCTTTGACGCACGCTGCCTCCCCCCACGTCGGAGCGCAGTTCACCGGGAAGTCGCATCCGTTGCAGCGCTTTCCATCCATACAGAATGAGGAAGCTGGCTCCCGCTATCGCCAGTGCATCGGCCATCGCGGGGATGTCGCCGAGCAAACGCGCCATACCGAAAACCCCTACAGCAATCAGAACTGCATCGGCCGCACCGCAGAACAACACGACCGTACCCACATGCTCTCGGCGCAAGCCCTGGCGCAAGACGAAGGCGTTCTGTGCGCCAATTGCCACGATTAACCCGAAGCTCAGCGCCAGCCCCTGAACAAAGGCTGGCCATGCTGTGGTTGTTGCATCAACTATTGGATTCATCGGTTCAGCTTGCCACCGACCTTAAATGTAGTAAAACTACATCTCCTTTAGTTACTTTAGCTCTACTTACTCGATGCTGGATTACCCGTCGCTCTTTGCCTTGGCTGCGGTCGTTGATGAGGGTAGCTTCGAACGCGCGGCCCGTACTCTCCACGTCACGCCTTCGGCGGTTTCTCAACGCATTCGCTTGCTGGAGGAGCGAGTTGGATGCGCCCTCGTTATTCGTGGCCAACCGTGTGTAGCGACCGAAATGGGACGTCGCCTGTGCCAGCATGCTGACCGCGTTCGCTTGCTTGAGTACGAACTGCGGGCCCACTTGCCTGCCCTGGCAAGCGATGATCAACTTCGGGTCAATGTGCCGGTCGCGGTGAATGCCGACAGCCTGGCCACATGGTTTGTCGATGCCATGTCAGCGTTCGCCAGCCAGAACTCCGTGCTGATGCAAGTGGTCGTCGATGACGAGGGGCATACAGGTGAATGGCTGCGAAACGGGGCTGTATTGGCGGCGGTCACTGCCGTCGAACGGCCAGCGGCGGGCTGCAGTGTCCAGCCACTTGGTGCAATGCGGTATGTCGCGGCCGCCAGCCCTGCGTTCATTGAGCGCTACTTTTTCAAGGGCATCAACGCTGAGAGTTTGTTGGCAGCCCCTAGTCTACGCTTCAACGCGAAAGACGAATTGCAGCAGCGGTGGGCAAAACGACTTTTTGACCGGCACCTAGAACTTCCTCGCCATACTGTACCAACTCCGCACGGTTTCGTTGCCGCAGCGTTGGCTGGCTTGGGGTGGTCGCTGCACCCGTTGGCGTTGATCAAAAAGCATCTTGACGATGGGTCATTGGTCGAACTGGTGCCTGACACGCCGTTGGATGTGTCCTTGTATTGGCAACAGGCCCGAACTGCATCTACGCTACTCGAAGGACTGACCAAGGCCGTGGTCAAGGTTGCCCGCGCTGAGTTGCGGCCGGCAGGAAATGTTTGACGGCAGTTGATGACCGTCTTGAATAGCCATCCATAATCAGGGCACCTCGAAAAACCTCATTTCTTAAAATCCTGTGGATTTAAAATCAACGGGTTACAGGGCTGATTTTGGTGAAATCGGGGGCTTCTCGAGGTGCCCATCAGTAAGCTGCCGTTGTTCTGCCCAGAAGGTGAAGGGCAGTTTAGGGTCGAGACCGGCGGTAGCCTGAAGTGACAGGCGACCATCCACCGGCCTCAACGTCTGAATGGGAGGTAATCGTCGTATTGCCGCCCGAGTCGTGCCAATGGCCCAATGACAACACTGGCCGATCTCACGAGCGTCAGGTCATCATCCACGCAACACCGAATAACGCTGGAACAACGCGAGCGGAGTGGGTACCTTCAATTTCCAGGTAATCGACATCGGTCGATTCCCAGTTGGTTCTTCGGCAAGTGTGACGGCGCCCAGCGAAGTGAACGGATCCTCTGATCGCTCGCGCGATTCGCTTTCGTCTTGTTCGCCCACCTCGCTGATTGCGTCGGGCAATTCCGGAAGCAGCCGCGCGATCTCGGCCGACAGGCGCTGCAGCATGGTGAGGACGATCTTGCCGTCGAGCAGGGCGATGCGGTTCGCCCTCGCAAAAGCATCGGCGGCGTCGGTGAAGCCGTTGGGGCCATGAATAATGCTTTTTGGACCTTCTCGTGCGCCATCACGGGAGCCCACTGCGTTACACAACGGAGCAAGGCCGTTGACGCGGGGTGAGCAATTGTCATCAAAAGGAAGTGTTACCCGCCGCCACGAAAATTCCGTGTGGATTGCGTCACGACAGCGGGCTGAAACACGCACCCTCGGCGGGAATGCGGTCATGCGGACTCAATCAGGTTCGCATGCCGCCCGTAGACTTACCTTCTGGCCAGCAGCTTGCGGATCTCGTCGTTGAACTCCTTGAAGACGTGTTTGGGGCTCACCTCGTCGAGCATCTCGATGATGCGTCTGACCTGTTCGATGGTGAGCGACTTGTTGCCGGTCACCGCTTCGAACTTCACTTTCGCGACGTGATCGCGGATGTCTTCGACGGAAGCCTTGTCGGCAACCATGTCGGCCACGACCTTGCTTGACTTGGCGAACTGAATGTACTCCTTGTTCAACAGATCGTAGGACAGCTCCCCCTTTCTGTTGGTATAGGCCGCCACGACAGCGGCGTATTCGGCGCTGTCGACGGTCGCCAGCTCTTCGGCCGTTTCCTCGGCATCCGCAGGCTCCTCGCTCTGTCCGCTCAGCTTGACCGCGCCACGCCGGGAGTACGGCATGCCCGACGTCAGCTCCAGCGCCTCCCGGAAGGCTTCGACCGGGAACAGGTCAGTCGGCACGTTGGCGGCCAGATCGGGCTCCCCGGTGCCCTTGTTCATGGTCGCGAGACCCGGCTGTGCTGAGTCATAGCGCATGACGACGACGCCTGATTTGCCGCCTCTGAGCTTGCGACGGTACGCAACCGCTTCGATCGTCGACAGTTCAACCATTTTTGTTCTGATCATGTTCATGCCTCTTGCATTGAGGCTGCGGGGTGCAGCCTCCTCGCCCAAGCATAGCACTTTGGCTAGCTGCCAGTGTTTCGCACCCGTAACGGCAAGACATTCGAATGCTTTGGCCGGTCGCGTGCAACGCTGCAAAGCCATGACGGGCATGGCCATCGTGCGGGGCAAGACAATCCTGCTGTCCGGTGAAGGCCCCCTTTCAACGAACGGGGAAAGCCTTTTCCGATCCGGTTAGGATGATCCACTTTGAAAACGCCGGCCCGTCCGCGGTCATGGCTCGTACCCGGATCAGTAACGGCAGACTGCCGTTTCCTTCAATAGCCGACCTACCCGGAACCACATACTGATGATGAAGCTGTTCAATCCCAAGACGCGATCGCATCTGAGCGGAGTCCTCTTCGCAAGCAGCCTGATGGTCGCCTGTTCCGACGGAGGCCAGCCCGGCCCCGCTGCGGCCCACTCCCCGGCCACCGAAGACCGCCCACGCGCAAACGGCAGTCAGCCCGCGAACACCGCCGTTCCGGGTGAGCTGGACGCACTGCTCGAATCGCTTGCTGCCGGCGCCTCCAGTCTCTCGATCGAAGGCACCGTAACCTCCACCGGCGAGTACACCACTGCCGAGGATCCGCGGTACGGCGGCGTCAGCGTCGACGTGTTCCGCCCGGCGCGAGGCGGAGGCGCGGCACGCACCGGCACCAACGCGGGCGGACCGTATCAGCTCACCATCTATACCGATGCCATCCACCAGCGCGACCCCGACAACGTCGTACGCGCCTGGATCGATTTCGTCCTGCCGCCCGGAGCGCAAGGCGGAGAAACCTATACGCTGGCCGCCTTTCGTGACGCCGAGGACAACGAGGTGCAGGCACATGTGCGGGGTGATGGAAGCGCCTGGACCTTCGGCCGACAAGTCAGCGGCCATCTACACGTGATCGAGCTCGGTGAGCACATCCGGGCCGCATGGCAACTGGAGGCAGCCGATGGCGTTGGGGAGCAGGCGCTGCGGGTCAAGGCCCAAGGAGCGGTCAACGCGCTACCGTTGACACGCCAGAGCGAGGCCGAATACACACTCGCCAGCAACGGCGAGGCGACGCCTCACTTTGCGCGAATCACCGGTCGCCCGCAAGGCGAGAGACGCATGCTGGTCATCGGCAACGGCATTTACCTGTACATCCCGCAGAGCTTGTCGCCTGGCACCCACCCCGTCCTCGACCGCAACGAGGCGCAGGCCGTGCGAGCACAATTTACCAGTCACGACGTCGACACCGTCGAGGGCCGGTTTACCCTGCGCGAGGGCGCGGACGGTTTCGATGCCGACCTTGAGATCACCACGGGTGGAGCGGACAACCTCGTCCTGCGCGGCACACTGCGCGGATTCGCGCTCGACTGACCGGCACCCGACCATGAACGATGCCTTTCTCCGCAAAACAACGCTGATCGCGCTCCTGCTCTCGCCTGCCCTTGCGCCTGCAGGCTCGCTGTTCGATGCGCCTCTGCCGTCAGGCGAGGTGCGCGACATCGAGCACGTTCATCAGGCCACGATTCCGGGCGACCGCTGGCAGGCGGAGGAGGTCACCGCGCTCGAGGCGCAACTGCATACCGCCTTTCCGCCGGCAGCAATGGACCGTCTGCTTCCGCCGGAGGCCGACAGCGGCCCACTGGTCAATGCCTTGCTGACGGTGCTGCAACATGAGCCGGCACTACCGCATGCGCGCTACCGACTGCGCTACGCAAAGGCCGAGGTGGCGCCCATGGCCGGTCCGCCCATGCAGCTTTCCGTGGTCGAAGTGGCACGCTTCAATCTGGGGCCGGCACGGCGCAGCGCACTGATCGCCGAACTGGGTGCCGAATACGTCGCGCCGGAGGAACACTTCGGTACCGCGCCCGACGTGCTCTGGCGCCTGGTGACGTACCCGCTGCGCGGTCACACCGCCGTCCTCAGCGCCGCGGGTCGCCGCCCCCTGAGCGCATCCGAAACCCTGGTCTGTCTGGGCAGACCCTGCACCCAAGCCGACCCCATCACCGGGCAGACACGCGACTGGCCGCAACCAGAAAGCCGTAGCTGGAGCCCGACGCTGAGGCCGGAAGAAGCGGCCTTGCTGCAAGCCGGCCTCAGCGAACTTGGCCTGTACGACCATCACGACAGCGGCGCATCGCGCTGGCGTGGTTTCGAGTGGCCCGAAACCGTCACGGCCGGCACTCCATTCGTCGAGATCATCATCGAGAACGGGTTGAGTCAGGGCGGCGGCAGCGATCTTGTCATCCACTACGGACAGCTGATGGACCATGAAATCAGCGATCTTTGGCTGCGCATGCTGGCCATGGAACCGGGAATGGCCGACGAGGGCGGAGTTCTGGTCAGTCAGGATGTCGAACGCTGGCCCCGTCCGGACCTGGAGTCGCTGCGGCATTGAGCTTCTTCAACATACAACCCCGGGTGCGGCCTGGGCAGCAGTCCTTGCCCGAAGTATAGGGCGGGAAACCAGAGCGGATGCCTCCGGCTACAGCAGCATCTTGCTCAGTGAATGTTGCATTCCGTCATCGAAACTCATTGCCAGGATATGTTCGGGAGGGACGGGGCGACCAATCAGGTATCCCTGCACCTGATCGCAGCCCATTGCATGGATCAAGGCGAGCTGACGTCGACTCTCCACGCCTTCGGCAATGACGATCAGTCCAAGGCTGTGCGCCATGGAAATCGTCGCCTGAACAATGGCCACATCGTCCGGATTGTCGGGCATCCCCTCGACAAAGCTCTTGTCGATCTTGAGCGCGTCGAGATCGAAACGCTTCAGGTACGACAGGGAAGAATAACCGGTCCCGAAATCGTCTATGGCGATCGCAACCCCAAGCGCCTTCAGGCTGTGAATCAGGCGTTCAGGTTCTTGCGAATAGGTCATCAATTGACTCTCAGTGAGTTCGACTTCCAGGGCGCCCTCGGGAAGGTTGGCATCCGCGAGCGCAGATGCAAGCGTGGGGAGGAAGTTGTCTGACGCCAATTGAAGGCCGCTGACGTTGATTGCGACGGTCAACCCGAGCGCCCTTGGGTCCGCTGCGCGCCAGTCATGCAACTGGTTGATGGCTCTGCGTATGACCCATTCTCCTATGGGTACGATCAATCCGCTTTCCTCCGCAAGGCAGACGAAAGCGGCGGGCGACAACAAACCTTCGGTCGGGTGCTGCCAGCGGATCAGGGCTTCGACGCCGATGAGTCGCCCTGTTGCCAGCTCCACCTTGGGCTGGTAATGCAATGTGAACTCCGATCGTTCAATTGCATGTACCAGGTCCGTGGTTCGACGATACCGCTTAAGCAAACTCTCATTCATCGTATGCTGGTAGAAACGCAAACGGGTACCGGATCTCGGTTCGACGTAGCCAAGAGCGATTCCGCAGCGCTGAATCAGCTCCTGCGAGTTCGTTCCGTCGCAGGGGTAGAAACTCACCCCAAAGCTGAATTCGAGGGACACCTTCTCCTTTCCGATGACGAAGTTCTCGCGCGCGAATGCCTTTTGCAACTTGTCGATGAAGACGCTGACGTTCGACAACGTGGCGTCGTCCCCATACCCCATCACGAAGCCACTTTCACCCAACCGTCCAATCAATGCGCTGTCCATGACGTTACGCCTCAGACAGTAAGTCGTTTGCTTGAGCAACGCATTGACCCCCGCGAGCCCCGGTAATCCCCCCATTTTTAACGGTGCTCAGAAGTAGCAACGCTATGCAGCCATGGCCAGCCGCTGTTTTGGGGTGAATCCGCCCAATGCCATATTTGGACGTTCGTGATTGTAGGACCACATCCATTCGGTTGCCGCTTGCTGAACGTGATCTAAGGTATCCCAGTGGTATTGGGACAGCCATTCGTAGCGAACCGTGCGATTAAATCGCTCCACATACGCGTTCTGCTGTGGCTTCCCAGGCTGAATATATTCAAGCCGAATACCGCTGCGCAAAGCCCAGGAAACAATCGCCGCGCTGAGGTATTCCGGGCCGTTGTCGCACCGAATTGCTATCGGACTGCCACGCCAATCGATAATCTGCTCAAGCGTACGAATCACTCGTTCCGAGGGTAGCGAGAAATCCACCTCTATACCCAATGCCTCGCGATTGAAGTCGTCAATCACATTCAGCAGCCGTATGCTACGGCCATCAATGAGTTGGTCGTGCATGAAATCCATCGACCAGACCTGGTTTACGGCGGTCGGCACCGTCAGCGGCTGCGGTGCCTGCCGTACGAGCCGCTTACGCGGCTTGATACGCAGATTCAATTCAAGCTCCCGATAGATCCGGTACACGCGCTTGTGGTTCCATCCGAACCCTTTGACGTTGCGCAGGTACAAAAAGCACAGACCGAATCCCCAACTCCGATGGTTGTCGGTGAGCCGCAGCAGCCAGTCGGCAATCTCGTCGTTTTCGGTCTTGTTCTTGGCGACGTACCGGTAGCACGTCTGGCTGACGTTGAATGCCTCACAGGCCAGACGCACCGAGACACCTCGCTCTTGCACCGCGTGTTGGGCCATCTCGCGACGACGAGACGGCCTCACCACTTTTTTTCAAGAGCCTCCTGCACGATCTCGGCCTTGAGCTTCTCCTCGACGTACATCTTGCGCAGGCGGGCGTTCTCCGCCTCCAGCTCCTTCATACGCGCCATCATCGGCACGTCCATGCCGCCGTACTTCGAGCGCCACTTGTAAAAGGTCGCCGTGCTGATGCCCAGCTCCCTGCACAACTCCGGCACCGCCAAGCCGGCTTCCACCCGCTTAAGCGCTTCCATGATCTGACTGTCTGTGAATCTCGACCGCTTCATCTTGTAGAACTCCTCAATGAGAAAATTCTACTTCTGAACGCACCGCTTTTGCGGGGGGATTACCCCCCCACTTGCTCTCCATCAAGCGGATGTTGTCCACACTCATGCGAATGAACGCGTAGCTATGCCCGGAGCGGCCGGCCTCCTCCAATGCGGTACTGATCCGGTCATTGAATGCCGCCGGATTGAATAGTCCGGTAACCGGATCGAAGTGAGTGAGCTGGTCCGCCATGTCATCGAATGCGGCGGCCAGACGACCCACTTCGTGTTCGGAATGGGGTAAACCGGTGCGTGCCCATGGATCCCCGGCACGCAACCGTTGAGCCGTACCGACGATGCGCTCCAGAGGTACGAAGATCAGGCGGAACATGACCATTGAAATCACAAAGAAGGCCGTCAGCAATACGAAGGCGTTAATGATCATATCGTTGCGAAAGGTTTTCTCCGCGGCCGACGTGGTAACGGCTTCCGGGATCGCAAGGTAGAGATACGTCGCGCCTTGGTCGGTTTGGAGAAAAGGACGGAAAACGTAGACTCGCAGGATGCCGTCCAGCGAGACGGTCGATGCGGTGCCATTTCCACCTACCGAAAGCAAGGCCTGGTAAGCATTGGTATTCTGAACACTCTGGCCACCCAAGCCTCCCGGGTCTGGCACCCGGGCGAGCAACATGCCGTCGTCGGTGATCAAGCCTATACGCAAGGGCGTTCCCGCACCCAGGTTGGCAAAGTCCTGCTCGATCCACTGAAGTCCCAACGTGACTACCGCCACACCCGCGAGTTCACCGTCCGGATAAAGAAAGCGCTGGCCGTATACAAACTGCCAGCGATTGTTGTTGGGATTTTTAATTGGCGCGAACGCGATCCGCTCGCTGGACACCGCAGCCTGAGCGAAATGGTCCGCAGCAATGGGCTCGACCCAACTCGGAATGGGGTGCGCACTGCAGGAAACACGGCCATCCGCCCCCATCAGGGCAATATTGGAGACGTATCTGACCCGGTCCGTCAGTTGTGCCATCCGGCCCGGGCACTCGGGGTTTTCGAGCAGTTCGATGGGGTTCAACGCGAAACTGACGAGGTTGAGCATCTGTTCCGTTCGTCGTACGGCCTCCCCCTGCTGTTCGACAATGAAGTCCGCGCGGGCTTCCAGACCACTGAGATAGTGTTGGGTGTCGGCGTTTCTGCGCTCATCGGCCCGATAGATCGAAGCAAGCATCAACGCCACGAAAGCGAGCGTCAGTATGAGCATCAGCTTCATTCTGATGGGCGAAAACGCCATGATGTCTCCTTTCGGGATCCGCCTTCTGATATCGTTTCTCAAGACGATGGCGGTACCCGGAGGGGTCGCCGGCCCCGGCAGCAAGGGCGCGCCCCGAACGACCTGCTGTTTGGTCCACTTTGCAGTATGGTAGAGCCGCACGGATGGCACAAGATTCCCAGTGACCATTCTGAGCCGCTCGGATGAGCACGAACAGCAGTACGCGGAAACTCCCGCGCGACGCGTTGCAGCGCCAGGCCCGCTTCAACCTGGCGTGAGCGAAACGCGGCTTCCGCTTGTGCATGACAGACGTGGGCGAAGTCGTCTTCCTGCCGCCGCTGATCGAGCGTTTGCGCGTCGATGCGGATTGTCAAAAACCTCGAATCAGGCGAAGCAGACCTGGCGATCGGTTCGCATGGTCGAGCCACCGACCCAACTGCCGCAGTTCACCCTGGGTCGGCACTGGCATCCGCGTGTTCACCACGATGCAGCGAATATATGGCTCAGACAGCCGGTGAAGGAAGTGTTTATCAACGATCCCGAGTAGTGCGTTCGAGAAAGCAAGCGATGCCCTGGCTCGATCACTCACTCGGCACGATCAGTTGGGCGACGTCCTGGCTGTGGTAGCTTGCAGCGCAATCGCCTCCCACGCACATCAGGTTGGTCACCTCCAGTTCGAGATCCGCGCAGTCTGCGCCGGACAGGCTGTAAGCTGGATAGTTTGCCGTGCCACGCGCGGGAACACCCATCGCCACCGTCATCTGGTCGTTGCTCAGTTCGGCGCCGTTGCGACCATCACGCAACGCCACCCCAAGCATCAGGGTGACGTTTCGCTCCTGCCGGTTTTCAGCCGTCCAGTGCAGCATGCACCCTGGTTCGCTCCCGTAGCCGCTCTCACCGCTGACTGAAAGCACCAGATTGGTTCGCGTGGCGGACGATGCTCCGGGTGCAGGCGGGGTCGAATCAGCCGCGACACCGCAGCCAGCGATGGCGAGCATTGCCGCCATGGAAATCAGGGTCGGGACTCGGCTGAACATGTGATCGAACCTCATTGGGAAACTTCGTTGTTGGGGATGACAATCTGGTTTGAGCAAACACATGCCGTGCTCGGTCTGAAACCCGGGCACGGTGAAGGTACGGGCATCGCACCGTTCATCCGCCGCGCAGTTGGCCAGTCAGTCATCCGCCCCCTGCTCATGGTTTTGCCAGCGCCCCGCAGTCATCGCTGAGCCAACGGCTCTCCGTGCTGGTTTCGATCCGGCCATCGGTGGTTTCGAGATGGTTGCGGGCGGTGAAGTGTTTCGGATCATGTATCGTCGTTTCGAAGCTGCCGCGGCCCGGTGGGTCAATACACGTCAGGGTACCGCTCCAGGTATTGCCGCGACGCTTCACGTCGGTATACGTGCAACCGTCTTCCTCGCGACCTTCGTAGATCTGGTCCGCGAGCGCCTCCTCCGGGGTGATGCAGATACGAATCGCACCTCCATCACCAATCCCGACGCCCATTCCCGCCATCTGCTGCTCGAACATCGCCCGTGCCTCCGGCGGCAGACTGGCCATTTGCTCGCGCATCTGCGCCATTTGTGCGGCGATGTCCGGTTGCCCGGGCATGTTCATGTCGGTCTTGAACTCCCACAGACCAGGCCGGACCTCCTGAGCATGGGCTGCAAACGTGGCCAACATCGTCAATACGGCGGCGCCGTGGATCCATTTCAAACGTTTCATGACAGCTCCTCTTGGTAAAAAACACCCGCGCCGCGTAGTTGCATCCCATTTCGGGGAACGGAACCGGCGCAATCCTAAAGTCATCGTGAAGCACACGCTTGGGGCACACGGCACAAATCCGGCCTGTGCGGTACCTGTCAGCCGATCGAAGCGATTCATCGAGCGAAAGGGTTCTCACTTCGACTGCCACGCTCTCTCACCGGTCCGCAGGCGCCGTCGTCATGGTTTCGTCCTCAGCGAACGGATCGGGGGCATGCATACCCTCATCCCGCATGTGAGCCCTCGCCACTCGCTACCGCCCGCGCCTCGGACGGCGTCATGCCGAAACGGGCGCGAAACAGGTGGTTGAACCACGAAAGATCGCCAAAACCCACCGACAGTACAATATCGCTGATCGTCATCCCCCGGAATCGCTCATCCTGCAGTCGTTGCTGCACCAATGCCAGCCGTCGATCGGCAACGTGGTTGCGAAACGTGGTCTGCTCATCGGCAAACAACGCGCGCAGGTAGCGCGTGGAAATGCCGCAGCGCGCGGCAACCACGTCAGCCGACAGCTCGGGATCAGTGAGTCGCGCGTCAATCTGTTGCTTGACCGCCCACAACCGTGCGGCGCGCAGCCCCCGCCCCACGGCCTCGTCCCTGCCATCGCGCCGCGCACCAAACGCCAACACCGCCAGATCACACAGATGTTGGCTGCACGCCACCAGTGCGTCGGGGGCGAGATGTCCTGCCTCGAGCGTGAGATTGCGCGCATACGACTGAAACAGACGCCAATGCGCGTCTAACGGCAAGCACTTGCGCAACTGGGCGCCCAATGCCCCCGACGACGCCAGCCGCTCACGCGGCATCGACACATACATCAAATCCGTACGAGGTGCCTCGAACACATCAACTCCGCTCACACTGGTGGGGTCGACGTACACGCTGCCCGGCTGGCAAGTCACCTCCCTGGCGCCTTGCTGGCGCACGCGGAACTGCCCAGTCAGTGGAATATGGATCAGCACGTTGTCGCCCGTGTCATAGGCATGGCGCGCGGTGCGCACAGTCGTCGCAGAAGTCCAGGTCGTACAGCTGATCTGCAGCGAAGGCAGCAGATGCAGGCGCAGCGTGGATTCGAACGGTTGATCGACATCCGGTGTGATGTCCAGCTTGCACATCTGCGCCGCTGCATCACGAAACGCCACCACGCGCTGGCGAGGCGCGAAATCCTTGCTGTCGATCTGCAGTGCGTTCATCTGTCTGACACCGGGCGCGATATCCAGCGGGAATTACACCACAAGCCGGGCAACCCTGTGCGATGGTGATACCAGGCGTGGCCTCAGAACTCATGTCCGGGCCGCCATCGTTCACCACCTCAGCGACCTCGCGGTACCGCATTCAGTATGGGCTGAGCGAATTCCGTCTGCCACGTGAACAAGGGTGAGAACGACGAGATTCATCGCCGAATGCGCCGACCAATGCTTTTGGAGTAGCATCCACCACGAATCATCAATCAACGCCACGTCCGGATCAACATGCCCGGAATCAAGCATCCGTGATGATCGAGCGCGATGACCTTGCCATGTGCCCTGCGGTCTGAATCCATGTAACGACTGAATGAAGCTGGAATGGGTGATTACACCATGCACGATGATCACGATGACGATACAACACGCAAGGAGATCGCCGCCGGTGCCATCGCGCCGCTGGTGGAAGACAATCCGCATATCCCGCTGGTCACGTGGATATTCCTGTCCAGGCTGCAGTTCCTGCTGGCTCTGGGCGTGGGGGTATTCTGCTTCTACCGCACCATGCTTTGGATCGACAACAACCTGCGGGGAGAATGGAGTTTCGCCGGTGTTGGCGTGTTACTGGCGATCATGTTGATGAGTGTGATCTGCGGAATGGTGTTCCATTTCGCCACCAGGATCGTTTTGCGCCAGCTGCCGCGCTGGAAGACGCTCATGGCAATCAATGGTGTCGTGCTATGGGTAATCGGGGCGGGGTTGCTGGCTCCCATGCAGCAAACGATGACGATCAAGACGCAGGAGAAGCAGCAGGCGCTGCACCGGCTGAGACACGAGGCGCGTCCAGTGGAGCTGCCACCAGACGGCGGACTGGCGCTCAAACACCAGCAGTGGCAGGAGCGCCTGCACCGGACCGGCGCGCACGCTGCGCCCGGCATCGTGCCGCCGATGCTGACGGTGAAGGACGAAGGCGACACGGTGTGGATCCGTCACAATCACTCGAGTGAGCTATACGTGGCCCTGGCCCGGGTACGGCAGTCGGGCGACGCCTGGGAGGGCTGTCGCATGAAGCCCGTCGGCAAGAGGGGGCGAAGTCGCCCGTTTCTCGAAGGCCGGGGAGGTCGGCACCGTTTTTCCTATCGCGTTGAGCCAGGTACCTTGACGGAGTACAAGCTGTATCCCGACTGCGCCGCAGACTATGTCGACGCGCCTGTTGAGTATCGCGTCGGCGTGTATGGCTCTTCCACCGGTTGGTGGTCGGATTCCGCGCTGGCTGAACCCTTGCCCTCCTATCAGCTCGAGATCGGGAAGGCGCACTGACCCCTTGACCAGCGCCGTTCGGTTTGACTGACCGGTAGGCTCGAAGAACGACCACCCTGACCCGGCCGCCGCATCGAAGAATGACAGACAGGGCGCGAAACCCTTGCTGTCGGACCGCAGCGGGTTCATGTCATGGCATCGTGCACGCTATCCTTCGCCGTTGCTACGCCACAAGCGGGTCGCCGCTGTGGCTGTCATACAGGAGAGCGTACCCATGACTGCAATGAAAAGTGTTTGCGTGTACTGTGGTTCCAGCCCCGGTCGGCTGGAAGCTTATGCCGAAGCGGCAAGGGCGTTGGCCGCCGCGCTGGTCGAACGTGATCTGCGCCTCGTCTATGGTGGCGCCCAGGTGGGCATCATGGGGGTGGTGGCCGACGAAGTGCTGAGGCTCGGAGGTGAGGCGGTCGGCGTGATCCCGGAGTCACTCATGCGCAAGGAACTGGCCCACCCCGGTCTCACCGAGTTGCACGTCACCCGCTCGATGCATGAGCGCAAGACCCTGATGGCCGACCTGGCGGACGGCTTCGTCTCGCTCCCGGGCGGCGTCGGTACCCTGGAGGAGATCTTCGAGGTCTGGACCTGGGCCCAGCTCGGCTTTCACGCCAAGCCTTGCGGTCTGCTCAACGCCGAGGGCTACTACGACGCGCTGATCACCTTCCTCGACCACACCCGCGATGAAGGCTTCGTACGCCCCGCCCATCGCGGCATGCTCATCGTCGAATCCGAGCCCGGCCGGCTGCTGGAGCGCTTCGCCGCCTATGAACAACCGCCCACGCCGAAATGGGTAGGGCGCGGCGAAACCTGAGCTCGGCGCCTGAGACGGTTGGTCGGTGTTCAGGTCGAGATCACCCAGTTCATCAGTGCCCAGACACCGAAGCCGGCGAGCACCACGGCCGATACACGGTTGATCGCAACCAGATGAGCGCCGGTAAGGTAGCGGGCGCCGCGCGCGGCAATGCCGGCAAGCAGGCTCCACCACATCGTGGACCCGAGGAACACGCCGGCTACCAGAACGACCGCGTCTCCCGGTTGCCCCTGAACAAGTCCAAGGCCTGCGAAGATCGCGGCGAAAGAGAAGATGGTCATCGGGTTGGTGGCGGTGAGTGCAAAGGTACTCAGATACCCGCGCCAATGGGCTGCGCCCGCTTCAACGCGGACGCTCGAGCCGGCTGCCCCGGGCGCGTCCGGTGCCCGGACCGAGCACCACGTCCGCCACCCCAGCCAAAGCAGGAACAGGCCACCCAGCAGTCGCAGCCAGTCCGCCTGGGCGGTCAAGATCACAGTGACCGCGCCCAGCCCGAGCGCGCCGACCAGGCCGTACATGGCGTCGGCGGTGGCCGCACCCAAACCGGCGGTAAAGGCTGGCCAGAAGCCATGTGCCAGGCCACGCCGCAGACACAGCAATCCGATTGGTCCAACCGGGGCGGCGATCGAGAAACCGATCAACATACCCTTCAGCAGCATTGCGTTATCCTCGCGATGTGACCGGGACATTGTCCCGGACCGCCGGTCGACGGCCCATGGCGATTCGACGCTTGTGACGCCGTCCGACCTGCCAATCCAAGCTTTTTTCGACCTGAAACCTGCGGAGTACCACTGCGTGTCCGATCCCACTCCCCGGCTGGATCGCCTCAATCGTCGCCTGCTCGCCGAACTGCAGCAGAACGCCCGTCTGTCGCTGGCGGAACTGGGACGCAGGGTGGGACTGTCTCCACCCGCGTTGACGGAGCGCATGAAGCGCCTGGAAGAGCAGGGCGTGATCCACGCCTATCGCGCCGAACTGGATGCGCACAGCATGGGCTACCCCGTGACCGCCTTCGTGCGCCTGTTCATACCACCGGACGCCTACCCCAAGGTAGAAGCCATCCTCGCGAACCTGCCGGAAGTGCGGGAGGCACATCACGTCACCGGAGACGCGGCCTTCGTGCTCAAGGTGGTGACCCGCTCGCTCGCCGACCTCGAGGCCGTGCTGGCGAGGTTCACACCGTTTGGCCGCAGCGAGACTTCGGTTGTACTGTCGACCCGGCTTGCTCCGCGACCGCTTCCGGTGGACGGCGAGGAGGTCTGATCGTCATCAAACCCGACACACTGCACGAAGCGGGCAGAACCCAGGTCGAACGCACACCCCCGCCTCAAGGCACGTTACGGCCCGGGTTGCGGTAGACTCGACCGCTTCGTGACACCGCATCGTAAAAGGAGTGGTCGATGAACGCCCGTACCGACACCACAACGCTCAGCCCCATCGACGAGATCCTCCATGCCCGCCGCTCGATCCGGGCATTCCTGCCGACCCCGGTGGAAGACGACACCGTCGACGCGATTCTGGCCGCCGCCGCGCGCGCGCCTTCGGGCACCAACATGCAGCCGTGGCGCGTGCATGTGCTGCGCGGCCAGACGCTGGAACGGCTGAAGAGTGCTGTGTGCGCGGCCTTCGACGCCAACGACGGCAGCCACCGCGCCGAGTATGACTACTACCCGCCGAAGTTTTTCGAACCCTACCTGAGCCGGCGACGCGCGGTGGGCTGGCAGTTGTACGGGCGGCTTGGCATCGAAAAGGGTGACACGGCGCGGATGCGCGCCCAGCATCGCAAGAACTTTCAGTTTTTCGGCGCCCCAACCGGCCTGATGTTTACCATCGACCGTGGCTTGAGCCAGGGCAGCTGGCTGGACTACGGGATGTTTCTGCAGAGCGTGATGCTGGCGGCGCAGGCACGCGGGCTGGCGACCTGCCCGCAGGCGGCCTGGGTGGATTATCACCGCATCATCACGGAGGTGCTGCAACTCCCCCCCGACGAGCAGGTTGTGTGCGGCATGGCGCTGGGGCATGCGGATCCGGACGCGGTGGAGAACACGCTGGTCAGCGAGCGCGCGCCACTGGAGGATTTCGTGGTCCGGCACGGTTGAGGTGGTGATCGGGCACGTACTCGATTTCGGGCAGCACCAGTTCCCACGACACGTTGCGCAGGCCGTCCTGAGCACTTTCACGGGCGTGCCGAACCAGGACGATGGCAACGCGCACGGCGACGATGCGCCCTGCAGGCGGCTGAAACTTGGATGACATACGGCCCACGACGGTGCCGTTGCCGTCGACCAGTTCCCAGCCCTGGGCTGTGTTCTCGCGCGGACGCAGGCTTAGCGGGCTGCCGACATCGAGCGCCGCCAGGGCGCGGTGAATCGGGGCGCCAGGGGGAAAGTAGCCAGGCCAGGAAAGGACGACCTTCTCGGGATCAGCCGTCCACACGCGGCGAATCGCTTCAGGTTCGGGCGCTTGCGGCGTGGGCCGGACGCGCACCGCGAGTCCCCCCAGCTCCTTGACGAAAGGGTGCAAACCGCCGATGGCTTCGCACAAGGTAAGCGATTTTCGCGCGCGGGTCATGGCAACGTAGTACAGACGCCGTTCGTCGTCGGTACGGCCTTGCCAGCCACCGCCGTCGAGCAGGAGCACATGGTCGAACTCGAGCCCCTTGGCGCGATGAGCGGTCATCAGCACGATGGGCGCATTGGGACGATCATCCGCGTTCGGATGGGTCACCGGCCCAAAATCGTACAAGGCCTCGATCAGGTCGTCGACGACGCGTCCGCCACCTGGTACAGAGGTCGATGCGTCGTCGACATCGAGAATGAAGCGGGCGAGCGCGGCTCGCACCGGGTGCTCGATCAATCCGTCCGGTGCGACCCCGAAGCGACGCCGGAACCAGCGCGTAAGCACCCCGGAGCGAAGCAATACACGTCGCTGCCGGACGCGCCGGTGCACACCCCGCAGTCGTGCGGCGAGCAGTTGGCCTTCACGCGTGGTGTGCAGCGCGATGCGCCCACCATCGCGCTGCATTCTCACTGGAATGCGGCGCAACCGGCAGAGTGCCGCGATCGGTTCGAGGTCTTCCCAACGGCGACCGATCACCGCGAAGCACCCCCAGCGGTTGCCGCTTCCGGCATCGATCCGCGCATGCAGGCGTTGCAACTCGGCCAGCGCCAGTTGCGCCTCCTGCAGCGGGTCGCGCGGCACTTCGAGTACCTGTACGCGACCACGGACGAGCGGGTCGAGGGCTTCCAGCTCGCCGCCATCGGCTTGCTCGCGCCGGCCATGGTCGATGCGGATCTCCTGCCCGGCTTTCATGCGGTCGCGGGCACGCTCGATAATGCGGTTGGCACAATGAATGATCTGCCGCGTCGAGCGGTAGTTTTCGATCAACGCGAAGCGGCGTGCCGCATAGTCGCTCTCGAACTGGCGAATGTAGCGAACGCTGGCACCGTCGAAGGCGTAGATGTTCTGATCATCATCCCCTACCACCATCAGCGAAACGCGGTCCTCCTCGGTGCGCAGGTTGCGTCCGGCAACGGCGCTGATGAGCTCGTAGTGGTCGCCGTTGATATCCTGATACTCGTCCACCAGCAGAAAACGCAGGCCCGCCAGCAGGCGGTCGCGGGCGATGGAGGGACCGACCCCGTCGGCCGCGTCGTCTTCGGCCTCGCGCAGGCAACGGGTGGCCGCGCGAATGACGTCGCCGAAATCGATGGCCTCGCCCCGCTCGATGGCCACCGCATAGCTGGTGCCGGTCAGTCGCATCGCCAGGCCATGCAGTGTTTGCACACTGACCCCGGCGGCATCGACGCCGACCAGCGCCCACAGACGGCGCCGGATCTCGGCGGCGGCCGAACGGTTGTAGGCAAGTACCATGATCTCTTCGGGCAAGGCCATGGATTCGCGCAGCAGCCACGCGACGCGATGGACGATGACCCGCGTCTTGCCCGCGCCAGGCCCGGCGAGTACGAGATGGTTGCCCTCAAGCGGTGCAGCGACGATGGCCTGCTGCTCGGGATTGCCGAGGTCGGTGAGAATGCGGCGGTGAGCCGCTTCGGTCGTGGCCATCTCGAGCACGTCCTTGCGGCCCGCGAAATAGCGTCGAACGAACTCACCCCGGTCGAGACTGAAGTAGTCGAGCACGAAGGCCATCGCCGCCTGCAGCTTGCCGATGGCCAGTCGCGCGTACTCCGCCATGACGTGCACCTGGACGATCTTGTCCTTGTAATGCAGCGCGAGCTCGGCATAGTCGGATTTCCGGAACTGGCGGCGGCGGGCCTCGGGATTGAGTTCGATACGCATCGCGGCGCGAAACACCGCCTTGCCCCGCGCAAGGTGCAGCACCTCGTTAGCGTCGAGGTAGAGCAAGGCCGCCGACAGCGCGACGTCCCACTTCTCAATACCGTGGTCGACCAGCGTGGTATCGGTCTGCAAGGCCAGTTCGAGTTCCCCCTGCTTGCAGGTCACGAGCAGCGCGTTGCCCTGACGACGACGCAAGAACTCGCCGACCAGGGCGCGAGCCACCGCCATGCGCCGTTGACGGATGTGCTCGATCTCGCTCCAGCTGCGCAACAGCTTGAGTTGCCGGTGATCCGCCGATTGCGGGCGCAGCGCGAAGAAGCCGCGCTGCGTCGCGCCCTCGCCGAACGGCTCGGCAAAGGACTTGAGGAGGCGGGTCAGGCGCTCCGGACCGAAATCGAGCTGTGCATCACGCCGCAAGGTATCGCACAGGCGCCGCACGTTGAGCACCTGCCAGCCTTCCTGATCGGCGTCCGGTGCGAGTTCGCGCAGATTGGCGAGCAACGCATCCTCGATGTGAACGAGTTCGTCCAGCCGTTGGACACTGTCGGGCTCGCGATAAAGCGTCACACCCAGCTCGGTGTCATTGGACAGCAGCTTCCACTGGTCGAGCTCGCGCAACAGTCTGCGGACGGTGTTCGAATCCTTGCCGGTGGCCAGCATCAGCTCATCGGTGGACAGGCCTTCGTCGTCATCCGCCTGGATCAGCACCGACAGAATGCGCAGATAGGGCTCGATGTCTGCCTCCGGGCCAAGCTTCCGGAGCAAGACCTCGCGCGCGGCCTCCTCGTTGGCGACGAGCAGACTGCCGGGAAAGACCCGCGTATGGTTTTCGTGGCGCTCGAGCAAGCGGGCCTCTTCGAGCCAGGCAACCGCGATGCGCACCTTGGTGTCGGCGTCACTGGCGTCGGGATCGATGCGATGTTTTTCCGGAATCTCGAGCAGGATCTCGCCGCTGGTCACCACGACCTCGCCTTCGCTGCGGTCCTTGCGCTCGATCGCGCGCAGGGCTTTCAGAATCGAGAGAATGTCATGCTGGGTCAGGCGGGAATTCTTCAGCAGGCGAAACTGCACGTCGAGATCGGCATCGTCGTACAGCAGCACGCAGCGGGCCGCTTCCTGGTCGCGGCCGGCTCGCCCGGCCTCCTGCAGATAGTTTTCCAGCGAACCGGGCGTATCGAGATGAATCACCAGGCGCACGTCGGGCTTGTCGACACCCATACCGAAGGCGTTGGTCGCGGCGATCACGCGCAACGAACCGGCGAGAAAGGCTTCCTGCACGTCGCGCTTGTGCGCCGGCAACATGCCGCCATGGAAATGGCCGCAGTTCAGGCCCGCTTCCTTCAGAAACGCGGCCACCTCCTCCACCGTTTTCTGGCGTGCGCAGAACACGATTGCACCGCCTTCCTCGCGCAGCGCGTCCTGCAGCAACCGCAGCACTTCACCGTACTTCGCCTGCGCCGGAACCGGGCGCACCTCGTAGTGCAGATTGTCGCGGCTGACGCCCCCCTCGAGGCGTTCGAGCCCCACCCCCAGACGTTTCTCGAAATGGCCGCAGATGTCATCGATGACGTCGGGCTTGGCGGTGGCGGTGAAGCAATACACCGGCGAGGGTGTGCTGTTCTGACGCGATTTGATGAAGCGCGACACGTACAGGTAATCGGGACGGAAGTCATGCCCCCATTTGGACAGACAGTGCGCCTCGTCGAACACCCACGCACCGATTTCCCGGTGCTTGAGCGCATTGGCGAAAGCCGTGCTCCGAAACTGCTCGGGAGCAACGAAGATCAACCCCAGATCACCGAGCCGCAGCTTCTCGAGCATCGCCCGCCGCTCCATCGGATTGAGCAGATTGTTGAGATAGCCTGCGCAGGTGATGCCCCGCGCCTCGAGATTGTCGACCTGATCCTTCATCAACGACTGCAGCGGCGAGATCACCACCGTCAGGCTACCGTTGCGGTAGTAGCGCGCCAGCGCCGGCAATTGAAAGCACAGGGACTTGCCCCCGCCGGTCGGCAGAATCGCAAGTGTCGGCCGGCCGGCAAAACCGTTGTCGACGATGGCCCGCTGCAGCGAGCGGCCATCCGCCGTGGCCGGCGTGCTTCGGAACCGGGTGATACCGGGAAAGTAGCGCGGCAACAAGGCTTCGAGATCGTGCTGCTCGCGGCACCAGGTACAGGCCGGGTCGGCACAGGGCGAATCGCGCAGGCGCGTGATCGCTTCGCGCACCTGCGGAAAGTTGTGATGCACCCACGGCGGCAGCACGGAATTGCCACCGGCCACACGCAGCCAGGCAAGCACATACGCCATGGGCTTGTGCCAGACGGGATCGGGCAACGCCAGCTCCAGTGCCCAGCGCTGGCCGGTGACGCAAACCTTGTCGGCGGTGACCCGCTGCCACGCCGCGAGGGCGTCGGCGAGCGAAGGTTTCAGGCTACGGCGCAGCGTGGCGAAGAAGTTTGCCACGCCCTTGCCGTTTTCCGGAGCAAGCAAAAAATGCAGGCAAAGCATCTCATCCGGGCGCGCCTCGGCACATTGGCGCAAGGCCTCGGCCTGGTCGAGGAACAGCGCGTAAGCAAGCTCCGCATCGCGCACTGGATCATTGCGCGTCGTGGTGCACAGCTTGTAGTCCTTGATCAACCGGTGGTACGGGTTCTGCGGAAACGCCACCGGCGACAGCTCGAGCGTGTCGATCAGCGGCAGCGCATGCAGGGCCAGCCCGGGATGCAGTGCCGCCAGCGCGGGCTGGTCGAAGGCGACGACATTGTGACCGAGGACGAAGGCGGCATCTTCGGTCAGCGCATCGAGACGCTGCACCAGATCTGGTGCGTCGCCGGAAATCCTCAGGCGGGCATCCCGATCGGGACGGAATACGCCGAGCTCGCGCAAGCGGGTGTGATCGCGGCGCGAGGTTTCAATATCGAGGCACAGGCAACGCGCCCTGGGCGCAGCCGAAGAAGCATCCATGCGTTACGCGCAAGTGACGGTAAACGATGAATTGTAGCGGCGGACCGAATCATCCACGATGGCATATGACACAAACGGGAGTCGAATCCCGCGAGGACCACAACACGAACATGGCACGCGCCGCGCAACCACAGGTATCGTTACGAACGGCCTCTGCCATCTGGGCAGCCCCCGCACACGGCTCTCACCCACTCCAGGGAACCACCATGAAGATCGTCATCGCCCCGGATTCATACAAGGAAAGCCTTTCGGCACAGGCCGTGGCGGAAGCGATTCGGGCCGGGTTTGCGGCGATCTTTCCGGACGCCGCGTATTGCTGCGTGCCGGTGGCCGACGGCGGCGAAGGTACGGTGGACGCGCTGGTGGCAGCCACTGGCGGGCGGCGGGTGACGGCACGGGTGACGGGGCCGCTGGGCGAGCCGCTGGAGGCGTTTTACGGCTTGAGCGGTGACGGGCGCACGGCGGTGATCGAAATGGCGGCGGCAAGCGGACTGGAGAGCGTGCCGCGCGATCGGCGCAATCCGCTGCTGACCACCACCAGCGGCACCGGGGAATTGATCGCGCTGGCGCTGGATTCCGGCGCCCGCCATCTGGTGATCGGCATGGGCGGCAGTGCGACCAACGACGGCGGCGCGGGCATGGTGCAGGCGCTGGGAGCCAGTCTGCTGGATGCGGCCGGGGTGGCGATCGGCGCGGGCGGTGCGGCGCTGGCGCAGTTGCAGCGCATCGACGTCTCCACCCTCGATCCACGCCTGGCCGAATGCCGCATCGACGCTGCATGCGATGTTGACAACCCGCTGGTGGGTCCACAGGGGGCCTCGGCGGTGTTCGGGCCGCAAAAGGGCGCGACGCCGGCAATGGTCGCCCAACTCGATACCAGCCTCGCCCGCTATGCCGAAATCGTGCGGCGCGACCTCGGCGTGGACGTGGCCGACACGCCGGGTGCGGGCGCGGCCGGCGGCATGGGGGCGGCGATGCTGGCGTTCTTTGGCGCCCGCCTGCGGCCGGGCATCGACATCGTGATCGATGCCGTGGGACTTGAACGCCACATCGCCGACGCCGATCTGGTGATCACCGGCGAAGGGCGCATCGACGGCCAGAGCGTGCGCGGCAAATCGCCGATTGGCGTGGCCCGGGTGGCACAGCGCCTGGGTAAGCCGGTGATCGCGCTGGCCGGCAGCCTGGGCACGGAAGTCGACGCCGTGCACGCCCACGGCATCGACGCCGTGTTCAGCGTATTGCATCAACCCTGCACACTGGAAGAGGCCCTGGCCGGCGCAGCGGCCAACATCGAGCTGGCCGCGCGCAACATCGCAGCGACGCTGCGTGCAGGCATGACCCTGGAGGGGCGCGGCGAGCGGCGCTGAGGCGCACGGACAGCGCGCGAATACGCCAATGGCGCCTGTGATACGCTCACGCCGTCATGGACCTGATCCTCAACATCATCCTGCCGGTGTTCGGCACGCTCGGGCTGGGTTTTGCCGCAGCGCACTTCGGCGTGTTCGACGAGGCCGCCAACCGTGGCCTGTCGGTGTTCGTGTTCAACTTCGCGCTGCCGCTGATGCTGTTTCGCGCCATCGCCACGGCCGAATTGCCCGATGCGTTGCCGTGGGGATATCTGCTGTCGTATTTTCTCGGTGCTTTCGGCGTCTTCGCGCTGGCCATGCTGGGCGGTCGGCTGCTGTTCGGGCGGCAACTGCGCGAACAGGGCGTGCTTGGCATCGGCGCGGCGTTCTCCAACACCGGCATGCTCGGCATTCCGCTGGTGATGACGGCATTCGGGCCGTCGGCGGCATTGCCGCTGTTCGTGCTGATTGCCTGCCACAGTCTGTTGATCCTGCCACCGACCACGGCACTGATCGAGGCCGGTTCCGGCGACAAGCGTTCGATGGGGACCTTGCTGTGGAATCTGCTGACCAGCGTGCTCGCCACGCCCATCATCTGGGGGCTGTCAGCCGGGCTCGCATTCGCATTGACCGGCTTTTCCATTCCCGGGCCGCTGGACGCGGTCGCCGGCGGACTGGGCGCGGCGGCGACGCCGTGCACACTGTTTGCGCTCGGTGCCTCGCTCACCCGCTACGGCATTCGCGGCAACCTGCTCGAACCGGCGATGCTGATCTCGCTGAAAACGCTGATCCACCCGCTGATCGTGTGGCTGCTGGCGACGCAGGTGTTCGACGTGCCGCCGTCATGGACGACGACGGCTGTCGTGCTCGCCGCGCTGCCGGCCGGCATCACCCCCTACCTGTTCGCGCAACGCTACAACGCGTGCCAGGCAACGATCGCTTCGACGGTGTTCCTGTCCACGGTGTTGTCGGTGCTGACGCTGTCACTGCTGTTGTTCGTGCTGCGCAGTTGATGCCGGGGCCGCTTGGTCACACTACCGGCCGTGCGACGAAGTACACGTTCATGTAGTCATGATCGAGGCGGGTTTTTTCGATGGAGCCGAATCCAGCCTCGCGCAGCATGTCCTCCGCCAGCTCTTCCCCCCACATCGTCCCCAGACCCGGGCCACCCTGTCCGAGCGACACGCACGTGCAATGCGCCGTAGACACCGCGTACAGCAGCGTACCCACCGGGTGGGAGAAGTTCTGGTGCAGCTCGCTCGAGCCGGCAATGTCCTGCATCAGGAACACGCCGTCCTGCGCCAGCGCCTGGCGAACCGAGCGCAGCAGTCCGGCCGGGTCACGTTGATCGTGCACCGCGTCGAACGCTGTGATCAGGTCGTACCCTCCGATCAACGACTGGGAACCGAGGTCGCAACACTCGAAATGGACATTCGCCAACCGGCGTTCTGCCGCCACGGCGCGGGCGCGCGCAATCGGTTCGGCACACAGATCGAAGCCGTGGAACTGGCTGCGCGGGTAGGCCGCGGCAAGCTCGATCAGCGCGCGACCGGAACCGCAGCCGACGTCGGCAACGGTCGCGCCTCGCGCCAACCGCTCGTGGAGACCGGGCACCAGAGGGAGAATGCGGTCGAACAAGGCGCACAGCACGGTCTGCGCGCTATCCTCGGCCATGACTTCATGAAAACGTTCATAACGGTCATACGGCAAACCGCCACCCTGGCGAAAGCAGGTCACGAGGTCGGATTCGACGCCGGCCATCACCGGAACGTATTGCGCGGTCGCGGCCAAATTGTTGGGTGCTGCGCTACGGGTGAGATAACATGCGTGTTCGGGTGGAAGGCTGTAGCGACGCGTGGCGGGATCGTATTCGACCACACCCGCCATCACCATCACGGCAAGCCACTCACGCACGTAGCGCTCGTGCAACCCGCTCCGATGCGCCAGTTGCAAACTGGTCAATGGCGTCGGATCGGCCATCGCGTCGAACAGTCCGACGCGGTGACCGAGCGAAGTCATGATGACCAGGGCGGATTCATTGAAAGCCGAAACCATGCGCTCGGCGAATCGTTCGGCGCGGATTTCGTCCATTTCGCGCTGCCCGCTCGTCGAAGTGCCCGCGGTGGGTGCCGCGGTCGGCGCTGTTGCGATGGTGGAAGACATGATGTTCTTGCTCCTGTCGAGGTTGTGATTCAGGGGGATTCCACTGTAGGAGCACACGCGACCAACGCGTGAAGCCGTTTACGCAACATTCGGGACGATTCAGCCATGCCTCAACCCAGCGAAACGCTCTCCATAGCCTTGCTCGCGGTGCCAGAGGCCGCCGCATCGACGGTGCTCAGCCTGTTCGACGTGTTCGCGTCGGTGGGACGCGACTGGGAAACACTCATCGAAGGCCGTCCCGCCCGTCCCCGCATCTCCACGACCATCGTCGCCGAGCGGGCGGGACCTCTGACCGTGGCCAACGGTGTACGCCTGCATGCCGAGCATGGGATAGACCAGTGGCCGCAGCCGGACATCGTGTGCGTGCCCGATCTGCTCGTTGCCCCTGCGTCCTGGTGCCCCGGAACCCACCCTGCAGCGGTGCGCTGGCTGACGCAGTGCCATACCGGGGGCAGCCTGATTGCCTCCGCGTGCTCGGGTGCCCTGTTGCTCGCTGAAGCGGGATTGCTCGACGGACAGGAGGCGACCATTCACTGGGCATACGCTGACACCTTGCGCAGGCATTTTCCGCAGGTGCACGTGCGCGCGCATCAGACCCTGGTGTGCTCGGGCATCGGTCAGCGCGTGGTGACGGCAGGCGGCGGCGCGTCATGGCAGGACCTCGTCCTGTATCTGATCGCACGCGAGTTCGGGCTGGAAGAGGCGATGAAGATCGCCAGACTCTATCTCTTCGAATGGCACGAGCGCGGGCAGTCACCCTACGCCACCACGGTTCGCTCGGCGCGAACCAATGATGGCCTGATCGCCGAGGCCCAGTCCTGGCTCGCGGCCAACTACGCACGCCATCATCCGGTCGCTTCAGTCATCGAGCGCAGCGGCCTTGCGGAAAGGACCTTCAAACGCCGTTTCAATCAGGCCGCAGGGATGACGCCCATCGAGTACGTGCACACCTTGCGACTGGAAGCGGCAAAGGCGAGGCTCGAAACCGGCAACGCCGTGATCGAGGCGGTTGCCGAAGCCGTCGGTTACGAGGACGCGAGCTTCTTTCGCCGCCTGTTCCGGCGCCGGGTCGGCATGACACCGACCGAGTATCGTCGGCGCTTCACTGGCCTGCGCTTGGCCGTGGCCGACCCGGAAAAGAACGTGCCCAGGTAATCGAACACAGGATAAGTTTTTGCACTCCGTGCCTGCCTGCCTGAAAGCTCTTATACTCGGCGCGCGATTTCAGAAGCATTGCCTGCCCGCTGCGCAGCGGAATCCGCCCTCCCACCGGCCATGCATGACAGGCTGGCCGGCGTGTGATGCGCGGTTTCCGATCGACAACGACATCGTGACGACGCTGACCATCCATTCCGGAGCACACGACCGACCATGATCAGAAGAAGAAAAATACCGACAACGCCTTTCCCGCGAAAGCTGCTCGCCAGCCTGCCGCTCGCCCTTGTGCTCGCCGCCTGCGGCGGGGGCGGCGGTGGCAACGACACGACGTCGCCGAATGATCCGCTCCAGCCCTACCGGACGCAGCTGCTCGAGTGGAGCATCTGCCCCGACGACGTCATTGACGACGAGCTTGCCGCAACACCTGCCGCACAGGCCGCCCGGTGCACCCTGGTGCGCGCCCCCATGAACTACGACGATCCCCGGCTCGGCGACGTCGAGATCGCCGTCATGCGCGTCCCCGCCCTGCAACCGGGTCAGCGCCGCGGCGCATTGTTCTTCAATCCGGGCGGACCGGGTGCCGACGGATTGTCGTTGGCGCTCAACCTGCACAACATCTTTTCCGACAGCAACCCGAGCGACGCACTGGGCGCAATGCAGCTGCGCGTGCTCGCCGAATACGACATGATCGGTTTCTCGCCGCGGGGCACGGGCTACAGCACGGAGCTCGAATGCGCGAGCGAAGAGACACTCCGGCCGGTGGACTACAGTGCGGCCGGTCGCCATGCTCCGGGCAACGTCGACAACATGCTGCTGAACGCCCGAAACCAGGCAGAAGCCTGCCTGAGCAACCCGCTGACCGCTTTCATCAATACCGATGCCACGGTGCGGGACATGGACCTGATCCGCGAGCTGCTCGATGAAGACACGCTCAACTACCTCGGCTATTCGTACGGCACCTGGCTGGGCGCATGGTATGCCAGCCGCTTTCCCGAGCGGGTCGGACGGATGGTGCTCGACAGCAGCATGAACTTCCTCGAGAACGCGGTTGAAGCGGATTTCCAGCAACCGATGGCGCGTGAGCGCTGGCTCGACGAAGTCATCGCCCCCTACGCGACCCGCCATGCCAACCTGTTCGGCCTCGGTGATCAGCCCGGGCAGATCCGCGCCACCATCACCGCCCTGCTGCCCCAGTTGCAGGTCGCACTGACTGCGGAGTTGGCGGGCAACAGCTATCAACGTCACCTGGCGGACAAATCGGTGCTGCAGATTCTGGCCGCGCGCGATCTCGACCCGCTGCTGAGATCCATGCCCGGAGCCAGCGCCGACGCCATCGCGACGGCAATCGAGTCGCACCCGTTCGCCCCGCACAACCCCGCAATCGAGGGGCTTGTGCGCATGCTCGCCGAGGAATTGTTCGAGGCCTATCTTGAACTGACGCAAAGCGCAGCACCGGAAGCGATTTATCTCGCCCCGGAAAACGCGACCTACTGGGCGGTGACCTGCAACGACACGCCGGTCAGCACCGACCCTGGCTACTGGGTGCAGATCGGCGACCAGTTCGCCCTTCAGTATCCGCTCTTCGGCACGCAGATCACTGAACACCTGTGCCCCTTCTGGGGCGGCCCCAGTGTCACCCGCGCGGAACCAGATCGTCTCGCAACACTCGATCTGATGATGGTGCAGTCGCAGTACGACAACGCCACGCCCTACGAAGGTGCGCGGGCGATGTTCAACGCGCTGCCCAACGCACGGGGGGTCTTCGTCCCTGACGAATACCAGCATGCCGTCTATCCCTACATGGATCGCTGCGTCGACACCTCGGTAACCGCCTACCTGCTGGGCGAAGACGCCATCCGCGAACGAACCTGCCCGGCCTTGCCACTGGCGCAGGATGAACGCGCCGAAGCGCAGCAACAGGATCCGGCAAGAGTGGGAACTCACAGTGCGGACAGTGCGTCTTCTGCTTATCGCGACCCCGAGCTGGCAAGCGAGCGCATCGATCAGTTCAAGGACGGCATCGGCCGCGCGGTGACGCGTCACCTGCCGCAGGGCGCACCAGCGCGGTAAGGTCCACACGGTTTGCCTCTCCCTTCGAGGCAACCATCGGAGGTGTTGCCGGCCGGCAACACCTCTGGAGCGACGTTGCGGAAACACCGCCGCCCGCAGTTGCCCGGCTGGCGCCGATGCCCGCACTCCTGTTGTCACACTCCACCCCGGCGGCCCTGATCGACGGCCGCCACCGCGAGAGAGGATGCCTGTCATGCCCGTCTCCACCCCCTCATTGCTGCGGCTGGCGGCGCTCGCACCCGCCGCCATCGTGCTCTCGGGATGTACGCTTGCGCACTCGGACGCGACAACACCCTCCGGACCGGAGGCGGAACGCCCTGCCGCATCGGTACAGCAGTCCGCCCCCTCCGAGCGCCCGCTGCCGCCGTCGCAGCCCGAACACGACACGACCGGCAACGCCGAGGAACCGCCGTCAACGTACCAGAACCCGGAACTTACGCGCGAGCGCATCGAACGCTACAAGGAACGGATCGGCCCTCGTCCGCAACAACCCGTCGAGCGCTAGCGCTCGAACACATACGGACAGTTACCCGCGTGGCCACGTGGCCGCGTCGATTCCGCGCGCACGGACGCGCCTGGAGACACCGGTCGCGCCGGCTCGACTCCCCCTGCTATCACCGTCCGAGTCGACAGCCCCGGCACGGCAAGACTCAACAGCGGCACCACCTCCCACTATAATCCGTAAAACCATACGATCAACAGGGTATCCGTTCACCCTTCCGAACTTTCAACAAGACCTTTCATGAACGACGACCAGGAGCTGAACGCCGTCGCCATTACTTGGCACACAAGCCAGCTGAGCAACCGCCCCGACACCAATCTGACCCGTAAGCGCCCACCCAATCCAGCCTCGAGCACCCCGCTCTCGATCCTCATCGACATCGAGTCCCTGCGTGCCCTGCTCGACGACCTGACCCGCTTGATCGGCATGCCCACCGCCCTGCTCGACCTGCAAGGCAACATCCTCCAGGCGGCCGGCTGGCAGAAAGCCTGCACCGGCTTTCACCGTGCGGTACCCAGCTCCTGCGCCAACTGCACCGAAAGCGACCTGTTTCTGGCCCGTCACCTGCGCAAGGGCGAGTTCGTCGATTACAAGTGCAAGAACGGCCTCTGGGACGTGGTCACCCCGGTCTTCGTCGGCGAACGGCACCTGGGCAATCTTTATTGTGGTCAGTTCTTCTACGACGACGACAAGGTCGATGAAGACTATTTTCTGGCTCAGGCCCGGCGCCACGACTACGACCCGGAAGCCTACCTGGCGGCCATCCGTGCCATACCCCGCTTCAGCCGCGAGCGGGTACGTCAGGCCATGGGGCTAATGGTCAGCCTCGCCTCCTATCTGTCCCACCTCTCCCTCACCAACCTGCAGCTCAGGGAAAGCCGGACGCAGATGGAAACCCTGCTCAACACCCTGCCGGATCCAGTCTGGATGAAAGACCTGGAAGGGCGTTTCATGACGTGCAACCAGGCCATGGCGTCCCTGCTCGGTGCCCCCGTCACACAGATCATCGGCAAGACCGACCACGACTTCATGTCACCGCAACTGGCGGAGTTCTTCCGCCAGAAAGACCGGGAAGCCATCGCCGCGGGCAGCTCCCGCGTCAACGAAGAATGGCTCCCCCACGCCGAGAGCGGCGAGACGATTCTGCTCGAAACCATCAAGACCCCAGTGCCCGATCCGGACGGTAAGCCCATCGGGGTACTGGGCATCGGGCGCGACATGACCGACCGCAAACAGGTGGAGAATGAACTGCTGCTGATGTCGCGGGTGTTCTTCAACAGCGGCGAAGCCATCCTCATCACCGATGCCGACGCCCGCATCCTGGCAGTAAACCGGGAGTTCACCAAGCTTACCGGCTACAGCCAGGAAGAAGTACTTGGGCGCAATCCGAACATGCTTTCGGCGGGCACCACCGACCCCGAAGTGTACAGAGACATGTGGGCAACGCTGGCCACCTGCGACCACTGGCAGGGGGAGCTCTGGGACCGGCGCAAATCCGGGGAGCCCTACCCCAAACGCCTCTCCATCTCCGTGGTACGGGATGCCGACGGGCGAATCATCCACTACATCGGCGCTTTCGAGGACATTACCGACCGCAAGGCGGCCGAGGACAAGATCCGCCATCTGGCCCACCACGACGCCCTCACCGGCCTGCCCAACCGGTTCAGTCTGCATGAACGGATCGAACAGGTGATGGCCTTTGCACGGCGTTCGAACGATTCCATGGCGCTCATGCTGATCGATCTCGACCGGTTCAAGGCCATCAACGACACCTTGGGCCACGGCGTGGGCGACCAACTGCTGATCCAGGTCGCCAGACGCCTGGAGCGCGCGGTGCGCGGCAGCGACATCGTGGCCCGCCTGGGTGGTGACGAGTTCGTGGTGGTGCTCACCGGGATCGAAGACACCAAGGCCGTGGCCGAGGTCGCCGCGAAGATCGTGCGCCAGCTGGCCACCCCCTACGACGTCGGCGGGCAGGCGCTGCACACCTCGCCCAGCGTCGGCATCTGCTTCTATCCCCGGGACGCCGACGAGACCGACGGGCTCATCAAGAACGCCGACATCGCCATGTACCACGCCAAGGCCATGGGACGCGGCAACTATCAGTTCTACACCGAACAGATGCGGGCCGAGGTCAGTCAGCGCGTGAGTGCCGAACGGGAACTGGAAGATGCCCTGCTGCTGCAGCAGTTCGTGCTCCATTACCAGCCACAGATCGAATCCAGCAGCGGCCAGGTCGTGGGCATGGAGGCTCTGGTGCGCTGGCAACACCCGACCCGGGGCCTGGTGCCGCCGATGGACTTCATCGAACTGGCCGAAGAAACCCGCCTCATCATCCCCCTCGGACAATGGGTCCTGCACGAAGCCTGCCAGCAACTCAAGGTCTGGCATGAAGCCGGCCTGAAACATCTGCACATCGCGGTCAATCTCAGCCCGCTCCAGTTCCAGGACCAGAACCTGCCGGACCTGGTGCGTTCGGCCCTGGACAGCGCCGGCCTGCCCCCCGCCTGCCTGCACCTGGAGATCACCGAATCGATGGCCATGCACAACCCGGAGGAGAATGTCCGGATGATGCAGACCTTGAACAGAATCGGTGTCAAGCTGGCACTGGACGACTTCGGCACCGGCTACTCCTCTCTCGCCTACCTCAAGCTTTTTCCCATCCACGTCCTCAAGATCGACCGCTCCTTCGTAAAGGACATCGAAAGCGACGAGAACGACGCCGCGATCTGCGAGATGACCATGCTGCTGGCTCGTAAACTGGGCCTTCACGCAGTTGCCGAAGGCGTGGAAACGCCGGCCCAGCTGGAGTTTTTGCGCAACATCGGATGCCAGTGGATCCAGGGCCACCTGTTCAGCCAACCCCTGCCAGCAGAGCGGGCTGGAGCGTTCACGACGGCCATCCGGCGCCTCCCTGCCGACGCTGAGTCGTGCAGTAAAGAAGCCTGCATGTGCAGGACAACGCCCCGCTAACCGGACGAATCGTGAGGCGGCGGACGATGAATCCGGACTATTCCTCGCCGTACCGGCTGACCAGCGTATCGATGATCTGTTGCCCGAAGCGGGCCACCGCCACGGGCAGGGTACGGCCGCGCAGTTGACCGAGATAGAGGATGCCATGGGGCACATCGCGGACATCGATCGGGCGGGTGACCAAGGTATCGGTGTCGGACGCCACCGGCAGGCCGATGGGGATCTGGAAGGCGACGATGTTCTCGGCCAGCGCGTGGCAGCGCAGGAACTCGAAGCTGTCCGCCTCGACCACGGGCTGAAGGCGCAAGGAGGTGTGTTGCACCGCCCGCTCGAGCAGGAAACGGATGCCGGTCTGATCGTTGGGCAGGGCCAGCGGATAACGCAGACAGTCGCGCAGACGCACCACCGCCAGCGCCGCCAGCGGATGACCGGGGCGCATCAATACATGGACTGGCTGGCGCACTTGATGCAGCACCTGAAGATCGATGAGGCGTTCAGGCTCGAATACCAGCGCCAGATCGGCGCTCATGTCGATGATCGCCTGCTCGGCCGCGCTGCGGTCGCGGCGCAGCACGCCGAAGGTGACGCCGGGATGGGCCTTGCGGTAGAGGTTGATCTGCTCAGGCAGAAAGAACGGCATCAGCGCCTGGCTGGCGGCAATCGTCACATGACCACGGCGCTCGCCGCGCAGGTCGGCAATCTGGCTTCTCACCCGCTCCATGTCTGCGAGTTGGGCGCGCACGTGCTGGATCAACACTTCGCCCGCCGCCGACAGGCGCACGCCGCCGGGCAGCCGCTCGAATACCTGAACCCCGAGATCCTCTTCCAGCGCGAGAATGCGACGGTTCAGCGCCGTTGAGGTAATGGCGAGGCTTTCCGCCGCCTTGCGGATGGAACCGACGCGGGCCACCGTATCCACGTAACGCAACAGCAACTGATGTCTCATCGCAAGCTGAACCCCGGTCTGTAGTCTGTGCGACCGGGGTGCCGTGACGGAGGAAGACCCCGGTGCGGAGCATGATGTAATCGCGCGGCGACCTTTCCAAAGAGGCTCGCACCCATGGTGATGCATTTTTTGCACCACCATTGGATGATTTTAGCAGTATGCCGATGCAGGTGTGGATGCTCAAATGCAGTCGTCTTCCGATTCGACACGACTGCCATGCTCACCAACCTGCCATTCGATATTGCCAGCCTGCACGCTGCCTACGCTACGGGACTGCCGCCCGGCGACGTGCTTGCCGAATTTCGCCGCCGCCTGGACGCGGTGAACGACCCGGGAATCTTCCTGCATCTGATGAGCGCCAACGCACTGGCCGACCAGGTGGCCGCGCTGGGCCCCTTCGACCCGGTCACCAAACCGCTGTGGGGCATTCCGTTTGCGATCAAGGACAACATCGACGCGGTGGGCGCTCCGACCACCGCCGCATGCCCCGAGTACGCCTACGAAGTGCGGGAGGACGCCTTCGTCGTAACCCGCCTGCGCGCGGCCGGCGCACTGCTCGTCGGCAAGACCAACCTCGACCAGTTCGCCACCGGCCTGGTGGGCGTGCGCACCCCTTACCCGGTACCGAAGAACGCGCTCGACCCGGATATCGTGCCCGGTGGTTCGAGCAGCGGTTCGGCGGTGGCGGTGGCCCACGGCCTGGTCAGCTTTGCGCTGGGCACCGACACCGCCGGCTCGGGCCGGGTACCGGCCGCCCTCAACGGCATCGTCGGACTGAAACCCACCCTCGGCACGCTGTCGGCCAGCGGCGTGGTGCCGGCCTGCCGCACGCTCGACACGATCTCGGTATTCTCCACCCGGGTGGAGGATGCCTGGCAGGTGTTCCATGCCGCGGCCGGCTTCGATGCCAGCGACCCGTACGCCCGGCCGGTTCCGGTTCCGGCCACGCCGGTCGCCACGCCCGCGATCCGCATCGGGATACCCACTCCGGCCAGCCGCAGGTTCTTCGGTGACACGCTGCAGGCCAACGCCTACGCGCAATCGCTGGAGGCCCTCCAGGTATTGGGAGCGAACCTCACCGAGATCGACTTCACCCCGCTCTACCAGATCGCGGACCTGCTGTATGAAGGACCTTGGGTGGCCGAGCGCTACTCGGTGATCGAATCCCTGCTGAAGAGCCGGCCCGAGGCCTTGCTGCCGGTGACCCGCGCGATCATCGCCAAGGCCGAACAGTTTTCTTCCGCCGACGTGTTTCGCGGTCTGTATCGGCTGAAGACCTTGCTGCGCGACGCCGAGGCGGCGATTGCCGGTGTCGATGCGCTGTGCGTGCCCTCCATCCCCACCTTCTACACGGTGGCCGATGTGGAAGCCGACCCCATCGGCCCCAACAGCCGGCTCGGTACCTACACCAACTTCGTCAATCTCATGGACTTGTGCGCACTCACCGTGCCAGTGGCACCGCGCGACGACGGCCGCCCCGGCAGCGTGACCCTGATCGCGCCATGCGGACAGGACGCCCGCCTGGCCGGCATGGCAATCACCCTGCAGGCGCATTTCGGGGTTTCTCCCGGCGCCACCGGCTGGACCCTGCCAGCGACGACTGCGCCGAGCGCCGCGAGCGGCGCCGACGAGATCACCGTGGCGGCGGTCGGTGCCCACATGTCGGGTCTGCCGCTCAACCACGAGCTCACCCGGTTGGGCGCGCGCTTCCTGCGTACCGCACACACGGCGCCGTGCTACCGCCTGTACAGCCTGCCTGGAGGCCCGCCACGGCGCCCCGGCCTGGTCCGCGTGAGCGACGGCGAGGCGATCGCGATCGAGCTCTGGGCCATCCCGCTCGCCCGTTTCGGCGAATTCATGCTCGGCATCCCCGAACCGCTGGGCATCGGCACGCTGACGCTCGAAGACGGCAGCCGGGTAAAGGGCTTCGTCTGCGAAACCATCGGCACCGACGGTGCCGAGGATGTATCCCGATTCGGCGGCTGGCGGGCCTACCTCACCGCCACCGCCAACTGACCCGAGTCAAGGAGAACCCGCCATGCAAAGACGCTCATTCCTCAAGGCCACCGTCAGCGGTGCCGCCATCCTGCCCTTTCTGCGCCACCTGCCAGCCCACGCCCAGGCACGCAACGAAACCCTGGTGGTCGTGGTCGGCGACGGCATCAACAGTCTCGACCTGCATCGCCAGGGCACCAACCGACCCAGCTACCAGATCACCGCCAATGTGTATGATCGCCTGGTGCGCTTTGGCGTCAAGACACTGCCCGATGGCACACTGTCCTACGATTCGACGAGCATCGAACCCGAGGTGGCCGAATCGTGGAGCTGGTCCGACGACGGCAGGTCGCTCACCTTCACCATCAGCGACAAGGCCCGGTTCTGGGATGGCACACCGGTCACCGCCGAGGACGTCAAGTGGTCCTTCGACCGCGCGGTCAGTCTGGGCGGTTTTCCGTCGGTACAGATGAAGGCGGGCTCGATGTCCGAACCCGAGCAGTTCGTGGTGGTGGACGAAAAGACGTTCCGCATCGACCTGCCCGAGTTCTCCAAGCTGACCCTGCCCAACCTCGCCGTGCCGGTGCCCTTCATCATCAACTCCAAGGTTGCCAGGGCGCACGCCACCGAAACCGACCCATGGGCCACCGAATACCTGCACACGACTCCCGCCGGCTCGGGCCCGTTCAAGGTGGCGCGCTGGGATCCGGGCCAGCAGTTCGTCTATGAGCGCAACGACGACTGGGCGCTCGGCCCCAGGCCAGCCCTGCGTCGCGTGATCGTGCGCGAGGTTCCGTCGGCCGCGACACGCAGGGCGCTGATCGAACGCGGCGACGCCGACTTCTACATGAACGTGGCCGCCAAGGACGCCAAGGAGTTGCTCGAAGCCGGGCGGGTGGCGGTCTCCGGCGCACCCATCGACAACTGCCTGCACGTGCTCGGGCTGAACGCCAACTTCAAGCCCTTCGACAACGTCAAGGTGCGCCAGGCCATTGCCTGGGCAATTCCCTACGAGGCCATTCTGTCGGTCGCCGCCTACGGTCGCGGCAAACCCATGCACGGCGCCGCCAGCGCGAAACCAACCGAGGCAGTCTGGCCGCAGGCCTTCCCGTATCACACCGATCTGGACAAGGCCCGGACGCTGCTCGCCGAGGCCGGACTGGCCGACGGCTTCGAGACCACGCTGTCGTACAACCTGGGGCTGGCGGACTGGCAGGAGCCGACCGCGCTACTGATCCAGGAGGCGCTGGGCAAGCTCGGCATCCGCGTCACGCTGGACAAGATTCCGGGTGCCAACTGGCGAACCGCGGCCCTCGTGGAGAAACGGCTGCCAATGCATCTCGAGGACTTCGGCGGCTGGCTCAACTACCCGGACTATTACTTCTACTGGGCTTACAAGGACGGTCACCTGTTCAACTCGTCGAACTACCGCAACGACGAGATGGAAGCGCTGGTCGATGCCACCCTGCACATGCCGGTGGAGGACCCGTCCTTTGTCAGCAACACCTTGCGCATGATCGAGATCGCCTTCGAGGACGTACCGCGGATTCCGTTGTACCAACCCAACCTCGACGCGGCCCACGGCAAGAACGTGGATGGCTATGTGTCCTGGTTCCACCGCCAGCTCGATTGCAGCCGACTCACCAAGACCTGAAGCATCTGCGCGGTGCCGGCGCCGTCGGCCGGTACCGCACGCCATCCGTGGAGCCTTCGCATGTCCAGCAAAACCCTCCAGGTCGCCCGCCGCCTGGCGCAGTCCCTGCCGTCGATCTTCGGCGTGGTGCTGATCTCCTTCGTGCTCACCCGCGCCCTGCCCGGCGATCCAGCGGTGTATTTCGCCGGCATGATGGCGGACGCCGAGTCGATCGAGCAAACACGCCGCGCCCTCGGGCTCGATCGCAGCTGGGCCACGCAGTTCTTCCTGTACGTGGAACGCCTGCTGCAGGGTGATCTGGGCATGTCCCTCAGCACGGGGCGCGCGGTGTCCGACGAGTTGTTGACGCGGTTGCCGGCCTCGCTCGAACTGACCTTCATCGGCCTCGGTCTGGCGGTCGCGGTGGCCGTGCCACTGGGCGTGCTCGCCGCCACCCGGCCAGGATCGTGGGTGGACCATCTGTGCCGGGTGCTGGTCACCGCGGGTGTGTCGCTGCCGACCTTCTTCACCGGCCTGTTCCTGATCTACATCTTCTACTATCTGCTCGGCTGGGCGCCTTCTCCCCTCGGCCGCCTCGACATCTACTTTCTACCACCCGAGCACGTCACCGGCTTCTATCTGATCGACAGCGTGCTCGCCGGCGACACCGAAGTGTTCTGGGCCAGCCTGCGCCAGTTGATCCTGCCTGCGATCACGCTGGGGATCTTCGCCCTCGCGCCCATCGCCCGCATGACCCGTGCCGCGATGCTCAACGCGCTGGCCAGCGACTATGTGCGCACCGCCCGTGCCGGTGGCCTGCGCCGGGCCACGGTGCTCGGCACCTATGCGCTGCGCAATGCCTCGCTGCCGGTGCTGACCACACTGGGCATGGTGTTCTCATTCCTGCTCGGGGCCAACGTGCTGGTCGAAAAGGTCTTCTCCTGGCCCGGCATCGGCTCCTTCGCCATCGAGGCGCTGGTGGCCTCGGACTATGCCGCAGTACAGGGGTTCGTGCTCACCATGGCGTTGCTCTTCGTGGTGGTGAACCTGCTCATCGACGTCGTGCTGACACTGATCGATCCACGCGTCGCACTGGAATCCTGAGGTCGTTGCGATGAAACGCTTTACTCGACACTTTCTGTACGTCATGAGCGAGAACCCGGTCACGGCCGGCGCCTTTCTGCTCTTCTTCGCGATGATCGTGCTGGCAATCTTCGGTCCGGCGATCGCGCCCCACGATCCGCTCGCCACCAATGCGGCCAACGCGCTGCAGCCGCCGAGCTGGACGCATCCGTTCGGCACCGACCAGCTCGGTCGCGACATCCTCAGCCGGGTCATCGTGGCCACCCGGCTGGACCTGGGCATCGCCCTCTCCGCAGTAGCCCTGTCCTTCATCATCGGCAGCATGATGGGCTGCGCCGCCGGCTACTGGGGTGGCTGGACCGATCGCGTCGTCGGCCGGGTCACCGACACCATCATGGCCTTCCCGCTGTTCGTGCTCGCCATGGGCGTGGTCGCCGCGCTCGGCAACTCCGTGGAGAACATCATCTACGCCACCGCCATCATCAACCTGCCCTTCTACGCCCGGGTCGCGCGCGCCGAAACCAGCATCCGCCGCAATGTCGGCTACGTGCAGGCCGCCCGCCTGGCCGGTTGCGGGGACGTGCGAATTCTCTCCACCCACATTTTTCCCAACATCCTGCCGCCGATGATGGTGCAGATCTCGCTGAACATGGGCTGGGCCATCCTCAACGCCGCCGGGCTGTCCTTCATCGGCCTGGGCGTGCGTCCGCCCGATGCCGAATGGGGCATCATGGTTGCCGAGGGTGCCACCTACATCGTCTCCGGCGAATGGTGGATGGCGCTCTTCCCCGGGGCGGCGCTGATGCTCGCCGTGTTCTGCTTCAACCTGCTGGGCGACGGACTGCGCGACCTCGTCGACCCCGCCCGCCGCACCTGAGGAGCCTCCACCATGCACAAGCCCCCCCACGAACACCCCTTGCTGTCGGTCGATGCGCTGTCGGTCGAGTTTCGCACCCGCAACGGCATGGTCACCGCGTTGCACGACGTGTCGCTGCGCGTGGCCAAGGGCGAGGTACTCGGCGTGGTCGGCGAGAGCGGCTCGGGTAAGTCGGTGACCGCCTATACCGTGCTGGGCCTGCTCGATGCGGCCGGACGCGCCGCCGCGGGCAGCGCCGGCTTCGATGGCATGACCTTGCTCGGCGCCCCCGAGGCCGATCTGCGCGAGCTGCGCGGACGCGAGATCTCGATGATCTTCCAGAATCCGCGCGCCGCGCTCAACCCGATCCGCACCGTCGGCGCACAGATCGAGGACGTGCTGCGTCGCCACGCGCAGGCCACCCGCCAGACCGCAAAGGCCAAGGCGATCGAGATGCTGGCCAAGGTGCGTATCGTCGATCCCGAGTCGCGCTACCACGCCTATCCCTTCGAGCTTTCGGGCGGCATGTGTCAGCGCGTGATGATCGCGATGGCGCTGGCCTGCAACCCGCGCCTGCTGATCGCCGACGAACCCACCACCGGGCTCGACGTGACCACCCAGAAGGCCACCATGGACCTGATCGCGGAGCTCACCCGCGAACGGCACATGGCGGTCATCCTGATCACCCACGACCTTGGTCTGGCCGCCGCCTACTGTGACCGCATCACCGTCATGCAAAAGGGCCGGGTGGTGGAATCGGCGCCGGTGGACGAGCTGTTTTCGCGCCCCGCCCATCCCTATACCCGCAAGCTCATCCTCGCCTCCCCCGGACCGGAAACCGAACTCGCCGACCTCACCGTGGTGCCCGAGGAGCTTGGCGACACTCCGCCGCAACGACACCCGGACACGCCCCGCGCGCGGACGGAGACCGGCACGGGCGACGTGCTGCTGGAAGTCCGAAACCTGATCAAGGTCTTCCCGCGACGTGGCGCGGGGCCACGCTGGCCATGGCGCAAGACCGAGCCGGCCGAAGACGGTTTCCGCGCGGTGGACGACATCTCGTTCGTCCTGCGTCGCGGTGAGAGCCTGGGGCTGGTCGGCGAGTCCGGCTGCGGCAAATCGACCACCTCGAGCATCGTCACCCGCCTGCTCGACGCCACCGCAGGCGAGGTCATCCTCGACGGCGAAAACATCAGTCAGTACGGCGCCGCCCGTTTCGCCCGCATGCCCCAGCGCACCAAGATCCAGATGGTGTTCCAGGACCCGCACGAAAGTCTCGACCCGCGCTACAGTGCGCGCGAAGCCATCGCCGAGCCACTGCGACGGCTCAAGGGCATGCGCGACACCGCCGCCATTACCGCCAGGGTCGATGCGCTGGCCGACATGGTCGGCCTGCCACGCGAACTGCTGGACCGCTTTCCGCACCAACTGTCCGGCGGGCAGAAAGCGCGCGTGGGCATCGCCCGCGCCATCGCCCCCGAGCCGTTGCTGCTCGTTCTCGACGAGCCCACCTCGGCGCTCGACGTATCGGTGCAGGCGGTGGTGCTGCAGCTGCTCGATCGCCTCAAGCGCGAGCTCGGCATGAGCTACATCTTCGTCTCGCATGACCTCAACGTGGTACGCCTGCTGTGCGAACGCGTCATCGTGATGAACCGCGGCCGGATCGTCGAAACCGGCGACGCCACCGAAGTGCTGCGCGCGCCCAAGGCGGACTATACGCGCACGCTGATCGACGCGATCCCGCATTTCCGGCATGTGCCCGCCCCCATCGGGTGCGGAGCTGCCGTGGCGGGGGCGACACCCTAGGCGACGCGCATCGCCGGAAACCGCCGGCGGCTCAGCCACATCATCGCCGCCAGCGCAACCGGCCCCATCACCAGCCCCAGCGCATGGGGTACCACCGCCACCACCGCAACGGCGAGCCAGGCGAGGCTGTCGGCCCAGGCGTTGCCGGTGAGCCGCGCACCGCCAAACAGATGCGCAAACGCCGTCACGAAGACCAGTCCCGACAGCACGGCCTCTCCATATTCGGGGGTCAATCCTGGCGCCAGCATGCCGGGGTACATCAGAAACAGGAACGGAATGACGTAGGTGACCGCGCCGAGCTGCACCGCATGGCGGGCGACCGGGGTCCACCCCACCTTGGCGATGCCCGCAGCCACGAAAACGCCCACGCACACCGGGGGTGTGATCACCGACAACGTCGCGAAGTAGAACACGAACATATGAGCCGCCAGCGGCGAGACACCGACCTTGACCAACGCCGGGGCCAGCGTCGCAGCAACCAGCACATAGGCGGCCGTGGTCGGAATGCCCATGCCCATGATCATGCAGACCACGGCAACGATCAGCCCGACCACGATCAGCGAGCTGGTGGCCTCACCCACGATCATCGACGACAGGGTCACACCGATTCCGGTCAGGTTGATCATCGACACGAGGATTTGCGCGCCGGCGAGCAGAATGCCGACCACGATCAGGCTGCTCGCGCCACCGTCGAGCGCCGAGCGCAGCTGTCGCGCCAGCGGCTCGCCGCCCGGATCACGCTGGATGAGCAGCGACACGCGCCCCAGCGCCACGCCGAGCAGCGTGCCGGCAATCCCCAGGAAGGCCGTCGTCTGAATCGAGTTTCCGCCCAGAATCCCCCACGTCAGGCCGCCGACCGCCCCAACGATGGGTGCGACGCGGTGCACCTTGAGGATCGAGGCCCACGACGGAATCTGGTCATCAGGCACCTGGCCAAGCTGGCCCTCGCGTGCGGTCACATGCACGGTGCCGAACACGCCCACGTAGAACAACACGGCCGGCAGGATTGCCGCCAGCGCAATGGTCAGATAGCTGATCCCGATGATCTCCGCCATGATGAATGCCGCAGCCCCCATGATCGGCGGTGCCAGCTGCCCGCCGGTCGAGGCGACTGCCTCGACCGCGCCGGCAAGTGGCGCGGGATAACCAAGGCGTTTCATCAACGGAATGGTGAACGTGCCGGTGGTGGCGACATTGCCGACCGCACTGCCACTGACCGCGCCGAACATGCCCGACGCCACGGTGGCGATCTTCGCCGCGCCACCGGTCGAACGTCCGCTCACGCGCAGGGCGATATCCATGAATGCGGCCCCTCCGCCCGAGTGCAGCAGGAAACTGCCGAACAGTGCGAACACCGCGATGATCGTTGCCGCAACGCCCAGCAACGATCCCCATACACCGATGTCGCTGAGCACCAGGGTCTCGGCCACGAAGTAGATGTCGAAACCGCGATGGCCGAGCGCCCCCGGAATGTGGTTTCCGAACAGCGCGTACAGCAAGCCGATCACGATCATGACGGGGAAGATCAGGCCAATTGCACGACGGGAAAGCTCCAGAATCACGAACACCAGCCCGAAGGCCATCAGAATCTCGGGCAACTCCGCGGTGGGGAGCGTGGTCATGATGATGTCGGCCTGCGAGGCAATGCGCACGCAGGTTCCAACCGCCACCAGCCACAACACCAAGTCGCACACCGCCCCGAGCGGTCGCCATGACTTTCCTGCCCCCAATGGAAAGTGCAGGAAACCGAGCGTGATCACCAAGGCCAGAAAAGTCGTTCGCTGGACCAGGGGTTCGAGCACGCCGAACGCCGAGGTATAGAGCACGAACAGACTCAGCGCCACCGCGATCGCCACGGCGCCATGTTCCCGGAGCTTCTCCATCACACGTTCCTCAGTCGGCGATCAGGCGGTCCGGCACGTCGAGGCCGCGTTCGCGGAAATAGCGGACCGCGCCGGGATGCAGCGGCGATGCCGCGTAGCGCACGGTCATCTCGGCGATATCGACGCCCGCGACATCGGCAAAGGCCGCGGCCTGAACCTCCGTATCCTCGACGATGGCCTTGACGATATCGTAGGCCGTCTGCTCATCCATTTCGGCCGCCGCGGCCGCGCCAACGCCAAAACCCCAGGTGACGAAGGCCGGCAGGTTGGCAGACGGATCGGCTGGAACGTCCACGATCGACAGCTCGGGCATTGCCTCCTGAATTTTCGCCGTCTGTGCCGCGTCGATACCGAGCGCGGTGAGCGGCGTGAAGGTCGAGATCTCGCGCGTCGAGGCGTCGATGCGCAGACCGGCACCGGACTTGACGTAACCGATGGCGCGATTGTCCTTTACCGCGTCGACGATCTCGCCGGTCGAGCCACGCACCACGCTGGGGGAAATGCCGAGCAGCTCGAACACCGCGTCAGAGGTCTTCTCGGTCGCCGAGCCGCGCAAGCCGGTATTGAAGCGCTTGCCTTCCAGCCCGGCCAGCGAATTGACACCCGCGTCCTGGCGGACGACGGCGATCTGGGGCGCAATCGAGTAGATCCACAGCAAGCGCACGTTACTGGGCTTGCCCTCGAAATCACCCGTTCCGGCATTGGCATGGTGAATGACGTTGGTGGTCACCAACCCGAAATCCATCTGGCGCCGCTCCATGCGCCGGAGGTTGTCCATGGTCGCGCCGGTTTCCACCACCGAGGTATCCAGGTTGGCAACCGTGCGGTTAATCAGCTGCGACACCGCGACAAAGTAGCCGTAGTGGCTCGACGACGACGAGGTCGTGCCGATCAGCAGCCGCTGTTGCTGCGCAAGCGCCGAGGCGCTGCCGAGTGCAAGTGTGGTCGCGCACAGCGCGAGCATGGCCCGACGGGCGAACGTTCCCGGAAATGTTCCTGAACCTGTCATCATTGTCTCCTCATTATTGGCATTGAAGATCCACCGCACAACGACGCGGCACCCGGACCGGCATCTCGAGCAGCAGATAGGAAAGCCCCTTTCCGTGACGATCGAGGCAAAGACTCTGGTTGACGCCACCGACGAGTACGTCGTCGATCACGAAGTTGCACGCCGCGAGCCTGGGCAGCGGGTAGCGGCGCACGCGCGTCGGATGCCGGTGCCCGAAGCACCGCGCCACGGCAGCCTCGGTAATCTGTTCGAGCACGAAGGCAAAGGCATCGGGCTCGTAGCAGATCAGCGCGACATTGATGCGATTGCCCTTGTCGCCGGTCCGCGCATGCGCCACCCGATGCAAGGGCACCTCGACGATCTCGTCCCCGTTCATGCCTGCTCCTCCAGCATCGACACCTCGGTGCGGACCCGCCCACGCTCGACATATACCGAGGTCGAGTTCATCAATGGGGTGATCGCCGTGCGCACCCCGCCGCCGCCCGCCGGTCCGGTCGTATACAGCGCCTCGACCTCCTGCACAGCACGCTCGACCTGACCACGATCGGCACCGCTCACCGCCATGCGCACGCGCAGCTCCGGCACATCGACGGCCGCGACTCGATCCAGCCAGAGGCCTTGCGCATCATTGAAGACGCTGGCAACCCCGATCAGGTCGAAGTGCGCCTCGACCGCCAGCCCGAGACGGACCAGGCGACGCTTGAGGATCTCGATCGCGAGCAGCCCGCGCGCGTGGCAGTTGGGGCCGGCGTAAGAGATCTCCCCCTCGCCCATCCAGCCACCGTCGAAGCACACCGTGCCCTTGAGCGTGGTCGGACGCGCGGCACCGCGAACCCCACCCACACGCACCCGGTCCGGCCCGATTTCCGCAACCTCGACGCAGGAAAGATCCAGGACCACGTCGGGCGTCAGGTAGGCCGACGGATCATGGATCTCATACAACATCTGTTCCTTCACCGTACGTTCGGAAACGACGCCACCGGTTCCGGACGGCTTGGAGATCACGATCTCGCCCGCCGCACTGACCTCGGCAATCGGATAGCCGACATTGTCCAGTTCCGGCACGTTCTTGAAACCGGGATCGGCAAAGTATCCTCCGCTAACCTGGGCACCACATTCGAGCAGGTGCCCGGCGAGCACCCCGGCCGCCAGGCGATCCCAATCGTCGGCGCGCCAGCCGAAATGATGGATCAGCGGTCCCAGCGCGAGCGCCGGATCCGCGACCCGGCCGGTCACGACGACATCCGCGCCCTGGGCCAGCGCCTGCGCGATGCCTTCGGCGCCCAGATAGACGTTGGCCGCGACCAGCGCCTGCGGCTCAATACGCACCGCCGGACTGAATGGCATCGCCAGCAACTCGGCGGCGGGCATCCGCGCCAGCAGGTCGTCTCCGGTCACCGCGGCGACGCGGACCGGACCACACCCGAGCGACTTCGCGATCTCGCGCACGCAATGCGCAGCACCCAGCGGATTGGCCGCGCCAAAGTTGCCGATGATGGGAATCCGGTGCGCAACACACAGGCCAAGCACCGGTGCGAGCAGGTGCTCAAGGCCGACGTAGTAACCCGCACCACGATCCTGGCGGCGACGCAGTTGCGCCAGCGCGAGCGTGCGTTCGGCCAGCGTTTCGAACATCAGGCAAGCGGGACGGGCGCTGGCAACGAGGGCCTCCACCACCGGCAACGCGGCATCCAGGCGATCTCCGGCAAACCCGGCACCGCATCCGATGAGTAACGATTCCCGCTCCAAGTCCGACCCTCCGTGTCACGTGCTGTTGACGCCATGGGGTCATTGAAGCAAAGTCATATCTATTAAACAATTTTAATTGATCAATCGATTTATTTATGAATCGAATCAATCTCGATCTCCGGCAACTGCAAGCGCTCATCGCCGTTGCCGAGGAAGGTACATTCTCGGCCGCAGCCAACCGGGTCTTCCTGTCACAACCGGCCTTGAGCCTGCAGATCAAGCATCTGGAAGAAAGCCTGGAACTGAAGCTGTTCCATCGCACCACGCGCAAGGTGGAGCTGACGATTGCAGGGCAGGAACTGCTCGTGACCGCGCGCCGGGTCATCGCCGAACTCGACCACGGCATCACCCAGCTGCGCGACTACTCCGAATGTCGCCGTGGGCGGGTCGCGGTGGCGGTGTTGCCGTCGCTCGCGTCGACCTTGCTCGCCGAGGCCGTCCCGCTGTTCCGGCGCGCGTTTCCGGGCATACGCGTGGCCATTCGCGACGGCGTGGCCGATGCCGTGGTCGAGGCCCTCAAGACCGGCGAAGTGGAGTTCGCCCTCGGGCTTCCAATGCAGGCCGAAGACGAGTTCGCGATGACCCACCTGCTGATGGACCGTCTCGTCGTGATCGCCCGACGAGAACAGTTTGCACCCGCAAGCCCCCGGCTGACCTGGGCCGAGTTGTCACGCCATCCACTGATCGCCATGGCGCGGGGGACCAGTATCCGTCGCCTCACCGACCAGGCTTTCGGGCAACTTCAACAGCAGCCCGAGCCCAGCTACGAAGTGTCCTACATGAGCACCGCAATCGCGTTGGTCGAGAATGGCGAAGGCATCACCGTGCTGCCCTCGAGTGCCATGCCGCGCACGCTGCCACCCCACCTGCTCCGCCTTGAAGTCGACTCACCCACGGTAGAACGCCAGATCTGCATCCTCGAGCGCAAGGGTCGCCAGCGATCGCCGTCGGCCGAGCGGCTGATTCAGCATCTGCTCGAATTCACCGCTGAATGGCGCGCGTGCCCGCGCGAGTGAGCATGCCCGTGCACTGCAGCCGATGCGCCGGATGCCGCCCCGACATCCGGCCGGTCATACCCCCGCAGTCACGAAAACAACCATGATTTTCGCCTCGGGAGAGACCTCCCGGATCGATGTCCACCGAGCACCTGCGGTTCAATCGGGGATCCCATCCAGCAGCGCGAACCAGCGCGTACGCTGACTCGCCGGCACGAAGCTCGCCTCGAGACTGTTGCGGGCGATCTGCTTCAGCTCGGCGCGGGTCAGACCCAGCGCACGCGCGGTTTCGATGTAGTTCTGCGCGACGTACCCACCGAAATAGGCGGGGTCGTCGGAATTGATCGTGACCTTGAGACCGGCGTCGAGCAACGTCCTGAGGTTGTGGTGCTCGAGACCCGGGAACACACACAGCTTGACGTTCGACAGCGGGCACACGGTCAGCGGCACCGCCTCGCGAGCGAGCCGGGCGAGCAGCGCGGGATTCTCGGCAGCGCGAACGCCGTGGTCGATGCGCTCGGCCCCAAGCAGATCGAGCGCTTCGATGACATATTCGGGCGGACCTTCCTCACCGGCGTGGGCGACGATGTGCAGACCGAACTCGCGGCAACGCCGGAACAGCCGCTCGAACTTGGCCGGAGGATGGCCTTTTTCGGAGGAGTCCAGGCCGACGCCATGGATACGGTCCAGATGCGGACGCGCCTCTTCAAGCGTCGCAAAACCGTCGTCCTCGCTCAGGTGGCGCAGAAAACACAGGATCAATCGCGAGCTGATTCCGAAGCGCTGTTCGGCGTCGACACAGGCGCGCTCCAGTCCATCGAGAACCGTCCGGAACGCCACGCCGCGGGCCGTATGGGTCTGCGGATCGAAGAAGATCTCCGCGTGAATCACGCCATCCGCGTGGGCCCGTTCGAAATAGGCCTGCGCCAGCTCGAAGAAATCACGCTCATGGATCAGGGCCGCGGCGCCTGCGTAATAGAGGTCGAGAAAGCTCTGCAGATCGGAAAACGCGTAGGCCGCGCGCGTTTCTTCGACGCTCGCCCACGGCAGCGCAACCTTGTTGCGTTGCGCCAGCGCGAACATCATCTCCGGCTCGAGCGAACCTTCGATGTGCAGATGCAGTTCGGCCTTGGGCAAGGCGCGTACGTACGATTCCAATTCCATGCGGCTCTCCGGTTCGGTAGTGCGAAGGGGTCCGGGGGCGGCCCACCGGGCACGACAACCCTACCCGACGGCAGATTCATCATCAACGTTCGAGTCTAGCCGATCGGGTTGGTTGTTATTACCTTTGCTGAGCGGTTTCTCGAACTGAGTCGCGGCGGAGCGAAGCCTGCAAGCACGATAACGTGTCGGACAGATGAACCACACGATCCGAGGAAGCCGATGAACCTGGCTCGACCATGGAGGCACCCAAACGCACAGATCTCTTCTCGGCTACCCGAGCGGGGTCGTTCTCACACGCTCATTTGCTTTCGTGCTCTCGCGTTCTGTCAGGTGATGCGCGCGCCTGAGTGCGCACTGCAGCACCGCCAGTCGCGTAAACCGCCCACCGCCCGGAAGCTCTTTGGCGCGATCATCCGCACCGCCGGTAAATGACGCAGAACCCGGCCTACCGAGAAACCTCGAACACCACGCTCATCGGAGCGCTACCGGTGTGGCTTCGATACCGGACTGCGCCGTGGTAGACGAACGGTGCGGCTTTACCCGCCTGCAACTTGGTATCGCGCACAAACAAATGCACCGATAGCCCGCGCTTTTCGTGTTCGATGATCTCCTGTCCGCGCTTGCTCTCGGGAGTGGTTTGATTCTGGCTCTGCCAATGGAAAGTGTGCTCGTCGATCCAGTGGTCGAGGTAGCGATGTTCATCGACGCGTCCCTGCTTATTCAGTGTCACGAGCAACACATGCGCGCGCCGTGTCGGAAGAACGACATGACCACTGTGCCAGTTGCCCGGGTTGAACGTCTCTCCGAACAGCTCCGGGATGTCCTCCCGCAAGAAGGATTCGCCGACCGCCAACTCGAGTGGATCGATCACCGCCTTCAGCCGGGCGAGTGTCCGCAGTTCGTTCGCCAGCTCGGGCGTTACCAAGATATCTTCGTACTCTGGATTGTTGGCGACGAGTACATAGCTGCCATCACGATTCTTGGTGACTACGCGCAACAAATACTGATCATCTCCACTCTGATCCTGCCGTTCGAGCGCCATGGTGACACCGGTAATCGAGCCGGCATGATCCGAACTGCGCAACTCCAGCAGCAGATAGTCGCCATCGCGCACCGGATTCTTTCCCCCATTCATCGAATTGCCGGACGCGCGGGCGATGAAATGACGACTGGGATCAAGACGCCCATAGCCAGCACCCAAGGCTCGGTGCTCTTCGGCATCGGCGCGAGCATTACGGAAGTGTCCGCAAGCGATCTTCAGGTTGGGAAAGTACGGAAGCTCGGTGCGCTCGGGGGCAGGACGCTTGAACGGAATCACGTTGTCGGGCACCCGATTCGCACTTTGACGCACCTCGTACGCCGCGAGGCGTTGATCGATCAGTTCCTGGACCAGACTGGCGAAACGCTCACGAGATTCGGGTGCGACCTCAAACCTTGCCTGGAAACAACCTTCGGTAACGCCAAAGTAGCGTGCCCCATCGGCTGGCCGATTACCGCCAATCCAAGCGTTGACCGGATTGCCACGCCAATAGCTGCGCCATGTCGCGTTATCGCCGCTGGCATGATTGCATTGATTCGCGGGCAGATCACCGAGCAAAGGGCGGCGCCGTTGCAGAACCGCCCATGACTGTGCGGCAAGCCGATCCAACGACGGCGGCGTGTTCCAGCCATCGAGTTCTTGCAACGCTTCGAGCAACACCATTTTGTAGCTCTTGGTCATTTCGGTCACTTCGACCTCACGCAGGAAATCTCGGTGAACCTCCATGATCGCCAGCTCGTCGGAGTCGAGATCGCCCATCTCGCGTACGAGCTCGAACCAGCTTCCATACTCCTTGCGCATGCGTGGCAAGTTGGCGCCGCCTCGGTAAAACTCGGCCAAGGTGGGACGGCGACCAAGGCCGTCGCGCAAAGCGGCGTACTCGCGCGCGGTGCCATCGCCGTCGAGTGACTTCAAGAAGTCAATCAGCGCAAGGTCGTAATTGATGAAACAGCCATCGGGCAACTCCAGGCGCTGAGCCTCGACTTTGCGCGCAAATGCGGCCAACTGCGTGTAACTCGCCCCCGACAAGGCGAGCGCCTGTGGTTTGTGCAGAAAACTATGATGATTGCCGATGAAATCGAGCACGACCAAGTGCTGTTTGTCACCGTGTTTACGCAAACCACGACCCAGTTGCTGGAGAAACAGGATCTTGGACTCGGTGGGGCGGAGCATGAGCACCGTGTCGATGCTCGGCAAGTCGACGCCTTCGTTGAACAGGTCCACCGAGAACAACACCTGCAAACGACCGTCATCGAGTTGCTCGAGCGCCTCGCCGCGCGATAGCGCAGACGCGCCATGCACGGCCGCCGCTCGCACGCCTTCACGAGCAAACTGCGCAGCCATGTATTCAGCATGACGAATGGACGCGCAAAACGCCAGCGTCCGGCGCTGCGCGCGCGCGCTCCACTCACGCAATGCGTGGCGGGCGCGGGCCAGGGTGGCCAGTTTGTTGGACAAATGCTCGGGATCGAAGCGATGGTTACGCCAAGGGATTTCGCGATAGTCGACTGTTTCGTCCCAGATCCCGTAATAGTGAAAAGGTGCGAGCAAACGTGCCTGGATACCCGCAAACAGATTGCGGGAAAAAACCAGGTTGTCGTCGCACAGAGACAAAATATCGGACTGGTCCGACCGCTCCGGTGTCGCAGTCAGGCCGAGCAAGAACTGCGGGGAAAAGTGTGCCAACAAACGGCGGTAGGTGGGCGCCGCAGCGTGATGAAATTCATCGATCACGATGTAATCGAAATGTCGTGCCGGAAAGCGCTCGAGATGGCTGGCTCGACCCAACGTTTGCACCGATGCGCACAGAATGTCGACCTCGGTATCACGCACCTGTCCCATGTAGAAACCAACGCGGGCAAGTGGCCGGATACGCACAAACGTCTCCGCCGCCTGATTCAAGATCTCTTCGCGATGTGCAACGAACAACACGCGGCGCGCACCCATTTGCGCCGCGTCGAAGGCCGCAAGCCAGGTTTTCCCAAGCCCGGTCGCAAGCACGACCAACCCGCGCCGATACCCTTCGTTTCGCGTTGCTGCAAGTGCGGTCAGCGCTTCACACTGGATCGGCGTGGGTTCCGGCGGTGGTTCGGTTTCCGCACTACCCGGCGCAATTGCGCGCGGAGGCGGGATGCGGCGCGCCTGGTAGGCGTCGATCCAGGCATCGGTGAGCACGACCGCACGCGGATCACGAAACAAGTCTTCGAAACGCGCACGGGCTTCCAGAAAACCATCGTCGCCTGGATAGTCGACACGGTAATTCCACTCCAACCCGTCGGTAAGTGCTTGACGACTGATGTTGCTCGAGCCGATGAACGCGGTGCCCTGCAAAGCGCGATTCGATGCGAAATGCGCAAACACGTACGCCTTCATATGAAAACTGGTGGAACCCGCTTCGAAGATTCGCACCGCCGCACCCAACTCCTGCAGCAGCATCAGTAAGCGCAGCGCTTCGGGATCGGTAATGTCGAGATAATCGCTGGTAACGACACGCACCCGCGCCGGGCCTCGGGAACGCGCCTCATCGCACCCGAGTGCATCCTTGAGATCGGGCAACAACAATCGCAGACCGGTGTTCTTTACGAAGGAAACCGCAAAGTCGATTTCATCCGCATGGGCGATGGCGTGGCGAAGCTGAGCCAAGAATGGATTCTGTTTCCCGCCCGTGCTCAGTTTGTCGTACCCGGCTGTAGAACGCCACAACAGCGCATTGAGCCACGACTCGCTCCGTTCGGGCCGCCGATCTTCGCTGATCCAGTGCTCGATCTCGGCCACCTCCGGTAGCGCACGCAACCAGTGGCGCAACCGCGCTTCAGTCGCGTCGGTAAAGTGGCGCCCGTCGACTTGACGCTCGCCATCACCGTGCTTAAAGCTGAGGTAGAACACACCACCGGGTTTCAGGCCGCACCACAATCGCGCAAGAATCGCCGGCACCTCCCGTTCGGGCAGATGCAGCAGGCTGGCGCAGGCCCAAATGCCGTCATAAACCTGCTGTTCGTCGAAATCGGTAAAGTCGAGTACATCAACCGACTGGCCGATCCATTCCGCCGCAAGTAAGGCCAGGCAAGACGAAGCATCAAAGGCGCGAACGCGATAGCCAGCGTCGATAAATGCCTTGCTGTCGCGCCCCGCCCCACAACCGGCGTCCAGAATTCTGCCCCCTTCCGGAACATGCGCCAGAAAGCGCGCGTGCAGTGCGGACATGTCAACCGCGCGCGTTGCTTCTGCGAACGCAACGGCATTGGCGTCGTAGTACGCGATGGAGTTCGTCACGGTGCGGTCGGCTCTATTCCTGATGACATAGTTGATTATGCCATTCTGGATGCCGGATGCGACGCACGACTGACAAGCCGCTGCCCAGGCGCACAACCTGAATCAGTCAACCTGCCTTGCCCAGGCTTTCCCTGTATCAGGCACTGGTGCAGCACATCGAAGAGGCTCGCGTAAAGATCGGCCGACTGAGCTAACAACCCCGCGCGGGAGGAAACATGCAAAACCCGCGCATCCAGGTTCGCCTATGGATGAACAGCGCCCGATCCATACGCTCTGATGAAATGAAAAAGGCGCCAACTTCCTTTTGAAGTCAGCGCCTTCTGCATATGGCGCGCCCGAGACGATGAATCTGGGCACTGGGAAGAGGTTGTCTCGGTCACTTTTGGGGTTGCCGGGTAAGGACACCACAACGACAAGCCGTTACTGTACAATTCATTTTTCTATTCATGAATGTATTCACACGTATGTCGGCTCACGCTGATCGTCTTCGCCTTTGCCTCAGGCAAGGCCCGTTGACGGCACGCCAACTCGTTGAAAAGCTGGAAATAAGCCAGCCAACGGTGTCGCGTGCCTTAGCGGCACTCGGCGACGATATTGTGCGCATCGGGTCTGGCAGAGCCATTCAGTACGCCCTGCGCGATTCCGGTCGCGGACTGGGGGAGCTTCCCGTCTATCGCGTCGCTGCCGATGGCACACTGCGCCGGCTGGGCATTCTGGTACCGGTGCGGCCCGAAGGTTTCGTCATGCGGCAGGAGAACGGCCTTACCCTGCACAGCGACAGCCTGCCGTGGTGGCTGCTCGACATGCGCCCACAGGGATTCCTCGGCCGCGCCTATGCGGAGCACCACGCTGCCGCGCTGGGATTGCCGCCGCGACTCAACGAATGGTCCGATACGCACATGCTACGTGCGCTGATAGCGCATGGAGAAGACGTCGTGGGAAATCTCTTGCTGGGCGACATTGCCCGCGATCGATTCATCAATGCGCCGCCGCCCATCTCTATGGACCGGGCGCAATACCCCGCGCTTGCAGAGGCCGCGGAACGCGGTGATCTGCCCGGATCGTCCGCGGGCGGTGAGCAGCCAAAGTTTGTTGCGTTCACCGACCGGCACGTCCTCGTCAAATTTTCCTCTGTGGCGGACAACCCGGTGACCCGCCGCTGGCGCGACCTGCTGGCAGCGGAGCATATCGCTGCGCAAGTACTACGGGGCGCCGGCATTCAGGCATCTCACTCCCAGTTGTTCGATATCGGTGGACGACGCTTCCTCGAAGTCGAGCGCTTTGACCGCGTGGGAGACTTTGGGCGCCGCGCTCTTCACTCGCTGTCGTCAGTCGAAGCCGAGTTCGTTGGGGATGCCAGTTCGCCATGGCCGCTATTAGTGACGAGATTGGCGGCTCAAGGCACTATTTCCGCTGAAGCGGCAGCAGGCGCTTCGCTGTTGTATGCCTTCGGAACGTTGATCGGCAACGCTGACATGCACAATGGCAATCTGTCGTTCGTCAGCGAGCACGACCGGCCGTACCAGCTTGCGCCAGCCTACGACATGCTGCCAATGGCTTTCGCACCACGGAGCGGCGGAACCTTACCCGATGGATTGCCGTCAGCGCGCTTGCATCCCGGCGTTGAGCCGGATGCATGGCGTGATGCGCTGGCACTCGCCGAAGCGTTTATCCGTGCCATGAATGGTGATTGCAGGTTTTCCGAAGACTGGAAGCCGTGCCATCAGGCACTGGTGCAGCACGTCGAAGAGGCTCGCGTAAAAATCGGCCGACTGGGCTAACTCTCATGCAGGATCTTTTCGGCACCCCTGATGATGAAAGAAACTTGGGGTGCTGACGCTCGAGGGCAGAGGTCGCGAAAACCTTTGATGGTTGCGGACCGCGAAAGCTAACTCGACCGGCCGCCATTCACTCGTACCCCGGATTGCCTGGCATGTTCTGCACAGGGCATGGACAGCGCACATTAAAAAGAGCCGTCGACGAGTCGACAGGCCGTTGAATGGCAGCGCCCTTGAGCGCCAGCACAGTCGAAATCATAGTGCTTTTGCTCAAGGGGGTTGTATGGAAATCACACCGATTCACAAACGGGTGATTGGTCTGGACGTTCACCAGAACAAGATCAGCGCCTGCGCCATTGCCGAACAGGCTGATGGCACGGTGACGGTCGAGCACTGTGAATTGGCGGTTTCAAGCGCGACCGTACGGCGCTGGCGCACCCTGGCAGCCACAGATGGTCTTGCTGCAAACGATACCCGGCATCGACGCCATGGGCGCTGCCATGTTGCTGGTGGAGATGGGCCCAGACATGACCAGCTTCGGTAATGCTCAACGCTTGGCCTCGTGGGTGGGTATCTGTCCCGGCAACAACGAGAGCGCCGGCAAACGCAAAAGCGGCAAAACCCGCAAGGGCAATGCGTGGGTGCGCAGACTGCTGTGCGAGTTCGCTCAGGCGGCCGCTCGCAGCCGGTGCGCCCTCAAGGATAAGTTCGCCGCGCTATCGATCCGTAAGGGGCACAAAAAGTCCATCGTGGCGCTTGCGCACAAGATGCTGCGAATCATCTACGCCATGCTCAGCGCTGCCACCCCCTACCAGGACCGTACCGTCGACTACGAGGCCCTGACTGTCCAGCGTAACGCGCCGCGCTGGATCAAAATGCTCGCCAAGCACGGCTACCTGCCCGCCAACGCCTAACCGTATCTCACTCTCTTCGCTCGTTCGCAAAGGCATTGCGTTACGCCAGGTTCCCACTCGCCCCTTACCAGGGTTCTTTCACATTAACTCGATACGGAGGTTTTTACCAAGCGCCTTCGCCGCACTGGAGAGCGTTGTCAGCGTCAAGCTGGTGTCAGCCTCATCGAGCAGACGATTGAGTGCGGCCCGGCTCGTGTGCATCTTTGCGGCTAGAGCGGTCTTGGTCAGATGCTGCGCTTTCATTTCCTGCGCGATCTGCCAGGCCACAATACGCTTGATGGCCACAGCGGAGGTTTCCTCAAGCACGGCTTCTTCAGCCAGGAAATCATCAAAACTACTGCCAATGTGGGGGTTCATGCGCTACTCCTGAGTTGTTGCAAACGACGCTTGCCCACTTCCAGTTCATCGGCTGGTGTGGCCTGTGATTTCTTGATGAATGCATGAAGCAAGATCATCGCGTGCCCGACCACAGTAAACAGCACCCGTGCAATCCTGTCCGCGAGATGAATTCGGATTTCCCACAGATCCTTTGCCAGTTTGCGCACCAATGGCATTCCGAGCGGCCAGCCGAACTGCACCGTCTTGATGTCTTCGCCAATCTTGCGGCGCTCGGAGGCAGGTTGCGCCTTCAGCCACTCTCGTACAGGCTCTTTACCACTTTCTGTGGCGAAAAAACGCACGTCCAAAATCGGGGGCTTCATGGCTTGAAATGTACCATTATTGGTACGTGAAAGCGAATTGTCTTAGAAACCTCAGTTGGACGTGTCCGAGTGTGCGTCTGGGGCGTCGTCTGGCAAGGCGCGAGGCTGCACCAACGTATACGGCGCGCGCCATACTGGCTAAAGAGTTTCACCGCAACAGCCACGGTGATGGCGACGGGGCCGCTCAGTATCGACACAGCGCTCCGGCAGCGCCTCAATCCGAGAACCAGTCGAACAGCTTCTTGACGCCATAACCAACCGCCGCCACGGCCGCCACGGCAGGCACGACTCCACTGACGGTAGCGGTGACACCTACCAGCCCTGTCGTCAGCGTGCCAGTGGTGAGTCCCCCCGCAGCGACAGCACTTGCAACACCGGCGCTGCCCAGCGTGCCGGCGGTGCTGGTGACCAGAGACTTGGTCGCCACCGACGTGGCGGCGCTTGCCAGCGCCGGCGCCAGAGCGTCGCTCTTCATCACCACCGTACCCGCCTGCGCGGTCTGCCGCAACATGGCGGCCAGCCTGAACGCGTCGGGCATGGCCATCCCTGCAGCGATCACCTGATGACTCACTTTCACGCCGAAGATGCACCACATGGCGAAGTGCTCGCAGTTGTTCCACACCAGGCTGTATTCATCTTCACCCAGCTTTTCAAAGGCACGCACCACGGTTTCATGGTGATCGAAAACGCGTGCCGGATGATTGATGACCTTCACCTCGGCACCATTGGCGAACTTCCGCAGCGAAGTCTCTTCGACCGGCCCGGCCGACAGACCATCGGCAAAGCCGCTGTAATGCACCACGCGGTCATTGCCTACATAGATGCCATGGTGGGTATAGCCGGTGCGTGCCGCGGTCAGGTGGTCGCCTGCTTTCATGTTGAATCTCCTTGTGGGATGCGGGAATGTCCGGGGTTCAACCATGCAACGCACAAGCCGGCGTGCTTTTCAAACATTCGAACGAATCTTGTTCCCATGGGGATTTGTCACACCGCCCTGCGCCCAAACACGACTAGAATCGAGTCTTCGAGAAGCAATCAAAAAATACCGTTCGACTACTCGGAGTTCATTCGATGACACACCAGCTGCTACTTCCTGCAACCGAGCCTCTACCCGAAACGGCCCTCGACGCCACCAGGATCGACGCCTCCATTCTCAGCGGCGAAGTCAGCACCGATGACATCGAACAGCTTGATCGCTTTCTGGCCCAGCTTGCCCCACCGCCCACGCACATTGTCGGCAGCACGGCCACCCCCACGCTGTACTGGCTGCTCGCACTGCGTGCGTTCCCGCAGGCTCAGGTACGGTGCAGTCTCGGCAACGGCCCGGAAAAACGCTGGCTTGACCTCAAGCACTCAGACGCTGGAGACACCCCGGCGCAGATTCTGCCCCACGAAACAGGCCACCTCGCCCCTCCGTCCGCCCCCCTCGCCCCTCCTTCCGCGCAGGCCCCGGCACCGGCACAGGAGGTACAGGCACCGGTACAAAGCGCGACGACGTCGGCCACAAGCGGCCAGCCGGCCACCGATCCGGCCGCCGCGAGCGTCCCGGAAACTGCCCCTGAAGCCGCCCCTCAAACCCCACCTTCGCCCGCGACCGAGCCACCAAAAACAGCCCCCGAGCCCAAAGCGCGTCCAGCCGCCTCACCCTCGTCGAACATTCGTGAACTGCCAGACCGCACACTCATTTTCGAAACGTACAAATATGCGGCCTGGGGCGCGGACGAACCTGAACACGCCCGCGCCCTTGACCGGCTGCAGGAAGAAGCCTTGCGACGCGCCGAACAAAACCCGACGGACAACGCCCACCTGCCTGCCGCCCTGCAGAAGGCACGCCGCTCGGGAGAGCACGCCTGCCTGCTCGGGCAGCAGCTTCTGGGCAAGCTCGACAAGACCGGCCCCAGCGCCGAAATCAGCGCCTGGATCGAAAAGGTTTCCGCCAACGCCCATCCGAGCGTGCGCCGCCATCTCGACATCACGCTCACAAAATGGCAAGACCGTCAGAAAAAACTGCGCCAACGCGCCAATGAACGAAAGCAGACCCAGCAACAGGCCCGACTCCATGGCAAACCGCTCAGGCACTCCAAACTTGAAACCACCCAACTGATCAACGGCCACCACCCCAACAGCCTGCGCCATCAACAGCCGGCCACCCAGTGGGACATCCTGATCGACGAAACCGGCTCCGTATTCGACGATGCGGCCGACACGCTCAATCCCACCGACCACACCCTCGGCCGCGTGGTCGCCCTGGCGGTGCCGCAGCGCGCCAAGTTGCCCGAGCTACCCACAGGGTTTCACGCGGCGGACGCCACCGACGCACAAGTCGACCAGGCCCTGCAAGCGGTGCTCAACGCCCCGGTCGGCATCTTCGGCTTCAGCGTGCGCGACACTCTGGCCACCTCCACGCAATGGATCGGTCACATTCACCAGCTCGTGCGCTGGGTGTTGCTGCAACTGCCGCTGCGCACCGACCAACCCTGCCGTGTCCGCGTACTGATCGAGGAGCGCAGCGGCTGGACTCAGCACGAATCGCTGCGCGCACTGAGCAGCATCCTCGAAGACGAACTGCGCGAGCTGCACCCCGAGCGCTACCGCCAGCTCACGCTGTCGCTGGACTTCATTGCCAAGACCGACCACAACATCAACGGCTATGTCGACACCATCGCCTACACCTGGGGCAGCCCGGGCAAGGCCAGCAAGGAGCGCCTGAAGCGCTCGCGTTTGCTCGGTCACTGCCTGCTGCGCCCAACCGACGACGCCCTCGCCGAGCGCCTGTATCTCGCCCTCGACCGGCGTCGCACCCTGCCCACCGCCGACTGGTACGCGTTGTGCGCGGCCATCCCGGACGAACCCGAAGGCGGGCTGCTGCACGGCTTTGCCGACCAGCTCGGCGAACAGGCCCGCGACAACCCCGCGTTCTGGCATGCCTGCCTCGACGAAGTACGCCAGCGTCTGCGGCTCAAGCAGTTCCGGCTCAATGAGCTGGCCGCCGCGCTCGGCTGGCTCGAACGCTGGTGCCCGCAAGGCACCCACCTGCCAGCCACCCAGCAACTGCGACTGGAAACCGCCCGCCTCGCCACCGAAAACCATCGCGGCGAGATCAATCCGCAGCGCTTCGAGCGTTGCCTCCAACTGTCCGGGCAGCTCATCGACGAAGCCCCGGACGAAGCCTGCGAGGCGGTCCTGCGCCTGGCCGTCACCACCGCCAACAACTTCCAGTTCGACATACTGCAAGACACCGTGCGCGACTGGCTTGCCCGGCCGGTGGCCGTTCCCGGCCTGCTCAACCACGCCAAGCTGCACTCCACCCTCGGCCAGCTGCTCGCCTTCACCGCGCAACCGGCCGCGGCCGTCGCCAGCTTCGATGCCGCGCTGGCCGCCTTCGGCCGCCTGTCCGACCCCGCCCAGGTCCGGCGCGAATCGGCGCAAACCGGCATCTATCGCGTCATTGCCCAGCTTGACGACGCCACCCTCGATCCGGACGAGCGCATTGCTGGCGTGGTCGATCACTTGCGTGTCAGCACCGGCAAACCCAACCCGCAAGCCATCAGCCGCGCGCTCGCCTGCTCCGGTCAGCAGGCACGCTTCGACCACCACCTGTGGCTACGCACGCTGGTCGCCCATCCGCAGCAGATGGCCGCCGCACGCAGCGCCTACCTCGATGCGCGCGCGCAATGGCAGGCCGGCGAAGATCACCCCTGGCCGCTGATCGACGCCTACCGCGCCTGGCTGCTCCACGATGCCGGGCAAGACGAAGAAGCCGCCACCTATTTTGGCAACGCCATTGCCGGCTGCGAAGCCTCCAGCCACGGCCCCACCCTGCAATGGATGGCCGAAGTGCTGCGCGTACTCGCCCAGGCGCTGGGCCTGCCGGTCGACGACGCAGCGCCCGAGCCACGGCTTGCCGAATTGCAGCCGCGCCTGCCCTACGCCCCCTTCGCGGCGCTTGCGGCATTTCGCGAGCAAGCCGCCACCGCGCCATCGCCCGAGGCCATCGTCGCCGGTCTCAACGCCTGCCTGCCGTTCAACTTTCACTGATCGCGCAAGGCCGCAAGCCAGTCGACGGCTTGCGGCCATTCCATGGCGGATTGGTTTGCGATAGAATGGCCGCTGTTCTGACCGCGCCGGGCCTGCTTGTATTTTCGTTTGGCCGGGGAGGCCGCTCCCCGCACCCACGAAGTTTTCCGCAACCCCCTTTGCAGGGCGTTGAAAACAAAGGCGAAATTAGACCGAGCAGTCCGAACGGATGCCCTGATTAGAAAGGGATTAAGACCGTTGATCTCGGCCAGCTTGGCAACGCGGACATGTCCGAACGGATGCCCTGATTAGAAAGGGATTAAGACCGAACAGCGCCAAGCCAATAGCGCCGATGGTGTGTCCGAACGGATGCCCTGATTAGAAAGGGATTAAGACTATTTCATCGAACTCGGAAAATACCGAATGGATTGCGTCCGAACGGATGCCCTGATTAGAAAGGGATTAAGACTCGACGGTGACCTGCACCTTGTACAGACCATTCCGTCCGAACGGATGCCCTGATTAGAAAGGGATTAAGACCTGACCACGCAACGACTCACCTCGACCTTCGTGAAAAGTCCGAACGGATGCCCTGATTAGAAAGGGATTAAGACCGTAGCAAAAATCCCACCAGTCGTAATTAGTCCGAACGGATGCCCTGATTAGAAAGGGATTAAGACTGCGAGCAACGGGTAGTTCATTGCAGCGTGAAACGTCCGAACGGATGCCCTGATTAGAAAGGGATTAAGACGCGTCGGGCATGGTGCGTCAGGCTTTCGCCGTGGGTCCGAACGGATGCCCTGATTAGAAAGGGATTAAGACGTATTGATCCCCCAGGCGTGATAGGGTCGTAGACGTTGACCTGCCCGGATTTGTAGAACGGGATTGTTTCAGCACATGAAAAAAACGGCAGCAGCCCCAAAGGCTTCTGCCGTTTTTTGTCGCCGCTGCAAAGGCCGTGTTCAACCGCTGGCGTGTGTCGAGAGCTGGATGTCCTCCGGTGCCAGGGCCAGGCGATACTGGCGCGGCTTGCGGCCTCCGTCATCGACCGGATACGGCCCCGCCGCCGGGCCGAGTTCGCGGCGCAATGCCTTTCTCAGCTTCGACAACCGCGACGAAAAGTAGCCACCGTCCATCCCCTTGCCCAACGCACGCGCCGGCTCTTCGATCCCCCCGGCGATCCGACGATGAGGCGCAGCGCGTGCAGGTAACGGGCCGCGCGCTGCGGGTATCGACCAGCCCCTGGCCTGCCGTCTCGGTGGAGGCCCTGCCCCAGCCGAACCGCATGGCGGGTACGCGTGAGACAGCGTTCAGGCTTCGACCGGAATCCCGAAGTGGACGACCGATCCGGTCTCGAGGCGCGCTTCGGCCCCCGCAAGCTTGCCAAGCGGGCAATTTCCGACCCTTGCCCTCATCATTGATCTCGTGCCATCACAAGCCACACCACGACAACGACAACCACACCACGGAGGCCCCCATGATTCGCCAACTGTTCGACCGCCTTGCCATGCTGCTGACCAGCACCGACGCGAATCGCGATCTCGACCACTCGCTGCCGCCAGTGTCCGACGACACTTCCTACCCGACGAGCGGATACGTCGACGACGCGGGCTCGAACGCGGATTCAGCGTTTGACAGCGATCCGCACCCGGTCAACCCCGCCACAGGTCTGCCGATGGTTGGCGGCATGGGCGGCGTCGATTACGCCGGCAATCCTTACGGGGTGGATCTTTCCAGCCCGGGGAGCGAACCGGGCATCGGCACCGCTGACGATGCGTTCTACGGTTCGCTCTTCGACAGCTTCGGCTGCGACCACGACAGCTTCTCCGACCAGTTTTCCGGCGGGTACGACCGCTTCTCGGATAACTCGAGCGGGTCCAGCGGCTCCGACTGGTAAGCTCTCGCCATGCAGACTCTCCCGAACACACCCCCCCCATGACCGGCCGCCCCAGCCTCCGCCGCCTTCCGGTTCGCGCAACGGTTTTCCTCGTCCTCGCGGTGCTCGGCGCGCTCATCGCGACGCTGGGCCGGGCGTTCGACACTGACGAACCGTCTGCTTCACACCTCGCCTGGCTGATCGATCTGGCGGCGCATTGGCAGTGGGTTTATCTGCCGACCGGCCTGCTCGCTGCGGGCTGGCTGCTGTGGCGCGGTTACCGCATCTGGCCGCTACTCGCGCTGCCGGCGTTGGTCAGCGCGTGGGTCAGCACACCACCGACGCTGCCCCTGATCCGCTCCCCCGAGCCAGCCGCTCAATCGCTCACCGTTGCCAGCGCCAATATTCATCTGGACACACAGGATTTGTCGGCCTTGTACGACTGGGCCGTGGCAGAACGGGTCGATGTGCTGGTCCTGCTCGAGGTCACACCGGCACATGTGGCGCAGCTGAACACGTTCGGAGATTTCGAATACCGATTGATCCATCCCGATTACGGTCCATTTGGCGTGGCCATCCTCTCCCGCCTCCCCTTGCACGCCGAAGGCATCATCGAATCCACATTCGAAACCCCGGTGCTGCGTGCGCGGGTCGAGTGGAAGGGCCGCAACCTGGCGCTCTCGGCGGCGCATCCGATGCCGCCGCTGTCACCGGCCTATCATCAGGCGCGGGCGTCGATGCTGGAGCGCGAAGCAAAGTGGGGCGCGGCACACGGCTTGCCCGCCATCCTCGCGGGCGATCTCAACGCCACGCCCTGGTCCAATGGCATGCGCGTGGCGGCCGCGCACGGCCTGCTGCGGAGCGCCGCGTACGCCCCCAGCTGGCCGTCACGCCTACCCCTGCTGCCAATCGACCACGTACTGGCCTCGCCACACTGGTCGGTACTCGAAAGACAGATCGGCCCCGATGTCGGCTCCGACCACCGCCCCGTACTCGCCCGCCTGGCGATACGCGAAACCTCGGGCAACTGAACGGTTGTTCAATTTTCACTGACTCAAACGGCAAGACACCCGCCCGTTGCAAGCTTGCAGCGGGCCCGGGGGCGGCTTGGGTGCGCTACGATTGCCTTCGAACCAGCCGTTGCGCGCAAGCACCGGAGACCGCCACGGTTCAACCGCGATTGCGCTGGCATTTATCATCAACGCTCTACGACGCGACTTCCGCAATGAATACGGTACGATTTACCTGTTACTGGATCTAATCCCAGCGATTCGCCGTCAGGCTCAATGGCAACAACCGCCCCTTGCTGCACACGGAGCGGCCAGCGGCAATATATCCCGCCTCGAGGAGAAACCCACACCATGCTCCACGCCTATTTGTTCGAAACACGTGGCATCCAGCGCTTTCTGTTTTCCAGCGGAAGACTGCGCGATATGCTCGGCGGTAGCGAACTGCTCGACTACCTGTGTGCCGATGGCGGTCTACTCGACCAGACGCTGCAACAACTCGATCTCACCCCCCGCGTTGCCCGCAAGGCGGGCGGCGCGTTCTACCTGCTATTCACTGACCGCGCTCAGGCCGAGCGCCTGCGCGCGACCTGGCGCCTTGCCTGCGCACGCTGGATTCCCGGTGTGGAGCAAGTGGATGCCCTGGCCAGTGCGGAAACGGCCCGCGAGGCCATCACCAAGGGCCTTGAAATCCTGCGTGAAGCCCGCAACCGCATGACGGCCGACCTGCCCCGCCCCGGCCCTCTTTCCGAACGCAGCGCACGCACTGGACTGGCAGCGGTCAAGCGCGACCGCAAGGAGTCGCTCGACGCGCCCACCGCGCGCCAGCGTAGCTTCAAGCGCCCGACCGATGCTGCCGCATTGTCACAGCGCTTTCTGGATCAGGACGGCCTGATCTGGCCGGTCAACTTCGAGGAATCCGCCCCGGCCAGCGAACGATTTCCGCTGGGCGAGCGCCGCCTCGTCGGCCTGCTCCATGCCGACGGCAACGGTCTGGGCGAATTGCTGCGCGTGCTCAACGAAGCCTGCCGCAACGCAAACGACGACACCTACATCCAGCTTTACCGCACCTTCTCGGAAGGACTGGGGCGCGCCACCCTGCAGGCCGCGCGCGAAGCCAGCCGCAAAGTGCTGGTTCCGGCCGCACAGGATCAGGTCTTGCCGGCGCGCCCGCTGGTACTCGGTGGCGACGATCTCACCATCTTGCTGCGTGCCGACCTCGCGCTCGACTTCACCCGCTGCTTTCTTGACGCATTCGAAACCGCCAGCAAGGAAGCGATGCACGAACTGCATCGCGCCTTTCAGGAGGCAAAACTCGACCCCAAGGCGCTGCCGCAATACCTCACCGCCTGCGCGGGTCTGTGTTTCATGAAATGTACCCAGCCCTTCCACGCAGGACACGAACTGGCCGAATCGTTGTGCAAGCGCGCCAAGGGCGCCTCGCGCAAGGTTCGCCAAGCGGAAGCCCCCATGCCCGCCACGCTGGCCTTTCACAAGGTTCAGGACAGCATCATTGAAGATGCGGAAAGCCAGTTCCGGCAAAATCATGTTGCCACCCACCGCCCTGCACGCGATCCGCACCGCGATACAGCGCCAGCGGACGCCAGTAACGTCGAGCAACGCGAAATCCACCTCGCCCTGCCCGCCTACGCGCTGCGCCCGACGCCGGGCCTGCCCGCACTGGACGATCTCGACGCCCTGCTCACGATCTTTACCCAGACCCGAGGCGAGGGACGCATCAACGACCGACCGTTGCGCGAGATTGCCACCCTGATGTACTCCAACCTGCCACTCGCACGCCAGGCCTACACCCGCTGGCGCGATCTGGCCGGACGGGAGAACCACCGCGCCCTGCAACGCTTCGATAAGGCCTTGCATGCCCTGGTGGGCGCCACCGCCCCCGACTTGCCCTGCTCGCTGACGCGTGACACAGACCCGGGCAGCGCTGCCGCGCACACGCCCCTTTCCGATCTGCTTGCACTGCTCACCGTGCAAGCCACCCCACGAACCGCAGCGGAGGCATGCCCGCAATGAACGCCGCTCACACCACTCCCGCGCACACGCCAACGTCACCTGACCAGGCCGAGGGCGCCTTGCATCTGCACTTCTCCCAGTATTGGCACGCCGGCAGCGGACGCGGCAGCGGCTACCATCTCGACGCCTTGTGCGAACGCGATGCAAACGGCCTGCCGACCCTGCCCGGGCGCCAGCTCAAGGGCGTGCTGCGTCATGCGGTGCGCCGCGCCGAAGCCTGGGGCTGGCTCACCAACCTGTCTCCACTGCCGGACGGTCCATTACAAGACCACGAAACCCTGATCTTCGGCAGCCAGAGCCAGGCCGAGCACCGCAACGCCACCCAGCCCGGAATGTTGCGGGTCGACAGCGCACACTTGCCCGAAAAAGAGTCACGCTGGCTGGCAGCGCCCGAACAGCACGCCATTCGCGCCGAATTGTTCGCCGAACTGTTCTCCACCGCGATCAACGAGCAGGGCAGCGCCCAGCGTTACAGCTTGCGCGGCACCGAAGTGTGCCTGCCGGTAACGCTGCAATGCACTCTTGCGCTGGCCATTACCGCAACACATGACGATCTGCGCGCGCAACAAGCCGCCTATCTCAAGGCTGGCACGGGGTGGGCAGTGTTACTCACCGCACTGCCGCTGATCGACACCCTGGGTGCCCACCGCAGCCGTGGCCTCGGAGAGGTGCGCCTCGAACTCATCGCCCCCGGGCAAGGAGCCTGAGCATGCCGCAAGCCTATTTCGACATTCTCCTGGAACAACCGCTGATTCTCAGCCAACACGCCGCCTCGGCCGGCGCCCATCAGTGTCTCGACCTGATTCCCGGATCGACCCTGCTCGGGCTGGCCGCCGGACGGCTCTATGCGCAACTGTCGCAAGACTCGGCGTGGGCACTGTTCCATAGCGGCAAGGTGCGCTTTGGCGACGCATTGCCGCTCGATCCGTCTGGCTGCATCGCCTATCCGGTGCCACTCAACTGGCACACCTACAAGGGCGAGCGTGCCCGCGACACCGGCGACCGCCTGCGCGCCGATGCGGTATTCGACCCCGCCCGCTTCGACACCGACCCACAGCGCCAGCCGGTGCAAATGCGCGGCGGCTACGTGAGCAACAACGGCCGGGTGGTACAGCCCGAACTGGAGAGCACGCTCAAGACGGCCATCGATCCCGACACCGGCATGGCTGCCGAAAGTCAGCTATTCGGCTATCAAGCCCTGCGTGCCGGCCAGGTGTTTCGGGTGCGCATCGATGCTGACGACGATGTTTCCTCCCAGGACTGGGAATGCCTGCTCGCGCATCTTGCCGGCCCTGCCCGCTTCGGCCGTTCACGCAGCGCCCAGTTCGGCCGGGTACGCATCGTCACCACGCCGGCAAGCGCCTGCCCGGACACAAGCCACCACCCAAACACCGCTGTTTCGGCAAACAACACCGAACTCACCCTGTGGCTGTTGAGTGACCTGGCACTGGAACGCCACGGCCAGCCGTGCCTGGAACCCGACCCCGCCCTGCTCGGCCTGCCCGAAGGCACCTTCTGGGAAGTAAACAGCAGCTTTTTGCGCACCCGCCGCTACAGCCCTTACAACGCCTACCGTCGCCACCATGACAGCGAGCGTCAGGTCATCGTGCGGGGCAGCGTGCTGCGCTACCGGTTGCCGCGTGCGCTCACTGCGGAGGAGCTCGCCAGGCTCAACAACGGAGTTGGGCTACACATCGAATCCGGGCTCGGTCGCGTGTGGGTCAATCCGCCGTTGCTCAGCCACGCACAGCCAGTTTTCATGGACGATGTGCCGGTAACCGCAGACCATCAAGCCGCCCCCCTTGTCCCGGCCGCCCAGCCACGCCCGGCCGGCAGCACGCTGCTCGACGTGCTCGAACGCCGTGTTGCCCGGCGCAATGGCGGCAGTGTCGCCGAAACCGCAGCGCGTGCGCTGTACGCCGAACTGTGCGAACGCATCCGCGAGGCACGCCGCTTTGCCGCCCTGGCCACCAATGTCCCGCTGGAAAGCGCTCCGGGCCGCAGCCAGTGGGGCAGGCTCAAGCAACTGGCCAGCGACCTGCGTCATCCGCATGAACAGGACACCCTGTGGCGACAACTGTGCACCGCGGAGAACGCCATTCTGCGCGAGCGCAGCGGCTGGGATACCCGCTACGGCCCCGAGCCGGATCAACAACTTCACGTATGGATGCGCCAACGGCTTCAGCCCCTGCACGGCAACGTCAGCGTCGATCTGGCCAGCGTCATTGGCCATCTCGCGGTGCTCGGGCTGCAGCCACACTGGCAGCGCTGCGTGTCCGGAGCCGAACAGACTGCCTCGCAGGAGAACGCCGCATGACGATTCACCGACCCCACTACTGCCTCGCCCGTGTCACGCTCGAAGCCCTCAGCGCGCACGGCATTCACAGCGGACAAGGCGACTTTACCCATGACGTGCTGCTGGTGCGCGACGCCAACGGCCTGCCCGCACTGCCCGGCAGCAGTGTTGCCGGCGTACTGCGCCAGGCCTACCGCAACCAGCACGGCGAAGCCGCCGCCAATACCCTGTTTGGCTGCGGTGGTCGCAACGCCGCCGCCTCGTGGCTCAACGTGAGTTGGGCCCTGGTGCACGACAGCACCGACACGCCGGTGGAAGGGCTGCGCGGCGACCTCGACAGCGACCCGTTGCTCGCGCGCCTGCTCGACGACAAACCGCTGGTACGCCAGCGCGTTCGTCTCGAGCACACGGGCACCGCCGCCGACAAGGGAAAATTCGACGTCACCCTGATTCCGGCCGGCGTGCGCTACACCGGCTGGCTGAGTTACTGGTGCGATGGCAGCGAGGCCTCGTGCGCCCACTGGCAGGCACTGCTCGAACTGCTCAACGGCCCGCCGTTGCGCCTGGGACACGGCACGCGCAGCGGCAATGGCCACTTCAAGGTCATCGAGCTTGCTCAAGCACGCTGGGACTTGCGCGAACCGGCGGGGCACCAGGCCTTTGTCCAGCGTCCGCGCTCACGCAGCCAGCGCCAGGGCCTCAAGGCCTTCTCTGACTGCACCCGGCAGAGCACCCCGAGCCTGACGCTGAAACTGCGTGCCGAAGGAGGCTGGCGCGTGGGCAGCGGCGAACAATGGCTGAACGATCCCGGCCAGGCCGCCCATGCCGACGACGTGCGACAACCCGACCTGCTCCCCCAACATGAATACCGCGCCGTGTGGTCAGGCGCGCAACACGGGCAGCAGCGTGGTGAGTGGTCCGCACACTACCATCTGCTGCCGGCCAGTGCAGTCAAGGGCGCGCTGCGCCACCGCGTCGCGTACCACTACCGCTGCCTGAGCAGCGACTTTGCCGAAGCCGGCAAGGATGCGGCACCGGAAACCTGCCCGGCCGTAGTCGAACTCTTCGGTCACGCCAATGATGACGACGCCCGGGCCGGCGTACTGGTGTTTCACGACGTATGCCTGCACGCCGCCCAATGCGGACAGTGGATGCACAACCGCATCGACCGCTTCACCGGCGGGGTGATCAACGGCGCCTTGTTCAGCGAAGAAGTCCTGTGGCAGACCCCGCTCGACCTGCACATCGATGTGCTGCCGGCCGCCGCCCACGTCAGCGCCGACGCGCGCAAGGCGTTGGCACGCACGCTCGACGATCTGGCTCGTGGCTGGCTGCCGCTGGGCGCCAGTGGCAGCCGCGGGCTGGGCAGCTTCATTGGGCAGGGCGATCAGGCGCTTCAGTGGTCCGACCAAGGTGAATGGATCAACGCAACCCCCGCCACGGAGAACGCAGCATGAATGCAGCGCCCATCGCACAATGGCTCGCCGATCTGGCCCTGTTGCCCGAGACCGACGCCGAACACTGGCAGCCGTTTCGGCACACGCTTGCCGAACAGCGGCTGGACATCGACACGCTATCGACGCACCTTGCCGCGCTCGGCCCGGTCAGCGGCTGGTTGACCGAAACCGGTCGCGTGGTGCAACTGCGCGAGCACGTCATCGACCTGCGCAATCGCCCGCTTGAAGGCGAATTCTTTGCCGACAGCCGCCACTGGCAACTCGTCCACCACGGACGTGGTCAGTGGTGGCTGTACGAACACCAGTTGCAGACCTGCCCCGCTGCCGAAGCCACCCACCTGGGCGAACCGGTGTCGCACCTGCTCGCAGGCACGCCGGGCGCACGCTTGCGCTACTGGCGGCTATGGACCGCCGGAGTCGACCACGCCCCCCATTGCCCGCTGGCCGTGCTGGCCGCCATCGAGGAGCCCACCGCATGCCCGTGACCTCTCCCTACCGCTTCGTCCCCCTGTCACGCCTGATCGTCCTGCCCGAGTGGGCGCCGCTGGTCAGCCACGACCAGCCCTTTGCCGATGGCCTGTGCGGCGAGCTCGCATTGCGTCTGACCGCACACACCCCGCTGTGCGTGGGCGGCAAGCAGGACAAGGCCAACGAACACACTCCCGGACGCGTCCACTTCTTCCGCACCCCGGACAACAAGCCGGCTATCCCCGGCAGCAGCCTCAAGGGCATGCTGCGCAACGTGCTCGAAATCGCCAGCTTCGCCCGCTTTCGCCAGGTCGAAGACCAGAAACTGGGCGTCCGCGACCTGTCCAACGCCCAGAACTTTTATTGCCGTGCCATCGTGCGCACCCCGGTACACGCCGGTTGGCTGCGCTTCGAGGGCGGGCGCTGGCACATCCAGCCGTGCGCCTTCTCGCGCCTGCACCAACAGGACCTGATCACGGCCTTGAACGTTAGAGCCAACAACTGGACGCAGTGCTCCAAAGTGCGTGACCGGTATCAGCTGATTGGCATTTGCCCACCGCTGCGCTTCGAGCGCAGCGAGACGATGCCCAACAACCCCAATCAGTGGCGTGCGCAACCTACGGCCAACGGTAGCCTGAGCGGCCGGGTGGTGGTCACCGGGCAGCCGGGTCCGGATTTCACCCGGCCCCGAGCCAAGAAATACGAGTTCATCTTTCACGATGGCGAGGCGCAGACCATCGAAGTCGCGCCCGAAGTAATGAGCGGCTTCCGCCAGATCCACGACGAATCCGAGGAGTGGACATTCTGGACCGGCAAGCTTGCAGCAGGCGCAATCCCGCACGGCATCCCGGTGTTCTACCACACCGATGGCCCGGCGGTGCGCTCGCTGGGCCTGGCAATGATGTACAAGCTGCCCTATGCGCACAGCCTGCACGAAGCCATCAGCCACACGCACAGCGCGCATCTGGACGGCACGCACCCCGACCTGCCCGACCTGGTGTTCGGCCACCTTGGCGACGAAGCCGAACAGGGCGGCCAGCGCCTGCAAAGCGGATTACGCGGACGCATCAACATCGGCCTGGCCAACGTCGAAGCGGATGCGCACGGCAACACCCCGGAGCCGACGCTCAATCCGCCCTGCATCCTGAACGGGCCGAAGCCGACCTTTTATCCCGCCTATATCCGTCAGGACGGCGGCAACGCGTTTCGCACCCTGATGGAGGCACAGGCGCAGCTCTCCGGCTGGAAACGCTACCCCGTCCGCGAACGGGCGGAGATCCCCCCCATCGCGGCCGGTAACGACAACAACCGCGTTCGAATCCATCTCGAAACGGTGGCCGAGGGCACGACCTTCACCACCCGGCTACGCTTTCACAACCTGCGCCCGGTCGAACTGGGTGCCGTGCTGTGGGCGCTGGATTTCGGCGGTCGTCCGGATCATCGTCACGCGCTGGGCATGGGCAAGCCATTCGGATTTGGTCAGCTGTCGATCGAAATCACCGGTCACACCCTGCGCACCAACCAGCCACAAGTCATCGCCTCCGGCGACGAAGCTCGCTTGCTGCAAGCCTGCCGCCTGGAGTTTTACGCCTTCATGGATCAGATCGTTCAGGATGCCGGCCACGATGGCTGCTGGGAAGATTGTCCACCACTGAAGGCGCTGCTTGAACAAGCCAAGCCTGCACGCGACACACAGCGGCTGGAATATCTGCCCACGCCGCAGGACTATGGACACCTGAAACGTCCGGGCGAGTTGAGCGAGGTCAAGCAAGTGTTGCACGACCACAGCGGCCTCAACCCCGGGCGTGACTTCGACACCACACACACCCGCGCTCACCAGACGAATCTGGCGGAAAGTCTGGAGCAGGCAAGTGCTGCGCTCAAACGCATCGAGAAACAGCGCAAAGCTGCCCAGGAAAAGGCAGCCCGTGACGCCCTCAAGCAGGATGCCTCACCGGAAGACTGCTTGCTGCTCGAGATCGACGAACTGCTCGACGCCTGCCTGTCGGGTCAGCCCACGGACACGCAGCAGAAAAAACTGCCGTCGCAACTCAACGAAGGACACCGTATCTCGGTAGACATGACTGCGGGGCAGCGAGCACGCCTGCGCGATCAGGCAACCCGGGCGCAAGCACTGACCGACAAGAAAACCGCCCATGCGGTCAAGAAGATTCTGCGCGACGTCCGTGCAGAAGGCGATACGGAAGGCGATACGGAAGGCGATATGGCGTAGCCCCGTCAGCTCGATGACCGCAGCCACCGCCGCCAGTACGGAGAACCCTCCGCAACCGGCGGCGGAGGCGATCAAACCGGCTGCGGTGGCGTCGCCGAGAGCACGTCACAACAAAAATGCCCGTATCCAAAACTGGTCTTGCTCCCCACGTGCAGCCAGCTACCAAGCCGCAGCCAGCCTTCGAGCGCCCCCAGCGGCCCCGACAGCAGCATCGTCCCGGAAAGCCCGCCGCTCTCCATGGACTGACGCTGCCGGGCGGAATAGCGCTCGAGCGCCTCCCAGCGCAGCGACGCCCGGATCACCTCCAGATGCTTCGTGGATTCAAGCAAGGCCTGCTTGCAGTCGCGTGAAATCAGCGGCGCCCCACTTTGCTGGGTGGCCAGCATCTGCAGCCGGCCCAGCAGGCGCTCGAAGAACACGCGCGGCGTCGGGCAGTGTTGCAGCACCCTGTTTTCATGCTTGATGCGCAGCGGCGAAACGAAGTCGACCAGCACCGCATCGATACCGGTTTGCGTCGCCAGCAAGTCCGCCGCCGAAACCGGTGCCAACGCATGCACACACCAACCCTGCTCCGGCGACCACAACACGCGTTCGCCTTGCGGTGAACAGGCCACCACCTCGAACACATCGTACCGATGGCGCGCGCGGGTCACGCCATTCAATCCCAGTAGCGACAGCGCTTCGAGACAACTCGCGGCATGGCGCACGGCCGGGCCCACCAGCATCAGGTAGAACGCAAACTCGCCACCGGCGGGCACCGGTTGGCGCAGTGCCAACCCCGGGCGCAAGGCATAGCCACGCACCTCCCCACCAAACTGCTGCTCCCCAAACAGATCCTCGAAAATCGGACGCAAATGAGCATGCAGCATCAACCCGAAGCCACCGTGCAGATCGGAATACGGATTGTCGAGTACAAAGCCCTGCTGCGCCTGGGCACGAATGCGCAGGGTCAGAAAATCCAGCCGCTCCGGAGCCTGAACGGCCTTCAAAACCACCGCACCGGGCGTGTCTGCATGCATCTTCATTCGAGACTCTCTTGTCTTTCGTGTAGCACCAACGCTACCCAAGCCCATATTATCCCTGCAATCGAAGACCGTTTCCGCATGATCAATGACATCCTGCTGCTTGTGTCGCGACGAGGTCATGTGCAACAGTGATGCCGATTCAGAATGAAGAATGCAAAGGACGCTTCATGTTCACCGGGACCCCCCTGCCTCCCCTGCCCGCCTGCCTCGAAGATGCACCGATGAGCAGCGGCCTGCTCTACTCCTGCGAGCAGCGCGCGCTCGCCTTTGGCGCCAACCGCCGCACGCCGGTCGCGCGCCGCCCGGTTGCCGATCTGCGGCGCGAGGGCGGACGTGTCGTGGTGCTGCCGTGCACCACCCGCGCCCGAGACAACGATGCGCGCTTTTTCGAGCTGCCTCTGGAACAGGTGATGTGGCTCGGCCCCCAGCCGGCAGATCAGCGCAACTCCGTGTTCGAACGCTACGAAGTGGTGCCCGCCGCCGCCCTCCACGGCAAGATCGGCATCATGGCGCAGCCGCTGCGCATCGAGCTGATGCAGTGGCTCCATTCACGTTACTGAGCAGGCGCGACCCGACATGACCCATCCTCCCGGCTCCCCCCATCCCATCCCCCATCCCACCCATCCGCTCGACGCCGAACTCTCCACGCTGTGGAGCCGGCGCGCGCAGCTCGACCAGGATGGCTGGGCGCGGCTGTACCGCGTCGTCATGGCCATCCTGCTGCCCTGGCGGCCGCGCATTCTGGCCGCCTTGCACGACGAACACGAGCAGTTCGTGCATGATTTCTTCACCGACAAGGTGCTGCGCGACGAAACCCTGCCAGTGGAGCGGTTTCATGCCGGTGCACTCAAGCATGCCTACGCCAACTATCTGACCGACCGCGTGCGCCGCGGGGCAACCGAGGCCAAAATGTTCGCCGCCCCACCCCCGGCATCGGCGGACGCGGCGCATGGTGCGTCCGACGAGCGCGCGCCCCTGCCCGAAACCCTCGCCGAATGCGGCGACGATGACGCCACCCTGCTCGCCGACAACGGCCTGGAGCCGCAGCAGCTGGCGCAGAGCGCGCGCCAGTGGCTGGAGCACAACGAACCCTGGGTGACGATCTATCTGGCCTTTCACCTGTGCCCGGACAAGGAACACCGCGAACCGCTGGTCCGTCTCGCACAACGGCTCGACATCCGCTCCCACCACCACAAGGCGGCAAAACTGGGCATCAACTGGAAAGGCTCGCCGGAAGACGGCAAGGACTTCGGCCAGACCCTGATCGGGCAATGGATCACGCGCGACCTGGGCGTCGCCATCGCACCGGAAAACCGCGACCTCATCCACCTGCTTTTGAAAATCCTCTGTTTCGAAGCGTTGACCTGGGCAGAAACCATGGAGTCATCGACATGAACACCTCGCTGCTGCCACTGCTGCCGTCGCTCGCCACCATCGAGCAGCGCTACTTCGGCATTTCCCAGGGCCTGATCGAGGCGGTTCGCCAGGGCCGCACGCCGCCGGGCGTGGCCGCTGCGGTGCGCGCCTCCGACGCCTGGCGGTCGGCCGAGGCCGGCGAGGGCCCGATGCCGGACGCCGACGCCGGGCACGCGTCGGCGCCGGCCCTCGACCCGGACAGCTTGCCCCTGCCCGCCGCCATCGCCGAGCGGATCGCGCGGCGGGTGAAGGCGCGAGCGCGCTTTGCCGACGACCCCGCCCCGTGGCAGGCCGGCGATCTGGTGCGCGTCGAGCGCATCGTCACCCCCCGTCCCGGCCAGCTCGACGCCATCATGCAAGCCCCGCTGTATGCGCTGCTCGACGGCCCGGCCGAATCGCCCGCGCTGTGGCATGGCTGGCTGGCGGCGGCTGAAACCGACTACGCCGGCTGGTGGGATTTCGTGCTGCAAGAACAGGATCTGCCCTTCGACCCGGAAGCGGCGATGATTCAGTTATGGAACCCGGTGCGCGTCTACACGCCGATGATCGCCACCCGCGTCGGCCGCCTCGCGCCGGCACGGCTACAGGCGGTGCGGGCACTGGCCGGAGAGTACGTGCGCGGCGAAACGCCGGCCGCGGTGCCGGTGTGGCCCGGACATGTCGCCAGTCGCCCCACCCTGCACCAGCTGCCGGTCGTCACCGGCAGCCCGCTGGGGGGCGAGGACGACCCGCGTCATGCCTACCAGCATCTGTATTATCACGCCGCCGAAGCACTGCGCCTGCCGGCACAGCTGGCCGTGGCCGCGCTGGAGGACACCCCGGCCAGCCTCCCCACCAGCGCCGCCGCCTTCATCCAGCACCTGCTCGATCACGGCCGCGCGCTGGGCGCCGCGCTGCTGGCCAGCCCCCGGCTGGCGGTGCCGATGCACGACGGCGAGCCCTTGCCCAAGGATCTGATCTGGGCCGACACGGCGCGCATCCGGCTCGACGAAATTCATGCCGACGGCGCCGGCTGCATCCTGCTCTGGACGCTGGGGCCGGACCCGCTCACCGCCGAGCTGCACGTCGATGGCGTGCTCGCCCAGCGCCATCAGCTCCAGCCCGACCACGCGCCCCTGCCCCTGTGCTGGGAGCCGGCCGATGCGGTCAGCCTGCACCTGCGCGTGCCCGCCACCGGGCTCGCCATCGAGCTGCCCTTCAACCTCGACCGGCCCTGAACCCCGCCCCCACCGCCATGCATGACGCCGCCGACGACGCCGCCCGCGCTCCAGCGCTGCTCTACCTCTGGTTCGAACACCTGGACGGGGCCGACTTTGTGCACCTGTTCAGCCCCGGCCGCCACGCACGGGTGCCGGCCCCGGCCCTGCCGTGCGCCGCCTCGGAGCTGCCCGATGCCTTCCTGCCGGCCATCGACGACGCCTTGCTCGGCGCCGACCCCGGCCACGCACAGGCGCTGCTGGTGCTCGATGCCGGGCTGCCCATCGCCTGGCAGCACGCCCCGTGGGAGCGCAGCCTGATCCGGGGCGCGCCGCTGGCCACCCAGTTTCTGGTCGTGCGTCACGCCCGGCCGCCGTTCGACGCCGCCCCGGCGGGACAGGCCACCTCCACCTCCACCGCCCCGGCCGCCGCTCCCGACGCCCGCGCCACGGCCTGGCTCAACCTGTTTCCGGCGGATGAATTCCACTTCGATTTCAGCCACGCCGCGCGCCTGCCCAACCGCATCGCGCCGCGCTGGATCGCACGCCAGTTGCCCCACCATCGCGAGCTGTTCGTGCTGGCGCATGGCGATGCGCGCGGACTGCTCGACGCCGACGGCCAGCCCTTCTCCCTTGGCGACCACGCCGGCACCCTGCCGCCATGTGTCTGGCTGCTCGCCTGCAACGCGGACGACGGCATGTTCGAGCAGGCACGCCAGCTGCTGCAACACGGCGTCGAAACCGTCGTCACCGCCTGGTGCCAGCTCGACGCACCGCACATGCAGGCCCTGCTCACACGCTGGATGGACGCACCGGCGGCGCACCATCCGGCAGCCTGGCTGTGCCGCCAGCGCGCGCGCGACACCGCCGACGGCGGCGTGCGCACCCTCACCGTGTTCGGCAAGATCGTCGCGCAGCAGGGCGAACAGGCGGCATTCAATGCGCGCACGCTGCACGCCTACCGCCAGCACAACCGGCGCAAACTGCCCCGGCTGGAAGATTCCGGCACCGCCTTCGAGCACGCCACCCGCGCCTTCGAGCCGGCCCGCGGGCTGTGGCCGCTGACCCGCGAATGGCTGTATCCCGCCCTGCTCAACCAGGCGGAAAACCGCGACCACCGCCTGATGGCGCGCTTGCTGCACCTGGCCCGCGACTGGGAGCCCTCGTCCGCGCGCTCGGTCGCCATGGCCAACAGCTGGAACCGCGAGGGGCACTACGCCCATGTCTGCGCCGAACTGCACCCGGTCATCGACGGCGGGCACGCCGATCCGCACGACCGCGCGCAGGCGCTGGGCCTGCTCGCCAACCTGGGCATCGACCTCAACCTGCCGGCGCTGTCCGACTGGGCGATCGCCGAGCACGAGCGCTGCCATGTCGACGACGCCGACGCGGCCCGCCAACAGGCGCACAAGCGACTCGACTGGTCTGCCCGGCTGGCCTTGCGCCGGCTCGACTTCGGTGCGGCGCTGCGCATCATGCAGCGCAAGCGCGAGCAGGCGCGCACCATGGCGGAGGGGCTGACGGCCATCGGCGACGACCGCCGCGAGCTGGCCTGGCTGCTCTACATCGACGCCTGGCGGCTGCGACTGGGCGACACGCGCGACGCAGGCCCGGCCGACGCCGCCTCGTGGCGGGAGCAGGCGTGGTCGGCGCTCCGTCCCGACGCCCCCCAGACCGGCAACGCCCCCGACCCCTACCTGCTGCGTGCGCTCGGCGCCCATGCCTGGGCCAGCGGCGATGCCAGCGAGCTTGACCGCCTGCGCGCCGAGCTCGCCCGTCACCCGTCGCCCAGCCCGCACGACCCCGGCCCGTCGTGCTTCACCGCTGCTTTCATCGCCCTGGCCAGCGCAGAGCCTGCCGCGCTGCCCGAAGTCATCCAGCGGTTGCGCGAGGCGCATTATTTTCTGGAGGGCGCGGCCTTTGCCGGGCTGGCCGGGCTGACCGATCAGCACGCCTTGCTGCTGGCGCAATTCAACGCGCTGCGCGACCGGGTGTGCACCGAACTGGCCCGCTATGCGTCCCCGGGTTTTCCGGCCGATCCCGCCAGTGGCGCGGCTTCCACGGCCATTCCCATGTAGATGTTCTTTTCAGGGTGATTTTTGCTGCTTTTTCAACGAGCGCCGCATTTTGATTACAAAGGAAAAAGCGCCATGTTTCATTGTTTGCTGATAGTCTATGGGTATATTTTCCGGCGAGCGCCGCAAACAGCCGTTTTTCCCCTTGACAATCAAGGGCCTGCAAAGGCACAGTTCACCTGCCCGGATTTGTAGAACGGGATTAAGACGAGGTCACCGACCTCCCCAGAATACAAGTCAGTCACGTTCACCTGCCCGGATTTGTAGAACGGGATTAAGACCTGTTCGATTTTCATGGGTGTCCTCCTGAGGGTGTTGACCTGCCCGGATTTGTAGAACGGGATTAAGACGCAATCATCCACTCCTTGACATCGTTTACGTACGTTGACCTGCCCGGATTTGTAGAACGGGATTAAGACACTTTTTTCACAATGTCAGACTTGCCAACACCGTTGACCTGCCCGGATTTTTAGAACGGGATTAAGACGAAACAGACATCTGCCAAATATACTCCTTTTGCACGTTGACCTGCCCGGATTTGTAGAACGGGATTAAGACGCCATGTTATGCTTGTGGGCATCGGTTTTCCAATTAGTTGACCTGCCCGGATTTGTAGAACGGGATTAAGACACGTGGTTACTTCTTGCCATACCGGAATTTCTTGTTGACCTGCCCGGATTTGTAGAACGGGATTGAACCCCCTCGACGGCAAAAGCCTCCGCGCTTCTGCCGTTTTTTGTTGCCCGACGCTTTCCCCACACCGCAAGCTTGCCGCCACCGCCCGCGGCCGCCCGTTCGCGTTATCGTCTTTCAACGGTAACGCGGCACACGGGCACTCGGCGCAACCCCGCCTCCCCGCTTGAAGCCGATTTTTTCCGCCGACCTTGAAAACCCGCTGCTCCCGCGCGTTGCATGAACAAACCCTCACTCACCACACAGGAGAACCCGTCATGCCAATCCCACTGCTTGGATGGATCGTCATCGCCACCGGCACTGCGCTTGTCGGCAAAATCATCTACGACGTCGCCTCCGACTCCGGCAGTGGCTCCAGCAGTGGCCCGAGCGAAGCCGAACTGGAGCGCCGCAAGGAGAAAGAACGCCGCAAGGCGCAGCGCCAGGCCGTGCGCGACGAAACCCGCGCCGAACTGAAGATCCTGCTGCACCGCTATGGCGTGTCGCCAACCGACGAGGAGCTCGACGCCCTGTTCGCCGACATCGAAAACGGCGGCAGCCCGGCCGCCACGCTGGGGCAGCTGTTCGCCAGCGGCGCCTGCGCCACCGACCAGCAGCGCGCCATCGCCACGCTGCGCGCGCATGTCGGCCAGCACCAGCAGGCACGCGACCGCCTGCACGCCCTGCGCCACCGCGCCTGAACCGCCCTTCCCCCCACACCGCCCGCCCGCTTGCCAACCACCCCACCCGCCAGGAGCCCGCGCATGTCCAGCCACCCCACCGCCCCCGACCGCTTCGCCACCCTCGACGGGCTGCTCGCCCGCCTCGCCCCGCTGGCCGCGCACACCCTGCCGGACGGTGAAGCCCGCGTGCGGGCGCAGCAGCATGCGCTCACCAGCCAGCGCACCCGCATCATGCTGTATGGCGCCTACAACGCCGGCAAGAGCAGCCTGATCAACTGCCTGCTGGGTGCCGACGACCAGGCCACCGAAGGCGAAATCCCCACCACCGACCGCGTCAACACCTTCGAATGGGGCGCGCACCTGCTGCTCGACACGCCGGGCGTGAATGCCCCGATCGAGCACGAAGCGGTCACGCTGGAGGCCTTGCGCACGGCCCATCTGGTGCTCTTCGTGGTGCGTGAGGGCGACCAGGACGTCGCCGATGTCTATCAACGCCTGTTCGCCCTGCTGGCCGAGCGTCGCCCGGTGTTCATCGTCCTCAACCACGAACACAGCGAGGGCCAAGGCAGCGAGGCGATCGAGACCGTGCACGCACGGTTGCGCACGCTGTTGCTCGAACAGGCGGGCCAGTACGGCATCGACGACGCCCAGCTGGCAAACGTGCCGGTGCTGCCGCTCAACATCAAGCTCGCCCACCGTGGCAACACCCTGGGCAAGCCCCTGCTCACCGCCCACTCCGGGTACACCGGCTTCATCGACCGTTTTCAGCGCTGGCTGGACGCCTCCGCCAGCGCCCACGGTCGCCTCGAAATCGCCGCACGGGCGGTCGAACGCGAGCTCATCGAGCCGCTGCGCGAGCACCTGCAAGCGGGCACCGACCACGCCCAGCGGGGCCAGCTCGACGCCCGGATCCAGGAGATCGCGCACCAGCACCACACCCTGCGCCTGATGGCCGGCAACCGCATTCGCAGCGCGGTGGACGGCCTGCGCCCGCGCATCGGCGAGGCGCTCGACCAGTCCGGCGGTGACGCCGACACGCTCAATGCGGCCCTGATGCGCATGACACAGGCAGAAGGCGCGGCGCTGTCGCAATGGCTCGAAGGCGTGGCCGGCGAAGCGGCCGAGCGCGCCGCCCGCGCGCTCGATACCCTGCGCCACGCCCGCTGCGCGGCTTCGGCGCCGGAGCACGATGGCCCCGGACTGTCCGCGGCGCTGGGCAAGACCATCGAGAGCGCAACCCTCGGCGGTCTGCGCCGGGTCGACAAGGAGCACGTGTCCTGGCTGCTGCAACTGGGGCGCAAGCTCAAGCTGCCGCTGCTCAAGGGGCGCTGGTCGAAGACGCTGGAAGCCTGGGCCGGCAAGGCCGTGCCGTGGTTGCACGCGGCCAGCATCGCCATCGAAGCCGGGCTGGCGGTGCGCGAGCAAAGCCAGCACAATCAGCGCGAACGCAGCCTGGCGCTGCAACGCGCGCACTGGATCGACGACATCGCCACGGACATCCAGTCGCGCCTGCTCGAAGGGGCGGAGGAGGCCATCGAGCAGATTCACGCCCACTGCGTGGCGCCCGTGCTGCACGAGCGCGAAGCGCTGCTGCAGGCGGCCAGCGCCTGCGAGCACGACCGCCAGCAGCTCGAATCACTGGCCGCGCAACTGCGCGCGCTGGTCGATGTGCGCCCGGACAGTCCGGCAGGCACCGGGCTCGCCCACGCGGCGTAGTACCATGAGCACGCAGCCGTTCCATCCATACCGAATTTAACCCAGACCCATGGAGCATGGCATTCGATGAACTCGCCCGCCGCCGTCCCAGTCGCAAACGCCGCCACCCAGCCCCTTAACGACTTGTGCTATGTGTGTGTGGTGTCCGACTTTACCCTGCCCAGTTTCGAGGCATGCCTGCTCCGGCGCCCGCGACATATCGTGCTGATCGTCAGCGATATCGTCAAACACCGGAAGGTGGATGAGCGGCTCAAGCAGCAGCTGGCATACAAGCTGCCGGACACGATCATCGACATTCTCGACGGCCAGCCCGACTGCCCCTTGCAGGGCGACAACCTGATCGAGAACCAGCACTGGACGCGCATCCGTTTGCTGCCCTGGCTCCAGCAGGCCGGCCTGCCGGCGGTAAAACACCTGAACTTTACCGGTGGCACCAAGACCATGACGGCAGTGCTGCTCGACGCCTATCCCTGGGACCAGCTCGATTACACCGCCAACGGACAACTCGAGATTCAGGAGTTGCTGCGTCGGCGCACTGGCGACGTCGTAGAGTTCATCGAAGCCGGGCGCTGTCCCGTGGTCAGCGCCCACCCCCTTCTGGTTGCCCGGCTGTACGCCGAAACGGCCGACTGCGACCCGGTCAACCGCATCGCACACGCGCACCCCGACGCGACGCTCGACATCGCACGCCGAATGTGGAAAGCACAGCAGGAAAACCAGGCCCCCCTGGCCGAAGTGCTCGCGGCATTCGACCGGGTCTGGGGCAACGGCGAGGCTTACCCAGTCAAGCAGGTCGAATTGTCGTGGCCGGCGTTTCTCGATCGGCCAGCGCCGAGCGACGAACAGCTCGCCTGGCTGCGCGACTTTGCCAGCCTGGCCGAACGGGATGTGTTCGACCTCACACCGGACGGCCTCTCCATCCCCGGCAACAAATGCAAGGGCATCCGGCGCGCGCTGCGCGACTGGATCAGCGGCATCTGGCTGGAACAACTGGGGCACGACTGGCTGCTCGAGGCCGGGCTGCAGGACGACTGGATCGCGCGCAACATCCATGCCGGCGTGGACGAAAAGAACAGTTCAACCCAGCGCGAAGCAGACCTGCTCATCCATCATCGCAACACGACCTTGTTGATCGAATCCAAAGCCGGCCTGCCGCGTGGGGATCACCCCAGACAAATGCTGCAGCAACTCACCAGCCTGGGAGATCTGTTCGGGCGCACCGGCAAGGGCCTGCTGATGAGTCCGGCCTTGCGTCGTCAACTCGAAGAGGCTCGTAAATGGGATGCCTTCATGGATAGTTGCAAGGCGCAGCATGTCACCCCGATCTCATCCCGGGAAGCGCTGATCCGTTTCGTTGCCCGCGTTCTGCCCGGCGGCGACACGCCCTCCGCCACCTTCTCCGGCAACCCGTCACCGCAAGAACAAGAGGAGCACATGGCATGACCACCTGGTTTGTCACCCGCCACCCCGGCGCCATCGAGTGGGCTGCCCGGCAGGGGCTGCAGGTCGACCAGCGCATCGACCACCTCGACCCGGAGGCCATCGGCGCCGGCGACACCGTCATCGGCATCCTGCCGGTCAATCTGGCCGCGCGCGTATGCGCCCGTGGGGCGCGCTTCTTCAACCTGTCGCTGAACGTCCCCCCCGAGGCTCGCGGCCGCGAGCTGGACGCCGATGAGTTGCAGACCTACGGTGCCTGTCTGGAGCAGTATCACATCGAGCGCATCGGCCAGGGCTGAAAAAAGCGCAGGCGTCGGGCAGGCGCCGCAAACAGCTATGTTCAACTTTTTTTCCACCGCTGTTGAAAACGCGGCGCTGCCGCGCGTTGCATGGACAAGCCCCCAACGCACCGCACAGGAGAACTCGACATGCCTTGGCCACGATCTGGATGGGCCACCATCGCCACCATCGCCGCCGTACGCGGCCTCGCCTGACCCGCACCCCGCCTGCCGCCACCGACCCCCTCCAGGAGCCCGACCATGCAAAAACTCGACGCCGCCACCCTCGCCACCCTGCACGCCCTGCTCCCCCAGGCCCGCACCGAACTCGACCGTCTGTTCGCCCTCACCCAGGCCGCCGCCCCGGTCGTGACCGTGCTGGGCAAGTACAACCACGGCAAGAGCACCCTGCTCAACACCCTGATCGGCGTCGAGCACTTCAAGGTCGCCGACGTGCGCGAAACCCGCGAAGTCAGCAGCCACGAACACGACGGCGTGTGCTGGACCGACACCCCGGGGCTGGATGCCGACGTTGCCGGCCAGGACGACGCGCTTGCCCACAACGCCCTGCGTCGCAGTGACCTGTGCCTGCTGGTGCACGCCATCGACGCGGGCGAGCTCGATGCCGAAGAACGCGCGCTGGGCCAACGCCTGCTGGCGCACCAGCAACAACACGGCTGCGCAGTGCTGTTGGTGCTCACCCGCATCACCGAGCAGCCCGAGCCCCAGCGCGAAACGGTGATCGCCCGAATCCGCGACCAGCTGCCGGACATGCCCCTGTGCGCGGTCTCGGCCAGCAGTCACCAGCGCGGCCTGCGCGAGCACAAAACCGGGCTGCGCCGCCTGGGCGGCATCGACGCCTTGCGCCAGCAGATCGACGACGTGCTCGCCTTCAGCACCGCCCGCCGCCAGTCCCAGCGCATCGCGCTGATCGACCGCCTCGACGACCAGCTGGGCGTGCCCCTGGACCAGCACCGCCGCGACCTCAGACGCGCGGAAAACCATCTGCAACAGGACGCCCAGCGCTTTTGCGCGGCCTACATCGAGCTCGCGCGCAAGGCCCAGCGCAAGCTCGAGGCGATCTGATCGCGCCGGCCCGACAAGCCCCCCGTACCCGCCCACCCGCGGGTACGATCCCTACCCGCCACCACCATGGACCCAACGCACATGCAAAAACTCATCGTCTCGACCTGCGGCACCAGCCTGCTCACCAATCTCGCCGGCGACATGGAACGCCGTCAAACCATCATCCGCCACGCCAATGCCAAGCACCGCGACCAGATTCCGGAGCCCGATCGCAGCGTGCTCGACGCACTCATCGAGCAAATGCAGCAGGCGCTTGAAGAGGCCGATGGCACGCAGCGCGCGCGCCTGTCGGCCGAGCTCAACGGTCTGCAACGCTATTACGACAACCGGCTCACCGGGCAGGACATCCACTGGCTGATCGCCACCGACACCTGGCTGGGCGAGGCCACCGCGCAAGCCATCGGCAAGGTGTTGAGCGCCCATGGCCACGTCGTCGATGTCCGCCGCATCACCGACCTGCGCACCACCGAGCTGTCCGAGTTTCGCATCGCCATGTCCGAGCTGGCGAGCCTGTGCGCCCGCGAAGTGCGCGGTTTGCGTGCCGGCGGCATGCACACCGTGTTCAATCTGACCGGCGGATTCAAGAGCGTGCAGGGCTTCATGCAGTCGCTGGGCATGCTGTATGCCGACGAGAGTGTGTACGTGTTCGAGAACGCGCGTGAAATGCTGAGTCTGCCGCGCCTGCCGATCAAGCTCGAATCCGCCGTACTGGTGCGCGAACACGAGTGGCTGTTTCGCCGCATTGCGGCCGGTCTGCCAGTGAGTGCCGATGCGGTGCGCAGCGTGCCGGAAACCCTGTTGCTCGAAATCGACGGCGAGATCGCCCTTTCGGTCTGGGGCGAGGCCGTGTGGGCCGAAGCGGGCGACGACCTGCTCGCCGAACGGCTTTGGCCCTCGGTCGATGCCAAGGTGCGATTTGGCGACGGACTGGAGGCGAGCGTCCATGCCTGCAGCGCGGACGAGCGGCGCCAGGTCAATGTGCGCCTGGGCGAGCTGGCCCGGCATCTGCACCAGCCCGACTTCAACCCGCGCCGTCTCGATTTCAAGAAGCTGCGCACCGCGCAGGGCAAATCGACGCATGAGTGCGATGCCTGGAACACCGGCAAGGCGCGTCGCCTGTTCGGCCATTTCGAGCACGACGTGTTCGTGGTCGATGCACTGGCCGACGGCCTGCACTGAACCGCACGCCACGCCACGCCGCGCCGTCCCCCGGCGTTCCCGCCAATCCCAACGGCGGCGCGGCCTTCACACCCGATTTCACCCGAATGTTCTTTTTTTGGTTTTTTTACTGCTTTTCGAACGAGCGCCGCATGTTGATTACAAAGGGAAAATCGCCATGATTCATTGTTTGCTGATAGTCTATGGAGATATTTTCCGGCGAGCGCCGCAAACAGCCGTTTTTTCCCTTGACAATCAAGGGTCTGCAAAGGCACAGTTGACCTGCCCGGATTTGTAGAACGGGATTAAGACCGCACGATGGTTATGAGAGATCAACCTTGTATCCCGTTGACCTGCCCGGATTTGTAGAACGGGATTAAGACTGAAACCAGCCATGATAGCCGGTTTGGACAAGCGTTGACCTGCCCGGATTTGTAGAACGGGATTAAGACATTATCGCCATGATTTTCATGGTATCTCCTTGCCCGAGTTGACCTGCCCGGATTTGTAGAACGGGATTAAGACTGCACATATCCACCATCGCTCCCTCAGGAACAACGTTGACCTGCCCGGATTTGTAGAACGGGATTAAGACCCCCCAGACCACCCTTCTGGTTGTTTTTTCAGTATGTTGACCTGCCCGGATTTGTAGAACGGGATTAAGACGTGATGTTGCGGGTCACTACCCCGCAAATGTCCACCAGTTGACCTGCCCGGATTTGTAGAACGGGATGGTTCCAGCACATGAAAAAAACGGCAGCAGCCCCAAAGGCTCCTGCCGTTTTTTGTCGCCGCAGCAAAGGCCGTGTTCAGCCGCTGGCGTGTGTCGAGAGCTGGATGTCCTCCGGTGCCAGGGCCAGGCGATACTGGCGCGGCTTGCGGCCTCCGTCATCGACCGGATACGGCCCCGCCGCCGGGCCGAGTTCGCGGCGCAATGCCTTTCTCAGCTTCGACAACCGCGACGAAAAGTAGCCACCGTCCATCCCCTTGCTCAGCGCACGCTCCGGCTCTTCGATCACCCCCAGCGGCCCGACGATGAGGCGCAGCTCGTGCAGGTAACGGGCCGCCCACTGCGCGTCGGGTACATCCTTGTGCGGCGCGCACAGGGGCGGCTGACCGGTCAGCGCGCGACGGGCAAACACCGCCAGCATGGCGAGTTCGGACGGCGGCAGCGAAAAACGGCGACCCGCCGCCTCGACCGTGCGCCCGTTCAGGTCGAGCACCAGACGGGCCGGGCCAAGGCTGGCGCGCGCCGCCGCCACGGTGTCCTCGAAACGCGCACTGCCATCGAGCAAGGCCGTGGGCAAGCCATGACGCAGGCTGACAAAGGGTATCTCCGCCAGGCTCAGACGCGCGCTGCGGGTATCGACCAGCGCCTTGCCAGCCGTCTCGATGATGTTCTCGTACAGCGTGGGGTAGAAGAACGCCCAGCTGTTCTCGAACGGCTCCGATACCAGCACATGCGAAAGCCGGTCTTGCGGGCGCCCGAACAGGGACAACGCATAGCCCAGAAAAAAACCCATGGTCTTGCGCCCACCGGCAATCGAAACATGCAGCGCGCTGTCGGGGTCGGCGCTGAGCTCACGCACCGCCTCCGTGATGAAGTCGGCGCAGGCCAGATTGTCTTCCGGGCTGCGAATGTCGGCCAGAGCCTGACCGGCGGCATCGCGCAGCACATGAATGTTCCGTTCCTCGAAATCGATCTCGGGCAGCCCGAAATCGCGCCGCAACCGATGAAACCAGCCGGGTTTGTCGGACAGCAACGCCAGCCGGACACGCTCGGCGCCCTCGGCCGTGGTGATGACATGAACCTCGGTGGGGATGAAGGGATTCTCCCGCCCCACCGCCAGCGCGTGCAGCGTCTCGGTCACGATTTGCGGCGACAGTCCGGTGACCGCGAGCAGAATGCGGCGGGGGTAGGTTGCGGGGCGCGTGTTGTCCATGATCGTTGTCCACAGTGAGGTTGCGATGACGGGGCGGGACGAAGCCGGAACACTCCAAGGTCGCGCCCACCACGGGAATGCGGCCAGTATCGCGCATCCGGCCCGACGCACGAAATTCGGCAAGCTTGCCATCGGGCAAGCCCGCGAGCCGGCCGCGATATGCTGTGATCAAGCCAAAGAGATGGATCCCACCCACATCGACCCTCAAGGTGATCGTCATGGCCACCCTGCTCGCACGCACCCTCTCCGATGCTCTGTTGCTCAACGCCTGGCGGCGTGTTCAGGTCAATGCCGGCGGACCGGGCAGCGATGGCATCACCATCGACCAGTTCAACCAGGACGCCGAGGCACGACTGCGCCGGCTGCGCAAGCAGGTACTCGACAACCGCTACGTGCCGCAGCCGCTGCGCCGCATCACCCTGCCCCGACCGGGTCGCGGCCCGCGTTTGCTGGCGGTGCCGACGGTGCGTGACCGCATCCTGCAAACCGCCGCCGCGCTGGCCCTGGGGCCGGAACTGGAACAGGTGTTCGGCCCGTGCAGTTTCGGCTACCGCCCGGGGCGCTGCGTGATCGACGCCATCGAGCATGTCATCCGGGGCCACGAACGCGGTTTCGAGTGGGCCGTGGATGCCGACATCCATGGTTTCTTCGATCATATCCCGCACGCCAACCTGATCGAACGGCTGGAGCAGACGGTGCCCGACCACAGCCTCAGCCCGCTGATCGAGCAATGGCTGCTCACCCCGACGATGGTCGATGGGCTGCCGCAGCGCAGTGAGCAAGGCATTGCGCAGGGCTCGCCCATCTCGCCGCTGCTGGCCAATCTGTATCTGGACGGACTCGACCGCTGCGTGGCCAGTACGCAGCAGTGGCTGGTGCGGTATGCCGACGACTTTGTGATCCTGTGCCGCACCTACGACCAGGCCGAAATCGCGCTGGAGCAGGCCGGGCAGTGGCTGATCGCGCAAGGCCTCGATTTTGCCTACGACAAGACCCGCATCACCCGCTTCGCCAACGGCTTCGAGTTTCTTGGGGTCCGTTTCCATGGCGGCAGCGTCACCGCGTGCGACCCCGACGCCGAGCCCTGGGTGTTGCCCCGCCGTCTGCGCCGCTACACACTGGTTCCGCAAACGCTGTCGCCGAGCCGGAAGGGACTGCGTACCCCACAGTTTCACAGCGGCTTCAAAAGGAGGAACGCCGATTCGGCCACCTCCACTTCAGCCACCACTTCAGCCACCACTTCCGCAACCACTTCAGCGCCCGCGCAACTCGCACCCGCAGCGCCGGCCCACGCGCCGACAAGCCGCCCAGGCACGCCGCCCACCGCACGCCCGACCGCCGTGTCCGATCCAGCCCCCTTGCGCGAACGGGCGGCGCCGGACGAATCCGACTCGCCCGATGAAAGCGAAAGCATCGACCGCGCGCCGCTGCTGCGGACGCTGCACATCTGCGAAAACGGCAATTACCTGCACCGGGAAGGTGGTCGCTTCATCGTCGGCCATGGGCCAGAGCAGCGACTGAGCATTCCAATGCACGATCTGGATCAGGTATGCGCCCGGGGCGAAGGGGCGGTCAGCTTCTCCGCCCTGCGCGCGATGCTGGAGCATCACATCGGCTTTGTGCTCGACGGTCATGCCGGGCCAAGCGGCTGGCTGGCCGGAACCGATCTTGGGCACCTGGAACTTCAGCGCGCGCAGTTTCGGCGGCTTGACCAACCCGCTTTCCAGCTTGCCATTGCCCGGGCGCTGGTGGTCGGCAAGATCGCCAACGGTCGCGTATTGCTGCGCCGCTACCTGCGCCTGCGCGGCGACCGCGACACGGGCGCGCTCGACGCGCTCAAGGCAGCGCAACGCGCGGCGGCCAACGCGGCGACGCTGGATGTGCTGCGCGGCCACGAGGGGCAGGCGGCGAAACTGTACTTTGCCGCGCTCGGGGCCTTACTGCCGCAGCCCTGGCAGCTTGACGGCCGCAACCGCCATCCGCCGCGCGACCCGGTCAATGCCTTGTTGTCTTATGGCTATGCGGTGCTGTTCCAGAACGTGTTGACGCTGCTGGTACGCCGTGGCCTGAATCCATGCGTGGGGGTGTTGCACGCGCTGCGCGACGGGCACGCGGCCCTGGCTTCCGACCTGATGGAAGAGTTTCGCGCGCTGGTCGTGGATGCGGTGGTGCTGCGCATGATTCTGCGCGGCAGCCTGAGTCCGGCCGAGTTTGAACAGGGGGACGCGGCCTGCCCGTGCCGTCTGGGTCACGCGGCACGGCGGCGCTATCTGCAGGCGCTGGAAAACCGCCTCGACAGCCCGCTGACCGATCCGGCCAACGGTCAATTGCTCGACTATCGTCGGGTGATCGAATCGCAAGTCGCGCTGTATGCCGAGGTGGTGTGCGGACGAGCGCCCCGCTACACCGCCTTCACCCAGCGCTGAGGAGAACGTCATGCGCCTGTGGATGATCTGCTACGACATCGCCGACAACCGGCGACGCACCCAGGTCGCGCACTGGCTGGCGGACCAGGGGGCGGAGCGTACCCAGGAGAGCGTGTTCGAAGGATGGTTCGATCATCGCGGCATCGAGCGTACTCTCGATGGGCTGGCGATGCGCATCGAGGCATCGGAGGACACGATCCGGGCCTACCCACAGCGGATGGTCGACAGCGACCGGCGCCAGGGATCGGGCAACGCCCCCGCGCGGCCCGCCCGGCACTGGATGGTGTAGGGAAAAGGAGGTGTGCCATGCAACGCTTCTTGTACGTCTTTTGCTACGACATCACCAACAACCGCTGCCGCGCGCGTGTGGCGAGCGCGCTCGAAGCACTGGGCGTGCGGGTGCAGGAAAGCGTTTTCGAGTGCTGGCTCGAACCCGGCGCGGCGGCGCGAGCGGGTCGCGACCTGCGGGCGATGATGCAGGCCGACGACCTGCTCACCTGGTATCGCCTGAGTCGCGAAGAAGCGCACGCAGTGCGCATTCTCGGGCGAGGCCCTGCGCCAGCCGAACCGCATGGCTGGTATGCCTGAGGCGGGGTTCAGGCTTTGACCGGAATCCCGAAGTGGACGACCGATCCGGTCCCGAGGTGCGCTTCGCCCCCCGCAAGCTTGCCAAGCGGGCAATTTCCGGCCCTTGCCCTCATCATTGAACTCGTGCAGTCACAAGCCATACAACGATCACGACGACCACACCACGGAGAGCCCCCATGATTCGCCAACTGTTCGACCGCCTTGCCATGCTGCTGACCAACGCCCACGCGAATCACTATCTCGACCACTCGCTTCCCCCAGTTTACGAAGACACTGCCTACCCAACGATCGGAGACATCTCCTCCCCGATGGGCGGATACGTCGACGACACGTGTTCGGACGCAGATTTGGCGTTTGACAGCGATCCGCATCTGGTCAACCCCGCCACTGCTCTGCCGATGGTTGACGGCATGGGCGGCGTCGACTGCGCAGGCAATCCATACGGGATGGATCTTTCCAGCCCGGGGGGCGAACCGGGCATCGGCACCGCTGGGGATCCGTTCGCCGGTTCGTTCTTCGACAGCTTCGGCTGCGACAATGGCAGCTTCTCCGACCAGTTTTCCGGCGGGTACGACAGCTTCTCGAATGATTGGAACGGATCCAGCGGCTCCGACTGGTAGGCCCCAGCCGGCTTTATCGTCCTTCAACGGTCACGCGGAATGCGGGCACTCGGCGCCTCAGCCCCACCGCCACGATTGAAATCGATTTTTCCTTCGATTTTTGAAAACCCGCCCTTCCCGCGCGTTGCACTGAGTAAGCCCATCGCCCCACAGGAGAACCCGCCATGAACGCAACCGACCTGACCCCCGAAGCGCGTTTTATCGCCAGCCTGCAAGGCTTTCAGCACATCGACGAAAGCATGCAGCGAGAGTGCCAGCGTTTGCACGACGCGCTCGCCCTGCTCACCCGCCGCCTACAAGCCCAGCGCCATGACCGCGATCTGACCGGCGGCGCGCTGTACGATCATGCGCAAACCCTGCGTACCCAGATCGCACGCTCGATCGAGCACTGGAGCCAGGAATGGGACGAAGCCCAGGTCATGCGTGACTTCAGCGACAGCCTCAGCAACAAAATGGTGATTCTGGTGTTCGGCAAGGTGAACGCCGGCAAGAGCACGCTGTGCAACTTCATCGCCGGGCGCTTTGCGGCCCATGGCTTCGGGGTGCGCCACTTCTATCTGGAAGACGGTGAATGCCACGCCAGTCACGAGGGGTTCGTCGAAGGGGCCACCGAAACCACACAGCGCATCCAGGGGGTTGAGTTGGGTGACCACCTCGTTCTGCTCGACACCCCGGGGCTGCACTCGGTGACTGAAGCCAACGCCGCACTGACCCGCCGCTTCACCGATGCGGCCGATGCCGTGCTGTGGACGACCCCCTCCACCGCGCCCGGGCAAGTGCAGGAGCTGGAAGAATTGCGCATGGAACTGTGCAGCGGCAAACCCTTGCTGCCGGTGATCACCCGCAGCGACCGGCGCGAACAGGACGAGATCGACGGCAAGCTGGTTGACGTATTGCACAACAAGAGCGCTGCCAATCGCCAGTTGCAGGAAAGCGATGTCTTCAATCGTGCGCAGGAGAAGCTGCTCGCCGGTGGCAGCGCGTCCGGTCGGGCGTTGACCGAGGCACTGCGCAACCCGGTGTCGGTTTCGGTGGCATACGCGCGACAGCACGCGGAGGAGGACGACGCCTTGAGCGCAAGCGGCATCGCGCGTCTATTCGGGGCGTTGATCGAACTGGGCGAAGAAGCCCAGACGAAAAAGCACACCAAGCCGGTGCAGCTGATTCGCGCGCATTGGGAAAAGGTCGTCAAGCAGGATCTGCGCACCGCTCTCCTCCCCCAGATGGAGGCGTTCGAGGCGCTTAGCCGGCGCGCCATCGACGACCTTCGGGCCGGCGGCGAGCGTATCAGCGCGAAGGTGGTCTGCCAGGCGCTGCTTGCACTGCCCGAACTGCTCGACCGCTTTCGCAACCGCCGCGACCGCACGGGCTTGCTGACCGCGATCGGCGAACGGGTATCGCAGGATCTCCAGGAAGCACTGAGCGAGGTGCTGAGCGACTACCGTGCCGGAACCCAGGACATGGTGTTCGCCCTCAACCCGGACGACGCGGGCGATTTCGAGGACATTTACATCGAAGTGGAGCAACGGGCGGGGGCGCTGGCCAGCGCGCTGACCTCCGGCGGCAGCGCGGCATCGGCGGCGCTGGCCACGGCCTACTGGGGCGGCGCCTTGCTGGGCGGTGTGCTGGGCGTCCTGGCGGCGAGCGCGCTGGCGGGGTGGCTGGGCAAGGCGGCGGGAGACGCCCTCTTCGTCGAGACCGAACGGGTCAAGATTCCGGTCGGGGTGAGCCAGGCCAAGCTCAGCGAACATCTGACCGAGCAGCTACGCGTCAAGGTGCCGGCTCTGGTGACGGCGCAAATCGAGCAGTGCTCCGGCTACATCGTCCAGGCGGCCGCCGAGGTGCGTGCGATGCAAGCGCAGATCAACGCCTTTCTGGATCAGGACTGTCACGCCTTGCTGGCGGAATGATTCGGCGCGTTCGGGACAACCACACCGGCCGGGCTCACCGAGGACACCCCGGCCCGGCGCTTTCTTTTTCAGGAGACGAGCATGGCCATTGCCAGACCGCCAACCACGTATCGCTGCCTTGACTGCGATTGGTCCACCCGGGTCGGCACGAGTAGTGACGCACTCGTTGAAGGATCGACGCACTTCAGCCGCTGTCCGCGCTGCAACGGCTCCCGTGTGGTGAATGAACCGACGTCGGCCAGCGCGGTCGAGGCTCTTGCCGGCATGCTCGCGGACTTGCCAAAGTTTCTGCGCCGCTGATTGCGGTTCGTTTCAATAGCGGGCGGCCAGACGGTAGGCTTCATCAATCACGCGCATCGCCGGCAATTGGTCCCAGATCAGCTCGTCATGCCATTGGCCATTGCGGATATGCCCGGCAAAGTCGTCGAGTTGCTCGGCCATGGCCTGTCGCCAATCGCGCTGACTGGAAACAAGTTGTTGTCCTTCATGCCACACGCCCTCCCGGTTGGCCTCGAATACCCCTTTGTTGGTCTGCAGGATCACACGCTCGGATTTACGCGGTTTGCCGGTATGCGGATCGACTTCACCCGCGCGCCAGGAGTCGAGCATGATCCAGCCTTGCTCGGAGCGGCCGATCAGCCATGCTCTGTCATCGATTTCCTGTTCTCCGACGGGCAGCCCTTGTTGCCACAACGAAGCCGACACCAGATCGAAGGATCCAGACAAATAGTGCAACAGATCGACCAGATGGTAACCCGCATCGAGCAAGGCGCCACCACCGGCAGTCTGCCGCTGGCTACGCCATGAGGTTTCCCCACCGGTCGTATCGGCGAAACCCAGGTGCATGTGGGCATGGACTTCGCGCACACTGAGCTCTGCGGCCTTGATCAGCGCCTTGAGTTGGCGATAGCTGGGATGGTGTCTGCGCTGGATTGCAGTTTGAACCGGGCAGCCAGCATGCCTTGCGCGCTCGATGAAGGAGAGCGCTTCATCGAAGCTTCGTCCGAGTGGCTTTTCCTTGAGCAGTGGCAAGCCTAAGCCGATCAGTTCATCCCACAGATCACCATAGCAGTGGTGCGGCAAGGCCAGCACCAGGCCATCGAGCTGTTGTGCAGGCAGCTGCGAGAGACTCGCGCAGAGCTCCACCTCGTAACCAAGCGCACCGACGCGCTGTCTGGTTGCCACGTCCGGATCGACCCCGGCAACGATCACGGCCTGCTCGCATAAATCGGCTGCATCGAGGTGTTCCAGGCCTTGCTTGCCCAGACCAATCAATGCCAGACGGAGTTTGTCGCGGCCTGTCATCAATGTCCCCACATGCTGCCGGCAGTCATGTCCACAGTGCTGCCGGTCAGATAGCTGGCATCCGGACCAAGCAGGAATGCAACCATGCGGGCAATCTCTCCCGGAGTACACAAGCGCTTCAGAAAACTGCCTTCGGCAATGGCGGCCCGACGCTCTTCGCTCCAGTCATGGGTCATTTTGGTGATGGTCGGTCCGGGCAACAGCAAATTGACACGAATGTTGCTGGCACCCAGGTTTCTCGCACAACTCACGGTCAGTCCCTGCAATGCAGCCTTGCTCGCAGCATAGGACGGTTTCCGCGCTCCGACGATGCCCACCGGCGAGCCGACGTTGACAACGCTGGCACCACCGTGTGCCTTGAAGCCGGGGGTGAGCAGGCGAATGAGGCGCATCGCCGGCGTGACGTTGACTGCGAAGGACTGCTCCCACGCCTCATCGTCAAGACAATCAATGGTGTTCCCGACGGAGATGCCCGCCATGTTTACCAGCCCCAGAGCCGGCGGCATGGCTTGCAAGGCTTCAGCCACTTGCTGTGTCATTCCCGGATCGGCCAAATCTGCGACTAGCGGGATCACATTCGGCGTGTCGTCGCACAACGACTGCAACGATTCGCTCATCCGATCGATGGCGAGCACTTGCCAGCCTTGCTCGGCGAGGTGTCTGCAGGTGGCACTTCCCATGCCACCACCGGCTCCGGTAACCACTGCACTACGATGACTTTCCAATTTCCATTCCCCCCAATCCATTCAATATGGATGCACGTCAGATAAAGAAGCGACTACGCCAGGCACACACTTCTTCGAAAGAATCGGTCTGCGTCAAGAGACATGCAAAGCCGTTGTCGTCGGGCAAAGGAATTTCCGCCCAGGTTCGATCCACCACTCCACCCTGGCCCGATGCCTGAACAGGTTCGAGGCAGAGCAATCCGGTCACTGCGGGGCAAGGCTGCGTTCTCTTTCCGTCGATTGTCTCGATCAGGCCCTGAATCCATTGCTGCTCGCAGGTGAAGCCCCTCACCAACTCAAGAGCAAGCTGCAGGCATTCACGCGCCTCGTCGAGACCTCCCTGCCTTCGGTAGTAAATTCCACGCCCTGCGTGCAGAAAGGATGCAGCAACAGGGGATGGCTTTGCCGGCAGGTATGGCTTCATTTTCAGTGTGACATCGCAGACGGAGTCTTCGGAGAGACGGTCGATGGCAAGAAACTGAAGACGTGCCAGCGCATGCCAGACACTTTCATCATCGCCCGCATCGAGCGCCATGTGCAGGCTGCTCATCAACAAGGATTCGGCGCGCAGAAAGGCGCCGGTTCGCATCAAGGAACTGGCAAGGTAATTGAGTTGCCGGGACTGCTGCCCACTGCCCGGGGGCAGCATGTGGTACGCCGTGCTCATGCAGGCGTGTGCGGCCTGTGGCTGATCGCCCCTGAGCATCAACTCGCCGAGAGCACCATAGCCCTGCACCATTCCGAACAGGCGCTCTGCTTCACGGTTGAAGGCCAGTGACTGCAGAATCCAGTTTCTGGCCTCCTGCCAATGCCCGCTCCGGGTGTAGACCTTGCCCAATCCAAGAGCAATCTCCGCGCGCACGAGCGACTCCGGCGTCACCCGCGCCCAAGCTTCAGAGAACAGCACCGCCGCAGCCATGTAGTTGCTGCGGTAATACTCGATCCAGGCTTTCCAGGTCAGCCTTTGGACCTCCGGAACCTGATCTAGCAGTGCGGGGACATCGCTCATTCTGAGATGTGCTGCCAACCAGGCCGCAAGTTGCGGATGTGTGTCCGAGTTTGCTCTGACCCATTCCAGCGAAAAAGCCTGCTGCCCGTGAATCAGACGCTGTAGATGTTGATCGTGATGATCGAGACTCTGATACAAGAATGCAGTGTCCATTGCTGTCCGTTATGTTGGTACCGGTCGATTATTGATCCAGTATACCGGTGGTCGCACCCCGACTGGCACTCCCACCGGTTCATCCGATCAACCCTACTCGACCGTCACGCTGACCACATAGCGCCCCAGCAACTCGAATTCGACGACCCCCTCGGGGCCGAGGGAGGCGTGGGCGTCCGAGCATCCTTGATCGCTTCCGCGTCGAACCACACCGTGAGATTGCCCCGTTGACCACCCTCGCTGAGGCATGGTCATCGCCGTCTCTCGCCAGCGAGTACTGAGCGTGACCATCTCCACCATGAAATACGCCGGAGTCATTCAATCATGCCCGAGGTGCCGGTACATGCCACGCAGATCATGCTGACGTCGCTGCTCTACCGTTCATTCGCAGCACCGTCTCCATCAGCACTTGGTCGAGGATGGAGAAATCCGTCTCGCGTCCTGCCGCGGGTGAGAAAACTTCGAGTCGCGCGAGCTCGGCTTCGATAAAGGCATTGATGACTGGCATCGGCTGACCGTGGGCGCGCTCGCCAGAACGACGCTTCATGTCCAGCAATACCTTCACAGCCGCAATCAGCGCCGGGTCGGCGAGGATCGCATCGACGAGCTCCTGGAACCGCATCGGCGCAACGCCCCTGCCCTGTTCGATCCACAAAGCGGCGAGCAGAGGGCGCAAAACGTAGAGATACTTCTTGAGGCGGACAGTGTCACCGCACAGGTACTCCCGGTAGTTTTTGCGCGCCATGTGAATGTAATGATGGAACGAGCGCTCCGGCCGGTGGACCTGGCATGCGGCGGTGCGGACCGCCTGCAGAAAACAGGCGTCGGCCCGGTAGACGATGGGCGAATCCAGCCACTCGATCAGAGTCGCATTGCCCTTTCTCAGCAACCCGAGCGCCTTGCGTAGTTCCCAGCCGTTGATGTCGAGTTCGTCCGAGATGGGTAACTCGATCACGTCTCGCTGGGGGTAGACCTGGAGATACCAGGCCAGCGGATGAACGTAGATGAAGCGTACGTCGTAATCGCTGTCGGGCGAGGCGAACCCCCACCCCCGGCTACCGGACTCACACGCATACAGGATACGCACGCCAAACTCGGCCTCGATCGCGCGGAGTCGCACGTCGATCTCCGTCGCAACCTCCGGATTCACCGGATGCACCTCAATGTCCGCACCCTGCCCAACCGACTGCGCCGATGCAGGGTCAAGGCGATGCGCATCGACCGGCTGGCCGTCACACCACCCCTCGCGTTCACGACCGACGGGCGCACAATCGAGCCAAGCTTGTTCCTCCGCGCTGCGCGCGGGCGCCGGGTTGCACTCGGACACCGGCTCTTCAAGGGTGTCGCGCTTCATTCCTGTCATGTCGTCATCTTCCCCACGATTACCAACGCAGGCGCCACACACAGCTGGCAACCTGCCTCCCCCGGAAGACTAACAGAACAGGCGGGTAACATAGACGGATCCATTATTCGGGCTCAGGGCCATCGCATACGCAGATGTCCTAAATGGCACCTCAAATAACGCGAGGTTTTCGGTGAACCCGACCGCCAAATAATGGTCATGATCGAATTCGGTTTGATTTCTGCGGCGAATCACCGCTTTCCTGGGCGGTGTCGCCCCGTTTTGCTTCCGAATCGCCCTCTGCAGCGGCAATTCGGCCCACTACGGGCGTCAGAAGGCCTCGATTCCGGCCTTCCGGAAATACACCAGCCGCTTCAGGTTGTAGCAGACGGCCATCATCGTCATCGCAAAGTTCGCTCGCGCCTGGCCGATCGTACGGATCAGCTTGCCACCCATCTGATC